>Ga0209347_1002589_pt1 | contig 23357 bp, 16 predicted proteins | sample AutmiccommuBRH23_FD_187382 | JGI IMG/M metagenome (GOLD analysis project Ga0209347, IMG submission 187382) | Deep subsurface microbial communities from Mt. Terri, Switzerland - Autotrophic microbial communities BRH/23 (SPAdes) (version 2) | ecosystem: Environmental > Aquatic > Deep subsurface >...
CAGGTGCCATGGGTTATTTAATTTCTAGCGAACCATTTTGGAATATGGATGCAATTAATTTGTTGAAAATTAGAGCTTCTATTGGTTTAGTAGGTTCTGATGCATTGCCTTCCAATCTACGTTATGGCTATTTGTCAACATGGGGTGGTGGCTTAGGAAGCTATGCATTCGGGTATAATCCCACTGTAATCGGAGGTGTTGGAGAAAACCAAATTGGAGTATCCAACTTGACATGGGAAAAAGGATTAAAAAAGAACATTGGTTTTGAACTTGGATTATTTGACAATGCCTTCACCATGGACGTGGACTACTTCCACGAAAAGAGAAGCGATATTTTAATACAGCGTGGCTCTTTACCTGCAATTGCTGGTCTTAATCAGCAGCCTTACGCCAACATGGGAAGAATGAAAAATCAAGGGATTGAAACAACTCTTGAGTTGAATAACAATATCGACAAATTCCGCTATCGTTTTTATGGGAATTTCTCCTATACACGCAACATGATAGAAGAAATGGATGAACCAATAATGGATTATGAATACCGCATGAGGACAGGACATCCACTAGGCCAACGATTTGGTTTGATTGCTGAAGGATTATTTGCAGATCAAGCTGATATTGACAACAGTCCTGAACAAAAATTCGGTACTGTACGACCGGGTGATGTGAAGTACAAAGACATTAATGACGACGGAGTGATAGACGCTGATGATGAAACTGCAATAGGTTATTCAAATATTCCTGAAATCATTTATGGTTTTGGCACACAACTTATGTGGAAAGGAATAGATTTTGGTGTGTTTTTCAGGGGACAGGCAAGAGTTACTTATGCATTAGGTGGATCTACATTCATACCATTTAGTGAAGGTGTTGGTAAAGGAAACGTGTTTGATAAAGCTTTGGATAGATGGACAGAAGATAATCCAAATCCAAATGCATTCTATCCCAGACACTCCGATGGTCGATCAACAAATAACTGGCAGGCCTCTACCCGCAATATCTATGATGGAAGTTTACTTCGATTAGCAGACATTGAACTGGGCTATACATTCGATAAGAAACTTATATCCGTATTAGGTATTGAATCCTTAAGGGTACATGTTTTAGCCACTAACGTTGCACTATTTTCACCCTGGGATATGTGGGATCCTGAAACAGGGTCCCCGAATGGGAACAAATATCCCATCCCAAGAAAATTTAATTTCGGTATTAGAACAACTTTTTAAGCAAAAATGAAAATGAAAAAAATTATAGTAGGTTTACTTTTAATTCAACTTTTTTTCTTTGCGGGTTGCACAGACTTCTTAGATAAGTTGCCCGATGACATGAAAACTGATGAGATGGTCTGGAATTCCAGAAGGGAAACAGAAGGATATCTTGCTAATATATATGCAGCCATACCAAAGCATAATTTGCATCAAGATGACCCTTGGTTGGGATTATCTGATGAGATTGATTTAACCTGGACAGTATATAATACTTATCCTATTAATTTAGGTAATTGGACACCCAGTTCGGGGTTTTACAATAAATATGCGCTTTGGTACAGAGCCATTAGAGCTTCTTTTGTTTTCGAGAATAATGTAGACAGAAACAATGAATTAAGTGCTGCATTGAAAACACAGTATAAAGCCGAAGCTCGTTTTTTACGTGGATACTACTATTGGTTATTGTTACGTCAATATGGTCCTGTTGTATTATTGAAAGAGCAACAAGGGAACGAAGCAGACTTTGTGAATATGGCACGTGCTCCTTTTGATGAGTGTGTTGACTATATCGTTGAGATGATGGATTCTGCGGAGAAAGATCTACCCCTTCATTGGTGGAATGACCAGAACCAGATGGGAAGACCCAATAAAATTGTTTGCAAATCGGTGAAATCGATTGTGCTTACATTCGCAGCCAGTCCACAATGGAACGGGAACATTGATTATGCTGATTTTAAAAATCCTGATGGAACACCATTAGTAAATACTACCTACGATGAAGCAAAATGGAAAAGAGCTGCAGAAGCAAGTCTTGAAGTAATCAAGATTTCTGAAAATAATCCGGAAGCAAAACTGCGACTGTATAAAAATAACGAAGATGGAGGAGGTGTTTTTAATCCCTATAAATCATTCGTTGATGTTCACCTAAAAAAATGGAATAGTGAAATTATTTTTGGTGCATATGGAGATTATAACACAGAAGCCTGGATGATACATGCTTCACCAGGACCAAATAACCTGGGTGGCGTTGGACCAACCCAACGTGTTGTTGACGCTTTCTTGATGGAAAACGGAAAGACTATTGAAGATCCTACTTCTGGATATGTTGAAGAGGGTTTCTCAACAACCCCTAATCAACATTGGAATCCTAATAACAGAGCGATTAATACAGAAACAGGTCGCAAACAGATGATCCAGGACATTCGTGAGTCTCAAGCATGGGGTCATTGGGAAGGTGATTGGAACATGTATGCTAATCGTGAACCTCGCTTCTATGCCTCTATTATGTATAACAAACGCGTCATTCCTCAAATCCCTGATGATATTGATAAAAGAAATTATTATAACTCAGCAGGTCAAAAAAATGGTTATGGACGAGTAGAACTCTACCTAGGAGGACAATCCCGTGGATCAGGCACCTATACATTTTATCCAAGAACCGGATATTTGGCACAAAAAAATAATGACCCGATGGCGAATATGAGAGATCGCACCTTCCCTCAACAATATATGAATGTGTATATTCGATATGCTCAAATACTGCTTGACTACATAGAAGCATTGAACGAGTATAATCCGACAAACGGTGATATCCGCAAATATTGGGATATGATCAGAGAAAGAGCAGGAGTACCAAGTGCTTTTGTCACAAATCCTGAAATTACGGGAGATAAAGAGCTTCAACGTGAGTTTATTTTAAGAGAGAGACAAATAGAGTTAGCCTTCGAAGGTGATCGCTATTTCACATCACGCAGAAGATGGTTAGCACACACTCCAGACACTGGTGGTGCAACTGACAACCGTAAATGGGGTGACGGAGGACGCATGTGGGGTATGAATATAAATGCAGGAGATGCTGCAGCAAACAATTTTGCTTTTACCGATTTCTATAAAAGAGTACCTTTTGAAACGCGTATATTTGAAAAGGCATACTATCTGTTCCCTATACCTGAATCTGAGGTAAACAAGAGTAATAGCTTGGTGCAAAATCCTTGGTGGTAACAATTTAAAAAGTAATTAACATGAAAAAAATATTTATTTATTTGAGTATTATACTCCTTAGTGGAATTTGTCTCTTATCCTCCTGTAGCGAGGATAAACTGGACGAATCAATTCCATTGAATCCTGTGCTGGCACCCTTTAAAGCGGTGACAGCTGAAGATGGACCTAATATGGTAAATGCTACTATTTCTGATAAGGACAGGACAATAGTTTTTGAACTATTCAATTTGAAAAACCTGAAAGAGGTCAAAGTGAATTTGAATGTGTCTAAAAGAGCAGCACTTCTTGCTCCAACTGATACTGTTTTAACATTAGATTTAACTGAGCCATACGAAATCACTATAAACAATCTTTATGATGATGTCACTTATACGGTTACAGCATCAGTCCCTGAATTTGTAGTGGTTGATAAATCTAAATTCATGGCCAATAACCTGGCCAACGATACGCCGGTAGGAGGTTCTCCAATGAGTTGTCTGTGGGATGGAGAATATATGACTGTGCCGGAAACATATGGGACAATAGGTTATAGAAATTATTGGACCACAAGTTCATTCACCTTTGATATTGGTACGCGTTATGATGGCAGTTACTATTATTTAAAGCAACTCAAAGTACATTTGTATTGGGCTTACACACACACATGTCCTCAAATATACGAGCTATGGGGTTATATGTCACCGGGTGAACCTTCTGCAAGCGGAGATTGGACTGATTGGACCAAATTAGCCGATATTGATAATTCATCGTCCACACTAGCCGATTTTGGAGAAGGAGACAATGTTCACTTTGAGAAAGAGGATAGTCCCAACGTAAGGTATCTGCGTATTATCTGCAGGAAGAACTGGAGGACAGCTGCACCATTTACTAATATTTCATTATGTGAAATGAGTCTTTGGTCGTGGAATAAATAATTTTCAACTTAGTCTTTTCCAGGTAATGTAAAAACAGATGTTTATATTACCTGGAAAAGATTTTTTATAAACTGGATGAAGAAAACAACAACCTATTACTTTTTCTTATTACTGACGAGCGTAATCTTACTTACATCTTGCACAAAAAATGAAACAGAGAATATTGAGCCTCTTCCACCCCCAACAGAGGAGGAGGAAGAAGACTCCTTCTATGAAAGAGAGAAAAACAGAAGCAGACTTTTAGAAAATAACAATATGGTTCTTCTCTATTCAGGAGGATCTCACAGAGATTACAGCTGGGATGAAAAATTAATTGAGCCCTATGTCACATACACAGATACATCAGGCAATGAGCACTGGATGTTCGATTCATTCTTGTTTTTAGAGATTCACACTGGTGATGGCAAATCATTTGCAACAGGATATACCCCGATTCCGGCCAATCAACAAGATTGGAAAAAACTGGTTGATCACTATTTCCAATCGCGATATTGTCTAGGAGCTTTAAATAGATCAATAGAAAGTGCGAAAGAGCGTATGGGTGAACCTGCTGAAAAAAGAAAAGTTGTTATCGGAATCCCTGAGCCAATTAAAACGCAAAATGATTGGGGAAGCGTTCGCAATGGAGAGATGTTAGACTTCTCAATATCAAATGATCGAATCGCTGCCTGCAAATGGTACATTGATTATACAAGACAAAGATTCAGCGAACTGAACTATGAGCATCTGGAGTTAGCTGGTTATTATTGGATTGCCGAAGAGGCTACAAACACCAGGGCCATATTGTCAGATCTCTCTTCATACCTGAACAATCTGAAATATAGCTTTGTATGGGTCCCCTACCATGGTTCAGACGGCGCATTCGAATGGAGACAACTAACATTTAATTACGCCTACTATCAACCTAACTATTTCTTTAATGAAACCCGCCCCATCTCATTTTTGAACAAAGCTTGTGAAGATGCAGTAAAATATGAGATGGATATGGAAATCGAATTCGACGATAGAGCTTTGGTTGGACATGGAAACTGGGGGTATAGGCTGGAGAACTACATGAATGCCTTCAAAGAGTATGGCATATGGCAGAACAGAAGAATTGCCTATTATCAGGGAGGCACAACGTTGTATAAACTGTCGAAAGCTACTAATCCGAATGATGCATTACTTTATCATAAATTCTGTAATTTTGTAACAGAAAGTGCGGAATAAGATTATTAGAGACAAAATAGAAACGATTAACAATCAATTATGTAAAAATTAATATCATGTTTCAATTAAAAATTACAGGCAAACATATCATTCCTCTTTTATTCCTGATGGCAGGACTTATCATTCAATCATGCACGCCTAAACAAGATCTGACCATACGTGACATGGTTCTTATCTATGATGGCGGGGCACACAGAACTATTCAATGGAACAAAGAGCACTTTGCACCCTATGTATCTCTTGAGAATGAGGAGGGAACAAAAGATTGGTTATTCGATGGTTTTCTTTTCCTGGAGATTCATGACGGGACAAGAGGCTTTGCATCCTACTATAAAGATCTTGCAGCACGAAAAGTTGAATGGACCAACCTGGTTGACAACTATTTTCGTGAGGGCAACGCAATCATGGCCTTGAACAGTCAGATCTCAGAAGTGCTGGAAAGCTCTTCTGCAAACAAGTTCTCTAGACGAAAAGTAGTTATCACTGTGCCTGAACCGATACCCAATCAAACAGACTGGGGAGATATTGAGGGCAAAGCCATGGACTTCTCTATACAGGAAGACCGACTTGAAGCAGTAAAATGGTATATTGATTATGCAATTAATAGCTTTAAGGAAGCCAATCCAAAAAATCTGGAATTAGCAGGGTTTTATTGGGTTGCCGAAGAGGCAACCAACAGCAGAGAATTGGTGAAGCATGTGGCTGACTACATCAACGAGAAGGGTCGTAGGTTGTACTGGATACCTTACTTTAACTCAGACGGATTTAACGAATGGGAAGAACTCGGCTTCGATCAGGCGTTCTATCAACCCAACTATTTCTTCAGTGAAGAGAGGCCCCTTTCACAAATTGAAAAAGCATGTGAAGAGGCCATGAAATATGGAATGAGCATGGAGATGGAGTTTGACGATCGTGCCTTGGCAAAAAATGGCTGGGGATATCGCATGGAAGATTATATCCGTATATTCGACCAATATGAGGTTTGGGACAAAATGGAGGTAGCCTATTATCAGGGAGGCGATGCATTTTATAAACTATATCATTCCAACAATCCTGCAGATAATGAGCTTTATATGAAATTGGCAAATATAATTGCGAAAAGACAGAACGAGGGTTTGAAGATTAACTGACTATCTCATGCTTAGTAAATACTTATGTATACTTATTCTCTTTTCTATTTTTCATATCCATACTGTGTTATCGGAAAATCGAAACAGGTTCTATGATGATATTGACGATTCAACCCTTGTGTTATCCGACCCCCTGAAAGGTTTCCGCCAGATTCCGCTGCTGGACATGGTGTTGATTTATCAGGGAGGTATCCAACGAATGAACTGGACCCCCAATGAGATGCGACCCTATGTCACTCATACAAATCAATCAAACAAAAAAGATTGGTTCTTTGATGGATTCCTGTTCCTGGAATTTCAGGATGGAGCCGGCTATAACTACAGCCCGGGTTATTCAGGGAATAAAGAAGCGCGAAAAAAAGAGTGGGAGTGGTTATCAAACCGACTTTTCGAGGATGGAAAAGCGATCAGTGCATTGAACAGCTGTGTGGCTGAAGCACAAAAGGAGCTGGGCGAACCCTCTTTCAGACACAAGGTGGTGGTAGGGTTGCCCGAACCGTTTTTAAACCAACAGGATTGGGGTGAATTGAACGATGTTAAGCTGGATTTTTCTAAAAGGGAAGATCGCATCACGGCATGCCAATGGTACATTGATCTGGTTTGTGAAAAATTCAATGAGAGCAACCTGGAACATCTCGAACTTGATGGATTCTATTGGGTGAGTGAGCAGATGAGCACAAATGATTTTATCACAGCAGAAATAGGCGACTATATTAGAAGCAAAGGGCAAAGATTCTACTGGATACCCTACTATATGTCAAACGGTTACAGCCAATGGAAAGATTATGGATTCGACATTGCATACCTTCAGCCCAACTATTTTTTCAACAAAGATATAGAAGAAGAACGCGTACGTAACGCTTGTGAACTCGCATTTACACACAACATGGGAATGGAGATGGAATTCGATGCGCGTGCTTTATATGATAGTAATGAGAACCATAGAGATCGGCTAATCAACTATATCAGCACGTTTCAAGAACAAGATGTGTTCAAAAATGCATCCATTGCATATTATGAAGGGGGGCAGGGCATTTATCAATTTTCTCAATCGCCCCATCCCAAAGACAGGGAAATGATGGATCTATTGCATTCTTTAATCGTGGAACGACGGGTTCGAATGTTGGACAACCTTCTCTATCAACAGGATTTTAAGAGAGAAAAATCCATCAATAAAGAAACATGGACAATTGTTGGTGATAAAGGCAATATGAAATTGACGGGGAACGGGCTGGAAATATCTTCAGGTGGTAATACCACAAAGCTCCATACTCGCGGGAAAATGGATATGAAGTACGGCCGTATTGAACTGACCGCGAAGATCATTTCGAATAACAGCGATGCGCAGGTAAAAGTTCATCTGTTACCCACAGAAGAAAGGCTGGGTAGCTGGCCTGCAAGCGGAGAGCTGTTCCTCCTGCGTTTCGATGGCAATGATCCCGGCAAGGCGAGAGTCGGGGCGAACACTGATGAGATGAACGAAACCAACGGGAAGATCCGGGAGTCGGCGCTTAGTTGGGGTACCGGGTACAATCAGACCCATACATTTGTTTGCGAATGGGACGAAAAAATGATAACATTCTATATAGACGGGATGAAAGTAAATATTCAGGAAGATCTGTTCGACAGGAAATATGCCAATTATCCCAACTTCTGGCCCTTCAATGAGAAGTTCTACTTTGAGATATCTGTTGCTTCCAATAGTGTCGAACCGGTTATTTGTATCGAGTCGATCAAAATCAACAAATAAACCAATATGAATAAAAATGTACGAGCCCTACAAACTAATATTCAGGGGGAGATTGTTAAAACAAAAGAACCCGTTTCTGTCTGGCTTATGGTAACACTCCTGACAACACTGGTTTTATTTTTTGGAACAGTATCAATGAAAGTGAATGCAAACGAGCAGAATGAAATGAAAGAGAAGGAAACAAGGATCATCGTGATCTGTGCCCATCCGGATGATGCTGAATTAACAACGGGAGGCACCACCATCCTGCTCACCCACCTGGGCTTCAAGATCAAATATGTCTCACTTACAAACGGCAACAAGGGACATCATCAAGGCACGAAAAATGAGATTGCTATACGCAGGTACAATGAGACCCGGGAGGTGGCTAAACGATTGAACTGTGAATATGAGGTGCTCAACAATGAGGATGGTGAACTGGAAGCAACGCTGAAGAACCGCATGGAGGTCATAAAGCTGATCCGCGAATGGAAAGCCGATATCGTGATCACCCATCCCTCGTACGACTATCACCCGGATCACCGGAACACCTCGCTGCTGGTGCAGGATGCTGCCTTTTTGGTCTCTGTCCCAAAAATCCTGCCGGAGGTCCCGGCGTTGGAGGTGAACCCGCTCTTCCTCTACACCAGAGGACGTTACACCAATCCACAAAAGCCCTCTCCCGATATCGTTGTAGACATCACACCGGTGGTGAGGGAGAAAGCAGATGCCATTGATGCCCACGAATCTCAGATCTACGAATGGCTCCCCTGGATCAACCGGAGCAACGAGGTGATCCCTGAGACCCGGGAGGGAAGGCTGGAGCACGTACTGAACGTATATGTGCTGAAAAGAGGTGAAGTAAAGTCAGAAGACCTGCCGGCGGTAGAGAAATGGTATGGAAGCGATGCTAAGGCGGTGAAGGTGATCGAGGCGTTTGAAATTTGTGAATTTGGCCGCAAGGTTACCGACCGGGATATACGGGAATTGTTTCAACTGTTTCCGAACAGAAGTGAGAACAGAAGGAACCCAAATAATGAACATAGCCCATGTCATTTGAAAAGCGACTCACCTGCTGGCTACCTATCCTGTGTTTGCTCCATCAACGAGAAATACTACTTATAGATAAACGTTGCTTCCAATAGTGTCGAACCGGTCATTCAGACCGAGTCGATCAAAAAAAAAATTAGATTGGTATGAAAAAAAAAGCCTCCTTACTCCTCCTGCTTATCTTCACCTATTCTTTCTCCTCATATTCCAGAGAGCAGGACCTGAGCGATGTTGTGATCGAGAATGATGCAATGAAGCTTGTGATAAGCGCTGAAGGAGTAGCCGTGAGCTTACTGCATAAGCCCACGGGAGAGGAGTGCCTTTATACCGGGGCGAATATTCCTATTTGTGCAATTACTGAATACAGGCCTTATGACAACGAGCTTTTCCTCACTTATCCTGCAAAATCACGTACTTTTGCCGCGAATAAAGTCTGGCGTGAAGGTGATCTTTTAAAGGTGGCGTTTGAGCAGATCGCGTACACAGCAACGATCAGGCTCAATATTACGGAGGACTATATTGGGTTTAAACTTATCCGTCTCGACTATAACATTGAAAATATTGGAGTGAAAAGAAGAACAGAAATTGATGAATTCACCCTTTTACAGCTGCCGGTCACCCATAGAGAAAATTTCGGAGAATGGCTTAACGTTGTTTGGGACGACAAAGTAGCGGTGAATCTGCTTGCTGCCGATAGGTACGTGAAGATAGATGCGTTCAATCATAAGCACTATAATCTGTTGTATGCCGGGATGGAAAACAAGGTGAAATTAATGGATGTCGAAGCAGCATTAATTACAACAAGCACCCATAAGCTGTTAGATCGGATAGACGCCCTCGAAAAAGCGTATGATCTTCCCCGGGGAGTAGAAAGCCGTAGAAGTGAAGCATATCAATATTCATACTACGAGTTAAGGGATGTGGATGTAACCAATATCGACCGACACCTGAACTATGCGAAACAGGGAGGCTTTAAGATGGTCGTGATATACTATCCCGATTTTTCTTATGCCATGGGTCATTTTCCATGGCGCGAGAATTACCCGAATGGGATGGATGATTTGAAAACGATCACGCGAAAGATTAAAGAAGCGGGTATGATACCTGGTTTTCATATTCACTATAACAAGGCCGCCAGGAATGACCAGTACGTGAGCCCTATACCGGATCACCGCCTCAATTTGACCCGAATGTTTACTTTGGCCGATTCAATCGATCACCATTCTACAACCATCTATGTGGAAGAGAATCCCGAAGGTTCTACCTTAGAGGAGGAACGACGTCTCCTGAAGATCGGTAATGAACTGGTCACATACAGGGATTATACCACAACCCCTCCCTACTCGTTTGTCGGTTGCCAGAGAGGAGCACTGGAGTCAACAACAAAAAGCGTAGAGAAAGGATTTAAGTTTGGGTTGCTTGATGTGGATACCTGGCCACTGTTTATTCGTTTCGACCAAAACACATCGATCCAACAAGAAGTGGCTGAACGGATTGGTAAAATATATGCGGAAGCGGGCTTTGAATTTATTTACTTTGATGGTGCAGAAGATGTTCATTATCCTTACTGGTATAATGTATCAAAAGCTCAATTAGCGGTCTATGAACAGCTCGAACCGAAACCGCTACTGTCGGAAGGAGCATTGAAGTCTCATTTCGGATGGCATATATTAAGTCGTGGTAATGCTTTTGATCTGTTCAAACCCGAGGATATCCGGGAAGCAACCAATCGGTATACCATAGCAGCCGCAAGTTATATTGCCCGGGATTTCTCTTCTATCAATTTCGGCTGGAACGATTTTTTGGCACCTGATGAAAACACGATTGGGATGCAGCCCGATATGTATGAATACATCTGTAGCCGGGGTGCAGCATGGGATTGTCCCATCGCGCTTATGGGAAAACTGGATCAACTGGACAGACATCCGCGTACCGATGACAACCTGGAAGTTATCAGGAACTGGGAAGATTTCCGTACGAGAGAACTATTAAGTGACGAGCAAAAAGAGGAGATGAAAAATAGCTCGCAGGAACATATCCTTTTAAAGAATAACAGAGGAGCATATGAGTTATACCCATACGAAATGATTGATTTAGCTGACAACAACGAAATCAGGGCATTTATCTTTGAAAGGAACAAAAAAACGATGATCGTCTATTGGCATGCACGGGGCTCCGCGGAGATAGGTCTGGCAATTCCACCGGACAAAATACGACTCCATAATTCGCTTGACGAGATCATCCCGGCACGAACACGGGGAACGGAGGTTATACTCCCGGCCGGTAAAAGACGATTCATCGAATTGGACATGCCCCTAAATCAGGCACGGGCAGCATTTAAGCATCTACAAGTAACGAACCATTCATTGCTTCATTAAATGACTAACTGGTGGAACTGGAACAAAGAACCAATAATAGGCTCGTTATTGGAGAAACAGAGAACATAGAAATCATACAATAGATACAAAAAGAGTGAGATGATATCAAGAAGATTTTTTTTGAAAAGCATGGGCGCTGCTGCTGTCGGATCAGCGCTTATCCCTGATCTGATGGCATCGCTGAAAGATGTGAAAGGCATAAAACCGATTGAAGGCTCCTGGTTTGAATTTCAGCATCATAGTGCCGTGGAAGGTCAATACTGGAATCCAACGCTATTAGATTTTACAGCCAATCAATGGGATTATAAGATCAGGGAGATTGCTCAATCAGGGATTCGCTATCTTGTCCTTCTGGATACCGCGATCTATGATAAATCTTTTTATCCCTCAAAGCTACTTCCACAACATCAGATGGGCTGTGATGATCCTTTAGAGGTTGTTCTTGCGGCAGCTGACAAGTATGGGATCCGTTTTTTTGTGAGCAACGGTTTTTATGGTGAATGGACCAATCCGGCTTTTCTGATGAGCGATCAATCGGTAGAGAGACTGAGGCTTCAGGCAATGAATGAGATTGCAGAGAAATATGCTCACCATAAAAGCTTCTACGGCTGGTACTATCCCAACGAAACCGGCATACGGGGCCATTATGATGAGATCTTTATGAGTTATGTAAAAAGCTCTTCAGCAGAGGTGAGTAAACTGACACCAGGGAAAAAAACCCTGATTGCTCCTTATGGCACAAGGAACATTGCAGAAGATGAGAAGTATGAGCGACAGTTAGAACAGCTTAATGTCGATTTCATTGCTTATCAGGATGAAATAGGTGTGCAGAAAACCACTGTAGAGGAGAGCGGAGCCTTTTTCGAACGACTCTACCGAATGCACCAAAAAGCAGCAAAATCGAAGCTGTGGGCAGATGTGGAGGTGTTCAGCTTTGAAGGAGATGTATATCGGAGCGCGTTGCTGCCGGCTACTGCCGAAAGGGTAATAGCGCAGCTCAAGGCTGTCTCTCCCTATGTTGAGAAGATTCTTATCTATCAATATATGGGACTGATAAACAGAGATGGCACCTACTCCTATGCAGGTCATCCCGACTCATACAAGTTACACAAAGGATTGAAAAAACAGGGTTACCTAGAATAGCTCCTCCACCACTTCGTTGAAATAGTTGATAGACTCCTTTATTTCAGGAAGATTGTTTTCCCAGTTGGCTTCATACTCAATGGTGAAATAACCTTTGAACCTTTGACGTTTCAACTCTTTCAGCATCTCGTCAACCTGTAAAACCCCCGTACCCCAAATAACATCTTCAAGTGCTCCCTCACTGCCAGCGGGCGCAATATCTTTAAAATGAAATGAGATGATTTTACCCTCCAGCTGCTTGATGCACTCTAGCGGATCTAATCCCATACGTTTGTAGTGTCCCACATCAGCTGATGATCCGAGAAGTTCAGATCGATTGTCTATGGCTTGCAGGAGAATCTCCGGCTTCCAGTAGGATGATTCACTCGGATGATTGTGTACAGCCACTTTTATCCTGTGCTGCTTCGCCAGATTATCGACCACATCCCAATCATCAAGTGCCGGCTCGGCGCTTATAAACTCCATCTCCATATTTTCGACAAAAGCGAATACCTTCTCCCATTCTTCACGTTTCGCTGTCCACACCCCTGATGAAATAATCTTGACCTCCTTCGATGCGGCCAGAGATTTTAGTTTCTCCTGATCTTCATCACTTAATGCATAACCGAAAAGTGCATCTCCGAAATCACCACCCATCTTCTGACCGGGATAGATCTCAATAAAATGCAAGCCCAACTGTTGCGTTTTCTCTAATGCTTCCACTGCAGTAAAGCGGTGCAGGGTATAAGATTGCATGGAGAGTTTCCAGCCTGCTTTTTCGGCTTTTGTTTGCGGTTCTCCCGAATTACAGGCGCTGTTTAATGTTAAAAACGATAACCCAACAAGCAGTAAAATTATTCTTCTCATATTTGTTCTTTTTACCAGAGAGTTCCCGGATATCGGGAACCCTCTGTTTGTTATTTATTTATCTGTGGGCATTGGTGGCAGATTAAAACCGTTGTGATAGGTATGTTTGATCCACTCATTGGCCATCTCCAGTGCATTGAACTCGGCAAAACGGCGGTCAAATTTAGGATCACCGTCGATGACAGCATACTCGTCCACAGTAACAATCTTGATTTTATCCGCAGGTGAGATATTGGTAAACGCCATCTTTTCACCGTCCCACTGCAGTTCACGGTGTAACCCCTGCAAACCCGATAGTCGCGTGGCCAGCACACCCATCACCACCATCTCATTGAAGGGACCGGAGAACCCGAAATTGGAAGACGACTCCTTTCTGCTTGAAGCTGGCTCTTTGCAGGCCCTGATCCAATCCTGCTCATGCGCGTTGGTAGACCATATATCCCCGTTTCCTCCCTTTACTCTTGGAATGGTTGGATCCGGTTCGGTAAAGTCGGCCATCTTAGAAATGGGCAACAGTGTTGGATTCATACCGTAACAGCCAGTCATAATCTTCCCTTTTGTTCCGATCAGAATGATTCCTCCGTTAGAATCGCCCATCATCTCTCCATCTTTCAACTCCTCGGGTCGGTCAGGCAACAGGCCTCCGTCGTACCATAACACTTTCACTTCAGGCATCTTTACCTTCCCTTTTGGAGGCCGTGCCGGGAATTTGTAGGTCACTATCTGCGCTTGTGGAGGTGAATAGAGGTTCGACAGGGTAGAGCTGGCCGTTACGCTGATCGGATATTTCAGATCAAGTGCCCAGTAAAGAGGATCCATGATATGGCATGCCATATCACCCAACGCGCCGGTCCCGAAATCCCAGAATCCTCTCCAGTTCCATGGTGTATAGGCAGGGTTGTAGGGCCTTTTCGCTGCGGGACCGATAAAGAGATCCCAATCCAGATCGGCAGGCAGGGGAATATCACCTTTCGGCTCAGATAATCCTTGTGGCCAGATGGGTCTATCGGTCCAGCAATGTGCTTCATATACATCACCAATCACACCCGATTGAACCCATTCAGCAATTTGACGGCACCAGTCAAACGAGTTACCCTGATTACCCATCTGGGTGGCTACTTTATATTTTTTAGCCAACTTTGTAAGCAAACGGGATTCATACACACTGTGTGTTAATGGTTTCTGCACGTAGGTATGTTTTCCCATAGTAATGGCATGTGCTGCCACTCCAGCATGCGTATGATCAGGGGTAGCTACCATAATAGCATCTATCGATTTACCCATTTTATCGAACATCTCACGCCAATCCCTGAACTGTGTCGCTTTGGGATAATCATTGAAGGTCTTCGCAGCATATTTCCAGTCAACGTCACAAAGAGCTACAATGTTCTCTGATTTCATATTGGCCAGATTACGCCTGCCCATACCACCTACACCGATACCGGCGATGTTCAGTTTATCACTCGGGGCAGTGTATCCGTGAGATCTGCCCAATATGGAGCTGGGAGCAATAGTAATCCCGGCAGTAGTGATTATTGCACTCTTTAAAAACTTTCTTCTTGATATTGTCATAGTGAATTTTATAATATAATAAATAACTTATGTTTCACTAATATTTTATATATGTCAACATTTTTATTTTGGAGCGTAAAAAAGTTGATGTATAATTCTATTATTTATACACACGGCTGATACCATCTTTGATAGCACTCCATTGATTGTTGTTAATTACATGGGATATTTCAAAAACCATCAGACCGTCTGTTTTTTTCAAGCAGAGGTAAACAGCATCTGAAATGTCTGCTGTATTATTGCCATATGCATAGGAGGCGATGGAGCCATAGACATCACAATCATCCATGGTGAAGTCTGAATAGGTTGTAACAAAATTCTCTACACTCCAAACGGAGTTGGGATTTTCAGCAATCCATACATGATCAGCATAAGCACCCAGTGAGAAGACATCTATCTGGTCGGCAAACCCTGTTTTACTGTACGTTTCTGTATAAATTCCGTGACTTCCTGCTGGCTTATATTTTTTACTTGCCCAATTTTGTCCCACACTATAACGTGACCGCCAATCAGCAGATGCCCATAAATGAAGCTCCAAATCAGAATTGACAGATCTCACTTTTGACCGTATATTTGTAATGAAATTGGTAATCGTCATGGTACGGAATTCAATCCAATATGAGAGATAGTCCCAATCACGCTCAATGGTTTCATCTCCCCATTTTGTTAGTGCTGGAAGGATATCACTGTTGTAGAGCGCATAACCTATTCCCGGTTTTACATCTACATAAACCTCATTGAATCCCGTTTCTTTCATCATTCTGAGATAAGAGGTGATACTACTCTTTTGTGAAAAGCGACTCAAATTAGCGTGCGCATCAATCCACATCTGTATGGGTTTCTCAACATCTATGGGAATCTTAAATTCGGTGTTCGTGTGAACCTCATCTTTTTTAGAGGAAGCCACAGTTGCAGTTGAGAGCATCAGTAGTAAAATCAAAGAATTCATTATATTCATTTTGTTTTTTACCCTCAATGGTGCCAAATATCATGGTTATTCGGTCATCTACTTCTTAGAGAATATTTATTTGGAGAAATGTGAAAAGAAATCACTTCTCACAATATGTTTATTTTTTTATTTATCCCGCAAATATATACTAATTATTTCATATGATCAAAGATGTTTATATATTTTCTTAATAATTGACGCCGAAAATTTTCTCCTTGGATTAAGGGATAGGATCAACACATCCGGAGGGGTTCAATTCTGGCTTTTCTACAATTATTACCTCCCGATGCAAAATCGGCAAGGACAGAACGATTGATTCCGGCGACGGCATGGATAAAAGCAACAGGGAGGGTGTGCTGCGATATTATTGAACCTTAAGTGAAGAAAGAGTAAACAATGAGGTTTATTGAAATGATTATACCTTCTCTCTTCTGATCTCCTCCACAATCTCGGGGTCTACCAGCGTGGTGATATCACCAAAATCAGACACATCACCTTCGGCAATTGTACGAAGAATGCGCCGCATAATTTTCCCCGATCGGGTCTTGGGTAATCCGGTAACGAACTGTATCTTATCCAGCTTGGCAATAGGACCTATCTGGTCTGTGATCAACTGGTTGATCTCTTTGATGAGGTTGTTCCTGTCGCGCCACAATCCGGTCTCTTTCAAGACAACAAACCCGTATAGTGCATTCCCTTTGATTTCATGCGGATAGCCCACGATGGCACTCTCAGCAACGAACTGATGCTCGTTGATCACATCTTCAATGGGTGCCGTACCCATATTGTGTCCGGAGACGATGATCACATCATCCACCCTGCCGGTGATGCGGTAATAACCTACCTCATCACGCAGGGCACCGTCACCGGTGAAATACTTGCCGGGGAACTTGGTGAAATAGGTATCAATATAGCGCTGATGATCACCCCAGATAGTTCTGGCAATGGCAGGCCAGGGATATTCAATACATAGATTTCCCGATTTCTGATTCTCCCTGATCTCATTCCTCAGATCGTCCATCAGCACCGGCTTGATACCCGGAAACGGCAAAGAGGCATAGGTCGGTTTCGTCGGTGTCACAAACGGAATGGCAGAGATCAGTATACCCCCTGTTTCGGTCTGCCACCAGGTGTCCACCAGCGGGCACTTCTTGTGACCTACATGATCGTTGTACCAATGCCAGGCCTCCTCGTTGATGGGCTCTCCCACCGACCCGATCACCTTCAGGGAGTCCAGCATAAACCCCTGCACATATTCAATCTTCTCTTTTGCCAATGAGCGAATGGCTGTAGGTGAGGTATAGAACTGACTGACCTTGTGTTTCTGAATCACATCCCAAAAGCGGCTGTAGGAAGGATAAGAGGGAGTACCTTCAAAAATAACGGTTGTGGACCCGTTCAGTAGCGGTCCGTAAAGGATGTAGGAGTGACCCGTTATCCAGCCTATGTCGGCAGTACACCAGTAGATATCATCAGACCTGTAATGAAAGATATTCTTGAAGGTGTATGCCGTATAGACCATGTATCCAGCATTGGTGTGAAGCATACCCTTTGGTTTTCCCGTTGATCCGGAGGTGTAGAGTATAAACAGGGGATCCTCTGCATCCATCACCTCAGCCAGACTGGTTGCAGAAGCATTGTCCAGCAGTGGCTGCAGCCAGTAGTCACGACCTTCTCTCATGGTGACCGCCTGACCGGTTCTGTTGACTACCAGCACTTTCTCAATAGTGGGACTGTTTTCGAGCGCTTCATCAGCTATTTTTTTCAGGTCAATTGTTTTGCTACCCCTGAATCCCCCATCCGAAGTGATTAGCATTTTACAGGTAGAATCGTTGATGCGTGTTGAAAGAGCGTTGGCTGAGAACCCGGCAAAAACCACCGAATGGATCGCACCTATGCGGGCACAGGCAAGCATGCTAAAGGCCAGCTCCGGAATCATGGGCAGGTATATGCAGACCCGGTCACCTTTCTCAACACCTTGTTCACGTAACAAATTTGCCATTTTGGATACTTCAGCGTAGAGCTGATTATAGGTGTAATAACGGGGTGCCTCATCCGGATTGTTCGGTTCGAAGATGATGGCATTTTTTTCACCATTACTGGCCAGATGCCTGTCGATACAATTTTTAGTGATGTTGAGCTTCGCATTTCTGAACCAGGTGAAACTGGCTTTCTGCATATCGAATTCAACCACTTTGTCCCATTTCTGGAACCAGGTGAAATTATCCTCCGCAATGCTGCCCCAAAACTTCTTCGGCTTCTCAATAGAGCGCCTGTAGACCCTGAAATATTGTTCCAGGGATTTGATTGAATAATTACTCATTTTCCTGTGTGCTGGATTTTTAACAGTTACAAATAAATGAAAAATAATCAATATACGTTACATATCAGCGTAATTTTTACTTTTTTTATCTCATTTTACCTGTTTTTTTGGTCTCCGGGAATCGTTCGGTGTGGAAGACAACAAAAAATAGCGAACAACCCTTTGCAGGTTTGCCGCTATTTTTATTGATATATAGTTTGTAAAGATCTTTTTTTGTTAGTCGAACATCTTTTTGAATTTATTAAAGACGTTTTTTCTTGCGGAAGGTGAGGGGGCGAAGTTCTCCGATATCTTCATCTCTTCCATCAGTTCGCGTTCCTTCTCATTCAGGTTTTCCGGAACGTATACATTCACGTTGATAAGCTCATCTCCCTTACCAAAGCCGTTGACCGTGGGCAAACCCTTATTGCGCAAGCGTAATACCTTACCCGGTTGCGTCCCCGGCTCAATTTTTACTTTGGCAACCCCGTCGATAGTTGGCACCTCCACAGTAGTACCCAGCGCCGCCATGGGAAAGCTGAGGAACAAGTTATATATCACATCGTTATCATCGCGTATAAGGTTCAGGTCTTCATCCTCCTCGATCACAATCAGCAGATCACCGTTGATCCCTCCTCTTCGGGCGGCATTCCCCTTGCCAGACATGGAGAGCTGCATCCCTTCAGCCACACCGGCAGGTATCCTGATGGAGATCACCTCCTCTTCGCGGACGATACCTTCACCGTTGCAATGGGCACATTTTTTTGTAATGGATTTTCCATCACCATTACAGGTGGGACATGTGGAAGAGGTCTGCATCTGTCCCAGTATGGTGTTTGCCACACGTGTTACCACGCCCGCTCCGTTACAGGTATGACAGGTAGATACAGAGGTGCCGTTTTCCGAACCGTTCCCATCACAATGGGAACAGGAGACATATTTCTTCACCTTTATCTTCTTCTCAACACCGTTAAGGATCTCTTTCAATGTCAGCTTCACCTTCACCCTGAGATCAGACCCCCGGTTCACTCGCCTGCCACGCTGGCTGCCACCAAAGCCACCAAAACCGCCGAAGCCGCCGAAATGACCACCGAAGATATCTCCAAACTGAGAGAAGATATCATCCATAGACATCCCTCCACCAAAGCCACCGCCCGATGCTGCTGCACCACCCACTCCTGCATGACCAAACTGGTCGTAGCGGGCGCGTTTGTTCTCATCGCTCAGCACCTCGTATGCTTCAGCCGCCTGCTTGAAGTTCTCCTCCGACTGTTTATCTCCCGGATTTTTATCGGGGTGATACTGTATGGCCTTCTTGCGGTAAGCTTTCTTTATCTCCTCGGCAGATGCCGTTTTAGGAACTTCAAGTATTTCGTAATAATCTCTCTTTGCAGCCATATTATTCTCCCACAATTACTTTTGGAAAACGAATGATCTTTTCGTTCATTTCGTACCCTTTCTGAATACAATCCACTACCAATCCTTTCTCTGATTCACCCGTCGCCGGAATAGTCGTTACCGCTTCAAAACGGTCCGCATCGAATGGTTTTCCGATTGTTTCAATCTCTTTTATCCCGTGTTGCGTCAGGAAGCTGATAAATTTTGAATAGATAAGATCCATACCCTCGAGCATGGCATCTTTATCTTCGGCATCGTGAAGGATCACAAGCGCACGTTCAAAATCATCCACCAGGTTGATGATATCGAGTAATACGCGCTCTCCGCCGCTCTTGATCAGTTCTGCTTTCTCCTTCAGCGTTCGTTTGCGAAAATTATCGAACTCGGCATGCAGGCGAAGGAAGCTGTTGTTCAGCTCATCATACTTTTGCCTGAGGTCGCTCAGTTCTTTTTCAAGATCAGACGTCTCCTCTGTCAAATTGTCTTCACTCATATCCTCATCCTGACCAATCGTCATTTCGTTTAATATCTCTTCATCCCGTTCAACGGACTCCGGATTCTGATTATCGTTATTTATCATATTATTTTTGAATTCTTTTACCTACCAAGATACACTGCAAATAGTCTGCCAAAAAAAAAGGAACACTCCCGGCAGTATTCTTCAGAGGAACATCTCGCACCATTCATCGAACAGCGCAACCTGATGCCATCCATGCCTGCTCAGGCCCTGCCTCACTTTTTTCAGCGGCTTTTCCCTGTCCAGTTGAGACTTTGAAAAAAACTTATCGGCAAAACAGATGATCTTCTCCTCCAGCGTTTCAGGCCGCATATCTCTGTGAGGAACGGGCAGCTTCCGGTTGATGATGGTCTCCAGACTAAGGCCTGTCCCTGTATGCCGTTCACACACCTTCCCATGCTTGGGGTACCCTTCAAGCGTGAGCAGCTCACGCCCCAGATAACCATGACAGATATAGGGAAGCGTACCCTCACAGGCAATATGGGGTGCTTTTGTCTGGAAAATACCGATATCATGAAGCATACCAGCCTCTTCCAGGAATTTTATATCCACGGCCAGCTCCGGATGGTTATGTGCAATGGAGAGAGCTTTAGTGGTCACATCTGTCACATGCGACATATAAATATCGTAGAGCTTTGTTCCCTCTTTGTAATACTTCTCAATAATCGCTTTAGGATTCATAAAATCGATTTTCCATCAGGCCACAAAAGTAATACAAAAACTTGGAACTGAAAAGCATCCCTGAGTGATTGCCTCAGTGGGGGAAGAAAAAGTGTTAATCGACTGTTACCAGGATAATCATAAAAAAACTAAAATGGTCACCCGGAAGAATAAAAAAGCAATATATTTGCGACTGTATGAAGAGAAATCATAATAACGTTGTGAAGTGGTTTTTCCTGATGCTGTTCGCAATGTACGTGAGCGGGATCTCCTTGTTTACGCACAGACACGTCATCAACAATATCACATATGTACACTCTCATCCTTTCAAGCGGGGTGAAGCTGCACAACATGACCATACCGACAATGCACTCTGTTTACTTGACCATATTTACAGCACATCCATTACCCCGGATATCATTCCGGAGATAGTGATATCGGGAGATATCAATCCGATCACACTCTTTTATCCCGGGTTCTACGAAGCTGCACACCTTATCCAATCTGCTGCACCACTGCAGTTGAGAGCACCCCCCCTGAGCGTCTGACATACTATCTTATTTTTTATTGCATTAAATCATTCACCCGTGTGTAAATGGCATTAACTGACGACTATCGTTGGTTCATGCCCGTTTCATACGATTATATATCCTAAAAAAATGAAGACAATTATTTCCTTCGTGATATATCTGTCCGCCCTATCTCTCTATGGACAAGCAGATAGCAACATACCCGAACCGACCGACGCTAATATTTTCGGACATGTGCTGGATAAAAAAACAAAAGAACACCTTCCTTATGTGACCATCAAGCTGAGAGGCACCACCATAGGCATCACCACCGATGCTTCAGGACATTACTTTTTAAGGAATCTCCCGGTGGGTGATTTCACTATGGAAGTAACTATGGTAGGTTTCAAAACAATTACAAGGAACGTTATTATTCAAGCTAACAGATCACTTGAGCTCGACTTCGAAATGGTGGAGGAGAGCGTCTCTCTCAACGAGTTGGTTGTTTCTGCCAATAGGAACGAAACAACGCGTCGTTCAGCGCCCTCACTTGTCAGCGTCCTCAATATGCAAACCCTCGATGTAACCAATTCCAAAACACTCTCCGATGGTTTGAAATTTCAGCCCGGACTAAGGGTGGAGAACAACTGCCAGAACTGTGGCACAACACAGGTTCGTATCAACGGCATGGAAGGATCCTATTCTCAGATACTGATCGACTCGCGTCCGATGATTGGAGCGCTGGCAGGGGTGTACGGACTGGAACAGATCCCGGCTAACATGATCGAACGGATTGAAGTGGTCCGCGGCGGCGGATCAGCACTCTTCGGGGCCAATGCTATCGGAGGCACTATCAGCATCATCACCCGCGAGCCGGCACGCAACACGGGCGAATTCTCGCATACACTCACCAGCATCAATGCCACGGGTGCACTGGAGAACAACACCTCCTTCAACGCTTCACTGGTGAACGACACGCGTAACGCAGGCATCATGGTGTATGGCCAGCACAGGCTGAGAGAGGGCTACGATATGGATGGCGACGGGTTCACAGAGCTACCGCTGCTAAAGAACCGCTCTCTTGGATTTCGTTCCTTTCTGAAGACGGGTGTTTATTCAAAGCTTACGCTCGAATACCAGAACATGCATGAATTCCGGCGCGGTGGTGACCGGTTCGATCTACAACCCTTTGAGACATTTATCACCGAACAGGTTGAGCATTTCATCAACGGCGGCTCCATCAAGTTCGATCAGTATTCCGGGGATCAACAAGACAAGATCAGCCTCTATGCGGCAGGACAGCATACCGACAGAAACAGCTACTACGGTGCAGGGGAGCCTTATACCGACAATATCCCCGCGGTTCATTCCGGCATGACAGAGGAAGAAATAGATGAGATCAATGAGATGATCGAGAACAATCATCTCCGCAAGAACTCTTTCGGAAATACAACGGAACTCAATTATCAGGTCGGCGGACACTATATCCACTCGTTTGACCAGTTTTGGTTTATGCCTGCCGATCTTACAGCGGGACTGGAATATATGGGCAGCGAACTGGAAGATAACAGCGGGTACCGGGAGTTAAACATCTCACAACACAGCAAGACAGCAAGCGCTTTTTTACAGAACGAGTGGAAAACGGAGATGTGGAGCTTTCTCCTGGGAGGCAGACTCGACAAGCACAACCTGGTGGAAAATTTCATCTTCAGTCCCCGCCTCAATATACGCTACAACCCCACAGAGAACATTAACCTGCGTGTGACCTACAGCGGCGGGTTCAGGGCTCCGCAGATGTTCGATGAAGATATGCATGTGGACATCGCTGCCGGAGAACAGGTG
>Ga0209347_1002594_pt1 | contig 23303 bp, 28 predicted proteins | sample AutmiccommuBRH23_FD_187382 | JGI IMG/M metagenome (GOLD analysis project Ga0209347, IMG submission 187382) | Deep subsurface microbial communities from Mt. Terri, Switzerland - Autotrophic microbial communities BRH/23 (SPAdes) (version 2) | ecosystem: Environmental > Aquatic > Deep subsurface >...
CTGCGCACTTAACCAGATGACATTGCCCATGATTCCCCATCTTTTCGTTAAATCAGTTAGCGGTCTTTCTGCTAGATCCCGTATTGTATAAATACCTATTCTTTCTAAATTCCTTTTCATCCGGCTACCAACACCGAATAACTTCTCAATTGGCAAGTTCCCGGTTACATTTTTGTAATTATCGTGGTTTAGCGTAAAGATGCCGTCAGCATTTTTTTTGGCAAAATTATCGCAGGCCATTTTTGCTTGAATTTTATTCTCGCCAATCCCCACCCTTGCCCTAACGCCAATCTCATTCCAGATTTTTATCTGTACAAGCTTGGCAATTGTTAATGCCGGACCAAACAGATTTTGGCTAGCCGTCACATTCATAAACTGTTCATCAATCGAATATATTTCAGTCTGATCTGTAAATTCGCTAAGTATTTCAGTAATCTGGATAGAGGCTTCTATATACCTTTGCATATGCGGTTTTACAAAGCTAGCGTCAGGACAGACTGTCTTAACCTCCCAAACCGGCATTGCCGTTTTCACCCCAGCTTCTTTAGCCTCCGGGCTAGCCGCCAGAGTGATTCCGTGCCGTCTTTCCGGATCACCGCAGACAACAACCGGTTTGCCAGCTAGCTTAGGATTCGCCGCTATCTCAACCGAAGCATAGAAACTTTGCATATCCACTAAGAAAATAACTTCCTTTTTATTACCCTTGCTAACCATAGCCCTAATCCCTCTTTCAAATCCCCTCTAATTATGACTCCTTAACATATTATATCTCATTCTAATCATTTTTAGAACAAAAGTTCGCATAAAAAATTTTGTAATAGATTATCTTCGAGAAAAGTATATTGTTAAGCAGGAGAAAGCCCTGTCAATGTCGTATCTTTATGTTATGAAAAACTATAGGGGGTATTTTTGATGTTTATTCGAAATTGTCTAACGGGCATTGAAGAATTAGTAACACTAAAAAAAGAGGACACAATCCAAAGAGCAATAGAAGCGATGAAGCGACATCGACTAAAAAGCATTCCAGTAATTGATTCCGAAAACAAATTTGTCGGCATTTTATCGAAAGAGGGGCTGTTTGAATTACTTGAGCAGGATACCGCAAAGAACATTGATGCACTTCTTGAGCAGTCAATAACCCAAGCAATCGCCAAGGTTCAACCCTTAACGCTGGATAATAAATTTGAAGAAACGTTCCCGCTAATTGTCCGTTATCCTTTTGTACCAATCATTGATGAAAACAATCATTTTTTAGGTATTGTTAAAAGAAACCAAATCACTAAATCTTTAGAATCTTCATTTGGGGTTGGCGTGCCAGGAATCCGCCTGCTTATTGGAAGCGCGGAAATTGAAGGTCGATTGGAAAAAATTCTTGAGCTAGCACATAATTTGCACCTAAATATCATTACAGCAGTTACCTTTGATGCCGGTGATCACTTGAGCCGCAGAATTTTGCTAAAAATTGAGCATACCGCTAAAAAAGAGGACTTCCAAACCCGTTTGGAAAAACACGGTTTTAAAATTTTGACTGTTCACGAGGACTAAAAGCAGCAAGCTAATATACTAAAAAAACAAAGCCCGCTTAGGGCTTTGTTTGTTAATTAGCTATTAATCTTCCTCGTCAACCAGCTTTTCATAAGCTGCCATTACCTTGGTCCATTCTTCTTCATCTTCAATGTCGGCTAGGAATTCTTCGCCATCTTGTTCCTCAACGCGAAGAATCACACCTTCGTCATCATCAGATTCTGGGTCAGCTAGAACTACGTATTCATTATCCTCTACCTCAAACCAAGTTATGATATCGAATTGTTTTTCTTCACCATTTTCATCAACTAAGGTTACCTTGCTATCATGTTCATGATCGTGATCGTGATCATGGTCGTGGTCGTGATCATGCCCACAAGCGCATCCATCTTTGTTATCTTCACACATCGGGAATCAAACCTTCCTTCTTATTTTATTCTTCTGCAGGCTATCGTATCATTTATTAATATAAACATCAAGGGAAAAAAATACACATTCCGTTTACGAATAATATATAAATAGTGGATATATCCGGAAATAATTAAGGGAAGAGCTTTTCTAAAACCACCCTGATTTGATTCATATCAAGGTTTTCCCAAAAAAGGTGGTCATAGATTAGAATATCTGAATGAAGATGCAGTCCTAAATCGTTCCCCTCAACTCCGTAGCTTGTTCCTGAGTTGCCGACATAGCCCAAAACTTCACCTCTTTTAAGCTCCTTGCCTACCTCAACCCCAGGGGCAACACTGGTTAGATGAGCATAGCGGACAAGAATTCCGTTAGGGTATTGAACCCAAACAGTCCGTCCTCGTAATTTATCAAGAATATACTCTGGGGTATCCTCCGCTAATGCGGCAATTCCCAGTATTTCATCCCTTTCACTGAAGGAAAGCTCTACATAGTCATGATCAGCTCGTACTACAATACCATCAGCCATTGATAAAACCTCTGTGCTACGGTCAATCGCAATTCCTGTATAGCCCTCGTACCAATCAAGCCCTTCATGAGTACCGTTGCGATAATCACGGGGAGCACCTGGGAGCTGTGAATCACGCGTCGTAAGGCGAGCGCCTTCTAAAGGTACAGATAGCACGGAAAGATAAGCAGCAATTGCCTCTTCATCCATTGTCGCAAACTCCTGCTCAAATTGCGCTAAAACAGGTTGAGTGGCCGAGGAATTATCATCAGAAGTAAAGACTTCAATAGCTCCCACCTGTTCTGCCGTTTTATAAGTTAAATCAAAAAACTGCAGCATCGAGAGTGGAAAGTATATCTCTTCTTTAAAGCTAAAATCCGGAGCAGTTTTATTCGGCAGATAAACACCATCTTTAGAAATAATCGAAGTGTTTCTAAGCAGCTTATAGGTAGAGCCGCCAAAGAGAATATTCAACGAGCCACCGTTTACATCATAATTCCATTCCATAGCGAAAGCAGCAGCCAACTCATCTAACAACACCATAGGTTGCTCAGTTTCTTGGAATGTCTTCAAGGTTTTACCCTCCGGCTCAACTATTTCTTGATTATTTTCCGATTTCTCACTATTGTCTACAGTTATTTCGTTATCCGGTTCATCAATAGTCTTAGCACAGCCAAGAACGCCGCCAGCCAACAAAGTAATTAAGGTTATTATAATTATAATATTTCTATGTTTCATCAGTTTGAGCTCCCACTATTGATATTTTTACATCGTCGCTTTCCGTCAAGTAAAAAGTCGTGCCAGTATATCTTTGGAACGACTTTTTAAAAAACATTATATATATTTTATCACCATTTCTCTTAAAAATAAAGCGAGGCTCCTACACGAGGATAGAAACACAATTTAATACTACTTAACCAAAATCAGCTTTTCGCCTATTTTGCTAAATGCACTATTGGTCGAATCACTTTTCAATAGAAATTCTACATAATAATTGCCTGACTGAGTAAAAGTAACATTCTTAAACGGCTGAATGTACTGTAAACTATTCTCGATAGATGCGTCGTAGGACTGCACATCTCCCTCGCTGACAATCTCACCATTAGGATCCTTTAAAACGATCTTAACCTGCACAACTTCGTTTGGTAAACTATCTATCTCGCTGTAAACGTAAAAAGTAAAATTATAACGTTGACTTTTAGGGACTTTCCCAAAAGGACTATAAACTACATAGGTCTTTTTACTTTCGTCATAGACTGGGTTAGCAGTAAATTGCATATTAACATTTGGCCTATACATATAGGCAGTCTTTGCCTCATCATCCCATCTCACTATAACGTCAAGTGATTCCGCAAAAATCCGCAAAGGAACAACGGTTGCACCATCAATAATAAACCCTGGGACTCTTGTCACAACCTCTTCGCCATCTAAGACGAGCCGCACCTTTTCATAACCAAAAAAGTATCCATAAATCGCCGTTCCGGCATAAACCGTAACTACATTAAATATAATCAATAGAAGTACAAAAGCAACCAAAACCTTTTTTTTCATAAATAAACCTCCAAAAAAATTTACAGAATAGAAAAAATATTGTAATAGTCCCCGCCCAAAAACTCCGGTTTAATCTAATTTTATTTACGTTTTTATTTATAGATTTATACACAAAATTATCTTAAAGGTTGCGAAATTTGTTGAATAATATTTACTGTTTTCAGAATAAGAATTTTATAGTACAATTCAAACTGTACTGCAAGAAAGGATTGTTAACTGATAATGGAAAAAACTATAACAAACAAAATTGAAAAGCTCCGAAATGAACTACACCAGCTCTATCTGGCAAAAGGGGATCTATTATCTAAAAAAATCCTTAAAAAAAGTCAAGAGCTGGATAAACTAATTTTATTAGCCCAAAAAGGTAAAAATAAATTAAGTTTATAGGAAAATAATTACTAAATAAATAAAAACAAGCCAGAGTCCAATCTGGCTTGTTTTATTTATTATTAGAAAGAGATAAGCTAGAAGCTGTAAGTTCCATCCGCGTGAACAGTAATTGCATGATTAAGGTAATAAGTATTCTTATATCCTAAATCGGCAATCTTATCAACAACGCCCCCAGCCCTAGCGCCGCTGGCACAATGAATGACAATTGTCGCGTTTTTATCCGCAGGCAGCTGTCCGGCAATTGCCTTGGGGTCCGCATGAATAAGACTGTCAGGGATGTTGATTGAACCCGGGATTGCCCCATGTGATCTTTCGTCAGCAGTACGAACATCTAGTACGACCGCGCCACTATTAACTTTTTCGACAAATTGCTCAGTAGTTAAAGCCCGATTAACCTTTCCTTCAGACACGTTAAACCCGCTGTCTGTTGCCGCCATACCAAATGTCGGCAAATTAGCTGCATTCCATAAAGGCAAGCCCCCGGCAAATACTTTAACATTGGTATAGCCATTATCTAGTAGCTGACCAGCTACATTATGACTTTTACCTCAGGTGAAGCCACCGCAATACAACACAATTTCTGTTGCTTTATCAGCAGGAACTATACCAAAATATTTTTCGGCAAATATCGTATCATCCATCTGAATAGCATTAGGAATATGCGCCTCAAAATACGTATTATATGGACGAATATCTAAAATTAAAAATGGTGGATAATCTACACGAGTTACATAGGATTCCAAAATCAATCCCTTAACGTATTCTTCGGTAACAACCGAGTAGTTTCCTGCTGCTGCCCAAGCAGGTGTTCCCTCTTGGTATACCTTAACATTAGTGTAGCCTAATTCAATAGCTTTTCTAGCTGAATTAGCACTAAGTGGACAAGCTAAGCCCCCACAATAGAAGATAATCTCTTTTTCCTTATCAGCTGGCAACAGCTGATTCAACTGAGCAAACTCCGCATCAGGAATATTGATGGAGCCATTAATATGTCCAGCATTAAATACAGCTTTAGGACGAGCATCAACCAAGACAAAGTCCCATTCCGGCGGTGCTTCTGAGTATGTCTTCCGACTACTTGTCGCACTGAATGCGGTAATTTTATTAGTTACATAAGTAGTATCTACATAGTCCAGATTTGGGTCTAAAGCGACCGGTTCACTAGATGCCTTAGCTTCCTTCTCAACAATATATAGCGATAAATCCTCTATCTTATCAAAATCTGGAGATATAGTGGCAACTTCTTGAAAACCACTGCACCCAGACAAAAATAATAAAACGAAGATAATAAGTGATGCGAATATTTTCCTTTTAATCAATTGATTCACTCCTTTCTCGTTCCAATACCATTTATCTTCGGTTTCAACATGATATCGTTGTTCCCGAAGAGTGTTTCAATCCTCGTGTAGAAGTCTCGCTTTACTTAACAGTCAGCTCTTTTTCTAAAAAGGTTAACTCTTGCTCAACCGCTGAGATAACAAGATCAGTAATAACTAAATAAAAGGAGCTGTTTGCTATACTCGACAATTCTTTTTTAAAATCTACCAACCAGTCCAAATGATCAACTATAAATTGATAGACCTGCTTATCCAGATTTCGCTCTATTAAGAAAGCTAGGAATTCCAGTTGCAGTGTTAAATGATCAGGCATGCTTGAGTACTCTTTGGGAATCTCTAAAGCAAACTGTTCAAAGAGATGTCGCATGTGCAAAGCCGCATCACCAAAAATATAGCCTTTCTCATTCGCCATAGCCATGCTTGCTGACTTGTCCGTTGTCCAAACCTTGTAGACAGATTCGATAGGCGAAGCGTACTGTGCATTAACTCCCAAAAAGCATTGGACATAACTCTCCTTCATTTTTGAGTAACTGGTAAAACCCTTAGTTAAATCTCCAGCGGGATAGGAAAAGCCTGCAAGTTGAAATAACTCCTGCAATCTAGCTTCAATTAAACCATTAGTTAACTCATTGTATAGCTCATCAGTCGGAAATTTAAAAAAATCAGCTAGAGTTAAATAGATTTCCTCTTTACTACGCATGAACTGTTCCTTTATTAACTTCAATTAATTCATCTTGATGTTGGTGTTCTCCCATATCTAAATTAAAGATTTTCTCACCAACAAGATATAGCAAGATTGCTCCACCAACGGCCCCGATAATTATTGCCCATTCCGACCATGAGATAGTATAGCTGCGAAATGCTGCGACACTCATTCCTTTAACCTGTTGCAATGGAATAATTTGACCGGCTGCCACTAAATCCAGCCGCATAAAGAAAATCCCTAATACAGACATTGAACCTGCCAGAAATACTCTTTTTGGGGCAAATCCTCCCGGAAGCATTAGCAATCCTATGGGAAGAAGCATACCAAGCAAAACTTCAAAAAACCAAAATCTTATAGCTAACGGACCATTTATCAAAGCCATTATAGCTTCATATTTTCCGGGAACATGACCATACAACCCAGTCAATACTTTCCAGGTAGTAAAAAAGATCGTGATAGCCAAGAACAAGGCCAGTAGCTTGCCTAAACTGGAGACAACGTGCTCGTTGTCGTATGTTAAGTTATCCTTAGTTTTACTCTTGCTGACAATATAGAACATAACTGATAAAATCGCTGCGCCAGAAAGTAGGGCAGAGAGAATAAAGTAAATTGACATATACGGACCATTCCAATAAGGTCGCGCTACTAAGAAACCGAATACAGCTCCTAAATTACTGTGTGCAGCCACTGCCGAGATCAATACAAGCAATCCAAAAAAGCTGGATTTTTTATGATCTTCTTTTACCATGTAGAAAAACTCAAAAGCTAGTAGAACGAGGTATAATCCGTATAACAACCCCATCCAAAAAATTGCGGATTGAAAATTTGGTGAAATAAAGATATACAACATATTTAAGGGCTTGCCCAACTCTAAAGCGATTACTAAAAATCCCATAACTAAAGTAAGAATCGAACCTAAAACAGCTCTTTTGGCAATCACTGCGAATTTTTGTATTTTGAATACATGCCCTAGCGCTGATATTAGAGATAGACCTGTACTAGAAACAACGAAAAAAACATAACCGGCAATCAATGCGCCCCAAGGCATATAGTTATTGGTTCCCATCGCATGCTCACCATTAATTATGATGTTAACAGCGCCGACTAAGCCAAAAACTATTAGCAATGTTGAAAGAATTATCCATACCTTTCTTGATAACAATGTTCTCACCCCTTTTATTTTTTAACGTAAAATATTCGTGGTTTCGTGCCCTTTTCAGGCAACAGCTGAACAACATCATGTTTAGCTATCAACTGATTCAGGGTACTATTAGGATCTTCCAGATCACCAAATACCCTTACCTCATTCATACAGGTAGCTGCACAAGGAGGTTGTTCACCGTTTTCCAGATACTCCGGACACCAGCGACATTTTTCTGGAACGCGATCCTCATTTAGCTTGCGGGCATCGTAAGGACAAGCTGTCATACAATACTTGCAGCCGATACATTTATCATAATCAATTGCCACAATTCCATCTTCACGCTTATAAGAAGCTTGAGTTGGGCAAACAGAAACACAGCCCGGATTATCGCAATGCATACATTGCAGTGGCAAAATTTCCATTTTTACGTTAGGGAATGTCCCTTTTTCCAGCTTCTCTAAACGATTGTAGTTCATTTCGGGAGCAAGGTTATTATGCATTTGGCAAGCAATCGTACAAGCTGTACATCCTGTACATTTAGAATCATCTATCAATAAGCCGTATTGAGCCATTTACTTTACCCCCTTTCTAATCTTAACAACTACTTCTTGTGACATTGTTGTACCTGAATGCGGCTCTACCATAACTGGAATGAAATCGTTAAAATTAACCCCGACATTATAAGCCGTTTTGTTATTTGGTGAAAATCCTCCATATGTTGAAGGAACCCAAACGCATTCCGGATGGAGCAACTCAGTAACCTTAACCTGTACTTGATTCTTGGCAATGCTTGATTCCACTGTTACGGTATCGCCATTCTCAATTCCTAACTTTTTAGCCCTTGAAGTATTTATCCACATATAGGTTCCGTCATATCTCTCAGACATCGCCATTAAATATTCATTGTTGCTGGTAAAAGCATGAGAATGCCAAGGCTGCTTCCCGTGAATCAAACGGAATTCATCTTCTTTAGTCGGATCCGGTGATACCAAAGGAGGTATCCATGTAGGTACTCCGATATTACCCTCTATTCTCAGTAGTTCAGCTGAGAATTGAATCTTGCCGGTTTTGGTACTCAAAGCCGGTTTACCCTTTTTCAACGGGAAGCCGGTCTTGACGGTTGCCGGAAACTCAATTGTCCCCGCCTTCTGCAAGCGTTCCATATCAATTCCTAGTGGTTTAATTGCTGCTTTTATATCATCCTCAATAGTAAACGGATAGAGATCCGCGTAGCCCATTGCTTCAGCAATTCCCTTTAAGATATCTAAGGTGCCCTTAGTATCGTACATTGGGCTGACAACCGGCTGACGCAGAGAAACCTGCGGATGATCATGCGCAAGATGACCGGATACCGTATATGGATGCTCAAATCTTTCTAAATAATAATGCTCAGGCAAAATATAATGAGCTGCGTGATATGAGGTTTCATTCCAATCAACATTGATGGATACTACCAACTCAGCATTTTTTAACTTCACTTGTTCTTTAGGATTCGGTGCGGTTCTTAATGGATTATAATTACATACAAAGACCGCCTTAACTTTACCTTCTTCAACAAGCTTCGGTACAATCTGAGCGATACCTCTCGATGCTTCAACAGACCGGTATTTCCCTTCAACTCCAGCTCCGTCAACCCTCTCACCTTTTTCAGGTCCAAAGACAGTAGGCAATTCCAAATGACCAAGTGAAATACCGGCACTAGGCATTAAACCGCCACGCTCATAGAAATTACCAACTAGAGCGTTAAGAATTATCCCCATTTGAGCGATCTGGGTGCTATTTATATAATGGGAGTGCAAGCCATGCCAGCCCGGCTCAACAAAGGCTTGAGGAGCATTTTTAGCAAAATCCCTAGCAATTTCCCGAATCTTATCAGCAGAAATTCCTGTAATCTCTTCAGCCCATTCTGGAGTTTTATCCTTGTTATATTTCCAAAACTCTGCAAAATCTTCAACATATTTGTCAACAAAAACTTTGTTGTAGATTTTTTCACTAATCAACACATTTGCCATCGCAAGACGGAAGGCTAGGTCAGAACCTGGTCTGATCGGTACCCACTCATCGGCAATCTTGGCGATTTCTGAATAGCGAGGATCAATAACAATTATTTTTGCGCCATTCTCCTTAGCCTTAGTAATCTGGTTCATCCCATTAGGAATGATCCCACCGGCAAAGTTCCTACCTTCAAAAATCATATACTTGGCATTTTGGTGATCGCCGTTTAAGCTGGTTCCTGTCATTTGCAGCCAAGCATTGGTTTTAGCGTTAAAGCAGGTTGAATACTGAGTAATAAAGTTTGGCGAGCCAATTTTATCAAAGAAACGGTCAACATAAGTTTTTCGGTGAGTACCATGCTCCATCCAGACGACAGAATTACCGGAGTATTTCCTGACGATGCCATTTAACTGCTCACCGATCTCTTTAAAAGCTTGTTCCCAGGAAATAGCTTCAAACTTATCACCCGAAACTCGCTTCATTGGGCTTGTAATTCGATCTTTGGAGTATTCATAAGCTGCCATACCATGAGCCCTTGCACAGATATGTCCTCGGGATTTTAGATGAATGGGATGACCTTCAACCTTCCAAAGACGATCATTTTTCACATGGGCAATGATACCGCAATAACTGGTACAGCCATGGCAAAAAGTCGGAATCTGCTTAATTTCAATCTCTTCAGCAGCTTTTTTGTAATCGTTAAAACTAAAATATAAAGGTACTGAACTTACTACAGCAGCTGCTGCCGAAGCTTTTAAAAAGGTCCGCCGATTTATTTTTTTCATACTATTTCTCCTTTCTCAATCAGGATGGTTTAACCGCAGCTCGCAGTGCCACCGCCGCCACCTTCTACGTTATAATTCAATTTATCTAATGGAAGATTGCCAATTACTTCAGTTGATACCGGGGCAATTCCATTTATCTCTTCACTGGAGGTCCAAACCCTCATCCCATGCAACAAAGCATAAGAGTCATATCCCAGCTGGTTTAACAGTCTAACGATTTGACTGGCTTCTGTTCCTGTATAACCGATCACCACAAGCTTCGAATTGCTAGGAAGCTTTTTAAGACTGTCAAGCTCAGCTATATTTTGGATAGGGATGTTAATCGCTCCTTGGATATGTCCCTTTTCATAGTCCGCTGCTTGACGAATATCTACTAAGAAATAACTTGAATCATTATTCTTAACTATTTCATTTAAGGTAGGAGCATTTACCACGGCTGCTTTACCGGAGCCTAAATAGCTCTGTGAGCGTGATAGAGCTAAAGCAGAAACATCGACTACTTTCTCCGAAACGAAATTAGGAAGTGGATAGTTTGCTGCTTCCGGGATATCCGTCACTACAGGGAAATCATAAGAACTTTTAGGAAGTACAGTTCCTGCTCCCTCCTTCCAGCCTCCCATACCATTTTGCATTGGAACAGCATCAAATCCTAAAATATTCCATAAAGCTACGGTTTGACCAGCCGTATGCCCAGAATAGCAAACCACAATTATTTTCTTATCCTTTGGCAGGTTTTCCAGCAACCGCTGATTAGCTGTTTGAATATAAGGAATATTTACAGCACCCTCAATGTGTCCAGCAGCAAAATCTGCTGAAGAACGAACATCGACAACCAAATAATTAAGATCTTCTTCAATAACTACCTTTTGATAAACTTCCGCAGGCGTAATTGCTGTCAAAGCTTCTTTTTTAAGAAAATCATTTGCGAGCTCCTGCAGAATCGTAAACTGATCCCCCTCCAAAGTCTTAGGCTCCTCTAATATTGGGTTTTCGCTAAGATTGTAAGGTTGCTGTACAGTGCTGCTCTCACAGCCGGCAAACAGCATTGTGAAAACTAGCACTAAAGTTAATAAGAGAACACTTCTTTTCATCTGGTTTCACCTCTTCCGAAAAAATCTTTCTGACCGTGGCAAACACTTCCACAACCATAAAAAAAGTTTTAACTAAAATAATTAACATGTTTTCTTTCTTGCGCTTCACAAAAGGAGCAGATCTCCTCTTTTTGCTCCGATCTGAAACTCTCTCCGCATTTTGTACAGGTATTCAGCTTAAGAGTCATTAAAAGCTTTTTTTTAGCAGTTAAGTACTCTTCTTGTGAAATAGCTCCAAACTGAATGGAATGCTCAGGGCAAACCAGACATTTTTGACAAAAAAGGCAATCCTGTACATCAAAAAATAATCGACTCTCTCCACCACTATCCTGCCATTTAAGCGCTCCAGTCGGGCAGATTTGTTCACAAACATTGCAACCGTTACAAGAGCTTATTTTGGCAATACCAGCTAGTCCTATCGCCGAAATTGAGCTGTTACGTTGGTCTCTGTCGGCAATTCTGAGTTGTCTGTTTAACAGCCGTTGTTTAAATAGGCTTCGATCCCTATTCGAAAGCCTAAAACTTACCACGTTATTACCACTGCTTCCCTCCTTATCATTAATTTTTCCCCTAAGTCTTTGAAAAGAGAATTTCTGAAACAATTCCCTTCTGGTCAAGCCATTAATGACTTGATCAGTTGTATTATCTAATTCAGCGGTATTAAACTGAATTGAGATCGGTATTTGCCAATTGTTAAGCTTCCTTTGTATTGTTTCTAGGTGCAACTTAACGCGACTGGAATCTGACTTGTTACACTTTTCACACTTAACTAAATAAACATCGATAGTTTTGCTCTCTCTCTGTCTGCTAAGATGAGCCAATAATGCCTCATCTAAATATAAATAACAGGGTACCTTGATTCCCCTTTGGTATTCAGCAAATTGTCCACAGGTGATTGTAGAAGCAGGAAATTGTTCTATTTGTCGGCTAAGCTCTATGTAGGGTACCTGAACATGATCTATTGCTAATGTAGGGCAGGAACTGATACATAATCCACAGTCGAGACAATTGTCCTGATCAATTGAAGGCAGCTGTTTTTCCAGCATAATCGCTTGTGTAGGGCAAGCGATTACACAAGCTTGACAAACTGAATGCTTATTGGCAAAATTCAAACAAACTTTTGGTTCGACTGATACTGTATCTAAAGCCAATAAATCGATAAGCTTATCCATCCTGCTCAACTCCGTCTGTGATAATTCCACTCCAAAAAACATAAAATAACTTGATAGAAGCATATCTGATCTAGATTTCACTATTATAATAATGGTTATGTTGTGTTAATAATTAATTTGTAATCAATCTTATTTGATATTATTTTATATGATTTTTACTCTAATAACCGATTGAACTTTGAACTTTTTGTGAATAAAAGAATTTTTCGTGTAATCTTAAAAACAAAACTTTCCATATTAAGCGATTTAATTGTATAATTAGTTTACTCCCTATCGAGTAAACCTCTGAACCTTTAGGTGAACTAATGTTAGGCACCGTATAAAAATGAGCGTAGCAACGTCGAAGAGACAACTAAGCAAGCAAAGATCATCGTGCTTGAAAATTACAAAAAATTCTGTTAAGGAAAAAGGTGAGCTTATGGAAAATTGTATTGATCAGAAGTTATTAAATGAATTCTGTACGATTAGCGCCTCCAATAAAAATCTTGTAGGACAGATATCGAAAATTTACGAGGATAAGTTCGCGGTTAACATAATTTCCAGCTTTACACCGCAAGAATTAATCTTAAAAGATACGGTAGAGCTTAGAGTAGAAACCTTAGATAATGAAATATATTTTTATGTCGCCCTGATTGAATCACAGCATTTATTAGCAGAAAGCCAAATATTTTTTTTAAAACCACTTTCAGCCTTGCATGAAAATAATAAAAGGACGAATAAGCGTTTAAAAATTGATACCTTCCTTAAATCGCTTAATTTTTATTATCGAGATTTTCCGCCAAAAGAATCACAATGGCAAAAGGGTAGGTTGCTGGACATTAGCAAAGGCGGGGTAAAATTCATCAGTAGAGAGTTTTACAGTAAGAATCAATTGCTGGAAGCCAAGCTTGGACAACCATTCTTGGAAAGACTAGAATACATTGTCGGGCGAGTTACTCATCATCACAAAGAGGACTCCGAATATATCATTTCCTTGCAATTCATCAATACCTCCAAGAAAAATCAGCAAGAACTAGATGAATATATAAATAAGGCGCTGGAATTAATTAAGGCGAGTAAGAGCAAATCCTAATGTTTGCTTGTCGTCATCATTCGGCAGATATTAGTCGATAAATATAATTGTTGGCAATTATTACATTTCAAAAAAACTTAAATAAAAATAATAAACCTCCGATATATATATCAACAGAGATTATATACGGAGGTTTTACTTATGGGCATTCTAAGAAAAGATCAACTAGGCAATGTAGATTTCTTTGGAGAAGCCGCAATAGCATTTCGGGAAATCCACATAACCGGAGAATGGAAGTTTGTCTTAGTGGTTAATAATCAGCGCATTGTTTTAATTACCTATTAAACAGGACTGATCTCAATTATAGCTTCATTTTGCTGCTTTTCCTCTAATAGCGGTTGCACCATAAAAATAAAATATAAATATCCGGCGAGTAAAATGAGACCTGATATCAGAAATGGCAAGAAATAATTCTTCTCTGCCAAGATTATCCCGGCAGTGAAATTAGCGATTGCACTTCCAAGGCTTCTGGTTACTGATCGCATTCCCGCGAAAAGATTCCGATCTTCCTCTGAAGTAGCTTGCATTGTTTGGCTGTCAACCAAATTATTCAGCATTACAAAGCTTCCTCCCCTGATCAAAAGAAGAACGGCAAATAGCGGAACTGGCAAGACAAAAAATAAAATAACAGACAATAAAAAATTTCCGACAAAGGTTAGCAGATATGTTCTGCGAAAGCCTAAGCGGTCTAAAAGATATGGCATGATTATTGAACCAACAAAAAGAAATAATCCGCTAATCGTTAGGAATATAGATACCATCCCGTCATCCCAGCCTAAACGAAATTTAACAATAATATTCTGAAAAGGGTTGACAAAAGCAAAGGCACTGCCAATGATAAAAGTAAAAAAAGCCAGAATCCATAAACGCTTATTATTAAATTGAATAATTATTTTTTTCAATGAAAAGACCGTCTGCCGATTAATTAATTTCATATCCTCCTTTGGAAGCAAGACTCCCCGGATAAACGTTACCAAGAAAAGCAGTACTGCTGATACAAAAAGTGAGCTTTGATAAGTAGTATTCCCGGTGACAATCCATTTAGGTAAAAACCCTCCCAGTAAAGTACCTACCCCGGTAAATAAGGTAAAAATAGCAAACAGCAAGCTGAAAGCTTGCGTTTCTTCTTTTTTTGAACGACTGTAATAAAACAGCAGTTGGATCTCAGAGGTTATCAGCAAGGTTATCCCTATTGAAGTGATAATCTGAAAAAACAGTAATGTTAAATATTGCTCGCTAATTCCAAATCCTCCATAACCAATTCCCATTAGAAACAACCCGCTCACCAGCAGTCTCTTTCGACCGAATCGATTAGCCAAAAGTCCACTGGGAACCGCCAAAATACCGATTACTAATGTCCCAATTGAGGTAATTTCGCCGATTTGGGCTTCATTAATGCCTAACTCCAATAGATGAAGATTAAAGACCAAAATAAAAAGACCAATACTGATCCCTAATAAGGACTCACTAGCAATAAATCTTCGAACACCCTTAGACATAGTCAGCAATTCATTAATATAGTTGGACATTTAAACCACCTTCTCTCTTTCCCCTTCTAAGTATAACTGGCTTAGCGGAAATAAACTACATTTTTATTGAAATATAGAATATTCTTAAAACACATACTGGCATTTGGGTTGAGAAAAGCAAAAAAGCTATTGATATTGCTATCAATAGCTCTTAGTTAGGATCTCTTAAGCTGTTATATCTCTCTTGTTAAAAATATACCAGGACAGCAGATTAAATATTAGGAAATAAACTGCTAAAACAATCAGCGAGAACTGCATGGTCATCCCTTCAACAAGAGGTGTTCCGTTGATATATTGCCGCAAATCAGTATTAGCGAACATAATATACTTAACCCAATCGTATTGACTTAATAAAGCGACGATATTTTGACCGACAAACATTAGAAAAATTGAAAGACCGATGGCTACAGATCCATTTCTAAAAACTGTAGAGATCATAAACGCAAACGTGACCATCATTAATAATTCTACAGTATTTAATCCATATTGATTAAAGACATGGACGACCATATTTCCTTCAGAAACCTGTCCGTCTAAAACGCTTAAGTATGGTAGACCGATACCACCAAAGCCAAAAAAGATACTGCCAATTATAAAGGAGGCAACAAACAATATTACTAGCATAGCAAGAGCAAACACTAAAGAAGAAATGTACTTAGTTAATAATATTTTCGAGCGACTTGCCGGTCTGATTAATAGGAGCTTAATAGTCCCCCAAGAGAATTCTCCGGCTACGCTAGTTGAAGCAACAATTACTGTAAATAGGGTAATTAGGACAGTTAAATTGTTGCTGATATCCATAAAACCCCATAGAGTTTTTGTAGTATTTGGCGGAATATTATTTTCAATGCGATATTCGTTTAGGAGAATATTATTTTTGATTGTATCCTTGGCAATCTTCGGCATTTGACCCTGCTCAAGACTAACTTGCATTCGGATATTCTCCTCAGCTAGTCGCTGTTCCCAATTATCATTTGCTACATCATTAATAACAAATTTAACGATCATCCCAACAGCAAGTACGACAACGATTAACAATCCGATCATTACTAAGGTAGCTGGTCGCCGAAAAATCTTCATGTTTTCATTCTGAATCAGTTTAAAGAAATTACTCAATTTCATTACCTCCAGTCACTTCTAAGAACTTCTCCTCCAAGGATTTCGCTAAAGTATTGATTCCGTAGATTTTTATTCCATTGTTTGTTAAATAATTAGTTATTGCCGGGATTTCTTCCCTCTCGAGAGCTAGAAGAATTTTATTTTGCTGAGAGCTGATTAACTGTTCCGGTAAGATAATGTCGCTAGTCTTAAGCAGCTGAACAGCATCATTTAAAGGTTCAATCTCAAAAGAAACTGACAGGTTCCTGCTATCAGTAGTAAACTCCTTAACTGTTTGCACACCAATGACCTTACCGTTTTGAATTATACCAACTCGATCACACATCATTTCCATTTCTGACAATAGATGACTAGAAACCATTACAGATATTCCTTCTTCTTGAGCCAGTTTTCGTAAATAGTCTCTGATCTCCCGGATTCCCGCCGGATCTAGTCCATTTGTCGGCTCATCCAGTATTAATAAAGAAGGTGAGTGCAATAATGCTTGAGCAATCCCTAATCGCTGCCTCATTCCTAAAGAATAGGTCTTCACCTTGTCATTAATCCTTTTTTCTAATCCAACCAGCTTTACAACCTCATCAATTCGCACTTTAGCAATTCCTGGAAACATTCGAGAGTAATGGATTAGATTTTGATAGCCAGTCAAAAATTTATACATCTCCGGATTTTCTACAATCGCCCCTACATGAATAATTGCTTCCTGATAATTTTCCTTGATGCTTTTACCTTTAATCAAGACTTGGCCCTCAGTTATTGCCATTAAACCAACCATCATCTTGATAGTTGTCGTTTTTCCGGCACCATTAGGTCCTAAGAATCCAAATACCTCACCGGGATAAATATCAAAAGAGATATCGTTTATGATAACTTTTTTCCCAATAATTTTTTTAAGATTCCTAATTTGCACTACAGGCTTATTACTCATATTTTTATTCCTTTCCACAATTCATCTTCGATTTTCATTTTATTTTGAACGCAACACATAAAATACATACGCCACGATAATAATAAAGGTTTCATTTTCTTGACTAAAAAGTATGATAGTTGTATATAACCACCAAATAGCGCACAAACTATCCTAAGTTCTAGGTAAGCTTAAGAACAAATTCGAGATAAACTACCCGCTGTTCAAAAATAACCAGATATCAAAGGAGGGATCATAATGACACACAAAGAAAATTTCAACGCAGCTAATCTTGAAACAGAAGAAGTCAACAACTTACAAAGATTAGAAAAGGATTTCTGCGATCGCACTCACAAGGAAATTATCTTAGTTGCCTACGAAAAATAAAAAAAAGATAATCCAGCTGAAGTCTGGGTTATCTTTTTTTCTCACATCTCTAGTATCAAGCCAAGAAAAATCCGCCATATACTAATGAAGCGATAATAACATAAACTGGATGCAACTTCCATTTTTTCAATAAGAGAAAACTAATGATAACTAAAGAAACTGTTTGCAAACCACCTATTCCCTGAAAAGAATTAAAAAAGAATTTATAAGCCATCACTCCCAATAATATCGCAATTGTTGGGCGAACTAGTGCCGTCATTAACTTAACCTTCGGAGAGTTCTTATGTTTATATAATACTCCCAGCATCGTAATCATTAATACTAAGGAAGGGGCAACAGTAGCGAAAATTCCGATAAATGCCCCGAGAACTCCCCCCTCCATAAAGCCAATATAGCCTGCCATTTTGGTAGCAATTGGTCCTGGCAAAGCGTTTCCTAAAGCGAGTACTTCACTAAACTGGCTAACAGAAAGCCAGCCATATCGTGAGACAACCTCATTTTCAACTAAGGGTATTGATGCCGGTCCACCACCATAGCCCAAAATACCCGGTATAAAAAAGGCCAAAAATATTTCCCAATATCTCATTTTAGCTCTCCTTTTTTAGACCCTTGTCAGTTTTTTTCTGTGCTCTATCACTAAAAATCAGAGCAAATATTAACAACAGGGCAATAATAATCCCCGGATGGACATTAAACAATTGAATTAATAAAAAAGAACCTAACATCAGAATCAGTGCTTTTAGTTTCCCCAATCCGACAATGGATTTACTAAAGAATTCCCAAGTTAATACTGCTAACATCACACCTACAACCGGCAATACCGCTCTAGTCATTCCTGCGACCCATGGCTGATCCTTAAATGATGTTAAAAAGGTTAAGAAGAGAATCATTAAGATAATCGTCGGAACAATCGTTGCTAATACAGCATTGAGCATCCCAAATAACCCAGCAACGCGATAGCCAATATAACCAGCCATCTTCGTAGCAATCGGTCCGGGTAAAGTATTTCCTAAAGCCAACACATCACCAAATTCTTCATCACTCATCCATCTAAACTTTTTTACGACCTCATTATGTACAAGCGGAATCGAAGCCGGTCCGCCACCATAACCCAACATCCCCACTCGAAAAAACGCCAAGAACAACTGCCATTGTTTCATAAAATCTTACCTTTCTTTCATCTTAATAGCCTTGCTTAAATACATGCTATTCTAGTATACTAAACAAACACATGATATTAAATAACCCTCAAAAAATCCTAAAGAAAAAGTTTGTTTGATGGAGTGATTGATGTGAAGAACTCAGACCGATTTTTAGTAGCCTTTAATGCAATTGAACATGCTCTAAAGGAGCACTCAGAAGATGACAGCTACGTACCCTTTTCTCGACAAATTCAAATTGCCAAAAAGACAAATGCGGTAATCAGGAGATATTACGACGACCTAAAAGAATTTAGTGAGCTAAGAAATGCAATCGTCCACAATACGATCGACTTAAACTACGCTATTGCCGAACCGCACCTTAGTGTAGTTGAACAAATTGAGTATATAGAACAAGAGATAAAGAAACCCCAAAAAGTTATCCCGCTATTCGCCAGAAATGTTACTAGCTTCAGTTCACACGACACTTTAAAGGAGATATTGCTGGCAATAAATAAGTTTTCCTATTCAAAATTCCCGATTTATGATAACGATCGTTTCCTCGGCTTATTAACTAAAAAGGGAATCGTCAATTGGCTGGCTAAAAACGCTAGTCAATTAGAGGCTATCTCTTTTTCGAGTACATTAATAAAAGAAGTATTGCTGCACGAAGAAAAGCAAAAAAATTATCAATTTATCCACAAAAAACGGACTATTTACGATATTAAAGAAATTTTCAAAAGTATTAATCCCGAGGACTCCCCAAGGATCGACGCCCTTTTAATTACCGAGCACGGCAGAGCTGATGAACAGCTCCTTGGAATTATTACCCCTTGGGACCTAATCAACACCCCGTAGCACAACGTTTGTGAGAAAAGTGCTTCTGACTAGGGGACAGGTTTTCCGTCTGGAGACGATGGGGACAGGTTCGTTGTCTGGAATTCAAGTGTTCTGAGGGGACTGAGCTTGGGAAAGTTGTGGTAATATTAAAAATAAGAATTTAAAGATCGTGAACTAAAAAATAGTATTGCCTTATTTAATTAATTAAATTATAATCTAGTTAAGTAATCACTTAATTATATTACGAAGGAGCAGGAAATGGATATCATTGTGCAAATGTTTCGGGCATTAGGTGATGAAACAAGGTTAAAAATTTTAATAATGGTTGCAAGAAGGAGGTTTTGCGCTAAGGGGATTGCAAAACATTTATCTATTTCTGAGGCCGCTGTATCTCAGCATCTGAAAATCCTGAAAGAGGCAGGGATCATCACAGGTGAAAAGCTTGGCTATTATGTTCATTATGATGTTAAGGAAGAGGCATTAAATGAACTAACGAACTTTATCGAGGGGATACATAAAGGCTTATTTTCTTGCAACTGTGGCTTTCAGGACTCTTTACCAAATAACTGTCAATCAACTTGTAAAGGCTATAAAGGCAAATGTCACAAAAATTTTAAATATTAGGAAGGGGAAGTTAACTTGAAAATATGTATACCGGTAGAAGAAAACAAAGGTTTAGCAAGTACTGCATTTAATCATTTTGGTTCAGCTCCATATTTCTTAATCTATGATTCAGAAAAGGGCGAGGTTAAAGCAATTGATAATAAAAACCTTCACCATGCCCATGGACAATGTCAGCCTTTAGGTGCGCTTGGAGGAGAAAATGTTGATGCGGTCTTAGTTGGCGGCATCGGAGCTGGGGCATTTTCCAAACTTAATAATTTAGGAATAAAGGTCTATAAAGTTGATGCCGAAACAGTCGAAGAAAACATTGAGAAATTTAACAATGGTCAATTACCGGAATTTTCTCTAGCAAATAGCTGTAATCATCATCATTATGGCAGTCATTCCGGTAGCAACCACCATCATCACCACCACGGATAGTATTAAACACCAAAACCCATTGGAGATCAGCCAATGGGTTTTTCTGACAAAGGCCTTCTGTCGAGGGGACAGGTTCGTTGTCTGTTTGCTTTTTCTGATGAGGGGACAGGTTCGTTGTCTGTTCGTCGATCTACCTTTTATAAATTTGAATCCCGTATAAATCTTCAAGTTTTTCACTCAAATATGTATGAGAATACAGGATACCCTGATTATAAAATTCTGGAGCCAGCTGATCAACAAAAAAATCAAGCACCATAGATGAAGCCAAATCTCCTAATTCCTCATCCCTCTCACGTAAAAAATAATCTTTGATTTGCGAGAGCATCTCTTCTCTTTTTTCCTTAGAAATGTTTATCCTAGTTTTCAACTGCTCACCTTCCTTTAATTTTATTATCCGCAAAATTTACCCTCTGCAAGAAATGTTTCTAATAACCAGATTCACAATCGTTTAAAGTTGTCATTTTACTATCAAGCTCACTTTTAGTCAATTTTCCTTATTCGCGCTAAGAGGTTTGTTAAACCCCTACCTCCAAAAAACAAGCCGACCCCCAGTATTAGCTTAATTACTTTCTCAATTACATGAAAAATTATTTCTATCTTAAATTGATTTGTAGCATAATCTCGACCGATTTCCAAAAAATTGATTAAACTTCCTACCGCTGTGAAAAACTCTGGTAAAGCAATAGTTATAACAACTACACCAACTACAGAAAAAGCTACTGATTGCAATTCTTGATAATTAATATTGGTGCTTTCTAATGAAGTTTGCTGATTCTCTTTAATAATTATGCTAGCTAACTTTTCAGAATAAACCCATAAAAACAAACCTACAACCACTAGCACAAGAAAGGGAATAAAATTTACTATAAGATTAACGAGACTCTCCTCTTGAGGTTTAATATTCACGGTGAATAAAGGGATAATATAGTAGCTCGCAATTCTAGAAAGATGAATCAACGACTGAATAAAGATATAAAGGGATAGAATCTTTAACGCGATAGCCGCAAATTTTTTATAGTTCAATCTCCACACTCTCCTCCGTATTTTTGTCTATAAACAATATAACATTTTAATCAAAAAAAACACCTTATTATCCCAAATTTTTTTGATGCAAAGTAAATATGCCTAACTGTTGGCAAAATAATCAGTAATTTTAGTAAGAAAACTGAACTGATTATCTCGGCCAGACGAATAACCTGTCCCTAAGTCTTTAGATAAAAAAAGGAGAGATATCCTTATCTCTCCTTTTTTTGTTACTAAAAGGGCTGTTATTTTCCATTAATAACACATTAGGTTAAACACCATCCGGTGCGTTTGTACCGGATTTATTCGCATCAACCATTAAGAGCACAGCAGTTATTATATGCATTATCATTCCGACAACAGGTATCCAACCAATAGCTGAGGTTACTATACCTAATATACTACCATGTCTTTTCTCATTTTCTTTAGATGAAAAAATTAAAGTAACAATATGTAAAGCTAACATTATTGCTAAAGGCGTCCATAATAATGAAACAATCACAATTCCCCCAAACACCGGTATCCCTAAAAACGCCTCTAGACCTCCAGAAACCCATTTTAAAATAGTAGATGTTTTCACTTTTTTACCCCCCTCTCTCAAATCAATATCCAACTATATAATCTTTATTCGTCTTAAACGAACAATATCCTGCAAAATTTTACAAAAATAATGTAAAGATCGTGAGTAATTTACTCACGATCTTTAGTGTCAAAGGATTTGGCGTTAGCAATTGACCCACCAGTTAAATAATTAAAGTGGTTATTAAACAAAAAAAACTCTAAGGAAGTTATTGCTGTAAAAAACAGCTTCCTAAGAGTTTTCATCGATTATATTCATCTTTGCCCATATGTTTTAAATTTTTCTATCATCGCCATCATTTCATCTGTCGGCAAGATAACTGGTTCTCCAATGCCTTTTGCCCGATAATATATTTCAGCACAAAATTCTATTTCCTCGGCAATGTTAAAAGCATTTTCAATATCCGCAGCTCCAGCCAGCAAACCATGATTTGCTAGTAAGACGGCTTTTCGATCCTGCATAGCAATAAAAGCGTTCTCCGCCAGTTCCTCGGTACCAAAGGAGGCATATTTGGCACAGCGGACGTCAGGACCCGCATAAGCAACTAAATAAGAGACTGCTGGAAGCTCCCAATTCAAGGCAGCTAAAGTAGTAGCAAACGTCGAGTGGGTATGGACAAGAGCATTAATATCCTCTCTATTTCGATAAAAAATGGTATGCATCAAAAGTTCACTGGAAGGCTTACCATCGCCCTCAATCTGTTTGCCGTTCAGTTCCAGTACTACAACATTATCTGCGGCGATTGAATAATAATCCATGCCGCTAGGACTAATTGCCAGTAAGCCCTGCTCTCGGTTGTAGATACTGATATTCCCGCCAGTTCCTTTAGTTAGCCCGCTTGTAATCAGCTTTTTTCCATATTCGACAATCTGACTTCTTTCAAGCTCCAATAACAAAATATCCTCCTCCTAATAAATCTCCCATAATCGTGACATACTCCCACCATCTACGCTAATGCTTAGAGATGGGGGCTTCTTGGGACGTACCAACTAACGTTGATATAATTACCAAGCTAACCCCGTTTGCCCAACGGTTTCTTTAGTACTTGCTATGCT
>Ga0209347_1002595_pt1 | contig 23303 bp, 19 predicted proteins | sample AutmiccommuBRH23_FD_187382 | JGI IMG/M metagenome (GOLD analysis project Ga0209347, IMG submission 187382) | Deep subsurface microbial communities from Mt. Terri, Switzerland - Autotrophic microbial communities BRH/23 (SPAdes) (version 2) | ecosystem: Environmental > Aquatic > Deep subsurface >...
TGCCGCCATCTGGAGATCGGCGGCCTGACGGCTGACGGCCTGGCCAGGGTTTTCGGGTTGGCGCTCGTAGGGCTTCCAGCTCTCGCCGACGATGTGCTCGTAGGCTGCAACGGCACCTTCGGCTGCCATACGCAGGGCATGCGACTGAAGAGCCATGTCGGCGGCGAATTCGCGCTTGCGCTGGGCTTTGCTGTCGAAGCCGACCGGACCGTCAAGGTCCTCGTCGCGGATGTCGTTGGCGAGCTTGGCGGTTGCGTCCTTGGCCTCGGTGACGGCCTTGGAGTAGAACTGACCTGCCCCGTAGGCGGAGCCGACATAGGAGCCGACGATCCTTTGCATGTGGATTTGCATGGCCTTTTCGGAAAGACCCTCGGAGAGCGTATCGGCGCCTTCGGTCAGGCTGCGCTGGTGGAAGTCACGGATGCCGTCGCTGTCGAGGACGGGAAGGCCAAAACTTTCGGAGATGAGGGAGGCCTGGTTGCTATCCGGGCAGCAGAGCCGGATCATTTCGAGGGTAGTCCCCTTGCGGAGCTGGACGACGCGGGCCTTGGCCTTGGTGGAGCGGGTTGAACTTGACATTGAGCTTTCCTTTCTAGCGATGCCCTTCAGGTGATCCGGCCCCTGGCCGTTCTTTCCTGCGGGTGCGGTCAAAAGGAACCGGCGCAAGCTGGACGCTTCAGGGTCCGGGACCTGCCAGGCGAGAAAGGTTGGCTTGCGCACAAGCGGGGGCCAGTTTTTCTACGGGTCCCTGCGCGGGGTGCGGGCCAGCCTTGCCGAGATCGGCTGCGTTCCGGCCGCTCCGCGGCGCGTCAGCGGCCTTGAAGCGGCCAGTCGCCGGTTCAGACCGCAGCAAACCCGCCGGGAAGAACGGCCAGGAGAATGGTCACGGACATCGGCATGCGGAAGGATGAGCGCCTGTTCGATCCGATACTCCAGACAGTTCGCCCGCCCACGCGGCTACGACAAGGGTCGCCGGTTTGAACTTCGGCCTTCGCTGGTATAGATGGCCCGCGCCGGTCCGCCACTGCGGTTCCGATTGTCGGCCTGTTCTCAAATTGGCCGACGGCGCACGGTTTCCACTTCCGCAGCGAGGCAGCAATGAGCGATCAGAACGACGATTATGTCTATGACGAAGCGACAGGGGAATGGCGACCGGCTTCGGAGATGGCTGCCATTGCCGCGGCAGCCGGGCAGGTCGAAGTTCGCGATGCCGCCGGCAATCTTCTCGCCGACGGCGATACCGTCGTCCTCGTCAAGGACCTCAAGGTCAAGGGAGCGGGCCAGACGCTGAAGCAGGGCACCGTGATCAAGTCGATCCGCGTCACCGATAATCCCGAAGAAATCGACTGCCGCCATGACGCGATCAAGGGGCTGGTGTTGCGTACGGAATTCGTCCGCAAGCGGTAAAAAGGCAAGCCGCATCAGGCACACAGCAGCTCCGCCGACAATCTGGCACGCAACGCCGCGATTGCCGCATCCTGCCGTGCCAGCTTGCGGGACAGGGCGTCGATCTCCGGCTGGCGCTCGGTGGTAATGGCAAGGAGATTGGCCCGGTACCGTTCAAGGAAAGCACGAGGGTCAGGCGGCCTTCCCCGCCGATAGGTAGCCTGGCGTGGATGTAGTTGCGGGATCAGCGCCGTCATGCGCCGGGTGACCTGCCGATCGATCAGGTCGAGCTGGCGCTGGGTTTGGCGGCGAGCCTCCTCCATGCGGAAGAGCTGTGCGCGGCGATCTTGCCGGACCATCACACCCTCCCCCGCCAGCCGACGAAGCTGGACGGTCCGTCATAGGCAGCGTGGCACTCCGGATTGATGACGAAGCCGAAGTGACTGATGCAATATTCATCCGACGGGACAAGGAAGCGTCGTTCCTCGCTGCCCGGCCCATGTTTGCCGCCAAGCGTGGCAATCACCTCCGTGAAACCAGGCTGGTGTTCGCAGATGATCGCAGACACCACGATCCAATCCTTGGCGTGGTTGTCGAAGAAAGCGCGCTCATCCTTCTTTCTGGATTCGCCAGACGTCAGCAGGTTGCCGGTGATGGCTTCCCAGGCCTCCGGGAAACTGTCCTTCATCGTTTTTGCCGCGCACCGGGATTCAAATCCGGTGAACAGGTGCGGAAAGGTGAAGGCGACGATTGCCCAGGCTTCATCCTCCTCATAGGCACCGCCGGTGGCACGGAGCGACCTATGGATATGGCGATTACGCTCAGGCGAAAGAAGAAACCCGCCATGGCCAGCGGTCGAGTGGAACACGACACCATCGGCATAGATGGTTGCACCCTGTGATGGTCCCCAGGGCGTGCTCGCCGTGGATCGTTCTTCGCGCCGGTCCAACGCAATCGTCTCGCGACGATGCTCAGCCTGTTCCAGAACCTTCGCTCTGAAGACTGCCTCATCGGCAAGCTCGCCGGAATGACCATAGAAGTCATCCCGCGTCCATTCGGGCATCGGCCGGCGGATACGCCAACCGGTGACAAGATAATGTCGACCGTCGCGTGCGGGGACCATGGCAAAGGCGTGCTCACCGACAAGAGCCGCAAGCAGGTCATCCGCAGTGTAGCCGAAAAAAACCTCCGGATAGCCGGGGGACGTATCGCCTGGTGTTGGGGAGGTTGCTGTGTTCATGCCGCAGCCCTCCCCTCGACGGTATCGGCGGCGCCGTTGTCGGCCGTGAATTCTTTCAACACGGCATTCGGATAACCGTGCCGGGTCAGCCATTCCTCGGCATCTGCATGGTGGCATGCGACATGTACCAGTTCGGCATCGTCACCGACGGGATCGAGGACAAGGACCGAGCCGATCGCGGGTCGTTCCTTGACTGCTAACTTCAATCCACTGTTGACCGAAAACGTCTGGTGAACACGCAGGACGATGGTGCCCTGACTGCCATAGTCGCCCTTGTGCAGGGTAATCGAGGCGGGCAGAACCGTACTGCCGATGCGGGTCTCGGCTCGTTTGCGGATCAAGCGGCCGCCGCTGTTGTTGTTTTCCCACGCAGCAAGCTTCTTGCGATGCCGTTCCGGCGGGCGCGGCGCGCCGTCGGAATAGGTCACGATCGAACCGAGCGGAACGAGGTCATAGATCAATTGAGCGGACATGGTTTTCTCCAGGGTACTTTTGGTGGAAACAAAACCGCCGCCGGTAGTGTACCGGCGGCGAGAAAATCGTTCGGAAGATGAAGAGGTGCGCTGTTACTCAGCCGCCTCGCGGAACCCATCGACGTAGTCGACACCCTGCGGGGGTACACCGTCATGGTCATGCGCGATCTCGGCGATCGCGTTGTCGTCAAACTCGTCCTGATCGGCAGGCGTGCCGTCATCTTCGGCTAGCGCCTGGGGCTCATGCTTCTTCAGCCAGGCCGTGAGCTTCGCCTCATCGGGAGCAAAAAGCGCCGAGGCATGGACGAATTGGGCCTCTTGGAAATGCTCGACCAGCGCCGCACGGGTATCCTTGACCTTCTGCCTGGGCAGGACCGACGTGTTGACGCAAGCACCCTCGAGCGCCGGCCGCGACAGGCACGACAGGAACTCCTCCGTGCCCATATTGGGCAGGAAGTTGTCGGCACCGATGGCGGCGCCGGCGACGCGGGAAACCATACCGCTGTCGGACCGGTTCTCCCGGCAAGACAGAGCGTCGATCAACAGGGACCGTACCGCGATGCGCAGCGTGTCCATGTCGAATTCGAGCCTACCCTCCTGGTTGAAGAGTGGCACAGAGTGCTCGGCGAGAGCCGCTGCCCCGTAATACGACATATCGCGGGTGCCCGACGCGACGGTAACATTCTGGCCGGCAAAGGCGAGAACAAGCAGCGCCATCAGCGTATCGTCCTCGATCGGCGCGCGTGACAGCGCTTCATGCAGGGCGTCGGTGCGCAGGTCGCCGATCATCTCCATGCCCTTACGGGTTACATCGGGGCGCGGCTTTGACATGATGGCGAGATCATCGCTATCGACCTCAGCATCGGAGCCATTCTTGCCCTTGGGCTTCTTGGCCGCCGGCATCCGGTACGCGACCGACTGCACCTTACCGTCACGGTCGAGATACATGGCGGTGTGATCGGACTTACCCGGCTTGCCGTAGACACGCTCGGCCTTGGGCGGCAGTTTCGGCTCGCCATACTGGCCAGCTTCGACGACCACGCCGCGTTTCGGCAGGCTGTTGGTCATCCATTCCTGCTGGGCGCCGAGAAATGCCTCGACATCGGTGGTGTAACGGCTGTCTTCATCGGCCGGCGCGAACAGGTCCTCGACCCAGGCAATGCCATAGGCCTGAGCCAGATCCTCGGCGAAACTGGCGTGCTTGGCAAACATGCGCGTCTTCTGGAGGCCCTGCGCGACGCTCCACCACGACACCTGCGGATCGGCCTTCGACGGCTTGTGCTTCTTCCAGACCTCTTTTTGCTCCTCCAGCGAGGCGGCGGCGATGGTGCGCAGCTGACCCTCATTGGGCATGTCGCCCTTTGCCATCTGGTCCAGCATGGCGGGCAGGACATTCGCCAGGAGCCGGAGCTTCCTGATCTGGCGAACCGGCAGAGCCAGGGCGACAGCGATCGCTTCCTCGGTCCAGCCAAGCGCAACCAGCCGCTCGATCGCGCGCCACTGGTCGACCGGGTTGAGCTGCTCATGCGCCAAGGTCTCGGCCAGCGAGCGCATCGCGCCGCCATCGTCAGCCCGTTCGATCACCAGCACGGCGATCTCTTCCAGGTCCGCCGCGATCGCCTGCTTGACCCGGCGGTGCCCGGCATCGATGACAAACCCATTGCCCCCGTCGGTTTCCGGCGCCACGACAGGTGGCTGCACAATGCCGACGGCGCGGATCGTTGCCAGCAGCAACGCGTCCGCCTGCGGATTGGATTTTGAGCGCCGTGCCTTGTCGGGGTTTTCCTTAAGCGCGCGCGGGTCGATAAACTTCAGTTCCATGGGATGCTCCTTCAAGCGGTTGCGGACGCGACCTCTGGCCGATCCTTCTCCGTCTTCTTCCCGAAGACATCCCCTGGACCGCGGAGCGGGCGGGCCGGTGCAACTGCGGCCGAGCATCCCTGCCCGGCAGAACAAGCGGGGCTTTCAGCCCTGCGAAGGACGACGTGGCCGGGATCGCGAGCGGCGCGGTTGAGCGCAAGCGTCAGCGGCCTGTCCGATCAGCGAGCAACTCTTTATTTCTCTTCCATTCCTCCCTCTCCTTCTACCTTTCTCGAGACGTACAATCTGGCAGCAGGCCACGGAATAGATGTCGCGATCAGAGACAGGGTAATCTACCTATCTCCAAGGTTTCACTGCGAAATTGGGGCCGTTGACCCTTTGGAGGACCCCGGTCGCAAAAATTGCACCAGACCCAGTCTGGCAATCGCCAAAGAAGTTCGGAAAAAGCTTGTGTCAAAATGCGGGCACTCAGGCCCGATCAGCCGGAATAGACTTGTCGGTGGTCATCAAGGAACTCAGATAGCGATGTGGGCGGCCGTCCAAGCAGCGTTGCAATATCCGGAGAGACGACGTTCTCGTTGACCCCGTAAGCCGATGCGATGTGGGCCAGGTCGTAGGCGCGCCAATCAGGCACCCCTGCCGCGCGGAGCCGGTTCTCGTATTCCGCAGGTGCGACGGCCTCGTAAGTCACGGCACGGCCTACAACCGCGGCAAGCGCTTCGGCCACCTCTTCGTAACTCACTGTTGCTGGTCCGGTCAGCGCATACTCCTTGCCCACATGCGCGGCGGGGTTGCGTAGGACCGTGGCCACTGCGACGCCAACGTCACGTGTGTCGATAAGTGGAAGTCTGACATCCCCCATTGGGGCGGCAAGCACTCCTTCAAGCCGGACCGTATCGGCTGCCCGCAGCAGGTTCTGCATATAGAGATGCGGCTTGAGGAAGGTCCACGCGGCGGGACCCTTGCGGATGTCCTCATCGACTTCGTGATGCTCGCGCATCAGCGCCACTGGCGACTTCGGCGATGCGCCGATCGCTGAAAGCTTGACGACGTGGTGAACTCCGGCCCGACGAACCTGCGCCAATACCCGGCGATGCTGGGACACGGAAGCTGGGCTGTCCCGGCCAGCCAGCAGCATGACAGTGACTCCTTTGAGCGCGTTGGCGATCGACGCATCGTCATCGAAATCGCCCTGTACAACCTGAACGCCTTCCGGGGCCGTAAATACAGACGAGTCGCGGACAAGGGCGCGGACTTCACTGCCGGTTTCGGCAAGGGCATTCAACGCCGCGCTTCCAACCTGGCCCGTCGACGCAGTAATAAGTATCATGGTTCAACCTCTTGTTTTTTGGGCCGGGCCTACTTCGGGGCAGCTAGGAGAAATTATGAAGGGTTACTGGGTCATTCTCGGCACAGAGGTCACCAATCATGATGCACAAGCCGAATATAACAGGCTGTGGGCGCCGATTGCGAAAAAATACCAGGCACGCCTCAACCCAACGACAGTTCCGCCATTGCTGAAGGAAGCGCGCAATACGGCAAGAGTGATCGTCGCCGAGTTCCCAACGTATGAGTTGGCCACAGCCTGTTATGACGATCCCGCCTACCAGGAGGCGCGAGAGTTCGCCCTGAAGGCTTCGAAGCGGGATCTGCTCATCATCAAAGGGGATCTAGCCTGAAGATTAATCGGCGTGGCGTCGGCTGCAGCAGCCTGAAGCGATATCCTTCGTCCACCCATTGAGACCAGCTAGGTTTCTTGAACGTCGAATTTTGCACCTGGCCAATGGCACGGATTGGGTGGCAAGCGAAACGGTCGCTTTCGGAAACTTGGCTTCGAAAGCTGACGGCTATTGCAGTGTTCACGGTATAGGCGTTAGGGCGTTAGGGTCGCAGAGCTGCTTTGAGCATGGGTAGGTACCTCTGGACCTGCTCACGGTCGCTGTCCTTTTCCTGCTCCGATAAGGCGGTAAACGGCGTGGCAATCTGGCGTTCCCATTGAGCCACTAGTTCAGACGGGATGACAAGCGAACCATCGGGTTGCACGACGCCTTGGCCGTGGACGTAGCGCTGCCAGTGCGCCCATCGCTCATGCTCAATGCTGGCTAGGTCGTCGATCAATGCGTCAAGAATCTCGTCGGTGTTCACTAAATCATTCTCGCCGCCACCAGCTTGCGGTAATGCTCACCAAGCACAGTAAGCTCGCAGGCCTTACTTTCCATGGCGGCGTGCCACATGTGCGGTGCGCCGATCGGCCGGACCAGATTTACTTTCACAAACCGCTGCAGAATCGCAAAGACCGCGTTCTTAGCGGGCTCCGGAGCTGGGATACTGGGGTCCCGCAATTGCTGCTCGTTACGCTCCGGCTCGTAGGTCGGATCCAGCGGGAAGACATGGTCCTCCGTGGGAAAGAGTGTGGCCAACTGTTGCAGGTCACTCAGCGGGATCGGTGCATCCGCCTTCTTCAGGGACACGAAGGTCTGGACGTTGGTCTTGAAAACCGGCCGCTGCCCGGCCCAAGGGCCAAGCGACTGGTCAATATGAGCGTACACGCTACCCGGCGTGACGTCGCCGACTAGGTTGGCGGCCGCGCCGCTTAGGGCATCGACGAAGAGACCGGTGAATACTCCACCTGCAGCCGGACCGCCCTTTTCCAACGCGTACTGCTCGGCCGTGGACGCGGTAAGGATAGTCATGCCGGCACCGATTTCGGCGAACTTGGTGAGCGTGGGCCGGTCGCCGACGATTCCACTATGGCAGCTGTCCAGAATAATGACCTTGTTTGTCGCCTGCGAAGTCGCTGCCAGCGTCATGATCTCATTGAGGGCAAGGCCGTCATCACCGGTTTTGCAGTCGCCGGCGCACAAGTAGCCACCCGTATCCTCAATGTAACCGTGTCCCGCGAAATAGAGGAGCGCGATCTCCGACTGGCCGGCAAAGAGCTCACGCACTGCGTCCTTTAGCTCGGCCCGAGTGACGATGTCGGCCGGGCCGGTGCCGGTCATGAGCTTCGGGGTCATGAAATTGGCGGTGCCATCGGCGTTCCGCTCGAGGGCGGCCCGAACCGAATGGGCATCGTTCACACATCCGCCTAGCGGCGAGATGTGCTCATAATGGTCAATACCGATTATAAGAGCTTTGCGCATGGCTCGATCTCAGAGGCTGTCGATCCAGTTGCCGATGTTGTCCCACGTCCATACCATCGTTTTGACACCGGAGATTTCGGTGCGGTCCTCCTTGTAAGCCCAGATGCCACGCACTGGCACGCCGAGCTCCTTAGCGCACTGGATTTCCCATTTTTGGCCTGTGGAGGCCGGCGAATTCTTGCTGACAATGGCGAGAACACCGTGAGACCGAAGGATGCGGGTTTTCACCTTGGTCTTCCAGTCAACCTCGTAGGCTTCCTTGACCGACATGTCGATGTACTCGAATGGCGTGTCACTATGTAAAGACTGCCCCTTGATCATGTCGCGGATGTTCTCATCCTCGATTGCGAAGGCAACAAAAATGGTTTTTTTGCTTTTCATCTGACACTTCCCCAAAATGCTGGTACTATTTTTCGCCGACCTGCCACAAATAAATAAAACAGTACCGAATTAACCAGCCTGCGTACGCGATGAAATATCTTCATTTTAAATATTTTCATTCTATTGGCCGAGCCCCCTGCGAAGTGTGTCAAAAAATTCTCGGGTAGATCGCACGCGAGCCACGCTTTCCTGAAGCGTGGCTCTTTTGCGAACGAAAGATTGCTCAGCGGTCTTGGAGGCTTGTGCGTACAAATCCAAGTCGGCGATCGTTTTGAGATAAGGCCATTTCCGCATAAACTCTGGCGGCGATGTTCCATCTGCAAATGTCGCTAGCGGGTAATCTTTCTCTGTCGCCACCCCGATTTCCCAAGGCACCCAAGATGAAAAACGGGTCGATTCGGAAACAACTGCAAGCAGTTGCGTGCACTTTGACATCTCAGATTGTATATGAGCGGCCAAGTCCTCTCCCTTCGCGATGTACGGATCGATTACATCAAGGTATGATTCAATCGAATGATTTGATTTTAGTCTTTGCGCGATAATTGCCGCCTTCGCAGAGTCGGCCTGCTGATGCGATATAAAAACTTTTATCAAAACGTCCCCCGATTCCCGCAATGTGAGTGAATCACCACGCCCCAAAGGGCAAATCTACGAATACACCACACTCTCTACAACCATTAACTTGGAGGATGACTGATTCACCCTTCGGCGTGGCTCAGCGCGCTACGACGTAGAGTGTCATGTTCCGAGATGTCTGCTTCGGGGCAGTAACGAAGATTACCGCCTACGGCCGACTTGTGGTCGTTACCGGTCATCGCATGGTTGTCGCAGACTGACCTTGGGCAGAGCGTCCGAGTTTCGCTCGGCTTTGCGCCTGATAGCTGCGGCGCCGCAAAATGCGGACTTGTGCCGCGCGTCCGTTGGGCTACGAATTGCGCCGTGCTAAGCGGCCTGAACCTCGTGATCAACAACGCTCTCTACATCATTAGCGAGTGACTGCTCGACCTCGTCCAGCTGGCGGCGCTTATCGGCCAGTTCTCTGGCAAAAGCGAAGCCTACTCCATCACCGCGCATCTGGTAGGAACTGAGCCTGCGGCGCGCATCACCAAGACGCTGGCGATAGCGCTCTCGATCGCCCTCGAAACTGTCGAGCGCATGTTCGAGGCGAGAAATGGCTCCAAGCGGCGTGACCGTCACCGGAAGCTCGATCTCGTGGTCAGCGCCGGTGCGCAGCAGCGTGGTGGCATAGCGATAGCCTTCCTTGCCGAAACGTTCGCCGGAATATTCCAGATCAAACCCGCCGATCGACGCAATTGCGCTCTCGCCCTCGTGCTGGAGTTGCACCAGAGTCAGGATATCTTTCATGAGCGCCCTGCCCACCGCCTTGCGTTCGGTATACGCCGTAGCGGTAACAGTCATGGCGAAGGCACCGCCTGCAGTCGGAACACGCCGTTCAATGTCCTGGCCAACTTCCGCAATGCGCCGGGTTGAATATTCGATATCGCGATCGGCGTCCCTGATCTGCCGGCGGACGGCATGCTGATCGTCGATATGGGCGGCACGTAGTCGTTCCAGGCGAGCGATATCGGCTTCCAGCCCCGCCTTCTGCATCAGGCGCTGATCGCCAGATGCGATGGCCTTGGCCATAGCGAACTGACTGGCCTGTCCTTCACCCATATCCTCCAGCCGCCGGATGGACGTGTCGCCGGACAGCGCTGCAGCAATAAACCGGGCCTTGCGCTCGTTGTTTTGCCACATGGTCGCATCGAGCGACCCTTCCGTGGCATAGGCGAAGACATCGACGACATCGTGCTGGTTGCCTTGACGCACGATGCGGCCCTCGCGCTGTTCGATCTGGGAGGGCAGCCAGGGCACGTCGAGATGATGCAAGGCTTTCAATCGCAGTTGCGCATTGACGCCGGTGCCCATGGTTTCTGAACTGCCGATCAGGAAGCGCACCTTGCCGGCACGGACATCGCCAAAAAGCCGCTGTTTGGCTTGCGCTTTCTTAAAGTCCTGCATGAAGGCGATTTCGCTTGCCGGAACGCCCATGCGGATCAACTCGTCACGGATCCAGCGATAGGCCGAGAACCCGCGCGTCTTCTCGACACTGATGGTGCCGAGATCGGAAAAGATCATCTGCGCCGCACCCGGCAGTTCGAACGGCTTGCCGTCGGAGCGCACATACATGTTCTCACGCGTTTCCTGCCAGATGCGGAAGGCGTTCGAGATGAGATCGTTGAGCTTGTTGTCGGGCTCATTGTCATTGTCGGCATCGACCAGGCGAAGATCGATGGCCGCGTGGCGACCATCCGTGATGACCGAAAGCAGGATGTCATCACCAGGCTCGGGCGGACGGTCGCGTTCCTCGATGGCCTTGATGCGCGCGTCCAGCACCATCTGGTAATGCTTGAACGCCTGCGTCGGCTTAGAGGTGAGTATCTGGCGCTTGCCGGTCGAGATCGCCGGCACCTTGACGTATTGCCGCAAGTCTTCCGGCAGCACCACGTCCGCGAAGGAGCGGAACATCGCAATCAACTCGGGAACGTTGACGAAGCTGGCAAAGCGCGAGACCGGCTTGTATTTGCCGGAGGGCTGAAGTTCGAGTTCGGTCGTCGTGTCGCCGAAGGTGGACGCCCAGGCATCAAACTCGTGCAGCCCACGCTCCATCAGCGCGGCATGATCCATGAGACGTTGGACGGTGAACATTTCACCGAGGGTGTTGGTGATCGGCGTGCCAGAGGCGAGCACAAGCGCGCGGCCCGGGTTCTTCGTCTCGATGAAGCGAGATTTTACATAAAGGTCCCAGGCGCGCTGCGAACCGTTCGGATCGACGCCTTTCAGCGTCGACATATTCGTGGCAAAGGAGAGTTTCCGGAATTCTTGCGCCTCATCGACGATGACCTGGTCGATGCCGATTTCGGCTATGGTGAGCAGGTCGTCCTTGCGGGTGGAGAGCGCTTCCAACCGCTCCTGCAGGCCCTCCTTCAACCGCTCGAGCCGTTTGCGCGACACCCGATCCTCACTCTCGACCTTGGTGAGCAGGGACTCATAGAGCTCCAGTTCATCGTGGATCATCTGCTGCTCGAAAGCGGACGGGATGCCGATGAAGCGGAAGGCAGAATGCGTGATGATGATTGCATCCCATGTGGCCGTTGCTGCCCGTGACAGAAATCGGGCGCGTTTGTCCTTGGTGAAATTGGTCTCGTCGGCCACGAGGATGCGGGCATTCGGATAGAGCGCCAGGAATTCGCGGGCGGCCTGGACCAGGCAATGGCCGGGCACGACAAGCATCGCCTTGGCGATCAGGCCGAGCCGGCGCTGCTCCATAATGGCGGCACCAATCGTCATGGTCTTGCCGGCGCCGACGGCGTGCGCGAGATAGGTCGATCCAGCCGAGATGATGCGCCAGATGCCGCGCTTCTGGTGGCCATAAAGAGAAAAGGCGCCCGAGGCGCCTGGAAGCTGCAGATGGTCCCCGTTGAATTTTCGCGGAGCAATGTTGTTGAAGCGGTCATTATAGACCCGCGCCAGCCGGTCGGTCCGGTCTGGATCGGACCAGATCCAGTTCTGGAAGGCGGTCTTGATCTTTTGCAGCTTTTCCTTCACCGCCTCGGTGTCAATGACATTGAGCACACGCTTTTCGCTATCGCCGTCTTTCACCGTGTCGAAGATTTGCGGGATGCGACTGTTGAGGGCATCGGCTAACAACTCGCCGGCATGGCGGCGGTCTGTGCCCCATTCGGATGTGCCAGCGGCGAGATAGCCGAGTTGTCTGGCCTCTACGGTCCAGGACGCCAGTTCCGGTAGGTGGTGAATTTTGATCTCCGCACCCATCGTCTCCTGTACGAAGGTGACGACATCGGCAGCGGGGATCCACGGCGCGCCAAGCCGCGCGGTAATGTCGGAGGGCCGAAGATCGGCAGGCTGCACCTCGACCAAGGCGCTGACATTGCGCCCATAGGCAGGATCAAGGACGGCGGCGGCCTCTGCTATCGCCAGCTTGTCACGTACATGCCCGGACAGATAGGCGTCCGCCGTTTGCCAGGAGCCATCGGCCGGGTCGCGGAAGATGGCGCTACCCAGTTCGACGACAACATCATCGGGATCACGGTGCGATAATTCGGCGGTATGATCGAGATCGACATGCCCACGATCGTTGAGGATGACGGCGAGCGCATCGGCTGCTGAGGTGATTACCGGCGGCGCAGGCGGCGAGATTACCCGTTCGGTGAAGATCGGACCGGGCCTGGCGGTGTCGTTTTCGAGATCATATTCCTCGATCGATGCAACCAGCCAGCAATCCGGATCATCGACAAAGGGCTGGAGGTTCGGCTGACGATGGCTTTCACGGACGCCGCCTGTCTCGGGATCTTCGGTGATGGAAACGACCGTGGCGTTGATAGGGCCGAACTCGCGCACAAAGCTCGACCAGGCAATGCGCACTCGGACCTGAAGATCCTTCCACGGCCGGTCGAGCTCCTGAGCCTTCAGCACTGCACGCACCGCGTCGCGTACCGGGATCAGTTTTTGGATGATCCGGACGTGCTTTTCAGGAATGCCGTCACCGCTGCGGCCCTTGCGGACCTTGATAGCGACGGGCTCACCGTCGATGACCTGCATGAGACCTTTGGTGAAATCGACAAAGAAGCTGCCCTCACGCACATGCGGGCCGGTCGGCATGTCGATGGGGGCACGGTCGTCTGCGAGCTCCAGGTCAAGATCGATTGGCGTGGGTTCGCCGTCGTAAAGGGCTTCCGGAAGAAGATGGATGGCGGTTGAAAGCGCCGCGCCCAGATCCTCGCCCTTTCGGGGAAGGCAGGTGTAGGCCTCGCCGAACGGGCCTGACGTCAGTGCATGCGTGCCGAGCACAAAATCCGGATGACGGGCAAACCATCGGTTGATGCGGATGGCGCCCTCATCTTCGGTCGCCGGCCTACCCTCGTCGATATCGAGCCAGGACTGATTCCCCTCCGGCTCGCCCACCTTGCGCTTGCGGAAGAATAGAATGTCGACCACCACATCCGTACCAGCGTCGGCTCGGAAACTGCCCTCAGGCAGGCGGATTGCGGCAATCAGGTCGGCCGATTTGGCGATATGTTCACGCGCGGTACAATCCGCCTTGTCCATGGTGCCGGAATTGGTGACGAAGGCGGCGAGTGCTCCAGGCTTCAAGAGATCGATCGAGCGGGCGATGAAATAGTCATGAAGGCGAAAGCCGAGTGACCGGTAGACCCGGTCGGAGCGGACGGTCCTGTCGGAAAATGGCGGATTGCCGATCGCAAGATCGAAACTCGACGGCAGGTCGGTACGAGCGAAATCGCCGGTGACAATGCGCGCCTGCGGCTGCAACAATCGGGCGATGCGCGCCGTGACCGGATCGAGTTCCACCCCGGTGACATGAGACACACCCCGGAGGTGTTCCGGCATCAGCGCCGGAAACAGCCCGGTTCCAATACCTGGCTCCAGCACCCTGCCGCCACGCCATCCAAGACGCTGGAGGCCTGACCAGATCGCCCGGACGATGAACTCCGGCGTGAAATGGGCATATTGGGTACAGCGCGCGAGCGAGGCATAGTCGGTTTCGCCGACGGCATCTTCGAGCTCCGAGCCGATCTCGTCCCAGCCCGCGCGGAAATCCATCTCGCCGGGACGGCGGAACACACCATTGGCGAGGTCGCACGCGCCGAAGCCGGTGAACCGGATCAGGCGCTGCTGCTCGTCGCGTGTTGCCGGCCGTTCGTCCGCCTCGATTTCGGCTGCAAGCCGGATCGCCGCGATATTGGCACGGGCGCGCTCCTTCCAGCCGCGGGCGAGACCACGATCATCCGCAAGATAGAAATTCCAGCCACGCTCCCGGCATGGCCTGGAGGGCCGCACCACGGTCGCAGCGTCCGGGATCGCCGGCGACGGCAATGATAGATCGGGTTCATCGTCGGGTTCTTCGGCAAAGCTGTCGGCGAAGGCCGTCACGCCGAGACCAAGCCCGGAGTAAAGCGCGGTGTTGCCGAAGAGGTCGATGGTGAAAGGATCGTCGTGGGACATGATGAATCTCCTTGGATTCCGGGCGAGCGCGATCACACGGACGCCACTGTCGGCCGCGTGGAAGGCTGGCAGATTGAAAAAAGGTTAGCGGGTGATCAGGGACAGCGAGACCTGACTCTCGATGAGCAGCACGTTCAGATACGTACTGCGGAAGTTCCGGTCAAACAGCGGGATCAGCTGCTCGGCGGCGATGAATTCGATGCCGTCGTCGCCACCAAAATGACGGCGCTTGTAGTCGTACCAGTCGGGATTGCCGTTCGACATGATGTAGACCCCGTGGTCTCCAACCAGCCACAGGCCAGGGACCTTGCCCTCGCCGGGCCTGAGGCCATAGTAGGGATTGCGGAACCCGCCACTGTTGGCGGCGTCGATCGTACCGCGCTCGATGATGTTGCGAACGGCAAGAATGGGAAACGTGAACATCGCCTTCCCCTCACGCTGCAACAACTTCTGGAAGATCGCGTAGATGCACCGGCAGCTTCGCCGCGATCTCGAGATCGTTGAGCTGATCGAGAAGTTTTAGCGTGGTGCCGCGACCCCGGCAGTAGACGAGGATAGTACGCTTACCCTGCTGACCACTCGGCCAGGTCTCGCCCGCATAGCCACGAAAGTCGTCATGCGTGCTCGACCAGATGTGTTCGAGTCGTTCTTCATGCGTCATTGCACGCACCGGGCGGGATTCGCGCTCAACAATGGCGCCGCGCATCTCGATCGGAGAACGAGAAAGATTCAGGTCGCAATAGGCATGGAAAAACCGAATCCTGCCGTCAATGCGCAGCGTATAGAAGACGCTGCTGACGCTGTCGGTGAGGAATTCGCGCAGCGCGAACATTTCGCCTCGCATCCATAGCGGCGGCAAGATATCCAGCATATAGTCGTGAGACCCGCGATCGATCTCGAACCATTCCCCAACGAACAAATCGCTATAGCCGTTCTGCCATCGGTTCGGCCGCTGGGCATGGTGGTCGAACATGCGGAACATCTGCTGGCGGTTGGCGACGCCCTGGTAGATTTTGCGGATTGGCGAAACGGGGTTCATCGTCTGGCTCCTTGTGGCCTTGTCGGGCCGGAGCGCGGTCATCCCTCTTGGGACTCACCATCATCGTCAGGCCTTCATGACCCCTCCCCAAGGCCGCCTCTCCGTCCGGGCGGGTCAAGGGCCGGCAAAGCCGGGCGAAGCTTCACCCTTGACGCGGCCGGCGGATATGCGGCAGCCGGATTTCATTTTTTCTCCTCTCCATTCTTCATCTGCATCTTTTCTCCTCTCCTGATTGGAAACGCGAGGTGCCCCCGCCGTCAGGCAGATGCCGCATCCTGCAGCATCGCGTTCCAGTCTTCAGCGGCCGGCTTCAACCGCTCGAAGTCGCAGTCGATTTCGCCGGCAAGCTCACGCAGACGCGCAACAAAGACCTCACCCTGTGGATTGGCATCGGTGGCCGCGACGAGGCGTGCATCCGGCTGCTCACCCAACGCCCGGAGGGCGGCCTCCGTCGCTGGCGACCAGCCGCCGCCGGTACTGGCATAGAGCGTGTCGCACCGAATATTCTCGATCGCAGCCAGGCTCATGGCATCGATCGCCGCTTCCGTGATGCAGATGCGGCTGGCCTGTTGTGGACCGAGCCGGAACAGCAGTTTCCCACCCCCGGACGCAAAGCCGCGCCATTGGGCACCGCGCTCCTCCCAGCCCGTGACGACACCGATCACGTCGGTATGGGCAGCCCACATACTGCCGTAAGGACCTTCCTTCAGGACGTTCTGGGCGATTGCCGTTCGGATAACCTGCTCCGGAATATGCCTCTCTTCGCGCAGATAGCGCCAGGTTGCCGACCCTCGCCAAGGCTTGCGCCGCGCTTCCCATCGCTCGGGGATGGATTGGTCGGCTTCGATAGCACGCGATTGTCGTTTCCATTCGGGCTCGCTTGGCTCAAAACCGACCAGGGACGCCACCTGCACGAAGGCTTCCAGGAAGGCGCAGCGGTCCAGATGCCGGACCAGCGAATAGACATCGCCCTTGGCATCGGACAGCGGATCAAACCAGCCCTTGCCATCGTGGATGACGATGATGATGTCATCGCTACGGCGATACTTCACCGCCTTTCGTGTGCTCTCCTTGAGATCGACCGCATATCCGGCCATCTCCAACACCGCTGCGCAACTGACCCGGCCTCTCAGCTCTTCAATATCCGCCTTTTCCATTGTTCTCTCCACCGCCTTGCCGCGGGCCTTTTCTTGATTTTTCTATCCTCGCACATTGCGCAACCACTTCCGGACGCCGCGAAGAGCAAAGGAGGCAAGGGCGTGGCTGGCTACCTGAAAATTTGCACCTTGCGCCGCCGCCGCGTGCCAGCCGCGGCGCAGCTTCCCTTGCCGCCTGCCGCTCGCAAGCAGCACCTCCGAAAGGAGAAAGCCGGCTCAATGAGCCGACCCGATGTGGAAGGGATCATATTCGATGAGCGTCTCGACCTCGTCGTCTTCGAGTTCAGCGCTCGGGAGCACGCCGAATTCACCGCCGGACCTGAAGAGCGTGATTGGAACCATGAGGGTGCGGGCGAGCTGGAAGGCGTGGTTCTGTGCGAGAGAAAGATCGTTGGACATCCGAGGGCTCCATCTTCGGAGCGGGCCAATCCCGCTCGATGGCTCCGTCAGTGTCCGGCCCCGGTCGCGATCACCGCGAAAGCGAAGCCGAGCGGCGGCAGCTTGCTAGCCGACCCCTCGCGGGTTGATCGTGGAAGATCCGGGGCCGGACCAGGAAGCCGTCACAGAGAGCGGGATTGGCACGCCTTCGGAGACAGCCGACGCGATGACCGACGTTCAGGTTTGCAGGACCCGCGTAGCACGCTGGTGTTGATTCCTCGAGTTAGGCTCCCGGCCGGCGAGGGGCATAGGGCTTCCAGCTAGCGGCTCTCCCTAATCGGCTGTCGACGAAACGACATGAGGATATTTGAACCGCCACACGTCGTTTCGAGGCACAAAGCTTTTCCTCAACTTCTGTCAGGCGGCACAACTACGCGACGATATGTTCGTCTTGAACCACCATCGCAATCGCCTGATTAGTGTTTGATGCACCAAGCTTGACCTTGGCTGAACAAATGTACAACCGCACAGCGCTGATCGACAGATCCAAATCATAGGCAATCTGCTTCGGCGCCCGCCCGCGCGCGAGCGCTTCCATACATTGAATTTCCCTACGCGATAGCTTGGGCCTCGATGGAAGGGACCGAAGATCGGTGAGTGTCAGGCAGCGGTCATGAAAGAAATGCGCTAATACGTGGAGATCGCGCAGCAATGGCAGCCGCCGTTGCGTCCATTCGCTGTCTGTTTCAAAGGTGGTCACGGTAACGAGCGATTTTTCGCGGTTGGGACCCCTGATAGGGACGGTCAGCCCATGGTTTCCTACACCATAGGATTCAGCCTCGGCGAACAACTTGCGCATTCTCTGGCTGGAACGATCAACGCTGTCCCAGTCCAGCGGTAGAAAACCACTGGATCCGACCAGAACGATTGGGTCGACCCGAAAGTAATCCTGCGCCAGATATCGGTCGACCCATTGCTCCTCGTAAGTGACGAGCAGTAGCGGGTTTTTCTCGATCGCCTCGGGGGCTGCGACGAGATGAAAGGCTACGTTGGCCACATCGTATGCATCACGCAGCGCGCCAACATAGCGGTTCAGCTCCGGAAGTGTCCGGACCTTCGCCAATTCATTTAGTGCTTCCTCCAATTTCGTCACGATGCACCTCCGTACCCATGCTTCCGAGGTTGTGCTCGGCGCTTGCGTGATGCCGTCGATTGGAGAAGTGAAGCGTTTCCTGACCTCTCGTGCTTTTGACCCTTCCAAATCACGGATCAACAACGCCATCCTATATTAATGGCGGTCATAGTTGAAGCTTTCAGTCAGCTTAATGTTTCGGGTCCTTGAAAATATGTGCCGACACTGTTCCCTTGACGGACGGCAGGTGCACCAAATTGGCTACTATCAGGAGCTTTGAAAAGTTCGCAACCTATGCACAATCTCTTCGAGTTCGTGGATTTCAGGAGGAACCTGATTTTCCAGGCAGTAGTTTAGAGATGCCTCGCCGAAATGGTGGAAATTGTCCAGATAGGGGCCGGCTGGTGTTCCCCAGTCAAGGTAATCGTACTCCAGACCGCCCGTCTGTCCCCTCAAAGGATGCTGAACTGCCCAATTTGCGCTGAGAAAGGCCGGACAGCCTGTTTGCTGCCTAGCTTCAACAACCGCATCCAAGAGCGCGATGCGGCTGTGGTGGCTCTCCCCAAGACCAAATAGCAGGGCACATCCACAGGCGATTCCACTTTGTGCCAGTATCTGGAAAACACGTTCGGACCTGGCCTGCCAGCTTCCATTTCTGGATCCAATGTTCTTGCTCATTCCCCCGATCTCATCAGGATCGAATGTTTCCAGTCCTATGAAGATATATCGAAGGCCGACGCGGGCAAGGCGAGCGATCTGGTGTTCACGCCCCAAAACCTGATCGACGGTGAACTGAGCGCCAAATTCAATCGGCAGAGGCTTCGCCTCAAGTAGTTCGCACAGAGTATCAAGTGCCCGAGGGCTGCCGCCCAACAGGATCGAATCTTCCACGAACGCGCTGGCCCCCCGATCTGGGTGGTCCTCCTCAATGACGTTTACAGCATCCTCCAACTGACCGTAAAGTCGCTTTGCCGCGTTGGCGATGTCTCGTAGCCCTCCCGTTACACCACTTTTTTCACTACAAAAATCGCAATCATAGACACATCCCCGGCCGGTATCGCTGAACACGTGAGCTGTCATCCGCCCGCCAAAAACGTCAAAGGCGGCGGAAACACCAAAAAGACTGGCGAGCGGGGGTAGTTCGTTTGCATTTATCGGGATCCCCGCGCTAACCACCTCCAGTGAACTTGCGGGCAGGGAAGCGATCCAATCCCCGGGGGTCGCTCTATCGAATTCCGCGAAAATTGCCTCGAGATCGTAAGGCGTCCGTTTGTGCTCCAGGATCTCGCCCAGTTCCGCAATGAAAAATTCCCCGTCACCTGAAACTACGACGTCAAAAACTGGCGGAAGCCGCTCCTCTCGTATTAGTCGTGCCGGCGAAGCACGGTGATGTACGACATCCGCCGCCTGCCTGGCTTTGCCATGCCAGAGATAAATCGTTTCCGTGGCATGTCTCCCGCCGAGCACAACGACGATATCGTTTCCGAACATTTCTTTGGCAATTTTCGCGCATTCGATCGCGCCGGGCATGCATAGCGTCATGGTTCCAAGCAAAAGAACGTTAGGTTTTTCACGCTCCATCATCTCGATGAAGGCAGGAATATCGTCCAACGAATACAAAAGGAGGAAATTTGCCCTGATCTTGGAGCGTGTCTCACCAGCCCAATTGCTATTGGCCCAGGCTCCCGTTCTCGACAATGCGCGCGACGCGGCAACACGACAGGCGTTGAAAAGGCTTGCCGGGTCACTGCTGTTCAGTGCGCGTTTGTCCTTTTTTCCTTGAATGCAGTCAGGGGGTGCAACCGCTACGACGCGAAGTGCAGGTCTGACCCCTGAATTGGTCGCGTTCTTGGACGCGCGGCGGCTCCGACCGGCCCTCCGCGGCTCAGCTGCATCGCTCAGAATAGGATACCGAGTGCGGCTATCTGAAGAATATGGTTGCTGGATTTTGGACATGATGAACCCCGCGCCGTGCGGTGCGAAATGCGGCCGACACGTCATTCGAAACGCTTTTTAAAATTGAAATGCGTGTTGTCGTCAGGCCTTCGCGGCCAGATCGTCGACTGTCGCCGGATTTCGACGGGAGAGGTTCGCCCTCATGCGCTGAAGAGCCTTGGCCTCGACGGTCCAGATACCGACAGCGAGATTACCGTATCCCGGTTTTGCGGTTGCGAATCTTTCTGGCTGCCAGCCAAGACGCGCATACACGCGCTCCATTTGAAGTTCGTACAGACCTACGATACGCTCGATCCCGCTGCTGATGCACAAATCGTGCAACGCAACCAGGAGCCGTATGGAAGTACGATTGTCGCCTGAATGGACGCAAAACTTGGTGCATTCCCACATATTGGGATCGATGACGTCCACCGGCTCGTCGAAAAACTCGAGGAACTCCCTCTGGATCATTGTCGTACAGGTCGTGGGCAGTAACCGGAGCGACCCTCGAACGTCACCACAATCGTCCAGGTCTAGAATATAAATTGGATCGAGTTGACGGTCGTAAAAGTCGATCTCAAGGCCGTTTTCAACGCTGACGGGCCATTGCAAACGCTCCTGAAATACGCGCGCTCTGCCTCGGAACATTTGCGCAAAGAGCTCCGGGCAGTGATCACGGTCACTCGATTTCAATATTTTCATTGCCTGCGTCTCCGAAAATCGGAGAGCAAAAAACCATGAAGACTTACGCGTCTCAATCTGATGAAATTGCTATATTGAAGGGTCTTTCCTCCAATCAGGAACGGAATTTGCGACCCTTGTGACCCCTCACCGGGATCATCGGCATAGCCATTTCAGGCTGAACAGCGGCCGCGTAACGTTCGGCTACCGAAAATCCCGGGTCCTAACCCTGATCTCATCAATGTGACCACTGCCATCAAACATGCCACGTGGCTTGGCAGCGCCACGCGGATCCGGCGCGGGCGAGCCGTGATGAAACTCATCACCGCGTCCATGCGGTAGCGGAAACCCGGCGTCTCGCGACCCGACACTGGCCAGTTCACCCGACATGTCGATCAGTTCATGGGCAACGATATGGACCACATCGCCCTCGCGTTGCACCCTGCCCTTCACGCCGATCATGCCGGAGCCAAGCACCACACGGCGATACCTCTCGAAGACCTTGGCCCAGACCACAAGGTTGGCGACAGCGGTTTCGTCCTCCAGCGTGATGAACATGACGCCTTTCGCAGAGCCCGGCCGTTGGCGAACGAGAACGAGGCCGGCAACATTGACCCAACTCCGATCGCGGCTGGCGACGGCCTCGGTGCAGGTCATGATGCACCGGCGAGCGAGATCCTGCCGAAGGAAGGAAACCGGGTGCTGGCGCAGCGTCAGGCCAACATGGCCATAATCCTCGACCACCTCCTTACCGGCGGTCATCGGCCGCAGCGAAATGGCTGGTTCCGCCTGCTCGGGCAGCACTTCCGCTTCCCTCCGTGCGGCGGCAGCAAAAAGCGGAAGCGGCTCGTCGCGTAGCGCCTTGATCGCCCAAAGCGCCTCACGGCGGGCGAGGCCAAGCGCAGGCCGGAAGGCATCCGCCTCCGCTAACTCGACAAGAGCAGCGGCGGGCACGCCGGCGCGACGCCAGAAATCATCAAGCGAGGCGAATGGCCGGTCTTCCCGGTAGGAGATCAGACACGCAGCCTCGGCATTTCCCAGCCCCTTGACCAGACGCAGGCCAAGCCTGACGGCGAGCCGCCCATCGTCGTCAATCGGCTCCAGTGTGCAATCCCAACGGGAGGCATTGATACAGACCGGGCGGACTTCGACACCGTGCTCGCGCGCGTCCCGCACGATCTGCGCCGGCGCATAAAAGCCCATGGGCTGAGCGTTGAGCAGCGCGCAGCAGAAGGCGTCCGGGTGCCAGCATTTCATCCAGGCCGATGCATAGGCGATGAGGGCGAAGGAGGCAGCATGGCTTTCAGGAAAGCCATAGGAGCCGAATCCTTCAAGCTGCCTGAAGGTGCGTTCCGCGAAATCGCGTTCATAGCCATTGCCGACCATGCCGGAGATCAGCTTCTCGCCGAATTTCGAGACGCCGCCCGTATGCTTGAAGGTGGCCATGGCGCGGCGAAGCTGATCGGCCTCGCCGGCGGAAAAGCCCGCACATTCTATGGCCACACGCATGGCCTGCTCCTGGAAGAGCGGCACACCCAGTGTTTTGCCGAGCACTGCCTCAAGCTCAGGCGTGGGATAGGTTACATCCTCCTTGCCTTCGCGACGACGCAGATAGGGATGGACCATGTCGCCCTGGATCGGACCTGGACGGACAATCGCCACCTCGATCACCAGATCATAAAAGGTGCGCGGCTTGATGCGCGGCAGCATCGCCATCTGGGCGCGGGACTCGATCTGGAAGGTGCCGAGCGTGTCAGCCTTGCGGATCATCGCATAGGTGCGCGGATCCTCGGCCGGGATGGTAGCAAGGTCATACTGTATGTCCTTGTGCTCGGCGAGGAGATCGAAGGCACGCCGCATGCAGGACAGCATGCCGAGCGCCAGCACATCGACCTTCATGAATTTGAGCACGTCGATATCGTCCTTGTCCCACTCGATCACCTGGCGGTCTTCCATGGCCGCCGGCTCAATCGGCACCAACTCGTCCAGCCGATCATGGGTCAGGACAAAGCCGCCCGGGTGCTGAGAAAGGTGACGCGGCGTGCCGACAAGCTGATGGGCAAGTTCAAGAGCAAGCCGCAGGCGTCGGTCGGCCATGTTGAGATTGAGCGTCTCGGCATGCTTTTGCTCAATGCCTTCCGACCAGCCCCAGACCTGTGACGACAGCGTCTTGGTCAGATCCTCGGGCAGGCCGAGCGCCTTGCCGACGTCGCGCAGCGCGCCCTTGGCGCGATAACGGATGACGGTTGCGCAAAGGGCGGCGCGATCACGGCCATAGGTTTCATAGACCCACTGGATTACCTCTTCGCGTCGCTCATGCTCGAAGTCGACATCAATATCGGGCGGCTCACGACGTTCTTCCGAGACGAAACGTTCGAAGAGCAGGTCGTTGCGGTCAGGATCGACCGAGGTGACACCGAGAACGAAGCAGACGGCGGAATTGGCTGCCGAGCCCCTGCCCTGACAGAGAATGCCTTTCGAGCGGGCAAAGC
>Ga0209347_1002596_pt1 | contig 23298 bp, 22 predicted proteins | sample AutmiccommuBRH23_FD_187382 | JGI IMG/M metagenome (GOLD analysis project Ga0209347, IMG submission 187382) | Deep subsurface microbial communities from Mt. Terri, Switzerland - Autotrophic microbial communities BRH/23 (SPAdes) (version 2) | ecosystem: Environmental > Aquatic > Deep subsurface >...
TGACGGTCCGAGCCGGTGCGCTCACCGCCCGAGGGCGGGGCGACGACTCAGAGGTTCTTCTGGATCTCCGCCCACTGACGCTCGACGTCGTCGAGGCCACCACACATGAAGAAGGCCTGCTCGGCCACGTGGTCGTACTCGCCGTCGGCGATCTTGGTGAACGCCTCGACGGTGTCGACCAGCGGCACGGTCGAGCCCTCGATGCCGGTGAACTGCTTGGCGACGTAGGTGTTCTGGGACAGGAACCGCTGGATGCGGCGCGCCCGGTTGACGAGGATCTTGTCCTCTTCGGAGAGCTCGTCGACACCGAGGATCGCGATGATGTCCTGCAGCTCCTTGTTGCGCTGCAGGATCGAGCGGATCCGCACGGCGGTGCTGTAGTGCTCCTGCGACACGTAGCGCGGGTCGAGGATGCGCGAGGTCGAGGTGAGCGGGTCGACGGCCGGGTAGATACCCATCGACGCGATGTCACGCGAGAGCTCGGTCGTCGCGTCGAGGTGCGCGAACGTCGTGGCCGGCGCGGGGTCCGTGTAGTCGTCGGCCGGGACATAGATCGCCTGCATCGAGGTGATCGAGTGGCCACGCGTCGAGGTGATGCGCTCCTGGAGCACGCCCATCTCGTCGGCGAGGGTGGGCTGGTAGCCCACGGCGGACGGCATGCGGCCCAGCAGGGTGGAGACCTCGGAACCAGCCTGCGTGAAGCGGAAGATGTTGTCGATGAAGAGCAGCACGTCCTGCTTCTGCACGTCGCGGAAGTACTCCGCCATCGTCAGCGCCGACAGGGCGACCCGCAGACGCGTGCCCGGCGGCTCGTCCATCTGCCCGAAGACCAGGGCGGTCTGGCCGAGGACGCCCGCCTCCTCCATCTCGACCATGAGGTCGTTGCCCTCACGGGTGCGCTCGCCGACACCGGCGAACACCGACACACCACCGTGGTCACGGGCGACGCGCGCGATCATCTCCTGGATGAGCACCGTCTTGCCGACACCGGCGCCACCGAAGAGGCCGATCTTCCCACCCTGGACGTACGGGGTGAGCAGGTCGATGACCTTGATGCCCGTCTCGAACATCTGGGTCTTGGACTCCAGCTGGTCGAAGGCCGGCGCCTTGCGGTGGATGCCCCACCGCTCCTTGATGTCGAGCGTCTCGCCCTCGGCGAGGTTCATGCACTCGCCGGTCGTGTTGAAGACGTGACCGAGCGTGACGTCGCCGACCGGGACGGAGATCGGGCCCCCGGAGTCCTGCACGGCCGTGCCGCGGACCAGGCCGTCGGTCGGCTGCAGGGAGATCGCACGGACCATGTTGTCGCCGATGTGCTGGGCGACCTCGAGGTTGAGCTTCTTCGTCTCGCCCGAGAGGGTCACCTCGGTCGTGAGCAGGTTGTACTGCTCGGGCATCGCGTCGCTGGGGAACTCGACGTCGACGACCGGCCCGATGATGCGAGAGATGCGTCCGACGCCGCCCGCACTGGGCCCCTGAGCGGCCGCCCCCACGTTGTCACTGACAGTTGCAGTCATGGTGGTTCTTTCCTTATTACCTAGTACGGGTTACTTCTTCTTCGCGTCGGCGAGGGCGTTGGCGCCGCCCACGATTTCGCTGATCTCTTGCGTGATCCCGGCCTGGCGGGCCTGGTTCGCGAGGCGCTGGTACTTCTTGATGAGCTCCGCGGCGTTGTCCGTCGCGGACTTCATCGCACGCTGCCGCGCGGCGAGCTCCGACGCCGCCGAGCTGAGCAGGCAGGTGAAGATCCGGTTGCGGACGTACTTCGGCAGCAGCAGGTCGAGGACCTGGTCTGCGCTGGGCTCGAACTCGTACTGCGGGACGAGCTGTCCCTCCTCGTAGCTCGTGACCGAGAAGTCCAGGCCGGTGTCGGTCTCGGCCGCGTCGGCCTCGACGACCTCGAGGGGCAGGAGCCGCAGGACGTGCGGGTCCTGGCGAACCATGGAGCGGAAGCGGGTGTAGACGACGTGGATCTCGTCGTTGCCGCCCTCCTCCGTGTCCTTGAGGAAGTCCGCGGTGATCCGGTCGGCGATCTCGCTCGCGTGCTCGAAGCGCGGAGCATCGGTGAACCCGCTCCACTCGGCGGCGTAGGGACGCTTGCGGAACTTGTAGTACGCGACGGCCTTGCGACCGACGAGGTAGGGCACGACCTCCTTGCCCTCGCTCTGGAGGCGCGTGACGAGCTCGGCCGCCTCCTTGAGCGCGGACGCCGCGTAGGGCCCCGCGAGGCCACGGTCGGAGGTGATGATGACGACGCCGGCCCGTTGCACGGTCTCCTTCGCCGTCGTCAGGGGGTGGTCCTCGTTGGTGTGGCTCGCCACGGCGGAGACGGCGCGCGTCAGTGCGGTCGTGTACGGCATCGCCTCGACGGCCCGCTGCCGGGCCTTGATGACGCGTGCGGCCGCGATCAGCTCCATCGCGTTGGTGATCTTCTTGATGGACTGGACGGACTTGATGCGCTGGCGGTAGATCCGCATCTGCGCTCCCATGTGCTCCGCCTCTCTTGGTCTTGAAAACGTGGACGTTCAGTCAGTGGCCGCGAGGCCTGGATGCCGTATGCCGCTGAGCGGGCTTCCCACGTCCCGCGAGGACCCAGCCACGCCGGGTCTCGGGGAGTACACGGGGGGCCGAGGCCCCCCCGTGCGTGGTCACCTGCTCTTGACGATCTGGGCCTGCGTGATCTCGTCGGACTCGAGCTCGTCGAACTCTTCGGTGCCGGCCTCGAGGCCCTCACGTCCGGTGCCCTTGAACGTGAACTTCACGTCCTCGACGACCTTGGCGAGTGCCGCCTCGGTGTCCTCGTCGAGCTTGAGCGTCTCGCGGATCGTCTGCAGGATCTTGCCGTCCCGACGCAGGGTCTCGAGCAGGTCCGCCTCGAAGGTGCGGACGTCCTCGACGGCGATGTCGTCGAGCTTGCCGGTCGTGCCGGTCCAGATGGAGACGACCTGCTCCTCGACGGGGTACGGGCTGCTCTGCGGCTGCTTGAGCAGCTCGACGAGGCGAGCACCGCGGGCGAGCTGGGCCCGGGAGGCCGGGTCGAGGTCGGAGGCGAACATCGCGAAGGCCTCCATCGCGCGGAACTGCGCGAGGTCGAGCTTGAGACGCCCGGCAACCGACTTCATGGCCTTGATCTGCGCCGCACCACCGACTCGGGAGACCGACACACCCACGTCGATCGCGGGGCGGACGTTGGCGTTGAACAGGTCGGCCTGGAGGTAGATCTGGCCGTCGGTGATGGAGATGACGTTGGTCGGGATGTACGCCGAGACGTCACCGGCCTTCGTCTCGATGATCGGCAGGCCGGTCATCGAGCCGTGGCCGAGGTCGTCCGAGAGCTTCGCGCAACGCTCGAGGAGCCGCGAGTGCAGGTAGAAGACGTCGCCCGGGTAGGCCTCGCGGCCCGGCGGGCGGCGGAGCAACAGGGACACGGCGCGGTAGGCCTCGGCCTGCTTGGACAGGTCGTCGAAGACGATGAGGACGTGTTTGCCCTGGTACATCCAGTGCTGGCCGATGGCGGAGCCGGTGTAGGGGGCGAGGTACTTGAAGCCGGCCGCGTCGGACGCGGGAGCCGCGACGATCGTCGTGTACTCGAGCGCGCCGGCCTCCTCGAGGGTGCCGCGGACCGACGCGATGGTCGAGCCCTTCTGGCCGATGCCGACGTAGATGCAGCGCACCTGCTGGTCCGGGTCGCCGGACTCCCAGTTGCGCTTCTGGTTGATGATCGTGTCGATCGCGACGGTCGTCTTGCCCGTCTGGCGGTCGCCGATGATCAGCTGGCGCTGGCCCCGGCCGATCGGGGTCATCGCGTCGATCGACTTGATCCCGGTCTGGAGCGGCTCGTGCACCGACTTGCGCTGCACGACCGTCGGAGCCTGGAGCTCCAGCGCCCGGCGCTGCTCGGCCTTGATCTCGCCGAGACCGTCGATCGGGTTGCCGAGCGGGTCGATGACCCGGCCGAGGAAGTCGTCGCCAACGGGGACGGACAGGACCTCGCCCGTCCGCTTGACCGTCTGGCCCTCCTCGATCCCGGAGAAGTCACCGAGGATGACGACACCGATGTTGTGGACGTCGAGGTTCAGGGCCAGGCCCCGCGTGCCGTCCTCGAACAGCAGCAGCTCGTTGGTCATGGCCGAGGGCAGACCCTCGACGTGAGCAATACCGTCACCGGCGTCGGTGACGCGGCCGACCTCTTCGCGGGAGGCCGCGCCGGGCTCGTAGGACTGGACGAACGAGTCCAGCGCTTCCCGGATCTCCTCCGGACGGATCGAAAGCTCCGTCATGTCAGATCTTCTCCTCGTTTCGACCCGCACTCCGCGAGTCGGTGGTGTTCCAAAGCTGGCTGATTTCGGTGGCTCTCACGCTCGGTTGGCCGGCGCGCCTGCGCACGTCGTGGTTCACGCGCCCATCGCGCGGCGGGCCGCGTCGATCTTGCGCATGATGGTTCCGTCGATGACCTCGTCGCCGATCTCGATCTTGATCCCGCCGAGGACCCGGGGGTCGACGACGGTGTTGAGGTGGACCTTGCCACCGTAGATCGAGGCCAGCTCCACGGCCAGACGGTTGCGATCGTCCTCGGTGAGGGGCACGGCGGACGTGACCGTCGCGGTCTGCTGCTCACGGCGGGCCGAAGCCGTGTCGAGGAAGCCGGCGACCGTGCGGTCGAAGCGGCGCCCCCGGGGTGCGACGACGGCCTGGCGGGCCAGGGCGAGCGTCTCGGGGGCCACCTTGCCCTGGAGCAGGGAGTCGACGAGAGCGGCGCGGTGCTCGGCGGCGACCGTCTGGTCGCCGAGGGCCCCACGCAGCTGCTCGTTGGCCGTCACGATCCGCTCGAAGTGGAAGAGCTCGTCCTCGACCCGGTCCGCCCGGTCAGCGGCCTCGGCCGCGGCGATGACGGTCTCGACCCCGTAGGACTCGAGGGTGTCGGACAGGTCGCGCTCCGTGCTCCACCGCTGCCCGACGACCCCCTTGAGAACGACGAGCGTCTCGGCGCTCACCTTGCCCGCCAGGAGCTGCTCGGCCAGGGCGGCCTTGTCCGCTCCCTCACGCGACGGGTCGGCGAGCGCCCGGCGCAGGGTGGGGTTGCTGTCCAGGGCGCCGACGACGGCGAAGAGCTCCTCGGCCAACCGCGAACGGTCAGCCGTGGCCGCGAGCGCGCCGGTGAGCGCCTCGCGGCTCCCGACCGCAGCTGCGCGTGAGGATCCCTGCATCAGGCGTCCTCACCCTTGCTGCCGACCTTCTCCCGGACGACGTCACCCGACTCGAGCTCCGTCAGGAAGCGCTCGACGATGCCCTTCTGCCGGGTCTCCTCGTGCAGCGACTCCCCGACGATCCGGCTCGCGAGCTCGGTCGACATGCGGCCCACGTCGTTGCGGAGCGAGACGATCGCCTGCTGGCGCTCGGCCTCGATCTGCTTGTGGGCGATGTCGGTGAGCCGCGCCGCCTCCGCGGCGGCGTGCTCGCGCATCTCGGCGATGATCTGCGCGCCCTGGGCCTTGGCGTCCTCACGGATGCGGGACGCCTCGGCGCGAGCCTCGGTCAGCTGGGCCTGGTACTGCTCGAGGGCAGCCTGGGCCTGAGCCTGGGCCTCCTCGGCCTTCTGGATGCCGCCCTGGATGGCGTCGGTCCGCTCGGCATAGGCCTTCTCGAGGTTCGGGACGACCACCTTCTGCACCACCAAGTAGATGATGGCGAAGGCGATGAGGCCGAAGACCAGCTCGGGAAGGTACGGGACGATCGGCAGACTTGCCGAGGGCTCCTCTGTTTCACCCGGCATCAGAGCCGGAAGGATGGCATTGAGCTGCACGGATACTCCTTGTGCCTAGTGCTGCGAACGGTGCGTGACGAGCCGGAGCGGGATCGTCAGAGGAAGAAGAGCACCAGGCCGAAGATCGCGAGCGCCTCGGCGAGGGCGAAGCCAAGAATGGCGATCGGCTGGAGGAGCTTGCCGGACTCCGGCTGGCGGGCGACACCGTTGATGTACGCGGCGAAGATCAGGCCGACGGCGATGGCCGGGCCGATGGTCGCGAGTCCGTAGCCGACGAGCGAGAGGTTGCCTTCCACGATGTTTCCTCTTTCGTGTGTTTTGTGTGATCTGCCGGCACCGTGCCGTCCAGATGTCCTTGGGGTTTCAGCTGTCCTCGGGCGCAGGGGCCCGGGGTCCGACGGTCAGTGCTCGTCGGCGAGGGCGCCACCGATGTAGGAGGCGGCGAGCAGGGTGAAGACGTAGGCCTGCAGGAACTGCACCAGCCCCTCGAAGAGGGTGAAGGCGAAGGCGAGCAGCCACGCGGGGAGGGCGGCGAGCTTGAGGAAGAAGCTGTCCGCGAGGAACAGCTCCCACCCGCCGACGATGAAGACCACGAGGAGCATGTGGCCGGCGAACATGTTGCCGAAGAGTCGGAGCGCGAGCGTGAGCGGCCGCGTGATGAAGAAGGTGATGAACTCCAGCACGAAGATGAAGGGTGCGATCCACGCCGGCAGGCCACCCGGCACGAGGAACTTGAAGTAGCCGGCGAGGCCGCGCTTCTTGATCCCGATGGCGTGGTAGACGACGTAGACGATGAGGACCAGCGCGATGGGGAAGCCGATCCGGGACATCGTCGGCATCTGGATGAACGGCGTGATGCCGAAGAGGTTGTTGACCAGGATGAAGATGAAGAGCGAGAAGAGCAGCGGGACGAAGCGGATGAACTCCTTGCTGCCGATCATGTCCTTGGCGATGCCGTTGCGGACGAAGCCGTAGACACCCTCGGTGAGGAACTGCCCCTTGGAGGGCACGACGGCGGCGCGCTGGGTCGTCGCGATGAGCCACCAGGCGATGCCGACGACGGAGATCGCGGCGACGACCATCGCGCGGGTGACCGTGACCGGGCCAACGGAGAACAGCGGCTGCCAGAAGATCTCGGGCGTGGGCGGGAAGTGGCTCACTTCCTCCGCGGGGGCCATGGTGCCCAGCGTGGACGCCAGCACGTTGAAGCTCACAAGCTCTCCTTGGTCATGAATGTCGAACACCTTGGGGCCGAACGGGGGGAGGCGGGGCAACCGCACGTCGCGACGCGGCCACCGGGGTGCCGAGCCGCTGAAGATGCCTGGCTCCCCAGCGGTCCGCTCAGGTTGCGTTCAGCCGAGAATGCTACGGCGTACCGTACCGGAGCCAGATCACGTACAACGACAGGGCCATCCCACCGAGCAGCCCGAGCACCACCAGGAAGCCGGTGCCGAGCCAGCCGTCGAGCAGCACCCCGAGCCCGCCGAAGAGGGCCGGCCCGGTGACGAGATAGGCGATCACACTCGCCGAGGTCTGGTCCGCGGCGAACTTCCCCGCGGTGACGACGACGCTCTCCGGGCTCGTCTCGTCTCGCACTGGCTGGGGCGGCCGAGCAGGCTGCTGGCCGTCGGGACGCTCGTCCGACGGCGGCTGTGGATCGGTCATGGCGACCTCCGACTGAGACGGACATCACGAACCCGAGGGGAGGGTGACGTCGGGATAGATCTCGTGCCGCCCGCGGCGGAAGCCGACGACCTGGCCGGCCTGCCACACGAGGGTCTGGATGATCGCCGAGGCCGCGAAGGCCCGCCCGTCGAGCCACTCGGCCTCGCGCAGGACGAGGAGGACGGCGACGAGGGCGATCAGCTGGCCGAGGTAGACGACGAGGGCACCCGCCATCGAGAAGGCGGCCTCCCCCGCGATGACGGCCCGCAGGCCCTGGGCGCCGACCACGAAGAAGCCCACGGCCACGGCAGCGCCGAGGAGGCCCGAGATGGCGCCGTCCGGCCCGCGCAGGAGCCAGGCACCGAGCGTGATCAGCGGCACGCTGACGGCGGAGAAGGTCAGGGAGGTCCGGAGCATCGAGCGGACGGGCGACTCTGCGCCGGCGCGGCTCTGGCTGGTCCTCACGACTGAGCAACCTCACGGGGTGGGGATCGGGGTGCGATGGGGGTGCTTCCGGCCGGGGACGGACGGCATGGATCGCGCCTCCCGGTGCTTGTGAAAGGTATCACAAGCGCTCGTGCGGCCTCCACTTCGGCAACCACAGCGTGAGAACGACCCCGACCACCGTGGCGACCGAGATGACCCCGAGCGGCCGCCACCCCTCCCACACGACGAAGGACACCGAGCCGAGCGCCACGATGGCGGCCCAGAGGTACATGATGAGCACCGCTCGCCGGTGACTGTGGCCGATCCGGAGCATCCGGTGGTGCAGGTGCAGGGCGTCCGGCTGCCACGGCCGCCTCCCGGCCCGGGTCCGCCTGATCACCGCCAGCAGCATGTCGAGGAACGGCAGGAGCAGCACGGCGACCGGCACGAGCAGGGGCAGGAACACGGCGGTCACCTGGTTGGCGGTCACCTCGCTCGGGTCGACGTTGCCGGTCAGGGTGATCGTCGCCGCGGACAGGAGCAGCCCGAGCGTGAGGGCGCCGGAGTCGCCCATGAAGAGCCGGGCCGGGTTGAAGTTGTGCGGCAGGAAGCCGGCACAGCAGCCGACGAGGGCCGCGGAGATCAGGGTGGCCACCGAGAAGACGTTCGCGGGCATGAAGTCCCGCGAGACGATGTAGCTGTAGATGAAGAAGGCGAGCGCGGCGATCCCGACGACACCGGCGGCGAGGCCGTCCAGCCCGTCGATGAAGTTCACCGCGTTGGTCGAGGCGATGACGACGAGGACGGTGAAGAGGACGAGCACCGGTGTGGGGAGGATGGTCGTGCCGGAGATCGGCAGGGAGAGCAGCTGGACCCCGGCGTAGGCCATCAGCCCGGCCGCCAGGATCTGCCCGGCGAGCTTCGTCAGCCAGTCGAGCTCGCGGATGTCGTCGAAGGCGCCGAGGAGGCAGACGATGCCGCCGGCGACGATGACGCCGAGGATCTGGCGGTCGCCGTAGAGCGTCCCGAGATAGGGCAGGTTGCGGGCGACGAGCGCCGCCGCGACGAAGCCGAGGTAGATCCCGACGCCGCCCAGCCGCGGAATGGGAGTCGTGTGCACATCTCGGTCCCGGACCGCCGTGAAGGCGCCGGTCGCCACGGCGAGGCTGCGCACGAAAGGCGTCGCGATGTAGGTGACGCCGGCCGCGACGATGAGGATCAGGACGTATTCGTGCACTCAGCCACCCAACGACGCCGGCGTATGCCGCTGAGCTGGCCCAGCGGCATACGCCCGCTTGGTCTGTGGCACGGGTCCTCAGCGCGGGTAGGCGGGGAACCGGGTGACGAGGTCGGTGACCTCGACGCGGACCTCCTGGCTGACGGCTGAGGCCGGGTCCCCGTCGCCCTTGGTGACGGCGGTGTGGATGAGGCGAGCGATCGCCTTCATCTCCTCGACGCCCATCCCCTGCGTGGTCACGGACGGGGTGCCGACCCGGATGCCCGAGGCGATGTTGGGCTTCTGCGGGTCGAACGGGATGGCGTTCTTGTTGAGCACGATCCCGGCGGCGTCCGAGCGGGCCTCGGCGTCCTTGCCGGTGACGCCGATCCCCTGGAGGTCGAGCAGCGCCAGGTGGGTGTCGGTGCCTCCCGTGGTGGGCCGGATGCCGAGGTCCTTGAGGCTCTGGGCGAGCTGCTGGCTGTTGGCGATGACGTCCTTGGCGTACTGGGCATACTCCGGGGTCGCGCACTCCTTGAAGTTGACCGCCTTGGCCGCGATGGTGTGCATCTGCGGGCCGCCCTGCATCATCGGGAAGATCGCCTTGTCGAGGGCGGCCGCGTGCTCGGCCTTGCACACCAGGGCGCCGGACCGGGGGCCGCGGAGCACCTTGTGCGTGGTGAACGTCACGACGTCGGCGTAGGGCACCGGGGACGGGATGGCCCGGCCGGCCACGAGTCCGATGAAGTGCGCGGCGTCGACCCAGAGGATCGCGCCGACCTCGTCGGCGATGGCCCGGAAACGGGCGAAGTCGATGAGGCGCGGGATGGCCGAGCCACCCGCACAGATGACCTTGGGCCGGTGCTCCTTCGCGAGCGCCTCGACCTGGTCGTAGTCGATGTCCTCGGTCTCGCGGTCGACGCCGTAGCCGACGGCGTTGAACCACTTGCCCGAGAAGGACACCTTGGACCCGTGCGTCAGGTGCCCACCCATCGGCAGGCTCATCGCCAGGAGCGTGTCGCCCGGCTGCATGAAGGCGCCGTAGACGGCCTGGTTGGCCGAGGCCCCGGAGTGGGCCTGGACGTTGGCGTGGTCGGCGCCGAAGAGCTCCTTCGCCCGGTCGATGGCGATCTGCTCCGCCTTGTCGACCTCGGAGCACCCGCCGTAGTAGCGGCGGCCGGGGTAGCCCTCGGCGTACTTGTTGGACAGGACCGACCCGAGCGCGGTGAGCACCGCCGGGGAGCTGATGTTCTCGCTCGCGATGAGCTGGAGCCCCCCGCGGATCCGGCCCAGCTCCGAGAGGAGCACCCCCGCGATCTCCGGGTCGAAGGACTGCAGGGCGCCGAAGTCGGAGCCGTAGAACGTCGGGTCGTCAGACATGGAGATCTCCGTAGCTGATGCGGGGGGCGTGCGGATCGCGTGTCAGGGCAACTCTAGGCCGTGGGGTCGCTGCCGTGCCCAGGGCTCTCCGGGCCGGCCTCGGCCTCGGGGTCGGCCTCGAGCGCGGCCTCAGCGTCGACCTCGGGCGCGGCCTCCGTCGCGGCCTCCGTCGCGAGGACCGCGTCGATCTCGGACTGGGAGAGTGCACCGAGGCGGAGCGTGCGCGGCTCGTCGCCGGTGCAGTCGATGATCGTCGACGGCGCGGCATCGGTGCTCGGGCCTCCGTCGAGGTAGACCGCGACCGACTCCCCCAGCATCCCCTCCGCCTCGTCCACGGTCCGAGCGGCAGGGGCGCCGGTCGAGTTCGCGCTCGTCACGGCCATCGGCCCGATGTCGCGGAGCAGCTCGAGCGCCACCTCGTTGTCGGGCACCCGGAGGGCGACGGTGCCGTTCGTCTCGCCGAGGTCCCAGTGGAGCGAGGACTGCGCCTTGAGGACGAGCGTGAGCGGCCCCGGCCAGAACCGCTCCATCAGCCGCTGGGCGTAGTCGGGCACCTGCGTCGCGAGCCCGTGCGCGGTGCGTGGAGTCGGGATGAGGACCGGCGGGGGCATGTCCCGGCCGCGGCCCTTGGCGGCGAGCACGGCGCCGACCGCGTCGGCGTCGAAGGCGTCGCAGCCGACGCCGTAGACGGTGTCCGTCGGCAGGACGACGAGCCTCCCGGTGCGGATCGCCTGGGCGGCTGCGGCCATGCCCTCGGCCCGGCCCGTTGGATCGATGCAGTCGTAGCGCTCAGTCACGCGGCAGAGCCTACTTGGAGACGACCCGGCCCCCGGGCGCCTCTCCACCGCGACCCGTCAGGCTCGGCGGGCCGCAGTCACCCGAGGCCGGCCGGAGAGGTCCTCGTGGTCGACGACGAACGACCACTGACCCGTGCTGAGCAGTCGGGCCGGCAGCGACTCCCCTTGGGTGTCGGCGTGCTCCATGAGGAGCAGGCCCCCCGGCCCCAGCAGCTCCGCCGCGGCGGCCGCGACCCGGAGCGGGATCGCCAGGCCGTCCTCGCTGCCGCCGTAGAGGGCCACCTCCGGGTCGTGGTCGCGCACCTCGGGGTCGACGGGGACACCGTCGGACGGGATGTACGGCGGGTTGGCCGTGACGAGGTCGACGCTGCCCGACCAGTCCGGGATGGCCGGCTCGGTCGCGTCGCCCTGCAGGATCGCCACGTCGAGGCCGAGGCGGTCCCGGTTCGCCGTGGCCCACGCCACGGCATCGCCGGAGAGCTCGATGGCGCGCACGTGGACCCGCGGTCGTTCCGTCTTGACGGCGAGCGCGATCGCGCCCGAGCCGGAGCACAGGTCGACGAGCCGTATGCCGCTGGGCCGGGTCCCGAGGAGCCGGTCGACCTCCGCGAGGGCGAGCTCCACGACGGCCTCCGTCTCGGGGCGGGGCACGAACACCCCCGGCCCCACATGAAGGGTGAGCGTGCGGAAGGGGGCTCGTCCCGTGAGGTGCTGGAGCGGGACCCGGCGGGCGCGCTCGGCGAGCACAGCGGCATACGCCTCGTCGAAGGAGTCGGGGAGGGAACCACCGACGATCATCCGTCGGCGCACCTCGTGGGCGGCCACCCCGAGGACGTGGGCGGCGAGCTCGACCGCATCGACCTCGGGAGAGGCGACGCCGGCCTCCCGCAAGGTCGCGGAGGCGGCGCGGACGGCCGACCCGAGGCCGGTCACTGGAGTGCCAGGGCCGCGAGCTTGGCCGCCTCGTCCGCGTCGATCGCCGACTGGACGACCGGGTCCAGATCGCCGTCGATGACGTGGTCGAGGTTGTACGACTTGTAGCCCGTGCGGTGGTCGGAGATCCGGTTCTCGGGGAAGTTGTACGTGCGGATCCGCTCGGAGCGGTCGACGGTCCGAACCTGGCTGCGCCGCGCGGCGGAGGCCTCCGCATCCGCTTCGTCCTTGGCGAGCTGGTGGAGGCGGGCGCGCAGGACGCGGAGCGCGGCCTCCTTGTTCTGCAGCTGGCTCTTCTCGTTCTGGCACGACACGACGAGGCCGGTGGGCAGGTGGGTGATCCGGACGGCGGAGTCGGTCGTGTTGACGCTCTGCCCACCCGGCCCGGAGCTGCGGTAGACGTCGATCCGCAGGTCGTGGGGGTCGATGGTCACCTCGACCTCCTCGGCCTCGGGCATGACGAGGACGCCCGCCGCACTCGTGTGGACGCGGCCCTGCGACTCGGTGACCGGCACGCGCTGCACCCGGTGCACGCCCCCCTCGTACTTGAGCCGGGCCCACGGCGCCTCCCCCGGCCCCGGCTGGTGGCCCCTGGACCTGATGGACACCCGCACGTCCTTGTAACCGCCGAGGTCGGACTCCGTCGCGTCCTCGACCACCGTGCGCCAACCGCGCCGCTCGGCATAGCGCAGGTACATCCGGAGCAGGTCCCCGGCGAAGAGCGCCGACTCCTCACCGCCCTCCCCCGCCTTGACCTCGAGGATGACGTCGCGGTCGTCGTCGGGGTCGCGCGGGACGAGCTGGCGCAGCAGGTGCTCCTCGGTCTCCGCGAGCACCCCTTCGAGGGCGGGCACCTCGGCCGCGAAGGCCGCGTCCTCGGCGCCGAGCTCACGAGCGGCCTCGACGTCGTCCCGGGCCGTCTGCCAGGCGCGGGCCGAGGCCACGGTCGGCCCGAGCGCGGCGTAGCGCTTGTTGAGGGTGCGGACGAGGTCCTGGTCGGCGTGCACCGCCGGGTCGGCGAGCCGGGCCTCGAGGTCCGCGTACTCATCGAGGATGGCCTGGACTGACTCAAGCATCGGGACTCACCTGACCGCGGAGGGGTTGGAGGGGGAAACGGGCTGGGACCTGGGCAAGAAAGGCGAACGCCGGCCCCCGCGACTCATCGTCGCAGGGACCGGCGTGCGGGAGACCTACTTGGCGGCCTTCTTGCCGTAACGGGCCTCGAACCGAGCCACGCGGCCACCGGTGTCGAGGATCTTCTGCTTGCCCGTGTAGAACGGGTGGCACTGCGAGCAGACGTCGGCGTGGATCGCGCCGTTCTTCGCGGTGCTGCGGGTGGTGAACGTGCTGCCACAGGTACAGGTGACCTGGGTCTCGACGTACTCGGGGTGAAGGTCCTTCTTCAAGAGAGTCTCCTTGGATTGAGTGGCCGGGTCGGCGTAGCTGCCGTGAACCGGTCCAAAGGAAGAGTGTGCCAGAGAGGGCGCACCTCCCCAAAACACCCGGGCGGGCGGCGGCATTCCCACCGCGGACCGCCGACCACGCGCCGCGCGTGCCAAGAGCGCGAGATGCCGCGCTCCTGGCACGCACCGAGGACTCAGGCCTCGTCGTCGAGCCGGGCGCTGCTCGTCTGCTGGACCTGCGTGAGGAACTCGTAGTTCGTCTTCGTCTTCTTGAGGCGGTCGAGGAGCAGCTCGATGGCCTGCTGGCTGTCGAGACCGCCGAGGACGCGGCGGAGCTTCCACATGATCTTCAGCTCCTCGCTCGCCAGGAGGATCTCCTCACGACGCGTGCCCGAGGCGTTGATGTCGACCGAGGGGAAGATGCGCCGGTTGGCGAGCTGACGGTCGAGCTTGAGCTCCATGTTCCCGGTGCCCTTGAACTCCTCGAAGATCACCTCGTCCATCTTCGACCCGGTCTCGACGAGAGCCGTGGCGAGGATGGTCAACGAGCCACCGTTCTCGATGTTGCGCGCCGCCCCGAAGAACTTCTTCGGCGGGTAGAGCGCTGCCGAGTCGACACCGCCGGACAGGATCCGACCGCTCGCCGGGGCGGACAGGTTGTAGGCCCGGCCCAGCTTGGTGATCGAGTCGAGGAGCACGACGACGTCGTGGCCGAGCTCCACGAGGCGCTTTGCCCGCTCGATGGCGAGCTCGGCAACGGTCGTGTGGTCGTCGGCGGGGCGGTCGAAGGTCGAGGCGATGACCTCACCCTTGACCGCGCGCTGCATCTCGGTGACCTCTTCGGGCCGCTCGTCGACGAGCACGACCATCAGGTGGCACTCCGGGTTGTTCGTCGTGATCGCGTTGGCCAGCGCCTGCATCACCATCGTCTTGCCGGCCTTCGCCGGGGCCACGATGAGACCACGCTGGCCCTTGCCGATCGGCGCCACCAGGTCGATGATCCTGGTGGTCAGCTGTCCCGACTCGGTCTCGAGGCGCAGTCGCTGCTGCGGGTAGAGCGGGGTCAGCTTGCCGAACTCCACCCGCTTGAGCGCGTCGTCCGCACTCTGCCCGTTGACGCTGTCGAGTCGGACGAGCGCGTTGAACTTCTGGCGGCCCACGTTGCCGGTCGGCTGCTCACCCTCGCGCAACGCCTTGACCGCACCTGTCACGGCGTCGCCCTTCCGCAGGCCGTGCTTCTTGACCATCCCCAGCGGGACGTAGACGTCGCTCGGACCGGGCAGGTAGCCGGAGGTGCGCACGAAGGCGTAGTTCTCGAGGACGTCGAGGATGCCGGCGACCGGGACGAGGACGTCGTCGTCGCCGACCTGCGGCTCCGACTCAGCCCATTCCTGGCCCACGCCGCGGCCGCGCTTGCGGTCGCGGCTGCGCTGCCGGTTGCGGCTGCGACGGTTGCCGCGATCGTCGTCGTCATACCGACCGGCCTGCTGGCCCTCGCGGTTGGTGTCGCGGTTGTCCTGGCCGTCGCGGTCGCCATGGTCCTGGCCATCCCGGCTGTCGCGGAAGTCGCGCTCCTGACGGGCGTCCTGACGGCTGTCGCGCTCCTGGTTGGTGTCGCGCGTGTCCCGCTCCGGGCTGATGCTACGCGGGTCGCGCTCCGGACGCGCGTCCTGACGGGTGTCGCGCTCCTGGTTGGCGCCACGCGGGTTGCGCTCCTGACGGGAGGCGGGCTCCTGGGCGTTGCCGCGAGTGTCGCGCTCCTGCTGACGGTCACGACGGTCGCGGCGCTCCCGCTGGCGTCGGCCCTCGTGCTCCGGGCGGTCGGCCTCCGGGCGGTCGGCCTCCGGACGGTCGCCGGCGCGACGGTCCAGCGGCTGCCGCTCGGACACGGCGGCCACGGCTTCGGCGGCGCGCTGGGCCCGGTCGGGTTGACCGGTGCGGCGTCCCGAGGTCCGCTCAACCCCGTGGCGAGCGGCCGGGGCCGTCCCCTGGGTGCTGCCCCGCTCGGAGTCGGGCTGAGGGATGCTGGCCGCCACGTCTTCCGAGCGCGCTTGGCCCACGGGCGATCCGCTGTCCGGCACTGCTGCGGACCCGGCTTCCCGAGTCACGCGGCGTGAAGTGCGCACCGGAGCAGACGAAGCCGCGGGGACGGACGAAGCTGCCGGGGCTGCAGGGGCGGACGAAGCCGTCTCCGCTGCCGGTGAACCGCCGGACTGACGAGCCTTGATGGCGTCGACGAGGTCGCTCTTGCGCATCCTCGCAGTGCCCTTGATGCCCATCGACGTGGCCACGGTCTTCAGCTCGTCCAGCTTCATCGCGGACAGACCTGACACGGGACGGGTGGTTGTTTCTGACACGAAGGATCCTTCCCCCTCGTTTGCGGCCCGGGAGAGCCCACTGGGCCGGACTGGGGCCAGTGACTCTGGCCTATCGAGATCCACGTCGGCGCAGAACGCCGAGAGACAGTCGCCTCAGTGTGGGGGTGATTGCACCGCCTGCGTCGTGCGGCCTGGTGCGCCTTCACTGTAGCACCGAGGCATCGCCCCCGCGCGTCGGACCGACTCGTCAGCCGGCGACGACGGCGGTGACGCCCTCGGAGGGGATGCCAGGGGTGAGCCTGACCCAGTGCCGCAGCTCGGCCGGCGCCACCACCTCGGGCACCCGGTCACGCGTCGTCAGGACGAGGACCGTCGGGCCCGCCCCGGACACCACCGCCGCGTGGCCCTGGGAGCGCAATGCGTCGACGAGCCGCATCGAGTCGGGGTAGGACGCCCGGCGCGGCTCCTGGTGCAGCCAGTCGCGCGTCGCGGCATGCAGATGCACCGGCTCAGTCGTCAGCGCGTGGACGAGCAGGGCGGCCCGTCCACTGTTGGCGGCCGCGTCCTTGAGCGGCACCGACGACGGCAGGACGGCCCGGGCATGCCGGGTGGCCAGCTGCTGGTCCGGCACGAACGCGACGACGTCGATCTCGGGGCTCAGCACCGGCCGCGCCGACACGGTCAGGGCGCCCAGGTCGGCGCCGGAACCGTCCGGCATCCAGCTCACCGTGAGACCGCCGAAGACACTGGCGGACGCATTGTCCGGATGGCCCTCGAGGACGCTGGCGAGGTGGGAGGCCAGCCGGAGATCAACGGGCACGGGGGCCCCCGGAGCCAGCTCAGCGGCATACGACAATGCTTGTGCCCCAACGACGCCCGCCACGATCGCGGTGGCGGACGAGCCCAGCCCGCGGCCGTGCGGCACGCCGTTGCAGGCGCTCAGCCGGAGGCCCGCAGGGCCGGCCAGGCCGAGCGTCCGCCAGGTGTGGCGCATCGTCCGGACCACGAGGTGCGACTCGTCACGTGGCACGTCCGCCGCGCCCTCGCCCGTCACCTCGACCTCGAGGCCGGGCACGTCGAGGGTGGTGGCGACGTACTCGTCCCACAGCCCGAGCGCGAGACCGACCGAGTCGAACCCCGGCCCGAGGTTGGCCGTGCTCGCCGGGACGCGGATCCGCACCGAGCGTGTCCCCGGCGTCACGTCAGCCCTCGAGCCCGAGGGCGTGCGCAGCGGTGTAGGCGTCGAGGGGAATCCGCGTCGGCGCCACCTCGGAACCGTCGGCGGTGCGCAGCGCCCACTGGGGGTCCTTGAGCCCGTGCCCGGTGACGGTGCAGACGATGCGGGCGCCGGCGGGGACGAGACCCGCGGCATGGCTCGCGAGGAGGCCGGCCACCGAGGCGGCCGAGCCCGGCTCGACGAAGACGCCCTCCTCGGCGGACAGGTAGCGATGCGCCTCGAGGATCTGCGCGTCGGTGACCGCCTCGATGCGGCCACCCGATTCGTCGCGTGCGGCGATCGCCTGGGACCACGAGGCCGGGTTGCCGATCCGGATGGCGGTGGCGATGGTCTCCGGGTGGTCGACCGGGTGCCCGAGGACCAGAGGCGCGGCACCGGCGGCCTGGAAGCCCCACATCCGCGGCAACCGCGACGCGGGACCCGGCTGGTCGCTCACGGCGGGGTCCGAGGAGTACTCGCGGTATCCCTTCCAGTAGGCGGTGATGTTGCCGGCGTTGCCCACCGGGAGGCAGTGGATCTCGGGAGCGTCACCCAACGCGTCGACGATCTCGAACGCGGCGGTCTTCTGCCCCTCGATCCGGGCGGGGTTGACCGAGTTGACCAGCTCGACGGGGTAGGCCTCGGCAAGCTTGCGCGCGAGCGTCAGGCAGTCGTCGAAGTTGCCGTCGACCTGCAGGAGGGTGGCCCCGTGGGCGATGGCCTGGCTCAGCTTGCCCATCGCGATCTTGCCCTCGGGGACGAGGACGCCGCACGTCATGCCGGCCTTGGTGGCGTAGGCAGCAGCGGAGGCGCTCGTGTTGCCCGTGCTGGCCGCGATCACCGCCCTCGCGCCGTGCTTGGCGGCGACGCTGATCGCGGTCGTCATCCCCCGGTCCTTGAACGACCCGGTCGGGTTGAGGCCCTCGTACTTGAGGTGGACCTCCGCGCCGACGCGCTCGGACAGCTTCGCGGCGTGGATGAGGGGGGTGCCGCCCTCGTGGAGCGTCACCACCGGCGCACCCTCGAGGAGCGGCAACCGGTCGGCGTACTCGCGGATCACTCCGCGCCACTGGTGAGCCATCAGAAGCCTTCCACCCGCATGACGGAGTTGACTCCTCGGACCACGTCGAGGGTGCGGAGGCTCTCGACGGTGGCGGACAGCGCTGCGTCCGAGGCGGTGTGCGTGACGATGATGAGGTTGGCCCGGGCGCTGCCGTCTCCCCCGGCCGCCGTGACCCCGTCGTCGGCGGGGACGAGCTGCTGGCGCACCGTCTCGATCGACACGTCGTGGGCGGCGAAGGCGGCGGCCACCTTGCTCAGCACCCCTGGCCGGTCGGCGACGTCGAGGCTCACGTGGTAGCGCGTCTGCGCGTCGCCCATCGACAGGATCGGCAGGTCCGCGTAGCTCGACTCGCCCGGGCCGAGCCCGCCCCCGACCCGGTGGCGGGCCACGGCCACGAGGTCGCCGAGAACGGCGGAGGCAGTCGGCTCCCCGCCGGCGCCACGCCCGTAGAACATCAGCTGCCCAGCGGCGTCGGCCTCGACGAAGACGGCGTTGAAGGCCTCGCGCACCCCGGCAAGCGGATGCGACCTGGGGATCATCGCCGGGTGCACCCGGACGGAGACACCGCCGTCGTTGCGCTCGCAGATGGCGAGCAGCTTGACGACACAGTCCATCTCACGAGCCGCTGCGACATCGGCGGCAGAGACCTCGGTGATGCCCTCGCGATAGACATCGCTCCCCGAGACCCTCGTGTGGAAGGCGAGGGAGGCCAGGATCGCCGCCTTGGCCGCGGCGTCGAACCCCTCGACGTCGGCGGTCGGGTCGGCCTCGGCGTAGCCGAGCGCCTGGGCCTGCTCGACAGCGTCCTGGAAGCCCGCACCGGTCGTGTCCATCTTGTCGAGGACGTAGTTGGTCGTGCCGTTGACGATGCCGAGGACCTTGCGGACCTCGTCGCCTGCGAGGGACTCGCGCAGCGGACGAAGGAGCGGGATCGCTCCGGCAACCGCGGCCTCGTAGTACAGGTCGACGCCGTGCTGGGCGGCGGCCGCGTAGAGCCGCGGACCGTCCTCGGCGAGCAGCGCCTTGTTGGCGGTGACCACGGAGGCGCCGTGCTCCATGGCGCGCAGGATCAGCGACCGGGCCGGCTCGATGCCCCCGATGACCTCGACGACGAGGTCGGCGCGCGTCACCAGCTCCTCGGCGTCCGTCGTGAAGAGCGACGCGTCGACCCCGAGCTCGGAGCGGTCGCGCCCGGCGCGGCGCACGGCGATGCCGACGACCTCGAGCGGCGCCCCGACCCGCGCGGCCATGTCACCGCTGCGCTGCGTGAGGTGCCGAGCGACGGCGCCACCGACGACGCCGGCCCCGAGGAGGGCGACCCGCAGCGGCTCGCGGGCGCTCACGGCACGGTCCTCACATCAGTCTCCACGTGCGAATCCTGTCGTTCGGGGGGCCCTCGGTCGTTCTTCGTATCGCGATCCGGACATCTGCGCGCAGGATCTACGCAGGTCAGACATCGAGCGCGAGCAGGTCGTCGATCGTCTCACGTCGGACGATGACGCGGGCCTGCCCGTCCCGCACGGCGATGACCGGCGGCCGTGGCGTGTGGTTGTACTGGCTCGACAGAGCCCTGCAGTAGGCGCCGGTCCCGGGGACGGCGATGAGGTCACCCGGTCCGACGTCACCGGGGAGGAACTCGTCCTTGACGACGATGTCGCCGCTCTCGCAGTGGCGCCCGACGACCCGCGCCAGGGACGGGGTCGCCTCGGACCGGCGGTTGGCCACCGTGCACGAGTAGTCGGCGTCGTAGAGGGCGGTGCGGATGTTGTCGCTCATCCCACCGTCGACGGAGACGTAGAGGCGGCTGGCCCCACCGTCCAGCTCGACCGGTTTGACCGTCCCGACCTCGTAGAGGGTGAAGGTGCTCGGGCCGGCGATCGCCCGACCAGGCTCGATGGAGATCCGCGGAACGGCGACCCCGTCGGCCCGGCACTCGCGTTCGACGATCTCGGCCATGCCGACCGCGAGCGCCTTCGGGGACTGGGGGTCGTGCTCGGTGGTGTAGGCGATGCCGAAGCCGCCGCCCAGGTCCAGCTCGGGCAGCTCGACGCCGAGCTCCCGGGCGATCTGGGTGTGCAGTCCGAGGACCCGCCGGGCGGACACCTCGAAGCCGGCGGTGTCGAAGATCTGCGACCCGATGTGGCTGTGCAGCCCGAGCAGCCGCAGCGTCTCGGGTCGGGCGAGGACCTGCCGGACCGCGTCGATGGCGTGGCCGCCGGCGAGCGAGAAGCCGAACTTCTGGTCCTCGTGGGCGGTCGCGATGAACTCGTGGGTGTGCGCCTCGACCCCAACGGTCACCCGCACGAGCACCGGGGCGACGACGCCCAGCTCGGCGGCGATGGCGGCCACCCTCTCGATCTCCTCGAAGGAGTCGACGATGATCCGTGACACTCCGTGGTCGAGGGCGGCTCGGATCTCGGCGGCGCTCTTGTTGTTCCCGTGCATGCCGATGCTCGACCCGGGCACCCCGGCTCGGATGGCGACGGCGAGCTCTCCCCCGGTGCACACGTCGAGGAAGAGGCCCTCGTCGCGGATCCAGCGGGCGACCTCGGTGCAGAGGAAGGCCTTGCCGGCGTAGTAGACGTCGGCCCCGCCACAGAGGTCGTCGAAGACCTCGGCGTAGGTCTGCTTGAACTCCCTCGCCCGCGCCCGGAAGTCGTCCTCGTCGAGGACGTAGGCGGGCGTGCCGAACTCCCGGGCGAGCTCGACGACGCTGACCCCGCCGATCGCCAGGACGCCGTCGGCCCCACGGCCCACCGAAGCGGCCCAGAGGGAGGGGACGAGCGCGTTGACGTCGACCGGGGGCTCGAGCCAGGTGGGCCCGCGGTATCCCTCGGCGTGCAGGGCGCCGGCTTCGTGTGCGCGCATGCCTCACATCCTCTCGGGGGCTGCGGCGCCGAGCCGCGTCAGTCCATTGCGCAAGACGACGGCGGCGGCCGTCGCGAGGGCGAGCCGGGCCCCGTGGATGCCACGGATGTGCTCCCCGACCGTTCGCGGCCGGATGGGCTGGGTCCAGCCGTCGGCGAGCGCGGCCAGGTCGGTCACGGCGCGGACCTGCTGGGGCCGGTCGCCCTCGTGCGTGTCCATCCGCTGGGGGAAGTCGGCGAGGGCGACGAGGAGGAGTCGTTCGGCGACGTGGCCGAGCTCCTCCCGCCGGTCCGTCGGACGGATCTGGACGCCGGCCGCGCGGGCCGTGCGCATGAGGCGGTGCAGCCGGGCATGGGCGAGCTGGGCCGGGCGGAGTGCTGGGTCGTCACGGAGCCAGGCGGGCACGACCGTGGAGCGGTCGGCCTCGAGGGCGGGGTCGGCCTCGAGTCCCTTGACGGGCGACCGCTGGCCGGGCGGCAGTCCGTAGGTCGCCTCCTGCTCGATCACCTCGTCGATGATGGCGACGCGGTCGGGGTCGGCGAGGGTGATGGACAGCAGTCCCGAGGGCGCCACCTCGACGGCGGAGATGGACGCGTGGTCGGCGAGGCGTTGGGCGAGGACCCGCCCGAGGGCAGCGGGCTCCAGGTCGAGCTGTGGGGCCCAGCGCTGCGCCACCGGGGTGACCCAGTCGGCGACGACGCCCGCGGACCGCGGGTCCACCGGCCGGAAGATCGGCCCGGCGGGCGGCCCCGCCTCGGCCTCGTCCGGCAGCTCCCCCACCCGCGCGGCCGAGGCAGCGACCTGTTCGAGCAGCCGGCGCAGCGCGGCAGGAGTCATGCGTGAAGTCTATTGACGGCGCCGATTCCCGACCCACCCCAAGCCGTATGCCGCTGGGCTCGCTCCCGGACAAATCCCCCTCACGATCCTCCCGCCGTTTCCCGGAGCACACCCGCCTACCGTGTGCCGATCCCGCCTACCTGCGGCACCGGCGCCCGGAAGCCGCGTGTGTTGTCGCGCGACGCCGGGTGATTCCGCGTTCCGGGCTCAGGGCTGCTAACCTCACGGGGCGCACGAAAGTGCGTGCCCGCCCCCGTAGCTCAGGGGATAGAGCACCGCCCTCCGGAGGCGGGAGCGCAGGTTCGAATCCTGCCGGGGGCACCCTGTGAAAAGGCTTCTGACGCGAGGACCGGTCGGGGGCCTTTTTCTTTGGTCCCCGACCAGGAGTGCACTCCCTGCGCCTCCTCAGCTCCACGAGATGTCGCCCGAGCCGGGACCTTGGTCCCTAGCCGCCGGAGATCGGACCGTCGGAGGATGACGCCGCAGACGTGTTCCGCTTAGCCCTTTGGAGCTGTGAGCCGAGTATGGGAGGCGAGTGTGGCTCGCCGGGTAGCAGGCACCCGGCGGGCCCTTCGTCGTCGGCGGGCCTCAGGCGATGCTGAGCAGGGCCAGGGCGTAGGCGTCCTCGGGGTCGTCCGCCTCGAAGTCGCGGGGCCCGCCCGCATCGACGATGCTGACCCGCCAGCGGCCGTCCGCGCGGCTGAGAGCGACGAAGCGCTGTCCGAGCAGCTCGCGGAGCTGGTCCTCGCGCGGTAGCCAGATGGCCTTGTCGAGCGTCACTGAGTCGAGGGCCCACTCGGTGGTGCCGTTGAAGCCGAGGATCGGCTGACCGTGGTAGGTGTGCACGTCGATCGTGAGCTCACTGATCCAGAAGACGTCGTCGACGAGGGTCGGCTGGTCGATCATGAACCGGTCCCCGGGCCGCGGCTCCCAGAGCACGCCTTCGGCCACGAGTCGGCGGGCGAGGGCGCGGCTGATCACCTGCTCACGGTACGTCGCGGGGCCCGCCTGGGGGCCTTGGGCCGCCCTTCGGGGTTCGCGCGGGCCAGCGAGGCCGCCTCGTTGACCGGCGCGCCTCGAGCGGCGACGCTGATGCCATGGCGCCCCCACCCCTGAGTGACCTGAGCATGGTCGACGACGTGCACGTAGTGGTGACCTTCGAGGGTCGCCAGGGCCCGGAGGACGTCTACCTGCTCGACCTGCACCTCGACCGGCCCGGCCGGGCGCGGGACGAGAGCGCCTACCTCGCGGCCCTCTCGCCGGTCGTCGCACTGGTGGACTCGACCGAGGGGTGCGTCGTGCGCATCGGGCGGGAGCACCACCTCGGCGACCGGCGGCGGAGTGCGGTGGACCTGTCGGTCTCGCTGCCCACCCCGATGCTCCGAGCCGACGAGACCGACCCCGGCGAACGG
>Ga0209347_1002597_pt1 | contig 23283 bp, 20 predicted proteins | sample AutmiccommuBRH23_FD_187382 | JGI IMG/M metagenome (GOLD analysis project Ga0209347, IMG submission 187382) | Deep subsurface microbial communities from Mt. Terri, Switzerland - Autotrophic microbial communities BRH/23 (SPAdes) (version 2) | ecosystem: Environmental > Aquatic > Deep subsurface >...
CGCCGATCGCATGCCCGGTCGACGTGATGGCCCGGCTGCGTCGGCCCGACTCGCCGTGGCCGACGCCCTTTGCGGTGAGGACGCGCGCCCGGTAGGGAGACCCAGCAGCGGCGGTCGTCGGGCGGCCCGCCGAGCCCGGTGGCGCGCCGGTTGCGGTGCCCTCCTCGGGGAGGTCGCGCGAGTCGGTGGCGCCCGCGACCGAACGGTGGGCGGCGGGGTCGTCCGGATCCGGGGACCCGCTCTCCGTGCTGCCCGGTTCGGGACCGTCGGTGCCGGTGCCGTCCTGGCCGGGGCGATCGGAGCTCGCGCCGTCCTGGCGGTGCGGGCCGCTCGACCCGTCGGTGGGGTCGGGGGGGTCGGGGGGGTCTGTGGGATCGGTGGGATCGGTGGGATCGGGCGGGCCCGCTGGTGGGTCTTCGCCCAGGATCTCGTCGAGCAGGTCCTCGTCGAGCCCCGGGGCGTCGAAGGGGTTGCGGCGACGTCGGTGGGGAAGGGCGAGGCGGCCGGCGGCGCGGATGTCGGCACGCGTGACCGCGGGCCGTCCGGCCCAGGCGGCGTGCGCGATGGCGGCTCGGGCCGTGACGATGTCGGCGCGCAGCCCGTCCACCTCGAACGCGGCGCACACCTCGGCGATGAGCGTCAGCATCGAGTCGGGGAGGGCCACCTCGGAGAGGCGGGACCTGGCCTCGGCGATCCGGCTGCGCAGGGCGTCCTCGTCCGGCGCGAAACGGGACACGAAGGCCCCCGGGTCGGCGTCGTGGGCCAGGCGGCGCCGCACGACCTCGGCCCGGGCCGCGGGCTCGCGGGGTGCGGCGACGTCGACCGCGAGTCCGAAGCGGTCGAGCAGCTGTGGTCGCAGCTCTCCCTCCTCGGGGTTCATCGTGCCGACCAGGACGATGCGGGCCTGGTGGGAGACGGAGACGCCGTCGCGTTCGACGGTGCACCGGCCCATCGCGGCAGCGTCGAGGAGGACGTCGACGAGGTGGTCCTGGAGCAGGTTGACCTCGTCGACGTAGAGGATGCCGCGGTTCGCCGCGGCGAGCAGACCCGGCTCGAAGGCGGTGACCCCGTGGCCGAGGGCCTGCCTCAGGTCGAGGGACCCGACGACCCGGTCCTCGGTCGCTCCGACGGGCAGCTCCACGACCCGAGCGGGCCGGGTCGCGGGCTCGGCTGCAGCGTCGTGCGGCCCGTCGGGGCAGGCCGGGTCGGCAGCGGCGGGGTCGCACCCGAAGCGGCAGCCCGCGACGACCGCCTGTCGGGGCAGGACGCCGGCGAGGCCGCGCACCGCGGTCGACTTCGCCGTGCCCTTCTCGCCGCGGATGAGAACACCCCCGATCCCGGGCGAGACCGCCGTGAGGACCAGGGCCAGGGCCAGGTCGTCGGAGCCGACGATGGCCGAGAACGGGTAGACGTGCACGCGAGCCTCCTGCGGGTGCCTCGCCCGCGTGGTTGACCGGACCGCACCCGGCGGGCACGGCCGGCGCGGGGAGATGCCCTGGCTGCCACCCGGCCGGAGCCGGGATGGTTCACAGTGGCGGGACCGCTCCGGATTCGCACCGGATTCCTCTCCTCGCGCCGAGAGGCAGTCTGGCAGAACTGCGGGACTCGGGTGAAGCCGGCCCACTCCTCGACGCTAGGGTCAGCGCCGTGATCGAGGTCATCGGTGTCGCTGCAGAGGGTCTGGTGTCCCTCACACCTGAGGCGCGTGCCGTGCTCGACGACGCCGAGGTGGTGCTCGGTGGTGCCCGGCACCTGGCGATGCTCGAGCCTCGGCCCGGACGCGAGCGCATCCCCTGGCCGTCACCGCTCCGCGCCAACCTGCCCGCCGTCCTGGCCATGGTCGCGGGCCGTCGGGTGGTCGTGCTGGCCAGCGGTGACCCGCTCGTGTCGGGCGTCGGCAGCACCCTCGTCGACCTCCTCGGCGCCGACGCCGTCACGATCCGTCCCGCGGTGTCCTCGGTCTCGCTGGCCCGTGCCGAGATGCGCTGGGGCGCAGAGGAGTCCGAGGTCGTCACCCTCGTCGGGCGCCACTTCGACGGGCTGCGCCGCCATCTGTCACCCGCGGCGAGGCTCATCACGCTCACGCACGGTGAGGACTCGCCCAGCCGCATCGCTGCGCTGCTCGCCGAGGAGGGCTACGCCGCCAGCCGCCTCACCGTGCTGGGCGACCTCGGGACCCCGACGCACTCGCGCATCGATGGCATCGCGGGCTCCTGGGAGCACGGCGCCGCTCCACGTCTGCACCTCGTGTGCATCGAGTGCGTCCCCGATCCCGGCTCCGTTGCCCGCTCCCTGGCTCCGGGCCTGGACGACAGCACCTTCGACCACGACGGGCAGCTGACGAAGCGGATCATCCGTGCGGCCGCGCTCGCCCATCTCGCGCCGCAGCCCGGCGACGTCATGTGGGACCTCGGTGCCGGCGCCGGGTCGGTGGGCATCGAGTTCGCCCGCCAGCATCCCCGCATCCGCGTCTACGCGGTCGAACGGGACCAGCTGCGCGCCAAGCGGATCCGCACCAATGCCGACCGACTCGGAGTCCCGACGCTCGAAGTGGTCGTCGCGAGCGCCGCCGATGCCACCGGCATCCTCCCGGCACCGGACGCGATCTTCATCGGAGGGGGAGCGAACGGCTCCGTGATCCGCTCGGCGTGGTCCGTGCTCCGGCCCGGGGGCCGCCTGGTCGTCCACGGGGTCACCGTCGAGACCGAGATGACGATCCTGGCCGCCCACCGTCTGCACGGGGGCGTGGTGAGCCGGATCGCCGTCGAGGACCTCGAGCCGATCGGCTCGTTCACCGGGTGGAAGCCGTCCCGGACCATCACCCAGTGGGCAGCCACGAAGCCGCGCCCGCACCCGATCTCGACCGCGGAGCCGGAGACCACGTGACCGTCCACTTCATCGGCGCCGGACCGGGCGCCGCCGACCTGCTCACCCTGCGCGCCGTCCGGATCCTGTCCGAGTCCGCGGTCTGTCTCTATGCCGGGACGTACATCGGCGGCGAGGTGCTCGCGCACTGCCCCGACGGGGCCACGCTGGTCGACACGGCGAACCTCCACCTCGACGAGATCGTCGCGCACTGCGTCGCCGCGCACGAGCGTGGTGCGGACGTCGCTCGTCTCTGCTCGGGGGACCCGTCGCTCTACTCCGCGGTCGCCGAGCAGACCCGCCGACTCGACCGGGCCGGCGTCCCGTGGGACGTCACGCCGGGGGTGCCGGCCTATGCCGCTGCGGCCGCCCTCGTCGGGCGCGAGCTCACCGTGCCGGAGGTCGCCCAGACCGTCGTGCTCACCCGCGCCCAGCGGGACTCGACGAAGATGCCGGACACCGAGTCGCTCGCCCACTTCGCCCGGTCCCGAGCGACCCTGGTGCTCCACCTCGCCATCCGGCGGGCCCGCGAGCTCGCCGCGTCCCTCGTCGACGACTACGGCGCGGACTGCCCCGTCGTCGTCGTGGCCAACGCCGAGCAGCCCGACCAGCAGATCCTCCGCGGGACCCTTTCGGACATCGGAGCCCAGGTGGAGGCTGCGGACCTGCGGCAGGCTGCCGTCATCATCGTCGGGTGGGCCTTGGCCGCAACGGAGTTCGCGGACTCTCACCTCTACGGGACGCGGGTCCGGCCACCGCTCGCGTGACGGCCCAGCGGGGTGACGTGCCATACTCGCCGAACCCAACTGTGCCAGCGCACGGAACCCGGTGAGAGTCCGGGACGGTCGCGCCACTGTGACCGGTCGCACCTGCGACCGGGAGTCAGATACGAGCCTGGCACGGCTGTTCCAGTGGACGCGTCATCCAGGAGTGAACTGTGCACATCGCTGAAGGCTTCCTGCCGCCCTTGCACGCGGCGGGATGGACCCTGGCCGCAGCCCCCTTCGTCATCCACGGCGGCCGTGCCGTCGCCAGAGAGCGGCGGGAACGCCCCGAGACGACGCTGCTGCTCGGCGCCGCCGGAGCGTTCACGTTCCTCCTTTCGGCGATCAAGCTGCCCTCGATCACCGGGTCGTCCAGCCACCCGACCGGCGTGGGACTCGGCGCGGTCCTCTTCCGTCCGCCGGTGATGGCCTTCCTGTCCACCGTGGTGCTCCTCTTCCAGGCGCTGCTCCTCGCCCACGGCGGCCTCACCACCCTCGGCGCCAACGTCTTCTCCATGGGCGTCGCCGGTCCCTGGACGGCCTACCTCGTCTGGTGCACCGTACGCCGCGTCAACCACACGGCCGCCGTCTTCGCCGCCGTGGCGCTCGCTGACCTCGCCACCTATGCCATCACCGCGACGCAGCTCGCCCTGGCGTTCCCGGACCCGGCGACCGGCTTCACAGGGGCCCTGGCCAAGTTCCTCGCCGTCTTCGCCGTGACCCAGGTCCCGCTCGCCGTCGTCGAGGGCCTGCTCGCGGTGCTCGTGCTGCGTCTGCTCGGCGACATCGCCCGGCCGGAGCTCGAACGGCTCGACGTGCTGCCGGCTGCCGCCACCCGCGCGACTGAGGCGCCCCGATGAGCCGCCGCGCCGTGAACGGTCTCCTCGTCCTGGCGATCGTCGCCGTCGTCGGGCTGGCCCTCGTCCTCGGAGCTCAGCGCGGCGAGAGCGGCGCGGACTCATACGCGGGGTCGGACTCGCAGGCCATGGATCTCATCGAGTCGGCCCATCCCGCCTACGAGGCGTGGTTCGAGCCGCTCTTCCGGCCGGAGTCGAGCCAGGTCGAGTCGGGCCTCTTCGCCCTCCAGGCGGGGCTCGGCGGGATCACCCTCGGCTACGTCGTCGGTCGGATCCACGAGCGCCGCCGGCGCCGCGCCGGCGAGCCGGCCGCCACCCCCAGCGACTCAGCCGTCTCCGGCAGATCCGACTCCTCCGCGGACCGCGGATGAGCACGGGGTTCGCTCTGGATGATGCGGCCTGGGCCTCACCGTGGCGGAGACGCGCCGTCGGGGAGAAGGTGCTCCTCGCCGGTGGGCTCGTCGGGGTGGGGATCAGCCTGCCGGTCTGGCCCGGCTCGGTCCTGGCCGCTGCCGCGGCCCTCGCGATCCTGCTCGGCCCGGCGCGGGTCTCGCCGCGGGTGCTGGCCCAGAGCGTGGCCGCACCGTTGGCGTTCATCGTCGTGGGGTCGCTCTCGGTCCTCGTGAGCCTCCGGTGGGACGGGGGGCCAGGGGTCGCCGTCACCGACGAGACGAGGCGGTCGGCCCTGTCCGTGCTCGGGCACGGGACCGCCGGCACGCTGGGTGTCCTGGTGATCGCCGCGACGACGCCGATGGCGGACCTGCTGGGCGCCCTCCGCCGGCTGCGGGTGCCCGATGCCTGCATCGACGTCGCCGGTCTGGTCTACCGGCTGGTCCTGGTCCTCCTCGCCACGGTCGTCCAGATGGGCGAGGCCCAGGCCGCCCGCCTCGGCTACCGGGACCGCCGCGCCACCCTGCGCAGCTCGGCGGCCCTCGGTGCGGGACTCCTGGTCCGGTCGTGGGACCGGGCCCGGCGCCTCGAGGAAGGCCTTGCCGGGCGTGGCTACACCGGCAGCCTGCCCTCCCTCGACCCTCCTCGCCGGACCTCGCTGCCCTTCGTGGCGACGAGCCTGGTGGCGCTCGGTGCGATCACCACGGCGGCGCTGACGATGGGAGGATCCTGAGGTGGGTCACCTGAGCCTCGCAGCCCGCGCTGTCACCGTCTCCTACGGCGGACGGACGGTCCTGTGCGATGCCTCCCTCGACGTGCGACCCGGGTCGCGGGTGGCGCTCCTCGGGGCCAACGGCTCCGGCAAGACGACGCTCCTCCGGGTGCTCTCCGGTGCGCTGCGACCGGACGCCGGCCAGGTTCGTGTCGGCCCGGATGCCTTGCGGCACAGCAGAGCCGGCCTGACGACCCATCGTCAGCAGGTGCAGCTCGTCCTCCAGGACCCCGACGACCAGCTCTTCGCGGCCGACGTGGCCCGTGACGTCTCCTTCGGACCGCTCAACCTCCGCCTCGCCGAGGATGAGGTCCGGTCCCGGGTCGACGAGGCGCTCGAGGTGCTCGGCCTGCGCGAGCTGGCCGAGCGTCCGACCCACCAGCTGTCCTTCGGGCAGCGCAAGCGCGTCGCCATCGCCGGTGCGGTCGCGATGCGGCCCTGCCTCCTGCTCCTCGACGAGCCGACCGCCGGACTCGACGCCACGGGCGTCGACGAGATGCTCACGGCCCTGCACCGCCTGGAGGAGTGGGGGACCACCGTCCTGCTCTCGACCCACGACGTCGACTTCGCGCTGGCCTGGGCCACCGAGGTCGCCGTCGTCGAGGCCGGTCGCGTGCTCCAGGGCGATCCGGGCGCCCTCCTCGGTGACACCGGGCTGCTGGCCCGCGCCCGGTTGCGCCGGCCCTGGGTGCTCGAGCTCGCCGACCGCCTGGACGTCTCCCGGGGTGGTGCCCCGACCCCGCGAGACCTCGAGTCCCTCGTCGCAGCCCTCACCGACTTCCGGGTTTGAGGTGGACGCGCCGACACATCCTCGGCGCGTCCACCTCAAACCAGGGCGGCTGCTCGGCCCAGCAGGTCACTCCGCGATGACGACCACGAGGTTGCGCGGTCCGTGGACGCCTTCGACCCGGTTCAGCTCGATGTCGCTCGTCGCGCTCGGCCCGCTGATCCACGTGAGCGGCTGCGCAGCCCCGACCTCTGGCCGGAGCCGCGCCACGGCGTCGGGCACGTCCGGGACGACCTGGTCGGCGCCGATGACGCAGACGTGGGTGTCCGGCACGAGGGTGAGCTCGCGCCGGCCCTGGTCGGGGCCGTGGTCGAGGATGATCGTGCCGGTCACGGCGATCCCGACCCTGGCCGCGGTGACGACCGCGTCAACCGCGTCGAGCTGGGCGTGGCTGGTCGCCTCCACCTCTGGCAGCACGGTGACCGCCGCGTCCAGGCCCGCCGTCCAGGCCGGGTCGAGACCACTCGGCACGACGACCGAGCGGCAGCCCAGCTGGGCCAGCGCGTCGGCGACGGTGGCGGGCACGTCAGCGGTCGGCACCCGGATCACGGTCGCCCGGTAGTCCGCCACCCGCTCGGCGAAGAGCTCCAGGGCGCCGGCGTCACTCAGGTCGTGCACCGTCCGGGCCGGCGCGACAGGACGCTGGCCCACTGGGGTCGTCACGTCGGCGACCGCACCTCGGACCCGCTGGAGGATCTCCTCTCGCGCACTCATCGTCCGTCTCCCTTCCCCCGCTCGCGGGCCCACCACTGCCGGAACGACTCCTTCGGCGGGGACGGCACGTCACGGGCATTGGTCCAGGCCCCGAGGCCGGGGATCGAGCGCAGCGGCTTGCCGCCGGTGAAACGTCCCGCCGTCGTCGCGGCTCGTTGGGCCACGGCGAGGCGCTTCGGGTCGGAGAGCACCCACGCCGCGGCCTTCATCGCCGCGGACTCCGGGGTGTTGCCGGCATTCTTGACCACCGTGCCGCGGAGCTCGACGAGCAGCTCCGGGATGTTGATCCGCACCGGGCAGGCGTCGAAGCAGGCCCCGCACAGGCTGGACGCGTACGGCAGCGACTTGTCGATGTCGCTCGCGGTCCCGCGCAGCTGCGGGTTGAGCACCGCGCCGATCGGTCCGGGGTAGACCGAGCCGTACGCGTGCCCGCCGGTGCGCTCGTAGACCGGGCAGACGTTGAGGCAGGCCGAGCAGCGGATGCACCGGAGCGCCTGTCGCCCCAGCCGGTCGCCGAGGACGTGGCTGCGGCCGTTGTCGAGCAGGACGACGTGGACCTCCTGCGGTCCGTCGCCGTCGTGGACGCCGCTCCACATCGTCGTGTACGGGTTCATCCGCTCGCCGGTGCTCGACCGGGGGAGCAGCTGGAGCATCGGCCCGAGGTCCTCCCAGGTCGGCAGCACCTTCTCGATGCCCACGACGGAGATGAGGGTCTCGGGCAGGGTGAGGCACATCCGGCCGTTGCCCTCCGACTCGACGACGACGAGCGTGCCGGTGTCGGCGATGGCGAAGTTGGCTCCGGAGATCCCGACCTTGGCGCGAAGAAACTTCTCCCGCAGGTGCAGTCGTGCGGCCTCGGCGAGTCGGGGTGGGTCGTCGGTGAGGTCCGCGGGGGCGGGCCGGCCGACCTGTCCCATCTCGCGGAGGAAGATCTCGCGGATCTCGCTGCGGTTGCGGTGGATCGCGGGGACGAGGATGTGGCTGGGCCGGTCGTGGCCGAGCTGGACGATGAGCTCGGCGAGGTCGGTCTCCCAGGCGTTGATGCCGGCCGCCTCGAGGGCCTCGTTGAGCTCGATCTCCTGGGTCACCATCGACTTGACCTTGACCACCTCGTCGACGTGCTTGGACTGGACGATGTCGAGGACGATCCGGTTGGCCTCCTCCGCATCTCGCGCCCAGTGGACGACGGCGCCGTTGGCGGTGAGGCTCGACTCGAGCTGCTCGAGGTAGTCGCCGAGGTGGGTCAGCGCCTCGTCCTTGAGGTCGGCTCCGGCGACCCGCAGGGCCTCCCAGTCGTCGACCTCGCGGACGACGTTGCCGCGCTTGGTGCGGATCGTGTGCGTGGCGTGGCGCAGGTTCTTGCGCTGCTGCGCGTTGGCCAGCTCCGCCCGAGCCGCCGTGGGGAACTTCGGCATCCCGACGAAGGTCGGCGAGGTCTCCTGCAGGGGGGCGTATGCCGCTGGGCTCGCTCCCGCGGGCCCGCTCGGTCGGGTCGTCATGCCGGGTCTCCTTCGGTCGAGGCGAGGATCTCGGCCAGGTGCATGGTGCGCACGCCGGACCGCTGCCGGCCGAGGATCCCGCCGATGTGGGAGAGGCACGAGTTGTCGCCGGCGACGACGACCTCGGCGCCCGTGTCCTGGACGTTGCGGGCCTTGTCGGAGCCCATCGCGATGGAGACGTCCGGGTTCTTGACCGCGAAGGTCCCGCCGAAGCCGCAGCACTCCTCCGCACCGGGGAGCTCGACGAGGTCGATCCCGCGGACGGCCCGCAGCAGCTGGAGCGGACGGTCCCCGACCCGGATCATCCGCAGCGAGTGGCACGTCGGGTGGTAGGTGACCCGGTGCGGGAAGTACGCGCCGACGTCGGTGACCCCGAGGACGTCGACGAGGAACTCCGACAGCTCGTAGACCTTGGGGGCGACCTCGTCGACCCGGCTCATCAGCGTCTCGTCGCCCTCGGCGATCATCCGGTGCTGCTCGCGGACGGACCCGACGCACGACCCGGACGGTGCGACGACGGCGTCGTAGCCCCCGAACACGTCGACGAACCGGCGGACGAGCGGAAGGGCCTCAGCGGCATACCCCGTGTTGGTGAACATCTGCCCGCAGCAGGTCTGCTCCGTCGGGAACTCCACCCGGCACCCGAGGCGCTCGAGGAGGCGGACCGTGGCCTTCGGGGTCTCGGGCCACATCGTGTCGTTGAAGCACGTCGCGAACAGCGCGACCCGCAGGTCCGCGGTCGGGCGGGCGGCGGCGGTCATGGCAGCATCCAGGCAAGGACGGATGACTGGAGGCCGACGAGGACGCACATCACGATGATGAGACCGATGCTCCACGGCAGGACCTTGCGGAAGATGTCGGACTCTCGCCCGAGCAGCCCGACGGCCGTGGCCGCGATCGTGAGGTTCTGTGGACTGATCATCTTGCCGACGACCCCGCCGGAGGTGTTCGCGGCGACGAGCAGCGTCGGGTCGAGACCGATCTCCTGGGCGGCCGTCTGCTGGAGCGTCGCGAACAAGGCGTTGGCGCTCGTGTCCGACCCGGTGACCGCGGTGCCGATCCAGCCGAGGATCGGGCTGAGGAAGGCGAAGAGGGCGCCGGTTCCGGCGATCCACGTGCCGATGGTGATCGTCTGACCCGACAGGTTCATCACGTAGGCCAGGGCCAGGACCGAGGCGACGGTGAGGAAGGCGAACCGCATCTTGTGGGCGGTGGCCGCGAACTCCTTGCCCCACCCTCCGAGGCCGATCCCGTACACGAAGGCGACGATGAGCGAGGTGATCAGGAGCATCGTGCCCGGTGAGCTGAGCCACGAGAACGTGTACGTCGTCGAGGTGCTCACGGTGCCGGCGTGCGTGAGGACCTCGCCGGAGAGCCCGGGCCAGGGGATCTTGACGTCGGTGCTGGTGAGCCAGTCCTTGACCGCCGGGATCAGCTTGGCGACCGAGAAGATGACGATGACGAGGATGTAGGGGAAGAGCGCCATGGTGATGCGACTCGGGGTCAGGGCGCGGGAGCGGGCGTCGAGCTCGGCCATGGAGGCGTGGTGGCTGTCCGCGGCGAGGGGCTCGCCGGCCTCGTGTGAACCCGCGGAGCCGGAGTGGCCACCGGCGGAGACCAGCGCGAGGTCGCGCTCGCGCTCCACCTGGAGCGAGTCGAGGGCCTCCTCCCGGCCCTGCGGCTGCCAGAAGCGCAGGAAGAGGACCGCCGCTGCGAGGCCGGCGAGGGAGGCGACGATGTCGGTCAGCTCGACGGACAGGTACGTCGCCGACAGCCACTGCGCGACCGCGAAGGCCAGGCCGACGACGACGGCCACCGGCCAGACCTGACGAACGCCGCGACGCCCGTCCGCCATGAGGACGAGGAGCAGCGGTACGAACAGGGCGATCACGGGGGTCTGGTGGCCGACGTACGCGCCGATCTCCTGGTACGGGATCTTCGTCAGGGCCCCGGCGGTGATGATCGGCGTACCGATCGCCCCGAACGCGACGGGCGCGGTGTTGGCGAGCAGGACGACGGCGGCGGCGCGGAGCGGGGAGAACCCGACGGCCATCAGCATGACGCCGGTGATCGCCACAGGCGCTCCGAAACCGGCGAGAGCCTCGAGGAGGCCACCGAAGCAGAAGGCGATGATGATCGCCTGGATCCGCGGGTCGTCCGAGATGAGGTGGAAGGTCGCCCGGAGGTCCTCGAAGTGACCGGACCGCACCGTGACCTGGTAGAGCACGATCGCCGTGAAGACGATCCACATGATGGGGAAGAGACCGAAGGCGGCGCCCTGGGTGGCCGCGAGCGTCGCGAGGCCCACCGGCATCTCGAAGAAGAGGGCGGCCACGACGATCGCCACCGCGACGGCGGAGAGGCCGGCCCAGTGGGCCTTCCAGCGAAGGGCGCCGAGGGTGATGAAGACGGTCAGGAGCGGCAGCAGGGCGATCAGCGCGGAGATGGTCAGGCTGTCTGCGACCGGGGCGATGTCGGGTTGGTAAGCGGTGGGCAACAGGGCTGCGGTGATCACAGGTCCTCCGATGTGCACGACGGTGGGCGGGAGCCAGTGGTCAGACCACTGAGATGCGGTTGAAAGTAGGCCCCTCCGGACGACGCTGTCAAGAGGTCAGACCACTCTCTTCCGGGAGGTGTACCCCAGATGGCATGCTTCTCCCGTGCCAGTCGACGCGTCCCCCCCTGAGCAGCCGGAGGCCGGCCCCCAGGCCTTCGAGAAGGTCCTGCACTGGGTCGACGAGCGGATCCTCACCGGTGAGCTGGAGGTCGGCGCCCACCTCCCGCCCGAGCGCGAGCTGGCGCGACTGCTGGAGGTGAGTCGCGCAGCCGTCCGCGAGGCGGTCCGGACCCTTCAGGCCCAAGGGGTCGTGCGGTCCGCGGTCGGGACCGGGGCGACGGCCGGCACGACCATCACGTCCGTCTCGGCGCATGCCCTGACCCGCCTGCTGCGGTTGCACGTGGCCCTCGCGAACTTCCCCCTGCCTGACGTCGTCGAGGTGCGGATCAGCTTGGAGCGGTTGAGCGCTCGTCTCGCCGCCAAGCATGCGTCGGCCGACCAGCTGGCCGAGCTGCAGCGGCAGGTCGACGCGATGCGCGAGCCCGGGATCACCCGTGAGCGGTTCAACGACGTCGACACCGCCTTCCATGTGGGCATCGCCGCGGCCGCCGGCAACCTGCTGGCCGCGGACATGACGGTCGCGATCCGCGAGTCGATGCGGCTGCCGATCCTCGACCGCTTCCGTCGTCTCGACGCCTGGGAGGACGTCGTCCAGGTCTTGCGGCGCGACCACGAGGCGATCCATGCCGCGATCGTGGACGGCCGCGCCGACGACGCCGAGCAGGCCGTCGAGGCGCACATCCGCTCCGCGTGGCAGACCCTCACCGCGGCCGACCCCAACTGAGGCTTCGCGGCTCCCTATGCTGAAGCGCATGAGCGCCCTCGAAGGGACCGGGCACGGCCACCACGACGACGAGCACGAGCACGAGCGCGACCACGATCACGAGCACGATCACGAGCACGATCACGAGCATGGGACCGGACCGCTCGCCTGGTTCCGGGAGGTGTTTCGTCCACACAGCCACGACTCTGCGGACTCGGTCGACCCGGCCCTCGAGTCGAGTGCCCAGGGCATCCGGGCGGTCAAGATCAGTCTCGTGGCCCTGCTCGCGACGGCCCTGGCGCAGGCCGTGGTCGTCGTCGTCACGGGTTCGGTGGCGCTCTTCGCGGACACGGTCCACAACTTCTCCGATGCGCTGACCGCGGTGCCACTGTGGATCGCGTTCCTCCTGGCCCGCCGGCCGGCCAACCGCAGCTACACGTACGGCTACGGTCGGGCCGAGGACCTGGCCGGGGTGTTCATCGTCGCGATGATCGCGCTCTCGGCGGTCCTGGCCGGCTGGGAGTCGGTCCGGCGGCTCGTCGACCCGCAGCCGCTCACCTATCCGTGGGTGGTCGTCGTCGCGGGCCTGATCGGTTTCGCGGGCAACGAGCTCGTCGCGCTCTACCGCATCCGGGTCGGTCGGCAGATCGGGTCAGCCGCCCTCGTCGCAGACGGGCTGCACGCCCGCACCGACGGCTTCACCTCGCTCGCGGTCGTCCTCGGCGCGGTGGGCGTGATGGTCGGCTTCCCCTTGGCCGACCCGGTCATCGGCCTGCTCATCACGGTCGCCATCCTCTTCGTCCTCAAGGGCGCCGGACGAGACATCTACCGCCGGCTGATGGACGCCGTCGACCCGGCCCTCGTCGTTCTCGCCGAGCACACCCTGGCCGCGACCCCCGGCGTCGTCGACGTCGAGTCCGTGCGGTTGCGGTGGATCGGGCACCGCGTGCACGCCGAGGCCGAGGTCTCGGTCGACCCGGCGCTCTCGGTCGTCGCGGGGCACGGGATCGCCATCGAGGCCCACCACCGGCTGCTCCACCACATCCCGAGGCTGGCGCGGGTCTCGGTCCACGTCAGCCCGGCCGGTGCGGACGGCGAGGCCCAGCACCGCCTCCTGGCGCACCACGTCGACGTGGCCTGAGCCGCCGGGAGCCGCCGGGAGTCGCCGGGAGTCGCCGGGAGTCGCCGGGAGTCGCCGTCAACCGCACTCAGCCGGCGGTGGCCGCGGTGTCCTCCGGCTCCGGGAAGAGGCGGCCGAGCATGTCGGCCAGGGTGACGACGCCGACGGCGCCGCTCGCGTCGGTCACCACGGCGAGCCCGGTGCTCGTCTCGCGCATCCGTCGCAGCGCCGCATAGACCGGGGTGTCGGGGGAGAGGGTGAAGACGGGCCGCATGACGGACCGGACCGGCCGCTCCGAGGGGACCGCCAGCGTGTCCCGCACGTGGGCGACCCCTTCGACGGCTCGGTCGGTGCCGACGAGGATCCGCAGGTGCCCCGACTCGAGGGTGGCTCGCTGGAGGTCCGCCGCGCTGGCCGTGGGCGCCACCATGACTGGGGCCTGCTGAGGCCCGACGAGGTCTCCGACGGTCAGGGTCTCGAGCTCGAGGGCGCTGGTCAGCTGCATCGAGTAGCTCGCGTCGAGGGCCCCGACGTTGGCCGAGTGCTCAACGAGGTGCAGCAGTGCCTCGGGGTCCTGACCCGTGGCGATCTGGTCGCTCGGCTCGACCCCGAACCGTCGGAGGATCGCGTTCGCACTCGAGTTGAGCGAGCGCAGCACCGGACGGGTCAGCCACATGAAGCCGCGCATCGGGAGGGCCAGGAGGGTGGCCGACCGCTCGGGGTGGGCGATGGCCCACGACTTCGGGGCCATCTCTCCGACGACGAGGTGCAGGAACGTGACGATGGCGAGCGCCAGGACGAAACCCGCGACGTCCGCGGCGAGCAGCGGCAGCCCCCAGCCCTCGAGCGCCGGTGTGAGCCAGTGGTGCACGGCGGGTTTGGTGATCGCGCCGAGAGCGAGGGTGCAGATGGTGATGCCGAGCTGCGACCCCGCGAGGAGCAGGGTCAGCTCGTTGGCGCTTCGGAGCGCAGCGCGGGCGGCCCGGCTCGAGCCGGCCGCGTCCTCGAGACGGTGTCGTTTCGCCGCGATGAGGGCGAACTCGACGGCCACGAAGAAGGCGCTCAGGGCGATGATGACGACGGTCGTGATGATGACGGGGAGGCTCATCGGTCGTCCTCCGGCCGGGGGGCGGTGCTGGGGTCGTCGATCGTCAGTCGCAGCAGCGAGGGCACGTGCCGTTCGACCTCGAGCACCTCGGCCGTGACGAAGCGCGGACGCGGCTCGTCGTCGGCGACGAGATCGGCCGGGTCGGGCTGGAGCTCGATCCGCACGGTCGCGCCGACGTCCGGCAGGTCACCGAGCTGGGCGATGACGAGCCCGGCCACCGTCTCGTAGTCCCCCTGGGGCAGCTCGCGGCCGAGGGCCCGCTCGGCCTCGTCGACGTGGACGTCGCCGGGCATGACCCACGTGCCGTCGTCGTCGACGACGGGCTCGTTCGGGGCGTCGGGGTCGTGCTCGTCGGTGATCTCGCCGACGAGCTCCTCGGCGAGGTCCTCGAGGGTGATGATGCCGGCGAAGCCGCCGTACTCGTCCACGACACAGGCGAGCTTGTCGCCGGTCGAGCGGAGCTCGGTCAGCACGGTGGGAAGGCGCATCATCGTCGGGACGAGCACCGGAGGGCGGGCGAGCCCCCCGACGGGACGGACGAGCGGAACGTCCGTCGAGAGGACGTCGTCGAGGTGCACCACGCCCACGACGTCGCCGGCACGGTCGAGGACCGGGTAGCGGGAGTGGCCGGTCGCCATCAGCTGCCGAACCGTGCCGATCTCGTCGCGCTCGTGCACGACGTCGACCCGGGTGCGCGGGATCATCGCGTGCTCGGCGTCCTGCTCGGGGAAGTCGAGGATGCGGTCCAGCAGCACGGTCAGGTCGGGGGGTAGGTCGCCGGTCTGCCCGGACCGGGCGATGATGTGCTCGAGGTCCCGCGGGGTCGCCGAGTGCTCGACGTCGTGCACCGGCTCGATCCGCAGGGCACGCAGGAGCAGGTTGGAGGCCTGGTCGAAGACCCAGATGAGCCAGCCGAAGGCCTTGAGGTAGACGAGCGTCGACCGGGAGAGGCTCCGGGCGACCGGTTCGGACCGCGCGATGGCGAGGTTCTTGGGCACGAGCTCGCCGAAGAGCATCTGGACGATGGTGGACACGGTGAGTGCGACGACGGTGCCCACGGCGATGCCGACCCCGGCCGGCACCCCGCTCCAGCCGAGGACCTCGCCGAGCGCCTCACCGATGAGCGGCTCGGCGACGTAGCCGACGAGCAGGCCGGTGACGGTGATCCCCAGCTGCGCTCCGGACAGCATGAACGAGGTCCGGCGGGTCACCCGCAGGGCTCGTCCGGCGACCTCGTCGCCCGACGCGGCCTGGGCGCCGAGGCGGGAGCGGTCGACCGCCATGTAGGCGAACTCCTGGGCGACGAAGTAGCCCGTCGCCCCGGTGATGAGAACGATGACGACCAGCCCGACGCCGAGCGAGAGGAGGGGGCTCATGCAGGGTCTGTCCGCTGCGTCGGCAGGGACGATGGGTGACGGCGATCGGCAGAGGGGTCCATGGCTCGCTTCGGTCGTGGGTTGGGACGGTGGGCCAACGACCCGCCCCGGGCATCAGTTCCTCCGTGGCCATCGTCGCAGAGGCCGACGTGCCCAGCCACACCGAACCCGGTGGTATGCCGCTGAGCCGGCTACCGGGGCGGAGGCTGGCGTTATCGTCGGTGGGGTGTGGCCACGACGAGCTGGCCTCTGGGCGTGAGGGACGCGACGATGGGCACCCGGCGGATCGACCTCAACTCCGACCTCGGCGAGTCACTCGGCACGTGGCGGCTCGGCGACGACGAGGCGATGCTCGACATCGTCACGAGCGCCAACGTGGCGTGCGGCTTCCACGCGGGCGACAGCCTGACGCTCCGGCGCACGTGCGCCCAGGCCGCGGAGCGGGGTGTCGTCGTCGGCGCCCAGGTCGGGTACCGCGACCTGGCTGGTTTCGGCCGCCGCTTCATCGACATGGACCCGGACGAGCTGACCGCCGACGTCATCTACCAGATCGGGGCGCTCGACGCGTTGTGCCGGGTGGCGGGGACCAAGGTGGAGTACGTCAAGCCGCACGGCGCGCTCTACAACGCCGTCGTGACGCACGAGGAGCAGGCCGCGGCCGTGGTCGCCGCGGTCGTGGCGCTGGATGCCGGCCTTCCCGTCCTGGGGCTGCCGGGCTCGGCCTTCCTCCGGATCGCCGCCGCGGCGGGCCTGCGCACCGTCGTCGAGGCATTCGCCGACCGCGCCTACACACCGGAGGGGCACCTCGTCCCTCGAGGTCTCCCCGGCGCCGTCCTGCACGACGCGCGGGAGGTGGCGGCCAGGATGGTCCGCCTCGCCACCGAGGAGAGGGTCACCGCCATCGACGGAACCGAGGTGCAGGTGCAGGCGGACTCGATCTGCACGCACGGGGACTCGCCCGGTGCGGTCCAGATGGCCCGGGCGGTCCGGGATGCCCTGACGGCCGAGGGCGTCGAGATCGCCCCATTCGCCGGATAGGCGGGCCATGACCGACGTCCGTCCGCCCACCGGGGGAGCACCTTCGCCGGCATCCCGCCACCCGCCGGTGCGCCTCCTGCCCATGGGCGATGCCGCGATCCTCGTCGAGACCGACGACATCGACGCGGTCCTCGCGATCGACGCCGCTCTGGCGCCGCTCGCCGAGGCGGGCGAGGGCGTCTGGGCCGAGGTCGACGACCTGGTCCCGGCCGCGCGCACCCTGCTCGTCGTGGCCCGGCCGACGACTGACCTCGCCGCGCTGGACAGGGCGGTCCGGGCGGCGGCCGCCGGGGCACGGCGCGGGCAGGCCCCGGGGGAGGGGCGCGTCATCGAGATCCCGGTCCGGTACGACGGTCCGGACCTGGCCGACGTCGCCGCCCTGACCGGACTGAGCCCTGAGGCCGTCGTCGCCGCGCACACCGCGACCCCGTGGCGCGTCGGGTTCGGCGGCTTCGCGCCCGGCTTCGCCTACCTCGTGGGTGGTGACCCCCGGCTCGAGGTGAGTCGCCGGCCGGACCCCCGGACCAGCGTCCCGGCCGGATCCGTCGGTCTGGCCGGAAAGTTCAGCGGGATCTACCCGCGTGCATCGCCGGGGGGCTGGCAGCTCATCGGAGCGACGGACGTCGTTCTCTGGGACGCCGACCGTGAGCCGCCGGCCCTGCTTTCGCCGGGCAGCGCGGTGCGGTTCGTCGAGGTGGGGCGATGACTCGTCACATCGAGATCATCGAGCCCGGTCCGCTGACCCTCGTCGAGGACCTCGGCCGGGTGGGCCACCTCGCCGTCGGGGTCGGCCGGGCAGGCGCTGCCGACGTCGGCTCCTACCGCCTCGGCGGGCGCCTCGTCGGCAATGTCGACGGCGCCGCAGCCCTCGAGGTCACGTTCGGGGGGCTCCGGCTGCGGGCCCATGGCGAGGTCGTCGTGTGCCTCACGGGCGCCCCGTCGCCCGCCGACGTCGACGGCCGAGTGCAAGCCCACGCGACCCCGTTCACTCTCCGGGACGGGCAGGTCCTCTCGCTCGGTAGGCCGCCGAGCGGGCTCCGCACGTACGTCTCCTTCCGCGGGGGGTTGGCTGTTCCGACGGTCCTCGGCTCGGCGTCCACCGACACGATGTCCGGACTCGGGCCGGAGCCGGTCCGGGCGAGCCAGGTGTTCGACATCGGACGGCGCACCGAGGGGCTCCCGCACGTGGACCACGCCGCGGTGGCGCCCCCGCCCTCGGGCACGGTCGAGCTCGCCGTCCTGCCGGGACCGCGCCGGGACTGGTTCGCGGAGCCCGAGCGGCTGGCGCAGGCGGAGTGGATCGTCTCGGGACGCAGCGACCGCAAGGGGATCCGCCTCGACGGGGAGCCGATCGAGCGGCATACGGAATGGCGTGATGTCGAGCTGCCCAGCGAGGGGATGGTCCGCGGCGCGATCCAGGTCCCGCCCAGCGGGCTGCCCGTCCTGTTCCTCAACGACCACCCCGTGACCGGGGGCTACCCGGTCATCGGCGTCGTCCGTTCCGCCCACGTCGACCGCGCGGCGCAGCTGCAGCCAGGTCAGCCAGTCCGCTTCCGCTGGGAGGGGTTGCATCCACATCGGGCATTCCCTTCGTGACCCCGCTTACACCGCCAGCCCGTATGCCGCCGAGTTGCCTAGCGTGGGCAGGTAGAGAAGGCAGGTCGGCGGGCAGTGCACGCCGGACGTCAGGTGTGACCGGTCCCACGCGCCCAGCCGACCTCCTCAAGATACCCCCCGGGGTAATTTCGAGAGGGTTGGTCCATTCGCAGCAATGGCCTGGCATCGGAGCCAGGTGGAGGAGGTCCGGAGTTCTCATGAGTGTGAAGACGCACGAGGCAGCAGTGAACGGCCACGAAGAGCTGGACCTCCCGGTCCTCCACGCAACGGAGGGCAGCGATGCCTACGACGTGTCGAAGCTGCTCGGCCAGACGGGCCGGGTGACGCTCGACCCGGGCTTCGTCAACACGGCCTCCTGCCGGTCGGCCATCACCTACATCGACGGCGACGCCGGGATCCTGCGTTACCGCGGTTACCCCATCGAACAGCTCGCGGAGGGCTCGACCTTCCTCGAGACCGCCTACCTGCTCATCTACGGCGAGCTGCCGACCGAGGCCGAGCTCGACGCCTTCGACGCACGGATCCGCCGGCACACGCTCCTGCACGAGGACCTGCGCAGCTTCTTCGCCGGCTTCCCGCGCGACGCGCACCCGATGCCCGTGCTCTCCTCGGCCGTGTCGGCGCTCTCGACCTTCTACCAGGACAGCCTCGACCCCTTCGATGCGGAGCAGGTCGAGCTCTCGACGGTTCGCCTCCTCGCCAAGCTGCCGACCATCGCCGCCTACGCGCACCGCAAGAGCATGGGCCAGCCGCTGCTCTACCCGGACAACTCCCTGTCGCTGGTGGAGAACTTCCTGCGGATGTCGTTCGGCTTCCCGGCCGAGCCCTACGAGCTCGACCCCGTCAAGGTCAACGCCCTGGACCAGCTGCTCATCCTCCACGCCGACCACGAGCAGAACTGCTCGACCTCGACGGTGCGGATGGTCGGCTCCTCCCACGCCAACCTGTTCGCCTCGGTCTCCGCAGGTATCAACGCGCTCTTCGGCCCGCTGCACGGTGGGGCCAACCAGGCGGTGCTCACGATGCTCGAGTCGATCAAGGCAGACGGTGGCGACGTCGCGAGCTTCGTGCGCAAGGTGAAGGACAGGGACACCGGCGTGCGGCTGATGGGCTTCGGGCACCGGGTCTACAAGAACTACGACCCGCGTGCGGCGATCATCAAGCGGACCGCCGACCAGGTCCTCGAGCGGCTGGGGCAGCGGGACGAGCTGCTCGACATCGCACTCGAGCTCGAGCAGCGGGCCCTGTCCGACGACTACTTCTTCGAGCGCAAGCTCTACCCGAACGTCGACTTCTACACCGGCCTGATCTACCGGGCGCTGGGCTTCCCACCGAAGATGTTCACGGTGCTCTTCGCGCTCGGTCGACTGCCCGGGTGGATCGCGCAGTGGCGCGAGATGATCGCCGACCCGGACCTGAAGATCGCCCGGCCACGCCAGCTGTACGTCGGGCCGACCGAGCGCGACTACATGCCGGCAGGTCGCCGCTGAGGACCGCCCGCGGGGCCGTGGACCCCCATCCCCTCGGCGCGATCCCGAGCCGCCTGCCGACTCAGCGGTATGCCGCTGAGCCGGCCCAGCGGCATACGGCTGGCTCTGTCTCCTCCCGCCGACCGCAACGGGGCGGCTGGGACGGATGACGCACCTTCGCGGGAGGATGGTGCCCTCGCCCGCATGGGTGGACTCTGTGGTGGGCTCTGGCTGCGTCATCCGTCCCTGCGGCCAGGCGGGGAGGGGGCCGCTGCCCGCTCGTGGAAGCGGGCGGGTGACACGGCTGCGGCATGCAGTCCCAGCTGGACGAGGTCGTCAGGAGCAGCCTGGCCGCGGACGAGGGCGGCGGCGAGCCGGGCGGTCGCCGGCGCCGTCTGGATCCCGTAGCCGCCCTGGCCCGCCAACCAGAACAGGCCCGGAGCCTCCGGGTCGAAGCCGATGACGAACTGGTCATCGGGCGCGAAGGTGCGCAGTCCGGCCCAGGAGGTGAGGACCGAGCGGGCGTCAACCGTCGTGAAGGCGCGGATCTCGTCGAGGGCGCGTGCGATCTGCACGGTGTCCGGCTTCGCGTCGCCCGGCGTGACCGGTGTCCGGTCGGCCGGCGAGCAGAGGAGCTGCCGGCCCTCCGGCTTGACGTAGAACGACTCGTCGACGTCGTAGAGGAGCGGGAGCCGGTCGCTGCCGGTGACGTGTCCGGCCCCGATCGTGAAGACGGTGCGGCGCCGCGCGGTCAGCCCGACCGGTGCTGCTCCGGCTGCGACGGCCACCTCGTCGGCCCAGGCACCCGCGGCGTTGACGACGACGCGACCGCGCGCCGCGGGGCCTGCCGCTGTGTGGACCACCCAGGTGTCACCACTGCGCTCGAGGTGCGTCACCCGGGTGCTGCGGACGACCGTCCCGCCCCGCGCCCGCAGGCCCCGGAGGTAGCCCTGGTGAATGGCGTGGACGTCGAGCTCCATCGCGTCCGGCTCGAGGAGGCCCTTGGCGACGGCCCCCGGGCGCAGGATCGGGCACAGCAGCCGGGCTGCGACGGCGTCGACGACCCTCGCCGCGGGGACGAGGTGACGGACCTGCTCGTGGAGGGCGTCGATGACCTCTCCCCGGCCGGGCCGGGCCACCTGAAGAAGCGGGCGAGGCGACATCAGCGGCCGGTCGAAACCCTCGGGTGGGTCCTCGAGGAACGGGCGGCTCCCGAGGGTGAGGGCGCGGACCTCCGGGCCGCCGTAGGTCTCGAGGTACATGGCTGCCGAGCGCCCGGTCGCGTGGTGGCCGAGAGTCGACTCCATCTCCACGAGCAGCACCGAGTGGTCCGGGGAAAGCTCGTGAGCCGCCGACGCGCCCGCCATCCCGCCACCGATGACCACCACGTCGTACCGGGTCGGCGCTGCGCGGGATGTCACCGCGTCACTCAACCACGGATCGACGGACGGCCGACCGGTTCCAGCCGTGGGTACGCGTCTGGACAAGCGCGGGCAAGAGACCGTTGACGCACGCCGGGCTCCTTGACTAACGTCGGCGTCGTCCGTATGGCAGAAAGAGAATTCCGCGATGCGGAAGGCCATGACGGATCAGGACTGACCAAGACTGACCAGGACGGGTGATGAGAGTGACCGAAGGCGTGCAGATCACGGCCGAGAGCGGCGGACGGTTCGCGGAGATCCTCACGGAGCCGGCGATCGAGTTCCTCGGTTCGCTGCACCGGGCGTTCGACGCGCGACGTCTGGAGCTCCTCCGGGCGCGGGAGGTGCGCTACGAGCAGCTCGTCGCGGGTCACCAGCTCGAGTTCCTCCCCGACACCCAGGAGATCCGCGAGGGGGACTGGCAGGTCGCCCCGCCGGCGCCCGGACTCGTCGACCGCCGCGTCGAGATCACCGGCCCCACCGACCGCAAGATGACGATCAACGCCCTCAACTCGGGGGCCAAGGTGTGGCTCGCCGACTTCGAGGACGCCTCGACGCCCACGTGGGACAACGTCGTCCAGGGCCAGCTCAACCTCATCGACGCCCTTGACCGCAAGATCGACTACACGAGCGACGAGGGCAAGTCCTACGCCCTGCGCCCCGCCGAGGAGCTGGCGACCATCGTCGTCCGCCCCCGCGGCTGGCACCTGTCCGAGAAGCACGTCCTCGTCGACGGTGAGCCGATGTCCGGCTCGCTCGTCGACTTCGGCCTCTACTTCTTCCACTGCGCCCAGCGCCAGATCGACGCCGGGAAGGGTCCCTACTTCTACCTGCCGAAGATGGAGAGCCACCTCGAGGCCCGGCTCTGGAACGACGTGTTCGTCCACGCGCAGGACCACGTGGGCCTCCCGCAGGGCACGATCCGCGCCACGTGCCTCATCGAGACCTACCCGGCCGCGTTCGAGATGGAGGAGATCCTCTACGAGCTCCGGGACCACTCCTCGGGTCTCAACGCCGGGCGGTGGGACTACATCTTCAGCGTCATCAAGAAGTTCCGCACGCGAGGGCGCGACTTCCTCCTGCCGGACCGCAACCAGGTGACCATGACCGTGCCGTTCATGAGGGCCTACACCGAGCTGCTCGTGCGGACCTGCCACAAGCGCGGTGCCCACGCCATCGGCGGGATGGCGGCGTTCATCCCGAGCCGCGACCCGGAGGTCAACGAGGCCGCGTTCCAGAAGGTGACCGACGACAAGACCCGCGAGGCGAACGACGGCTTCGACGGGTCGTGGGTGGCTCACCCCGGCATGGTGGATCTCTGCAAGGAGGCGTTCACCAAGGTCCTGGGTGACCGGGCCAACCAGATCGACAAGAAGCGAGAGGACGTCGAGGTCACCGCTGAGCAGCTGCTCGACGTGAAGGCGACCCCCGGGACGGTCACCGAGGCCGGGCTGCGGAACAACATCAGCGTCGGGATCCAGTACCTCCACACGTGGCTCAAGGGCTCCGGCGCGGTCGGCATCTTCAACCTCATGGAGGACGCGGCGACGGCCGAGATCTCCCGCTCGCAGGTGTGGCAGTGGCTGCACAACGACGTCGAGCTCGACACGGGCACGAAGGTCACCCGCGAGCTCATCGACCAGTTGGTCGAGGAGGAGGTCGCCAAGCTGCCGGGGGACCCGGCCGACTACGACGAGGCGCGCTCCACCTTCCTCGAGGTCGCCGTCGCCGACGACTTCGCCGAGTTCCTCACGCTGCCGGCCTACGAGCGGATGCCCTGACCCATGGACGCGCTCGGCCTGGCTGGACCCTTGCGGCGGGCTCTCGGTGACCAGAAGGTGATCACCGACCACCAGGAGCTGCGGACGTACGAGTGCGACGGCCTGGCGCACTACAAGGTCACGCCGGCCCTCGTCGTCCTCGCCGAGAACACCGAGGACGTCGCGACGACGGTCCGCTCCTGCGCCGAGCACGGCATCCCTTTCGTCGCCCGAGGCTCTGGGACGGGACTGTCCGGGGGTGCGCTGCCCCGGGCGGACGGCGTGCTCATCGTGATGTCCCGGATGAGGAGGATCCTGGAGATCGACCCCGGCAACCAGCGTGCGG
>Ga0209347_1002598_pt1 | contig 23283 bp, 22 predicted proteins | sample AutmiccommuBRH23_FD_187382 | JGI IMG/M metagenome (GOLD analysis project Ga0209347, IMG submission 187382) | Deep subsurface microbial communities from Mt. Terri, Switzerland - Autotrophic microbial communities BRH/23 (SPAdes) (version 2) | ecosystem: Environmental > Aquatic > Deep subsurface >...
TATAACCGATTCCTGTCGTTAAATAAGGAAAATCATTATGGGTGCCGTCATATGTATCCAGCATATATTTTAATCCCCCGGTAGCCATAAACCTGTTGGACAAATGATACTCTACCAGAAAACCTAAATTTGTCGTGATGGTGCTCGGGTAATCTTTCAATTTTACATGATAAGGGGCACCTGAATGCGGTACACCGGACACTGGAGGTGTGCCTTCGGAAGACATATATCCATTGATGAATTCCTGGAAATACCCCACCCCGACATAGGGGATCAGATTAATATTCTTCGTCAAGGTGACATTATAGCCCAGATTGAGGTTGAATGCGATATACCTGCTATAATACTCTTTCTGGTGGTTTTCAGCAAAATAACCGTGATAGTGTTTGAAGAAGTAGTTTGCATCGGTCATAAATACCCCCTTCTTCCATACGTTCCTTATAAAGCCTACACCTACCCCATGGTTGCCGGTATTGCCCGAGTAGAGGTAGCCTATGGTTACGGCGGGGTTCTTTTGAGAATAGCCCCTGAAAACGATCAGTGCAAGAAATAATGTAAGAAACAACGTTTTTTTCATGTTTAACGTAAGTATAATGGTTTAATAATTGATTTTTTTATTGCGTTACAGGATAGGGTCGTTAATGGGACGTTTTTCGTTGTTTGCGAGAACGGTAAAACGATTGATAAATCAGGAATATTGCTGTCAATAGCATGATAGACAGGGAAATATAAGCAATTGTATCTGTTATTCTCACACTTTGCGGATTGAATCGGAACGCGATGGTGTGCTTCCCTGCGGGCACAGGCAAAGCACGCAGGGTATAGTTCACCCGCACCATCTCTGCAGCCTCACCGTCGATGGTGACCTGCCACCCTCTGGGGTAGTAGATCTCGGAGAAAACAGCCAGTTCCTCTTTCTTCGCATCCACAGCATATATCAGATAATCAGAATCATATTCTGTAAGTCGGATGGTGGATGCACTGTCGGCAGGTGCTGGCTGGAAACCTGCCAGCACTGGTTCGAACTTCCTGTCGGCAACTGCCACTTTCCTGAGATCAATGGCGCTCAATGCTTCTATTTCCTCGTCGGCACTATCCACGAACCGGACATCATCCACAAACCAGGCGTTACCCATCGCATGCGGATTCATCACAGGAATTGTTGCACCATCCTGCGCCGGCATGATGATCCACCGGGTGTTCAGCATATTCAGTACCTTAAATCCATCGCTGTCTACAGAATCAAGTCTTCCCTGCCTACTGATGATATCCTGCTGCAACCGGGACATCTCAGCGGTGAGGTGGAGATCAATCAGATCCTGGTAGCGGCGCAGCTTTGCTGCATGGTACCCGCCGATCACCTTATGGCGGTAGGGTGTGACACCATCGTTAAAGGTGCTGGTGGCCATATTCAACACGCGGTAGTACGGGGTAGTGTCCTGTAGGATAAGATCATCTGCAGGTGATGGGGTGAAGAGCTGCTGCTGATTGTTTACCGGTACAAAATCTGCATCGTTCAGATAACGTTTGTTCACACCCCACATGTCGATAAGGGAGAGCAGCAGAATTCCTGCCACAGCCCACTCTGCCTTGATTTTTTTGCTGATGAACAACCATACAAGTACTGTACCTGCTACGATGAAAAAAAAGCTGCGCCATGCGTCGGCAGTGAAGATGGCCACGCGCATATCGGTCAGGTTGGCAATGATGGGTTGGAGATGTTCGGGTGGTAACGATTGCAACGCCATTATTTCGGAAGAGGAGACAAAGGAGGAGAAGAAGAGCCGGGGTGCGACAGCAAACAGCAATGCAATCCCCCCGGTTAGCCCGAGGCTGATGTAGAGTGGTCTTAAATTGTTCTTCAGCACTTCCGGTTTCTCTATGAGTTCCTTCACTGTCAGCGCTGCCAGCAGGGGGATACAGAACCCGGCGATCACCAGGATGGATGAGACTGCCCGGAATTTATTGTACATCGGCACATAATCAATAAAAAAATCGGTCAGTCCCATGAAGTTTTTACCCCATGAAAGAAAGATAGAAAAGAGCGTTCCAGCCAGCAGCGCCCACTTGAGCGGACCCTTCACGAGAAAGAGGCCGAGGATGAACAGCATCAGCACGAATGCTCCCACGTAGACCGGCCCTGATGTGCCGGGCTGATCACCCCAGTATTGTCCCAGCTGCTGGTAAATCTGCTGGTATTCGGGACGCGCTTTGCTCATCGCCCGTTCATTTTTACCTATTGGCTCTGAGGCGCCCCCCTTGGTGTTGGGAACCAGCAGCGTCCATGTCTCGCCGATACCATAACTCCAGGCTGTGATATAATCGCGTTCCAGCCCGTCGTCGGTTTTATTCTCCTCGCCGTGATGCGTCAGCTCCGATTTACCGCGCATGGTCTCTTTCGAATACTCGTAGGTGTGATAGAGGCTGCTCGCATTGGCCGCCACTCCTATGAGTCCGGCAACAAGCACTACAGCAGTCGATCTCAGAAAATCGGGCAGCTGCTTCTGTCTGATCGCCTCCACAAAAAAGGCTATTACGATAAAGAGCATCACAAACATGAAGTAATAGCTCATCTGTATATGATTGGCCGATATCTGAAACGCTGTGAAGAGCATGAAAAGTAATCCTCCCATCAGATATTTTCTTCGGTAGATATAGATCAACCCCGCAATCGTAGGCGGGATATAAGCCAGGGTGATGAACTTCCAGATATGCCCTGCAGCGATAAGGATGAAGAAGTAGGATGAGAAGGTCCATACAACAGCCCCCAGCGCGCTGATCAGCGGTGATGCCCTCAGGGAGCGCATCAGGATATAAAAACCCAACAGCATGATAAAGAGCAGGTATACATAGTTGGGAAGGAACAGGGAGTAAACCTTTTTCGCCAAATCCTGTGGCCCGGATGAGTCGTAGGTGGGGCTCATCTGGTACGAGGGCATGCCGCCGAACATGGAGATATTCCACCTTGTGCGCTCACCATCATGCCGCTCCATATAATCGCGTTGTTCCTGGCCTTGTCCGATCGCCGCCAGCGAGTCGTGCTGTGCTATCACGCGGCCATCCATCATTGCCGGAGCAAAGTAAATGAAAGAAATAAGAATGAACACCACAATCACGATCAGATCGGGGAGGAGCTTTTTTAAACCGGCAGATATTTTCATCGTTTTCCTTTGTTATTAACTATTGAATGCACAAATTTACATTATATTATCCGAATTAGCTATACCGCTCTTCTCACTTTGTATCGATCTCAGCAAAAAAAAATGAGAGAAAATTGCTTCCTCTCATTGTCAGATATGTGATAATAGTCTCTTTAGAAACGTTTCCCAATGGTGATTCCCATCCGTGGATAGGCACCGTCATTCACGAAATCACGTCCTGCTCCAAAATAGAGCTCTCCCACCCAGTTGTTGCGGGTCAGATACTTCCATCCCAGGGCCATTCCCAGGCCGGCACCCGTTTCCGTTTCACTCCGGGAACCATAGGCGCCATTCTCGTAAAAGAGCTCGTCACTATCGACCGTAAAGAGTCCTCCATTGGCTTCGATGAAGAAGCCGGCACCATACTTCTGCAGATTCTCAGCATTACCGCCGAAGAACCAGCGGACGTAAGGAATAAGAGTAAAGTTATATGCATAGAGATCCTCATCCAGCGCTATACCTGCCGATGCTCCCACGCTGATATCGGAGTCCAGGATTCTTTCGTAAGTGATCTCGGGGAACGATCCGAAGATGGTGGTTCCCAGGTTCAGCTTCAATTCATTTTGTGGAATATCTTTTGAAATCTTCCATCCCATCACGCGATGTGTTTTTTGGGAAAAAGCGGAGAGACTGATCAGTAACACGACAGCAAGCACAATTTGTTTCTTCATACAATTGTTATTAAGTTAAATCCTATTTTATCTATAGATGGACAGAGCATAAAAAAGTTACTGTGATTATGTTAAATTAAGCAAATCATACTACCTTACTTCCCGGCAACACCTCTTTTGTAGGTTGAACCAACGCCAGCGAACCATCGGCGTTCTCGGCAGAGAGAATCATCCCTTCTGAGAGGATGCCCCGCAGTTTGCGCGGTTCAAGGTTGGCTATAAAGCAGACCTGCCTGCCGACCAGCTCTTCCGGGTTGGGATAGTAAGCCGCGATTCCCGAGAGGATGGTGCGTTGCTGCAACCCGTCGTCGAGCAGAAACCTGAGCAGCTTATCAGCCTTAGGCACCATCTCACATTCCAGGACGGTGCCTACACGGATGTCCAGTTTCTCAAAGATGTCGAACTGGATATTTTCTTTCACCGGCATTGCCCGGTATTCACTCTCCTCATTCTCTTTCTTCGTGTCGAGCAGCTTCTGCACCTGTTGCTCAATCACCTCATCTTCGATCTTTTCGAACAGCAGCTCAGCTTTACCGAGCTTATGTCCTTCAGGTAGCAGATCAAAGGCTCCCATCTGCTCCCAGAGCAGACCCTCTACCTGGAGGAATGTACGCAGCTTCACCGTGGAAAAGGGGAGGAAAGGTTCAAAAACGATGGAGAGATTGGCCGTGATCTGCAGTGCGGTATTGAGGATGGTGGCAGTACGCTCCATATCTGTTTTGGCCGTCTTCCAGGGCTCTGCATCGGCCAGATACTTGTTCCCTATGCGTGCGAGGTTCATCGCCTCTTTCTGCGCTTCACGGAAATGGTACGTCTCCAGCAATTGTTCCACAGCACCTTTCACCTTCTCTGCCTCGGCGATGGTGTCGCGATCGTAGTCCGTCAATATCCCTGCGGCGGGCACCTTGTTGTCAAAATACTTCTGCGTGAGTACCAGCGCACGGTTCACGAAGTTACCGAGAACAGCTACCAGCTCATTGTTATTGCGTGCCTGGAAATCTTTCCAGGTGAAGTCATTGTCTTTGGTCTCGGGAGCGTTGGCAGTGAGCACGTAACGCAGCACATCCTGTTTACCGGGGAACTCCTCCAGGTACTCATGCAGCCACACCGCCCAGTTGCGGGATGTGGAGATCTTGTCTCCTTCCAGGTTAAGGAATTCGTTGGAGGGCACATTCTCAGGTAGTATAAATGATCCTTCCGCCTTGAGCATCGCCGGGAAGACAATGCAGTGGAACACGATGTTGTCCTTACCTATGAAATGCACCAGCCTGGTCTCTTCATCTTTCCACCATCTCTCCCAATCGTTGGGAAGAAGCTCTTTGGTGTTTGAGATATATCCTATGGGAGCATCAAACCAGACGTAAAGGACTTTACCCTCAGCCCCCTCCACAGGGACAGGCACACCCCAGTCGAGGTCGCGGCTCACGGCGCGTGGCTGCAGACCCTGGTCGAGCCACGACTTACACTGACCGTAGACGTTTGTTTTCCACTCTTTATGCTCTTCCAGTATCCACTGACGGAGCCATGCTTCATGCTTGTCGAGAGGAAGATACCAGTGTTTTGTTTTCCGCATCACCGGCACGGCACCGCTGAGCGCCGATTTAGGATTGATCAGATCGGTGGGGCTGAGTGAGGTGCCGCACTGCTCGCACTGATCACCATACGCTTTCACGTTCCCGCAATGGGGACAGCCACCAGTGATATAGCGGTCGGCAAGATATTGACCCGCCTCTTCATCGTAATACTGCTCACTCTCCTGCTCGGTGAACGCACCCTTCTCGTAAAGCGTACGGAAGAAACCGGATGCCGTCTCCCTGTGTATATCCGACGTGGTACGGGAATAGATATCGAAGGTAATTCCAAACTCTTCGAATGATTTTTTTATAACTCCGTGGTATCTGTCCACAATGTCCTGTGGTGTCACACCCTCCTTACGGGCTTTGATGGTGATGGGGATCCCATGTTCATCGGAGCCGCCTATAAGGAGAACTTCTTCTCCTTTCAGCCGCAGATAGCGGGCGTAAATATCGGCAGGTACATATACCCCTGCCAGGTGTCCTATATGCACCGGGCCGTTGGCATAGGGCAGGGCCGATGTGATCAGTGTACGTTTAAATTCTTTTGACATAAATCTTTCAGAAATAGGATGCAAAGATAAGAAAAAACGCTCTTTTTAACGTATGATTCACATAAATATCATCAAACGGAAAACAACCACTCTTTTTTACTTGTTATAGATCAAATCAAACGTCAACAGTATGAACTTCAATTTACAGGGAAAGACCGCTATCATCGGCGGAAGCAGCAAGGGATTGGGCAGAGCCTGTGCCGTAGCACTTGCACTCGAAGGGGTGAACATTGTCTTATGCGCAAGAAACGAGGATACGCTGCGGGAAACGCAGCAGGAGATTGAGTCGCTGGGTGTGCATACACTTGCGCTGGTAGTGGATATGGCCAATGGTGATGATAATGCCCGTATTGTGCGTGAGACCATTGACCGCTTCGGACGAATCGATATCCTGGTGAACAACTCCGGAGGTCCTAAGCCCGGCACCTTCCGTGATATTACTGAGAGGGAGCTGGATGACGCTTACGAGTCGGTGTTGAAATACAATATAAGGATGATCCGCCTCTGTCTCCCTTTTATGGAGAAGAGCGGATGGGGACGGATCGTGAACATCACCTCTATCACCGTGAAAGAGCCTTTACCCAATATGGTGCTATCCAATATTTTCAGGTCAGCGGTGGTGAGTTATGCCAAGAGTATCAGTAAAGAGCTTATATCAAAAGGGATCACCATCAACAATGTATGTCCCGGTTATTTCAAGACCGACCGTGTGACACAATTGATGCAAGTGCGTGCTGAAGAGGAAGGCATTACGATGGAAGAATACGAACAAAAAGCGATTCTCGCTTTTCCGCACAAGCGTTATATGAATCCACAGGAGCTGGGTGATCTTGTATGCTACCTCTGTACCGATCAGGCACGCTCTGTGAACGGTACCACCATACAGATTGACGGAGGGATGCTGAATGGATTGATATAACTGTTACTTAACCAGTGTCAAGCTAAACTCTTCCCATAATCGTTTGTAAAAACCAAGTGTCTCCTCGCTAAGCTTGCGTTTATCAGATGGTGAGATCTCAAATTCCTGATCTTCTTCGTAGAGAATGGAGAAATCGGGATGAAACTGAACGCCGAATACATTCTTATAGCGTGTGTGCTGTATTGCTTCCACTACTTTTCCATCTGTGGAGGTGGCAGCAACACGGAAATCTTTCCCGATCTTCTTTGCTGACTGATGATGTGCGCTTACCACCTCAGGATTTCCCGAAAATGATTCGAAATCAAGGAGACTGCCTTTCATTACGCGGAGGGGGTGGAGGTGGATGAAGGAGAAATTATGCTCATTACTGATGCTGTTCCAGTAGTTCTTGTGGATATTGTCCGGGTTCTCTCTCAGGATGCTCTCGTAGGTCGTTTTCCCATAAAGCTGAGAAGGAATATCCTGGTAGAGTGTTCCTCCGCTTGCCACGTTCATCTCCTGCATCCCCAGGCAGATGCCGAATATTGTATAATCGGGTCTTTTCTCAAGAAGTGGCACGTGAGATTTATCCTGAAAGCCTCCGATAAGATGATACAGAAATGAGATCTCCCAGTTCTTACCTGCCGAAACAAGCGCAGTAGTGAGCAAGGTCTCTTCGCCGTAAATGAATGGAACAATATCTGCTCCCCCAAAAACAATCAATGCATCGGTTTTTTCAAGAAGCTGACGGAACTCCTCCGTACATCCGTTCGGAACGAAAAGACTATCAATTGAAATTGCTCCTTTGATGATTTCGATTGTAATATCATCGTTGTTCTCCTGTAAGAATTTCTCTGTTAAAGCTATCGACGATGATTGCGAATGGTGATAGATACCTGTAATAGAGATACTGTCTGCATGAATATACTCTTTTTCGATCAGATGGATGACATTGCGTAAGTTGCCGGGTGTTGGGTTCACAATCCCTAGCCGGGTGACGCTCTTAGTCTGCGCACAGGCAACAAACAGGCAGCAGGCAAAAAGAGAGAAGAGTACGGCTCTTTTCATACGATTGTTTTTTCGTTTTGATGTTTGTAATTGGCTTTAACCATCTGACCTCTGTTTGTTTTAAACTGATGCCCGCCTTTTGAAAATGGTTTCTTAATTCTCTGCTGTCTTCTCTCCGGGATACTCCTCCCTGAATCTCACCCAGTAATCCTGAATGGTTGTTTTCATTTCTTTGTGCAGTACCAGCAACCCTATAAGGTTGGGAATCGCCATGAAAGCCACCGTCAGCAACGACAGATTCCATATGATGGTGGTATCGGTGAAGGAGGCCAGGAAAAAACCGAGGACAAAAATAATCCTGTAAAACATCACATATCTGGACCCTATCAGATAGGTCACCGCTCTGTCACCGTAATAGGACCAGGCAATGGCCGTGGAAAAAGCAAACAGTAACAATCCTATAGTAACAATATACTTCCCGAAATCACCCAGGAAACTTCTGGTATAGGCCACCGTTGTGAGCGGTGCACTGTGGATAAGCGATTGGCCGGTAAAGGTTAAATCGTTGGTAGTGTTCGTCACTTTTCCCTCTGTAACATTGATTTCCCCTGTAAACGGTTTCCCGCCTGCTTGTATCTCAATATTTTCAGCCAGCGACCGTGCGTGAAGAATGGTGTTTCCTCCTTCAATCTTCCCGTTCACCACATGTAGCTCACCCGAAAAGAGAGCTACCCGGGCAGTGTTGTTCAGATGCTTCTCAAGAGCCGTAACATCTGCCACTTCACCCTCGTCATACATATTCGCCAACACTTCGATATCTGTTCTTTGAAACTGATTGGGAAGTTTTTCGTTCCATACCCCTGACGATAAGAGCACCAATCCTGTGAGGAAACAGATGACGATGGTGTCTATGAAAGGTTCCAAGACAGCAACCATCCCCTCTGATACAGGCTCATGCGCTTTCGCAGCCGCATGTGCGATAGGTGCCGAGCCCTGACCTGCTTCGTTGGAGAAAAGTCCGCGGTTTACCCCATTATTAAAGGCAAATGAAAAACCGGCACCCAGGAACCCGCCGATGGCCGCTGATCCCGTGAAAACATCCCGGAATATGGAAACAACGGACGGGATGATATGCTGATAATTGAATGATATGACAGCAATGGCACCAAGGAAATAGATGATAGCCATAAGTGGTACCAGCCTGGCGGTAACCCTGGCTATGCGTTTGATACCGCCAATGATGATTAGCGCCAGAAAAACGGAGAGCACCGCTCCTGTAATGATATGACTTATGCCGAAGGTGGAGAAAACGGAGTTGGAGATGCTGTTTATCTGCGGCAGATTCCCCGAGCCGAAAGAGGAGAGGATGGTGGCCACAGCAAAGAATCCTCCCAACCAATAGCCTGTTTTTATCTGTTTACCGTTCTTCAGATTGATGTTAAGCCGCTTCTTCATGTAGTACATGGGGCCGCCTGCAACCATCCCTTTCTCATCGAAATCGCGGTATTTGTGAGAGAGGGTTACCTCCACGAACTTGGTGCACATCCCTAAAAAAGCGGTTACCAGCATCCAGAACAGAGCGGCAGGACCCCCCAGATGAACAGCCAGCGCCACACCCGCAATATTACCTGTGCCGACCGTCCCCGACAGTGCTGTTGCAAGGGCCTGAAAATGAGAGGTGTCTCCCTTGTCGCTCTTCCTGTCGTACTTCCCTTTTACAATTCGGAGAGCATGTCTGAAATAGCGGATTTGAGGGAACCGGAGGTAAAAAGTAAAAAACACACCTGTGCCCAACAGCAGGAAAATAAACCAGTTATTTCCCCCTATATATTGATGTAGCCCGTTGAAGAAATCGTTCAGCTGCTGCATAGAATAGTTTTACATGTTTAAATCCCGTACCCAGATATTCCTGAATGATACCGGGTTCCCGTGATCCTGGAGTAACAGCGATTCCCTGAGATTCTGGTTTTTATATTCGGGTAACCCAATATACCGGGTTTCACCCTCTATCTTAACGTGATTTTGGATTAGCACACCGTTATGAACAACAGTAATATATGCAGCTTTTTTCAGACTTCCGTCTGCATTGAATCGCGGAGCGGTAAAGAAAATATCGTATGTTTGCCAATCACCCGGTTTTTTAGATGCATTGACGAGTGGAATATGCTGCTTGTAAATCGATCCTGCCTGCCCGTTGGAGTAAGTGATGTTATTGAAACTGTCTAGCACCTGCACCTCATATCTCTCCTGGATAAGAATACCGCTGTTACCACGACCCTGCCCTTCCCCTTCAATCACAGAAGGAGTTCTCCATTCAATGTGCAGCTGAAAATCGGCGAACTTCTGTCTTGTTTTTATGGATCCTGTACCGCCGGCAACGGTCATTACTCCCTTCTCCACAATCCAGCCTGCCTTCTCACCTTTGGCGTTTACCCACTCATCCAGATTTTTCCCGTCGAACAGGACGATCGCATCGGAGGGGGCTTCCCCCTTCTCTGCCGGAGTAACGATGGCAGGCACCGGCTCCCAAACCTCAGTAAGCCTGGGATCTCCTTGTTGTGCGTTCACATTGTGCAATCCAAAGAATAAAGCAATGGTGACTGCATAGATATTTCTTTTATTGTTTAAAATCATAATTTTCATGACAAAATGGAGTGAAACAGTACTATTTGTTTACAAATATATACAATCCGTCAGGAAATACCTTATAAAACAAAAAAATATCCGTGAAGATTCTTTCTAATCTTATTATCTTTGCGAATACTAATACAAATAGAATTACAGAATGATGGACAGACGCAATTTTTTGAAGAAATCGGTAATATCAGCTACAGGTTTGAGTTTGACACCACTGATAGGAAACTCATACGATTCTGTTTACGGTAAGACAGCCCCTGGTAATAAAATCAAAATCGGACTCATTGGATGCCGCAATCAGGGATGGAGTAATCTGAAGACCTTTCTACAGTACCCGGACGCGGAGTGTATCTCACTGTGCGATGTGGATGATCAATGGCTCTATCAGCGAGCGTCAGATCTGGAGGAGCTGACAGGGAAGAAACCACCGCAGCTGGTGAAAGACTGGCGTAGAGTGATCGACAATAAAGATGTGGATATGGTGATTATCGGCACGCCCGATCACTGGCACTGTCTGCAGCTGATAGCTGCCTGTGAAGCGGGCAAAGATGTCTACGTGGAGAAGCCACTGGCAAACAGTATCGAGGAGTGTGATCTGATGGTGAGAGCGACACGTAAATATGACCGTATCGTGCAGGTGGGGCAGTGGCAACGCAGCGATCCTCACTGGGATGAAGCCGCTGCATATGTACAAAGTGGGAAGCTGGGACGAGTGCGTACCGTCAAAGTATGGGCATATCAAACCAGCAAGTGGACATTGCCTGTAGTGCCTGATAGCGCTCCTCCCGCGGGTGTGGATTATGATATGTGGCTCGGACCGGCACCCAAACGCAATTTCAATCAAAACAGGTTCCACTATAACTTCCGCTTCTTCTGGGATTATGCGGGGGGGCTGATGGCCGACTGGGGAGTACATCTGCTCGATTATGCCATGAAAGGGATGAATGTGGGACTCCCCTCATACGTCTATGGTGCAGGAGGTAAATTCGGTTATCCCGATGATGCAATGGAGACACCCGACACCCTGATGACAACCTTCAGGTATCCTGGTTTCAATATCATCTGGGACCATGCCTGTGGAATTGGTAACGGTCTGTTTGGCCTGCGCGAAGGTGTTGCCTTCTTTGGAGAAAACGGAACAATGATACTTACCCGCAGCGGATGGGAGGTGGTACCTGAGCAGGCTATCAACAGTCGTTCATTCCCCTACTGTTATCCCTGCGATACTGAACGAAAGCCCAATACTCCCCGGATGGAAGCGGTTGAGAAAAGAGGCGGCAGCGGGAAAGGTCTCTACCTCCACGCCGGGAATATGCTCGATTGCATCAAATCGAGAGAGCTACCAAACTGTGACATCGCTATTGGCGCAGAGGTGGCCAAACTGAGTCATATGGCCAATATCTCCAGCCGCGTTGAATCAGCACTCAACTGGGATAACGAAACAGGTACATTCGATAACAAGGAGGCCAACCGACTCATCAAAGCCAATTACCGCAATCCGTGGAAGCTGCCGAAGGTGTGATATTCTCGTTTTTTTTGAGAAGTTACATAGGCGACAAAACAATTTTTTCCTTTGATTTTTTCACGATTTCATCCAGGCATGATTTGATCTCTATATACTCCTCCGGCTGGTAAATTGATTTCTTTAACAGATAACTCATGGAGACGGAAATTGTCTCACCCGAGATCACTGTAGAATACGAAAGTGAATAAAGGTCGTTATCTGTAAAGGTGTCAGGAGGGATATAGGCTATACTGTATCCTTCGGGCATCCTGATCTTGCAAATGAACCGTTCACTTTTCTTGAAAGTGAAATCTACCGGATAGGTTCGCTCATTCTCTTTGAGAGGATTCTCCGCGAGTGTCTCATGTAAAAATGGAGAGATATACATTTTCCTGTTTAAGAAATCGGGCCTGTAATTGCATGTATAGCTGTAGTACTGTGAACGGCTACGTTTCAGTGGATCTTTTATCTGCAACGAATTGTCATCGATAGCTATGTTCTCCCTCTTAAAAGTCTCAATGATTCCTTCTTTTTTTTCAGCATAAGATTGCTTAAATCTTAATGCATCATATTCATTCAATACTTTAAGAAACTCAACTGAGATAGTATCCGGACTTTTTATATCCATGGTCAGACTGGTTGTATTCAAAGACGGTACTTTTGGTACTGTGCTTATCCACAAGGGGTTCTCCTTGTCAATCACCAGTCCTGCATCATTAATACATTTTTCGGAAATCCTGTCGTTTAAGGCAAGGTCATCAGTAGCATCCGTCAAGACTGTTTTTCCATCTACTGTAGATACAATAACGACATAATTAAAATAGGTAAGAAACGGGTAATCCGTCATTATTTTCCCGTTGCGTCTTGTACTTATCAACATGGGATGACTCTTAATTCCTGCCGCATTGAGCATACCTACTGCAAAGAGATTAATATCAGCGGCACTCCCCGTTTTCTCCTCCATTAATTGGGATGGTGATTTCGTGGCATAGATCCCGTAGCGCTCATCCCATAAGAAATTGTTCTTTATAAAATCAATCGCTTCATCAAATCTCTCCGGTTCCGATTTTTCTCGTAGATTAGTCATGTCTATAGCCTTGTCTGCAGCTTTGGTTGCTTTTTTGACATATTTACCAAAATCATCGTTTTTCAAAAGATTCTCAATTAATTTCTCCCATGTGCTCATGATCTGTTCTGTCCCACCGTGTGGATAATTGACTTTGCTGAGCTGGAAGATGATTTTTGCAATATAGTCATCCACACTGGAAATGAAATCCTCACTGCGAAAAGCGGGAATATTCTTCCTTACAAATTTATGACTGAAATCATTATATGGAGTATTGGCAAAATAGCGGGTGTTCATTCTATCCTCACTGGTGGTTAGCTCAAACTGATCTTTCCTGGTGCCTTGAATAATATAGGTATACTCATAGAAAGGAACCATCGTAGTGGTATATTCACTGTAAAGCACCGGTATACTCCATTGGAAATACCATTCCCGGAGATGAAAGATGTACTGCGAAGCAATCTTATACCGGTATTCGATGATGGAACCGGGTTTTATATTGGGTAGTGCAAATTTCCTGACATTCCATGATTCGTTAATTTTTTCGGTATAGGTGTTTTTCAGGTCAAGGGGTACTTTTTTAATTGCCCCATTATCAAAAACATAGGAGAGCGCCTCCAGTTCATAGATCTCTTCATAAATATCCCCTTCACGGTAAAAGGGTATTTCTATCTCAGCCCACTTTAATCCTGCTTCACTCAGGATCTTGATGCGGGTAGCTCTTTCATAATGAATGACAAAGCCCCTGGTAGAACTGTTGAAACGAGAACTGCCTATATCATACAACACGACTGCTTCTGCCGCCGAATCTGTTGGATGGCTGGTCAGTTTGTATTCGTCTGGACTGATTATCCCGAACTCCTTGTATACTTCCTGTGCTTGAAGGGTAAAATGAGCACATACAAGAATGATGATAATAAATGTGTTTGTTTTCATTTTATTTGATTAAATATCAAAGGCGTACTGCTTTGATAATTTTTGATGGTGTCGATAAATTTGTAAAAAGACTCATAATCCTCAGGATTATATCTGCCTGAATGTATCATGAGTGATCTGACTATTTTTAACTCACTGTTATCATGTAGGTAAGCAACCTTGAAATGGCCAAATTTTGTCTCAAATAATTGATTAGAAAGCTTACTTACAAGTATATACTTTTCAGGTAAAACATAGGTGATGCTATCCGTTTCATAGAGTGGATAGTTTATCTGAAGCGGCAACACCCTGGAATCCGGTTTTGTCAGGTGGGGTAGTGATATTTCAGGAGTTGAGATGATCATATCGTTCCCGTAAATTTTGAACAGATGGGGTGAATTGGTTGTGAAATTTATCTGTATGGAAGTCTCATCTCTGTTCGACGGGAGTATCTCGAAAGCAGTGATTTCATGTTTGTCCCCGGTAATATAATCCTGTATGAATTTTTTTTGATTATTCTTTGGTACCATTTTTTCCATTTGAGATAAGTATTCAAACTTGCTGCCCCTGTATCTGTTCTCAAACGTTGCTTTCCTGATGCCTGAGCCGGATAATTCCATCTCTATATTTCGTGTCGATTTTACATCTTCTGCTGTAAGGGCTGGTGTACGAACAAAATGACTATTGTCCTGATCGATGGTAAAAGCATCTCTGTTCTGAGTAAAGGTGCCTAAATAGTTAAATGGGCCTTTGCTTGTACAGTCGAGCCAGATGGTATCCCTATCCAGAGGTACAAAAAGTATCACATGGTTAAATTGCTGCGATGGGAAATCCTTGTCTATTTCCCGGATCGTTTCTCCGGCATAGACACTTGTGTAGTAGGATGAGATATCGCATAATTCCAGAAGTGCTTTCATATAGTTTGTGAGCGCCTTACAATCGCCAAATTTATTGACGGAGACGTAGGACGCGGGATAAGGCCTGAGTCCTCCTTTGTCAATGGATACATTGATGTACCTTGTCTCATCCTGCAGATAATGGTAAAGTTGGCGGATCACTTCATGTTTATCATCCCTGTTCTTTACAAGCAGATCAATCCTTTTTTTCTCAGATTCCGGGAGATCATTCAATCCTTTTAACAATGCTGTTTCCCAGTTGCCGAATGATATCCAGTCGTTGAAAGATCCTTTCTTATCGTATTTAAATTCCTGTGGTGTAATCTTTACAAAAGGAAGATAATTGTGAATGGGAGGAGATAGTGATTCCACGGGTATAGGATTTGTATAGGTCGCTTTCCAGCTATACTTCGTACTGTTTTCCGCGGAGGAGATGACCGGTTCATCGATGTTCCCCTGTGACACGGATAACGGATAATTTGATGGAACTGTAAGCTGGAGTTCGGCGGAAACGGTTGGAATATGTTGATCCAGAACGGGGATCCAGTGATCAATATAGAGAAACTCTTTTTCCTCTTGTCTGTAGGAATAGCAAATAGTATAGGGGTAGTCATTATGATTAAGCCTGAATTCCCTGACCATATTGTCCTCATAGAGTGAGATCTCAGCAATGTTGCTTTTGTCGATGATCTCATTCTTTTTAAGTGTTCGGATAACTTTGCCCTCTTTGTCTTTTATAAAAGCCTGAAGATCTTTTATTTTGTTATTCTTTGAATAGGGAATGGATATTTTCGTGGCCTCTTCAGCGAACCTGTCCCTAATCAGAATTTCATAATAATATTTTTTTATCAATGAATTATTTTTGGTGACCTCAATTTCGTTCTTTTGAAAAAGAAGTGCCATACTCTCTTCTTGCCCGTATGCAAGAAAATGAGTGACCCATATGATTAGTATAAGGAATATATTTTTCATTTCTTTATGGGAAAAAGCAGGTTACCACATTAAAATATTTCAGCAAAGGTTTCACAGCTACAATTATAATTAAAATTGTGCTAAAATCTCTATTTTTTTTAAATAAATTCTGTATGGTTCCTCTGTAATCAGTGCCCAAAAGAAGCATTCTTCCCTCAATCAGGAGGGATCTTCAGTGTCAGATATCTTCATCACGGGAAGATGCCGGGTATCTCCAAAGGTGAACGTGATCCGGCAAATAAAAAGAGATGAATGCAAAAAAAGCAGGCAGAAGATAGTGCGTTATCCTCTGCCTGAAATGTAAACGTGAGGTTCTGATTTTGGTTATTCAATCAGCATCCCTACGTCTCGCTCAACGCGAATATATTGATCCCCTAAAACTTATATACCCACTCAGCAAATGCATTCACCCAACCCTGAAGGAAGGTACGGGTATCATCGCTTTTCAGATTGTTTTGCTCGTCGAACAGTTCCCAGCTGTTACCGATGTATGCTTCCGGTAGCTGCATCATGTAGATGTTCACGAACACCATCGGCTGTCGTAGTGCAAGATTGGCTCCTTCACCACCCAGCGGGCTAACTGAACTGCTCACGATGGCACCCGGTTTGCCCCCCCATTTGCTTTGACCATAAGGACGTGATGCCACGTCAAGTGCATTTTTCATCACACCTGAAAATGTTCTGTTGTATTCGGGAGTGACGAAAAGATAACCATCTGCCGCACCAATTTTCTCACGGAATGTGACCCACTCAGCAGGTGGATTTTCATCCAGATCCTCGTTGTAATGTGCCAGCGCACCTATCTCCACGATCTCCAGTTCCAACGATTCGGGAGCTAACTTAATCAACTCATTTGCCAGTTTCCTGTTCACTGATTCCTTCCGCAGGCTGCCGACCAGCACAGCTATTTTCTTTTTGCCCATAATAATTTATTTCTTTGTTATATATCTGTTGATAGGATATTACATCCATCCTACTATAGTTTAAACGTTTATCATCACATATTGTTTAATAACTATTTTTGATGGGCTATTTACATAAGATTACCTTTCTCTCTTGATTCTTTAACCAGCTCTTTCAATAGCTCCTGTATCTTTTTAGGTCCTTTCCCGATGATTTTCAGCGTATTGAAAACATTATCGGCCGTGATCTCCGCCTCGCGCCAACTGGTTCCCTTGCTGCGGGTGTTGAGCAGCACCGGCATAATTTTGTCTACTGAAGCTGCAAAGATGGCATTCGGTGTTTCCTCTTTCTCGAACTCAAGCCATAGATCGTAATACTCTTTTCCCTGATCGTAAGGTAGCATCGAGAATATCTTCTTTGCAGCCTGATTCTCCCTGTTGAATTTGTTCATGTTCGCCTCCTCGTCGAACATGAAAGTGTCTCCCGCTTCAATCTCTACCAGGTCGTGGATGGTGATCATCCTGATAATGTGTAACAGGTCCAGCTCCTCCCTGTTCACTGCATGTTCAAACAGCAGCAAAGCCATTAAGGTGGTATGCCACGTATGCTCGGCCGTATTCTCCCGTCGGGAATCATCGGTAAGATAGTTCCTGCGGATCACATTTTTTAGTTTGTCCGCCTCTAATATAAAAGCAATCTGCTGCTTCACTCTTCTCTCCATAAAATCTGTTTTTGGCTTTTTCTGTTAAAATATACCCATTAAACAGATTTGGGGAGAAAACGTTTACGGCCTACTTAAATTTTCTTTTGGAAAAGGGTAATCTCTCCTTAGATTGGGGTTCCATACGCTCATTCCTCAGGTTACGCATATAATAATGAAAGGTGGTATCCGGTTTCGTAACGATCATGTAAAAGTTGTGATCGGGCGGCACAATCACCGGCATATTGTCTATTGGTGCTTCGAGTGTTCTGCTTTTTGTTGCCTCTCTCTTACTTAGAAACTTTTCCCAGATCGGATATGGAATTGTGTCTCCAGGATTGAAACGAAGTGTATCGTTTCGTTTCAATTCGAATGGGGGCAGCAGGAGTGGAATGGTATCCGTGGGTAATCGTTTAATCTCATTTCGCTGTGCCAATATATTCACGACACAAAACCAGACCATTGCGGAGATAATAATGAATCGTTTCATAGTGTGTAATTTAGATGAAACAAATATATGCAATGTAGCGAACAAACATAGATATTTCCAATCGAAAAAGAATGGGTTTACGAATAATTAACGTGGGTAGGCGGCAGTTTTATTTTTTTCAGATCCGGATGAACAGCGCTGCTGTTGAAACAGTCGTTGGTGTTACCTGCAAAGGGCGAAAAATCGCTTCATCAGGTCGGCACACTCATCGGCCAGCACACCGGCAGTGACTGATGTCTTCGGGTGTAGAAGGAATGATGAAACACGGCTGTATCCCCGTTTCTCATCCGGAGCACCATACACAACGCGCGTGATCTGCGCCCAGCGTAATGCGCCGGCACACATGGGGCAAGGTTCCACGGTGACGTAGAGCGTGCAGTCGGTAAGGTACTTCCCCCCAAGCACGTTGGCTGCAGCTGTGACTGCCTGCATCTCGGCGTGAGCCGTCACATCATTCAGCATCTCTGTCAGATTGTGTGAGCGGGCTATGATGCGCTGGTCGGCAACAATCACTGCTCCCACAGGAACCTCTGCTGCATCGAACGCACTGCGGGCCTCCTGCAGCGCCTGGCGCATGAAATATTCGTCGTCCAACATTCTACTTATCCCTCTTGCTTTAGTGGTTGATTGTTTTCTGCCATTGCTGTTTATCGCCTCATCTCATTCTCTTCGAAGAGTGTGGGATAATCCTGGTCCATATTTTTCAGTATATGATTGAGAACGGTCTCACGAAACCATCGGGAACGGTTGGTGATCTTGTATTTTTTCAGATAGAACTGAATCAGCTCATACTCTTCATCACTAAGCATGAACTCAGCTTTTCTTATGCGCGGTTTCGGCCTGCCCTGCAGTTTATATCTCTTTGTCCTCATCAAATAACCATTGAATTTTCCTACTACAAAGTAATAATTTTTTTTAACCGTAATCAACCGCTTTCCTTTGCAGGTACAAAAAAACAAAATAATTACACCAAAACGAAGGAAATAGCATGTAAATTTGTATTTTTACGACGATTATGGGGCATTTCTACCAATAATGAGATGGCTGAGCACAATGAACTGGGATGGAGAGGTGAAGATGCTGCAGTGAAATATCTCGAGTCGAAAGGACACCGCATCATCGAAAGAAACTGGACATTCCTGGGTTATGAAGTAGATATCGTGACGGAACACGATGAGTATATCGTGTTTGTGGAGGTGAAAACCCGTACATCGGCTGAATGGGGTAATCCCGAAGATTTCGTCGGTAAACAGCGTATGCGACGCATGATTGCAGCAGCGAATCATTATCTCATCATGCACAGGATCGATAAGCCGGCGCGGTTTGATATTGTCTCAATCCTCTGGAACGATCAACATTTCGAATTGGGGCATATTGAAGATGCATTCATGTCGTTCATGTAAGTACTACATCTATGAATATAGAAGAGCTGTTCAACTTTTGCCTGTCAGTTAAAGGTGCGGAAGCAACCACACCCTTCGACGAAGTGACCATCGTGATGAAGGTGATGGGGAAGATGTTCGCATTGATACCTACAGATGTGGAGCGGTTCAGCATTACCTTGAAATGTGACCCCGAAAAAGCAGTCAGACTGCGTGAGGAGTACAGCTGCGTGGAGAGTGCATATCATATGAATAAGAGTTATTGGAACACGATCTGGCTCGATGGTGATATGCCGGAGAAAGAGGTCAAAAAGTGGATCCATCACTCCGTGGAGGAGGTGATAAGGAAATTACCCAAAAAACAACAAGAGCAATATTATGGAACTGTTAAGTAACGAGCGTAAGATTGTCCGTCTGGATGAGGTGGAATCGACCAATCTCTATCTCCGGCAGCTTGTCAGAGAAGAGCAGCCCGAAGAGGGGTCGGTGGTGATTACCGATTATCAAACCGGCGGACGCGGACTGATGGGGAATAGCTGGTTCTCTACGAAAGGAGAAAACCTCCTTTTCAGCCTGCTTATCTACCCACAGGGGGTGAAAGCCAACGAGCAGTTCATCATCTCGCGTATTGCCTCGCTGGCTGTTAAAAACACACTTGATCAGTTTACCGACGATATCCGCATCAAATGGCCAAACGATATCTACTGGAAGGATAAGAAGATTGCAGGGATGCTCATCGAGAACGACATACAGGGTAAAGAGATAGAAAATGCGGTTATCGGGATCGGGATCAATCTCAATCAGCAGATTTTCCCGCTCAGTCTGCCCAATCCCGTTTCCCTGCGGCAGATAACAGGAATAGAGCATAACAGAGACCATATACTGGAAATCTTTATGAGAGAATTCTTCCTGCTCTATCGTGATTTTCAGAACGACGGGGCAGTAACCATCGAAGATGAGTATATGCTAGATCTCTATCGTGTGAACGATTATTACTGGTTTGAAGATAACAACGGCAGGTTCAGGGCAATAATTGAAGATGTGCTACCTTCGGGACACCTGGTGCTGAGGACACTGGAGAGAGAGGAGGAACGCAGGTATGCTTTCAAGGAGGTTGCTTTTGTGGATTAAAGCTTACCGCTTATAGCTTATAGCTGAAAAACTAATAACTGACAACTAAAAACATATGAAATTTAAACGAATTTTACTGAAGCTGAGTGGTGAGTCGCTGATGGGTGGCAAGCAATATGGAATTGATGATACACGGTTGCGTGAATATGCACAACAGATTTGCGAGGTGGCACAAAAAGGGGTGGAGATCGCTGTCGTGATCGGCGGAGGGAATATTTTCCGCGGATTGAGCGGCACCTCCAAAGGATTCGACCGGGTGAAGGGCGACCAGATGGGGATGCTGGCAACTGTGATCAATAGCCTGGCTCTAAGCTCCTCACTCACTGCTGTGGGACAGAAAAATCGCGTTTTCACCGCTGTTCGTATGGAACCGGTGGGCGAGTTCTATTCTAAATGGAAAGCGATAGAATCGATGGAGAAGGGTGAGATCGCCATCATTGCGGGTGGTACAGGGAACCCATTCTTTACCACTGATACCGCTTCCGCTTTACGGGGTATTGAGGTTGAAGCGGATGCCATGTTCAAAGGTACTCGTGTGGATGGCGTTTACACAGCCGATCCCGAGAAAGATAGCGCAGCTACAAAGTACAAAACCATCACCTTCGACGAAGTGTACACCCGTGGACTCAAAGTGATGGATCTTACTGCTACAACAATGTGTAAGGAGAACAACCTGCCCATTGTGGTATTCGATATGGACACCTACGGTAACCTGAAAAAGGTGATTGAGGGTGAAGATATAGGTACATTGGTTCATTTGTAAGCGTTATTTAAATTATTTTCACTATTTTTGTTCAAAACAATATAGATAGTTTATGGAAACAACGACAATCAGAAATGAGGCCGAGGAAAAAATGCAGATGACCCTCGGGTTTTTGGAAGAGACATTTTCACGCATCCGTGCGGGACGTGCCAACGCGCATATCCTCGAAGGTATACGTGTGGATTATTACGGTAGTCTCGTTCCCTTATCAAATGTAGCTACGGTTACCACTCCCGACGCAAAAACAATCATGGTGCAACCCTGGGAAAAACAGATGCTGAAAGTAGTGGAAAAAGCCATTCAGGATTCCGATGTGGGTATCACGCCCGAGAACAACGGAGAGGTGATTCGTCTGGGAATACCACCACTGACGGAGGAGCGCAGAAAGCAACTCGTGAAACAGACCAAGCATGAAGCTGAAGAAGCCAAAATAAGCATCCGCAATGCCCGCCGCGAAGGTATTGATGAGGTGAAGAAGGCTGTGAAGGATGGTCTTGCCGAGGATATGGGAAAAGATGGCGAGAATGAACTGCAGAAACTGCACGACAAATATATCAGGAAAGTGGATGATATGTTCGCCGACAAAGAGAAAGAAATACTCACCGTTTAATGGCGGTGGGGGGAGATGAAAGCAGCTTGAAAGGGGTGAAAGGGCTGGTCATCAGAAATACCGGGAACACCTATCTTGTACGCGATGATAGTGGCAACGATCTCATTTGTAAGGCAAAAGGAAGTTTCCGGCTCCAGGGAATCCGCAGTACAAGCCCCATCGTGGTTGGCGATGTGGTACAGATGGATGTGAATCCCGATGGTACTGCTTTCATCACCGATATTGAGGTGCGCAGGAACTATATCGTCCGCAAGGCATCCAACCTCTCCAAGCATGCACACATCCTCGCAGCAAATATCGACCAGGCACTGCTCTGCATCACCATCCGTTTTCCCGAAACGACGACGGTCTTTATCGATCGTTTCCTGGTCACAGCAGAGGCTTACTCCGTACCGGTAACACTTGTCTTTAACAAAACAGACCTCAATGGTGATGAGGAGAACGACTACCTGAACAGTTTGATACACCTCTACAATGTGATTGGCTACCCCTGCCTGAAAACCTCCATGGTGACAGGAGAGGGGAAGGAGCAGCTGGCAGCAATCACCAGAGGCAAGATCGTGCTGCTGGCAGGTCATTCAGGAGTGGGCAAGTCGAGTATCGTCAACGCACTCCAGGAAAAAGCCGCGCAGAAAGTAAAGGAGATCTCCGGATATCACAACAAGGGTATGCACACCACCACCTTCTCTGAGATGATTGAACTGGATAATGGCGGGTTTATCATCGACACGCCGGGTATCAAAGGCTTCGGGACCATTGACATGGTCATCGCCGAAGTGTCGCACTATTTCCCCGAAATATTCAAATTCTCAGAGAAATGCAAATATAACAACTGCCTGCACCTTAACGAACCTGACTGTGCAGTGCTGAAAGCGGTGGAGGATCATTACATCAGCGAAAGCCGCTATCACTCCTATCGTAATATTCTGGCTGACATAAGCGACGATAAATATCGTTTGTAATCATGCAACTAAACAATACACTGATAAATATCATTGAGATACTCTACCTCCTTACCGTAGTGAGTATCGTGGTGGTGGTTATTTCTGAAAACAGGAACCCCATCAAATCAGTGGCATGGATATTGGCAGTGCTCTTCCTGCCAGTAGTGGGCATTATCTGGTATGCTTTCTTCGGTCAGGATTCAACAAAAAAATATGTAATCTCAAGGCGGATGTACAGCAAGCTGAAGAAGCGTCCGCTCAATGAGATGGAGACACCTGTCGAGGTTTCCTTCCCGGACGATTATGCCAACCTGGTGAACCTTCTCAGGAAGATGGATTATACCCCTCTGCTGGGAGGAAATGATGTGAAACTGTTCACCAGCGGAAAGGAAAAATTTGACCATCTCTTTGCCGATATTGAAAAGGCAGAAAAACATATTCATGTAGAGTATTACGTGCTGGAGG
>Ga0209347_1002599_pt1 | contig 23274 bp, 20 predicted proteins | sample AutmiccommuBRH23_FD_187382 | JGI IMG/M metagenome (GOLD analysis project Ga0209347, IMG submission 187382) | Deep subsurface microbial communities from Mt. Terri, Switzerland - Autotrophic microbial communities BRH/23 (SPAdes) (version 2) | ecosystem: Environmental > Aquatic > Deep subsurface >...
CCGCCGATGTCCGAATCCCACCCAGAACCTTGCGGGCAACTGTCGCCCTCTCGGCTGACGCTTACGTTAGAGGCAACTGTTGTATCCGCGCAGTCCCTGATCACACCAGCTCTCTCGTATTCGACGCAGCAGATAATGTGTCCATCCGCCGTGCCGGACGGCTCGGCGTCCCAAAGCCTGACTCCGAGTATGTGCCAGGGATACGTATCGTCCGCGGTTACCGCCTCCATGTTCAGCGCGAAGAGATGGCAAGTGTCCAAAGCGGTAGGGCTCCTGCTGGGAAACGTACTCGAAGCAATCCAATAGTATTCCTCCGCGACACTCACGGCGCTCCATAACGCAGTCAGCAGACCTAGAGTTAGGCGGCTCACGCACTTCCCTCTTTTTGCAAAACGAAAAACTGGTCGCGTGCAAGCTGCTCGCTCACGGGCAAGATGTTCGGACCGAACTCCTTTGAGAGTACTGCCGCTGCCCACACTGCAATGACTTCACCCGTGCCTCACAATCCACAACTTTCACAGGCCGCTCCGTCCAACTGTAGGGGAAGTGCTCGTCCCAGAATGGTTTCAACCGAGTAGATCCGTATGCCCTGGCGGCTGTCGGTCACTGTATTGACTCCGCTGGTGTCGTCATATGCGACTTCGACGCGATCCGCATTGCCCGCATGGTAGCTCGCCTTTGCACGTCCATCGGGATAGTACTCATAGGTCGCGAAACGCTCGTTCCGTTCGTCGGTGACCCCGGTCAGCGCATGCTGAAGATTCGCTCCGAAGGTCAAGCTCGGTTCGTTGTAGTGGTATCGGCGGGGGGTTCCGTCTGGGTTGTCTACGGAGATCAGGTCCCCCTTTGTGTCGTAATGAAAGTGCCAGACTCGTCCGCCCTGCGCACGCATTTCCAAAATTCGCCCGGACACGTCGTAACCGAATTCAAGGAAAGTACCGATGTCATCCTCGACCCGCACCAGCTTCCCGTCAGAATACGTTAGGTTCTCAACTCGGCCGTTCTCGTGGCGGATGTCAAGCAAACGTCCGTCGGGGTCGTAAGTCTGGACCGCGCCGTTGGGTCCGGTGTAGATCCATCCGATGGTCTCCCCGACCGGATCGACGAAGGGATCAACCCGCGCATGTACATCGGGGTCCCCGACCGAGCTGCCGCCTTGATCCACGAAGATAAGGATTCGCCCGTCGGGCCGGTGTGCCGTGATTGTCCCGGGCGTGAAGATGAATCGCTGGCTGTAGCTGCTCGTCCATCGCTGACCAATGCGGTTGAACCCAAACCCGCGGCTGTTATAGCTGCGGCGAAACTCCAGGGGCGAATTTCCCCCGGCTACGAAGTCCACTTCCTCCAGGTACTTGTTTCCTGTCCCCACGCTGATCGGATTGCCTGCTCCGAGTCCACATGAAGGATTAGCCAAGTTCTTTGGGTTCTCCACCGCAGTCACGGAATGGGTATGTTTGAGTTCCGTACACAGCGATTGCACTGTATAGGTTGTACTAGTCGCCCCGAGGAACTGGGTGGGGTTTCTGCAAACCTTGCTGCATTCCATCGTAGTAATCGCATTGTTTGCGAGGACCGCCTTTCTGCCGGCATCCTCTGGAGTCCTCCCAAAGACAGCAGGACGTGCACAATAGTCGGGCGGAAAACCTGCGCCGTGGGGTTCGTCTGCCGCTGCCTCCGGGATGAGGTAGACACCGTACGGGTCGGTTGCGGCCGCAGCCGATCCATCGAGTAACACCATGGAGGTTAGTGTCAGCGCAACCACGCTGCGCCCGTTCGCTGCACGCATTTCTCCCCCCTGTAGTGCTCGAGCACGCCCCGGATGTTCTGTATGGCTCAATCGGGACTCCAAGCGAGCTGAGCTCAGGACTGCCCCATCTGTTGAGAATGCCGATTCTCCCCGTTTCCAACGCAGCCTGTTGCACAACCGTCGCCGAGCTGGAGCGCCCGCGGGACAGCATTCGCTTGCTTCAGCCGCAAAATAAATCTTTCCCCTTTTCGGCCCGCGTTCGTCTTGTGCGTGCGATCGCTGTTTACGGGAAAAGGGTACTGACCCCATTTATCCGACCTCAGGGCTGCCCCATCTGTTGAGAATGCCGAGTCTCCCGGTTTCCAACGCAGCCTGTTGCACAACCGCCGCCGACTTGCTTTAGCCGCAAAAATCCATCGGTCCCCTTTTTCGTATCGCCCGCGTTCCTCAACTGTCCTTGGCAGGGACGCAGTCACTCACGTCTCCTCCGCTTCGCACGACCCTGGGAATGGTGTGTAACAAACTCGATGAAGTGAATGGCCATGCCAAGAACTCCCAGCCAAATTCCCACGACCATAACCACGTATCCGGGCGTTTTTGCACCTCCGAAGGAGACCCCCACACCCACCGCTGCGCATACCAGAGCAAGCAGAAGCAGTCTCAATCCGATCCACCGCGGAGACCCGTGTTCGCGAGCTTTTGAGTTCAGATCCCGCTCGGGCATGAGCGATCCTCCGGACAAAATACCGTCATTCTGCACACTTGATATCCGAATGCGAGCCCCATTCCGGCGCCACCGAACCCTTTTCCGTAGGTCGCCGATTGAGGCGCGATGGACAGCGATGCGCCGGCTGCGATGCCACCACCGCCTTCGACGAAGAGACCATGCGAGGTGCCGTTACGATGCCCTTGGTTGTTTGTCGCTCCGAGTGAAGACGTCGCACCGCCTCCCAAGAAAAGCCCTGGTCCCAAACGCGCGCACACTGTGGAGTAAACACATCCCTCTCCGCCTCCCGCAACAACACCGGATTCCATTGACACTCCGAATAGGCCCATGTGAAACGCACCGCCAGCTCCAAGTGACGCAATGACCGAGCCGTTACCGGGGAACCTCCAGCCTATTGGACTCTCGAGGCCCCGCGGATCAACGAAGCTGATGGGATCGCCTTTCACGTATAGAAAGGTATTCAGCCCGCCTTCCAACCCAATCGGATCACTCGTAACATACCGCCCACTCTGCGGATCATAGTACCGGAAGTAGTTGTAATGCAGCCCTGTTTCGGCATCGAAGTACTGCCCCGGGAACCGCAGGTTCAACGCCACCGCCGTCCCGTCCCCATCCAGATCCTCAACCGTCTGGGCACCCCCGAAGGGATCGTAAGCGGCATACCAGACGGCAGTCCCGGCGCTGTCGCTCAGCACCCTGGGCGTTCCCAGGTGATCCACATGCACGTAGTAGAGCGTGCGCGTGTAGGTCGCCGCCGTACAGTTCTGGTTCGTCACGCAGGCGCCGATGAGGTCATAATCCTCCTGCCCCATGACGCCGTCGCCGGTTACGTCCTTGCTGGCGTCTGCGGGCACATAATGGTTGAGGTACCACTCCAGGAAATCGCTCCCGGTGATGGTGCCGTCGCCATCGAAATCGGCGCGCAGGAACAGTTCGTTGCTCGTGGGAGTACGGTCGAGCACCGCTAGGGGTCGGTCGGGAAGGTAGATGTACTCCCGTGTTGCCTGCCCGGTGGGGCCCGCTTCGGCCATTAGCCTGGCGTTGCCGTCGTAGACGTACACTCGGGTATGCACGGCGCCATAGGCGCCCGCAGCCCCCGGCGCCGGGACCACCTTGCGCACCCGCTCCCCCGCACTGTTGTAGCGGAACCGTGCCTGCCAGTTGCCGCCTTGGCTGACTTCCGCCAGCCGGTTGTCAGGGGTGTGGGTGAGCGTTCGTCCGCGAAGCATCGTGGTGTTTCCGTTAGCGTCCAGCTCGACGGCGTTGGGGTCTCCGTCGATCGCCTTCATGCGGTTGCTGGCGGGCTCGTACTCGTACTCGATCGGCACCAGGTTGTTGACCTGGTCGGTTCGGTTGCCGTTCGTATCGTAGGTGTAGATGTGGGTACCAAAGCCGTCGAGGGCCGCGGCCTCGATTAAGCGATTGAGGCGATCGTACACGTATTCTTCGAGACCGCTGTACGGGGTCACGGCGACGATGTTGCCGTTGCCATCATAGGTGAATTCGTCCTGGGCGTGTTGGCCGCTGAAGAGACTGACCCATCGGTAGGCGCTATCGTACTCCCCGATGCCGACGTGCCCGTTGCCTAACCCCCATTGTGCCAGTGGCCCGAAGGGCTTGTAGCTGCTTGCGCTAAAGATGGTGCTCGGTCCAGTACCATACTCGGCTACTACCCCCTGGACTTGTCCGGCACCGTCGTACTGATAGAGCACGAGGAGGCCGCTGGGGTAGGCATACACCTGCTCGCGCCCCGCGGCATCGTACGCACGCCCGAACTGAACAAGCGCCTGCTCCTCTCCACTAGGACCTGTGTTGACCACCTGAAGGGTCTGACGTCGGTCCCCGAAGACGCTGTAGGAAAACACCATCACGGACTGGCTGCCCCGACCCGTTGCACACAGACGGCCGAGGCTGTTGGCGCAGGTGGGATTCTCGTTGTCGTAGGTATAACTGATGTCCGCGTCCGTTCCGGGGCCATCAACAACCAGAGGGCGGTTCAGTGCGTCATAGGTGTAGGTATACTCCTGGCCCTTGGCATCGGTGCGCTGGATGACATTGCCGGCGGAGTCGTACTGATAGGTAGTCAACCCGGTGTCTGGGCTGCTCTGGGATAGCAGGTTGCCGAGGTCGTCATAGGTGTAGGTCGTAGTGCCGCTATTCGGATCGGTGGCCTGAGTCAAGCGGTCGGCGATATCGTAGTCGTAGATAATGACTGCGTCGTTGGTGCTCGGATCCCCCGTTCCGCCCTGGTCCTGCGCGACTTGCGTGAGGCGGCGCAGGGCGTCGTAGCTGTAGTCGGTGACAACGTTGCGCCCGTCCTGCTCCCAGTCGAGGGTTCCATCGGGGGCGAAGTTGAGATCCCGGTTCTCGGGGCTGGCGGTATCCATCGCCTGGCCGCTGGTATCGACCCGATTATAGGCGTCGAAGGTTTGGACCAGGGTGCGGTGGAGCGCCCCACTGGCGTCGTAAATGCTCTCCGCCTCGAGGTTTCCCTCCGTATCAAGGGTGTACTGAATGTAGTTGCCCAGCCCATCCGTGATCCGGTCAAGGCGCCGGGCATCGTCGTAGTGGAAAGTTACGGTCTGGGCCTCCGCGGTGCCCTCGCCGACAGTGACCGTCTCCACCTCACCGGTGGCGATGTAGGTCCAGCGGGTGACCCGCGTCTCGCCGCCGCCCGCCTGGGTAAGCATCTCTCTGCGATCGTTGCCTGGGTAATAGGTGTAGGTCAGCGCCAGACCGTTTAGGCGCGTTTCGCTCGCCACCTGCCCGGTCGCGGTATATTGAATGTCGTCGCGTAGCACCAAACCATAGGGTCCGATCACCTTCCTCAGCCGGCCGCGGTTGAACCCTTCCGCCGCCTCGTTCGGGTAGTAGTCGAGGGTCGTGACGTCCGCCACACCCGTGCGTGGTCCGTCACTCCGACTCAACTGGTGCAGAGGACCGTTGTACTCGAAATTCGTGGTCCGGGAGACGGGCGTGCCGTCGGGCTGAAAACCCGCGATGTGGATCTGCGTGATGTTGGCGAAGTCATCGTATGTATACGTCGTGACCTTTTGCCCGCCTGGGTAGACCGAGGGTTCCCTCTTCTCCGAAATCTTGCTGAAGTAGCGAGAATCGTAGCTGTAGGTGGTTACCCTGGCGTCGGGTGAGGCCGCCGCGGTGAAATCGCACTGCCCAGTGCTCGTATCGGTCGCGGCGACGATGCCCTCGACTATGCACTGGTAGTTTCCCTTATCGTCGTAGTTGCCGTACTTGGTCTTAATGCCATCGACGGTCTTCGACAGGAGGTTGTTATTGGCTGGATCGTATTGGTACTGGATCGAGGCGGCGCTCTGTGCAACGCCTGCGTAGACCCCCAGGACGGCACCGGCGCAAAGCTCCACCCCGCGCCGACTGCGGCGCGCACTGCGATCCCTCTTTCCCACGCTGACCCCCTCGGTTCTAATTCTTAGTTCGTAGTCTCTCGGATGCGGTGCGCCCGAGTCATATGCGATCGTCCTCAGTGATACTTATCGAGTTCCTACGGTCCGCACCCGCAACCACCCGTCACAGAATCGGCAACGACAGTGCCGAGGTTCTCTGAGGTCGCATACGTAGACTTATTCTCACGGCTGTCGGTCACCGTGCGCGTACCGTCGGCATGGTAATCCACTACGATGCGCTCCGCGCCTCCGGCGTGGGCACTCACCGCTGCACGGCCTTGATCATCGTAACTGTACGTGGCGTATCGCACACCACGCTCGTCCGTTATGCCCGTGAGGGCATGCGGAAATCGGACGTCGTCATAGTGATATTGGGTCGCGGTTCCGTCTGGATTATCGACATACTCCAGGTTGCCGGCGGCGTCGTATCGGTATCGCCAAGTCTGGGTTTCGCCAAGAGTGACCGTGGCGACTCTCCCGTCCGCGTTCCAACCGAACCTCAATAAGCCCCCGCCCTCATGGTCTACCCGCTCAAGTTCGCCATTTTGAGAATAAGTAGCCGTATGGGTAACTCCCCGCTCTGTAACGGACGTCAGGTACAGGCCGGTCGCATGATAGGTCTCGATTCTGTGACCCAGAGTGAGCTGCCATTCGCCCGCTTCCGTCTTCGATGGATCGAGAAGTTCTGCATGCACGTCGGAATCCGCTTCCCAGCCTGTGGTCTGATTCGAGAAGCGAATCACCCGGCCAGTCGGCCGCTGTGCGTACATATTCGAATCAAACATGCCCAGGCGTTGAAGGTAATCGGCTGACCATTTCGCTCCAACCCCGAGCGCTCCCCCACCTTGACTGTTATATGACCGTCCAAAGGACAGTGGGTGCCGAACCCCGGCAATCACATCGATCGTATGGAGATACTTGTTCCCGCTCCCAATGTGCACCGGATTTCCGACACAAAGCGTCGCTGGCGGTTCGCCCCGCGTTTTAGGTTCCTCTCCGTACTCGTGCGGCGGTGCGACACAACGTCCCGTCCCATCGTCACCCCACTGAGCACCGAACACGTTCGGGCATCCAGTGTCGACACAGTAGTTGAACTGATGCCGAAGACTGGCGGGATCGTCCGGAGGGCAAGGTCCGTCTGGATCGCACCAATAGGCATACCGGTTCATCGTAAAGCCGCAGGGTCGATTCGGCTTCGAATAGATGTAACAGAGCTGTCCGTATGCCGCGTTACATGCCGTCTTCGCTGCGCTCTGATCCGAAAAGTACGCGTTGTAGACCGTCGTATACGCATGCACCGTACGGCCGGCCCCACAGACCACACATATCATCAGCGAGACGACGACCCCCGTCGCCAGCCTTACTTGGCTAGTCATAGCGCCAGTGCATTTCGCGTTTCGGTGATGATGAGCGATCGCCGCAACGGCCGGACAAATCCGCCGGACAGTACCCGCGTATACCTTCGCACAGCGGCCACTGTGGCATGCAAGGCGCTGCCTGTTGTTCCACGCTGAACCCCCACTTGGTTCCGGTGCGATTTGGTGTTCTTCCTGGCTGTCCTACCGAATCGCTGGCGTCTCGCGGTGTTCGGCATCAGAGCATCAATGCTATCGGCTTCCGTCTCCTCAGGGTCTCGCGAGTGGTCCGAAAACAGGATCCGACACCTCAGCGGTAGGCACGACACTTGCCCCATGATGGTTTGATACTCCGTTGTGGCGCGACGGCTGGTCACAGTTCGACTGCCTGCGGCGTCGTTGAACTTATAGCGATCTTGACCGCCTCGTCACGTGATAGCGCGCCTTGGCCTCCGCCCGACAACTGCCACGCCCGAACACGGGCGCGCAGACGGAATGTCGGCCACGATTTTCCCTCTCCTCATTTCTTCTTCTAAGTGCCGAACTCAACGCTCTACGTACCTGCTCGCAGGCTGGGCGTCAATCCCATCTCCATGACGGCAGGCCGCGGTAATTCGCTAACTTGCGGCGGGGTGAACGGGATTCTGTTTACAGGCCTTGAGGTTAACTCCGTGGGCGAGTCGCGCCTTTGTTCCTTGTAAGAATTCTCCTACAAGACAATCAGAAACTTCCTACAAGGATCGAATTGCGAGGGATATGCGATCTGCCTCAGAGGACACGTCATTGTCCCCCAGATTGATCAGGAGTGGCGCCGAGAACAGCGCGTGCGGGTCGAGCCCTGCCGAGAAGGCTCGCAGCTCGTCCGAACCCATCGGAAGTGTGTAGGCTCCACTGTCGAAGTTCGCTTGCGCCGGCGGCTCGTGAAGCCGACGTCATGTACGCGGGGCTGCTTCCGAGGCGGGTGTGCTTTGATCGGATTAATGGTCTCGATTTAATTGATCTGCGCCCGCTCGCGCGGCCGAGCGCGTCCCAATAGCCGTCAATCGCCAACACTTGCCGGACACACTCGAGCCGAATTGACGCAGATCAATGCTCCTCGGGAGCGCTCACTTAAGCTCGTGGGAGTCGACGCGTCGCGATCAATCGGTCACGTGGTCGTAGCCTTGCGAAAACATCCACGGGGCGGCGACTCAAACCGCGCGCTGCGTGTTGTCTGCGGGCCATAGCCGGCCGAGGCGTGTTCTGGCCGAGGCGCCCGCCGACGGCCGGTTGAGCACGGCGACACGTTGCGCGCATCCGGCTCTGCGCGACCAGCTCAGGGACGAGTCGCACCGTTTACCTGGTAAACCAACATGAAAATCGAGCTCGCTGAAGCCTACCGAAACACCGCCCGAGGCCGTGAGGCAGAGGAGCTCCTGCTGCCGTGCGTGCAATGCGGTCAATGCGAATTCACCTGCCCCACCTTTCGGTTGCTCGATGACCCATGGGACGGGCCGCGCGGGCGAATCTATCTGATCAAGCAGATGCTGGAGGGCCAGGCACCCAGTGCGGCCTCTGCCTCGCCTGCGTTCGACCTGGGCGCCCTTGGCGGCAGGACGCTCGGCGCCAATGTGCAGCTGCACCTCGATCGCTGCCTCAGCTGCCGCTCCTGTGAAACCAGCTGCCCGCAGGGCGTTCGGTACGGACGCCTGCTCGATCTCGGACGGGAACTGGTGGAAGCGATCGAGCCGCGCCCTCTGCAGGACCGACTGGTGCGGCGAACGCTCCGTGCCGTGGTGCCCTTCCGCCGCCGGTTCACCGCATTGCTGCGGACCGGACAAGCCCTGCGCCGATTTCTCCCGGGCGATCTGCGCCAAAGGATTCCGGCGCGCCGCACGGCGGACCCCTGGCCCGAACGCCCCCATGCCCGAACCATGCTGGTCTGGCAGGGGTGCGTGCAGCCCGGTTTGGCACCGGATATCAATGCCGCCGCGGCACGCGTCCTGGATCGCTGCGGGATTCGGCTGATTCCGGCCAGAGACGGCTGTTGCGGGGCCTTGAGCCACCATATGGCAGCGACCGACGAAGCGCGTACCTTCATGCAAAGGAATGTCGATGCCTTGTGGCCGCACATCGAGGCCGGTGCCGAGGCCATCGTCGTCACCGCCAGCGGGTGTGGCATGCACTTCCGGGACTACGGCGCGCTGCTGAGCGATGATCCCGATTACCGCGATAAGGCCAAGCGCATCGCGGCACTGACCAAGGACATCGCAGAGGTCGTTGCCGAGGAGTGGGCGCAAGGCCGTCTGCCTGACCTGCCGGCCCCCGAGCGCCCGCGGCGTATCGCCTTCCAGTCATCCTGCAGTCTGCAACACGGCGAAAAGCTGAATGGGATGGTCGAAGCCCTGCTGAAACGTGCCGGCTTCAGGCTCGCTCCGGTGGCCTATGCCTTCATGTGCTGCGGCGCGGCCGGCACCTATTCCATTCTGCAGCGGGAACTGTCCGAGGCGTTACGTGAGCGCAAGCTGCAGACCCTGCTGTCGACCCGCACCGAGGCGATTGCGACCGCCAATATCGGGTGCCTGGCCCATTTGGCCGCGGTGTCGCCCGTGCCGGTCAGCCATTGGATCGAGCTGCTGGACCAGACCTTGTCGAGCGTCGAAGCCGATCAGACTGCGCCTTAACCCGGGCCCGCGGACAAATGCCGTAGGGGGAAGCCGCCGTCTTCCCCAGGCGTCGTGCCCTCGGCGCGGTGGCAATCACATTACGAAACGCTGGTCCGGTCAGTCGGGGCGAAGGCAGGACGGGACGTCAGCCTATGGCCGCGCAACAGCCCGCGACACTATTTACGGGGCGCGCTGTTGGAGCCGCCTCCGCGGCTACCCTGCCCCGCCATGAATGCCACGGGGGCAACCGCTGTCTGGTCGATGACCACATCCACCACGGCCGGCATGTCCGCGTCGATCGCATCTCGGAGCGCTTTGCCGATGTCCTTCGGATCCGTCACCCGAACGCCCCAGGCACCCATGTTCCGCGCGATTCCGGAGAAGTCCGTCGCCTTGAACTCCGACAGTTTGTCCAGATCGCGGGACCCCGGCCACAGAGACCGAAGCAAATGCGTCTGGAAAGCCATGGCCCGATTGTTCAACACCACCGTGATCAGGTTGATCTTGTTCCGCACGGCCGTCTCGAGCTCGGCCAGGTGATAGAAGAATCCGCCGTCGCCCGTAAACGCCACCACGGGCCGATCAGGCACCGCGGCTTTGGCTCCGATGGCAGCGGGAAATGCCCAACCCAGGCTCCCCTCGCAATGCAGGAATGTCTTCCCCGGCGGAAGATCCATGTACACACCGGCCCAGGTGCCGACATAGCCGGTGTCCGTGACATACAGCGTGCTCTCCGGACAGGCCTTCACGACCTCGACCGCCAGTCGTTCGGGGCGAATCGGTATCCCCTCGCCATGGATGTGCTCGCGTTCGCCGTCACGCCACTCTCTCAGCTCCCGCTGCGCCTGCGCCACCCACCTGCGGTGCGTACCGGGCGTTCCTGAGCATGCGACCTCGAGCATCTGCCGCAGGACCGATCGCGCATCGCCCACCAGGGGCAACACATTGGGATAGTTCGCACCGGGCTGTGCCGGGTTGATGTCGACGTGAATCACCGGCACCCCCGGCGTCGGCATCTGCCTCATTCTCGTGGTCGCCCCGCCGTGATGGCCCCCCACGTACATCACCAGATCCGCTTCGCTGACTACCCGATCGGTGGATGGTCGGCGGTACGAACCCGTCACGCCCAGCGCCAACCGATGCCGCTCGTCGATGCTGCCCTTGCCGCCCAATGTCGTGGCGACCGGCACGTCGAGTCGCTCGGCGAAGGCCGTCACTTCCTCCCAGGCACCGGAAACGACAGTGCCCCGGCCACAGATCATCACGGGACGCTCCGCGCGGCGAAACTCCCGGACCGCCTGCTCCACCAGGTCGTCATCCGCCCGCGGACGGAATGCCGGGTAGGAGAAGTAGCGCTGATCCAGGAAACGGAAATCGAACTCCCCCTCCGCCGTCTCCAAGGCCCCGTCCAGATAGAGATGCACCGGCCGCGGCGCACCGGTCGTCATCTCCCTGTACGCCTTGCCGAAGAACTCCGCCATACGATCGATCGACCGAACCTCCGCGTCGTACTTGGTCACCGGGCGGAAGTCGACGTAGGCCTCCTGGTAGGAGTTACCGTGATAACGGGAACCGGGAAGGACAGGGGTTATCGCCAGTAGCGGCGTCTTGCTCTGCCAGGCGTCCACGAGCCCTGCATACAGATTCGTCGCCCCGGGGCCGCCCTGCGCAATCACCATCGGGGGTGTACCCGATGCTTGCGCATAGCCGTCGGCCATGTAACCCGCCGCCTTCTCGGAGTGACACAGTACGCGCTTGATCGGGTCGTCGGCCAACTCCACCAGGGTCGGGTATAGGAACGTCGGCACGAAGAACACCGCCTTCGCTCCGGATCGGCGCACCACTTCTGCTAAAAACTCCTGGCCCTTCATTCGCTCCGGGCACTCGCCTGCAGTGCGTTCGGGGCGCTCCTTCTGCTCTGCGATCATGGGTCTCATCGGCTGCATCCACCCTTGTGCGTGCCAAAAACGCCGCCGCGGCTTCTGTGCGCGAGCAAGAGCTCACGCCGTGATTCGCGCCTATTCGGAGTCGGGTCATTGCCCGATACAGCTGCCCCCAGGAGTGCCAAAGAGGCGTGGAGATCGGGCATCACGCGTCTTACCCGCAGTGACCCACGCCCTGCAAACGCGACCCTCACGAACGGGCGACCGATGCAGTCAACGCACGATCTTGCGCCTGCTCGCGATCCCGACGGATCTGCCGGGCCAGTGCCACGATCCGCGGATAAAGCCGCTCCACGTCTTCTTCCGGTGCTTCCTGGCCGTAACGCTTTCTTACCCCGTGCTCCTGCAATTGCACGTAGCGTTGCGGTGCCACACCGTGGCGCTCGAGACAGCCGCGGACGCACGCCTGCGGGCAGCCGTCGAGGGCAAGAATCGGCCGGCCTGAGGTCACTTGACGCACGAAGCTCGCGATGTCAGCGCCGACCCCGGCGATGCACGACCACTGTGCCTCGCCGCTGCGGTCCAGGCGCAGGGCGAGGGTGTTGGCCAGTTGCGCAGCACTCGAACACCCTGAGCAACTGTACACAAGCGGAAGATGGTTGATCTGTCTGACCACGATATGGCTCCACGGGTGACTGGTTTCATGACCGCTCGGCCAGCGGACCTTTCCAATGCAACTGGTAAGCCGCTATTCCGGCTCGAGCCAGCGCTCGGAAATCTCCGCCTGTACGGTGTCGTTCGGGTTCGCATCGGGGGTCTGGTCGCCCCACAGCTCCTTTTGCCGAAACCGCAACACGTAGAACCATTCGGCCCTGTCCGTGTGACCCCACGCCTCTTCTTCGGGAGGCGGGCTTTCATAGGCGACAGCGTCGACGGTGCCCACCGCCCCTCGCATGTACCGAGGAGTCTGGTTGTAGAAGAAATCCGGCAGGTCTTTCACCCGCAGGCGATCGCCCGCCTTGAACTTGGGTGGTCCACCGGCTTTGCCCGAATAACACTGGGGGTCGCCGATCCCTGTGGCCAGTTCAGCGTGCGGATTTTTGCGCATGACGCCTTTTCACCTCTTCGATCTTGTCGGTCAGCTCCGTCAGTGTGACGTGATCCTTGTCGACCATGGCGCGTGCCGCGGCCAGCAGCCAGCGCCCGTAGTACGGCATGCCGAGATACTGCACCTGGCCAAGGTCCGCATGCCGGCGGTGCTTCTCCACCGTATTCCAGATGCCGCGCCAAGCCAGGCACTCACAGGTCACGAAGGTGTTCAACTCCCACGGTTCCTGCTGTCGTTCTTGCGCCTGGATGGGGCCATCGGTCTCACCGCCGAGATCGTGGGGTATGCGCATCGACTCTTTGAAGCGCGCGTGATCGAAAAGATCCGGCGGGGGCAGATTCTGGGGTGTTTCCGGCTTGCGCGACGTCATGATCTTGCCTTCCCCTGGTGACGGTTGGAATCGAAGGGAGTTGCGCACCGCTCCTGGTGGAACATCGATTTGCTTGGTGCTCTTTGCGTAAGCGGGCGTCCGCGTCCACGGTTCAAATATGAGTCATCGAATCGTGCCTTTCCAAGACGGAATGCTGATACCTGCCATAGAAGTTTCTTTGGTGGCGCAGTCCGCAAGCAGCCGAACGTGCAGTGAGCGCAAGATCATGCTGCGCGTGATCAGGGGACGCCTTGAGATTAGACTTCGCCCAGATCGACCTCTTCCCGCGTTTCAATGCCGCGGCACGCTCGGCCGTACACGGGAGCTACGGAAATTCAGTGCGATTCCACGGCGAGGAATTTGTCGCTGCCTTCTCGGCACCCGCAACATACCTGAAGGGGAATTCAGCAGGCCGTTTTCGGCTGACGCCCTCGCTCGGCCCAGTCCAACGCCAGTGTCCCAAAAGCGCGACACGCCGCACTCTTGTAGCCAGCTTTGCGACAGATCACCGTGATGGCATTGTCGGGAATTTCCGGGGAGAGCCTGATCGGGGCGAGCCCGGGCTGACGGCAGATGATGGATTTCGGCAGCACGGTGCTCAGCGAGCCAAGGGTGACCATCTCGATGATGACGCTGAGTGAATTGGTCGCCACCGCAATGCGCGGCGCAATCCCATGGTCGCAGCAATACCGGTCGATGTGCTGGCGCAGCGCAAAATCGGTGTTGAGCAGAACCAGCGACTCGCGCGCGAGCTCCTGGGGGTTCATCGGCGCCGTCTGCCCGGCACGGCAATGATCGTTACCGATCGCAAGGCAGAGCTTCTCCGTGAACAGTGTCGTGGAATCAACGTCACTCGATGGAAGTTTGGACGGGAACGCCTTGCTGAAGACGATGCCCAGATCAATACGCCCTTCCATCACCGCGGTCTCGATGTCGCCTTGGGGCATTTCGAACGTGCTCAGGGTGATACCGGGATACAGGCTGTCGAATTTTGCCAGTAACGAGCACGTCAGGTAGTCAGTGATGGGAGTCCACCCAAGACGAAGGGAACCACAGCTGAGCGCCTGCAGGTCCTGGATTGCCCGCACCCCCGCGGCCATTTCTCCCCGGGCGCGCCGGGCATGGAGCAGATAGACCTCGCCGGCCGGGGTCAAGCGCATACTGCGCCCCGAGCGATCCACCAGCAGCGACTGCAATGAGGCTTCCAGCTGTCGGATCTGCTGTGACAGCGCCGGTTGGGAGATATGGAGCGCCTCCGCCGCCCGCGTATAGCTGCCGTGCTCCGCGATCGCGAGCAGGTACTGCAGGGAACGTGGGAAAACGACCCGCGGCTCCATGGCGTACTCTTCATGGCTGTTCCATCACACTACGTCGCCGCCATGAGAATCACTTGATCTGGATCAAGCGCATGCGCCGATCCAACGCGCCACGTTCATTGCGGGGTTCAGAAACGGGTCTAAGCAGGCCATGGCGAGGCGCGAATTGGGATGCTGTTCGGCCCTTCAACGCCTAGACTCCATCCTCCAACAGTTCACGCAGGGTGTGCCGCGTCCGCTCCAGGCGGTGGCGGTGAAATCCGGCGACGGGGTTCTCGGAGCCGTAGGCCAAGCTCACCGCGGCGTTGGCGCGATCGCGCATCTCGGGGGAGGCCGCCCCCTGGCGTGTCAAGGCAATGATCCGGTCACGGAAGGCGACGACGGAGCGCACCGTCTCGGCGACCTCCTCGTGGGGGGTTGCGGCGCCGGTCTCGAGGATCGCATCGAGCCCCGCAATCGCCTTCTCGGCACAGCGGCGCGCTTCAGCGTCCATCACCGACTCTGTGCCGATACCGGCGCGGCAAGTGTTCCGGCTGGGCGCTGGCGAAATAGCTCGCCGGTCGTTTGGCCGATTCCATGCCGGCACGCATGAGGCCGTGACGCAGGGCGTAGCCGCCGGCGATCAGCGCCAGGGAACCGACCACCGAGACCGCGGGCATGCGGTTGCCGCCGAGCCGGTTGATGGCGTAGGCACTCAGGGGCACCACCCCGGCGAGCACCACATCCCCGGTGACCAACAGCCGTTTGGATGGCGTCCCGTGAATCGGCCGCGAAACGCCCGCGTTCCGCCAACGCCGCTGCAGGGCAAAGCTGACGCCCAGGTGCGCGGCAGTGGCCACGGCGGCGACATCGTCGAGGCGCCGACTGTTCTCGCGCCGCCCTGCCCAGCGCTCGCCGAGGGACAGTGCCGCGGCGGCCATGGCGGTTGCCGAGGTGGCGAACAGAGCGCCCAGATGGCGCGGTGCCGCCGCCCAGAGGGGTGAGCTGGTCGCCGCAAGGATGGAGGCGGTGTACGTGGCCGCCCCCGCCCCGGCGATCGCCGCCGGGACCTGGGCCAGGTTCGCCGCGCCCTCGGCCAGGCGACCGGCGCGCCCGCGGCCGCGCAGCATCTCCCCCAGTGCGGTGATCCCCGAGAAGGCGCCGAAGGCGCTCAGAATGTAGGACCCCACCGACATGGGCGACGTGGGCCGCAGGATGCGCAGCATGTTGTACCAGCGTCGCGGTGTGCGCAGATCGGCGATCAGAAGCACTGCACCGGCCGCCGTGCCCACAGCGGAGAGATAGCGCGCGTGGCGCACCATGCCCCGCCAGCGCCGTGGATCGAGATGTTGGGCGATGCCGGCCAGCACCTGCGCCGCACCGGCAAGGCCGGCCAGATACACGTAGCCGCTGACCATCCACTTCCAGGGCGCCGGCTTCAGAGGCGGCAGCCCATAGTACGTCTCCCCCGACCAGGGACGCGCGAGGTTCAAACGTGGACGCCGCGCCTGCCCCACAGCTCAGCCCCTGCCCCTGGGCCCGAGCAGGGCGACCGCGGCAGCCGCCATCCCGGCGATGGCGGCGAGCCCCGCACCGAATGACGGCACAAAGCGCTCCGTCGGGCGGGTCGGCGCGGCCGGCAGGTTGTAGACCTCGGGCCGATCGGTGAGCAGGAAGAAGGCGTTGAGCCGCCCCAGTCCACCGGTGGCACCCGGGTCTCCCGGCGTGCCATACAGGTAGGCATCCTCTGCGCCGCGTGCGTGCAGATCCGCGACCCGCCGGCGCGCGCGTTGGTCCAGCACCGCCAGCTCCCCGAATTGGATCGAGTCGGTGGGACACACCTTGGCGCAGGCCGGCTCCAGCCCGCCCTTGAGCCGGTCGTAACACAGGGTGCACTTGTGGGCCTTGCCGTCCAATTCGTCCAGATCGACCACACCGAAGGGACAGGCGGGCACGCAGTAGCCACAGCCGTTGCAGATGTCCTGCTGCACCACCACGGTGTCGAACTCGGTGCGGAAGATCGCCCCCGTGGGGCAGGCCTCCAGGCAGGGAGCGTTGCCGCAGTGCTTGCACACGTCGCTCATCATCAGCCAGCGGGACTGAAAGTTCGGCATGGCGCCCGGCCGCGTGCCACTGGCGCCGATCTGCTCGACGAACGCCACGTGCCGCCAAGTGGTGGCCGACAGCGCCTGGGTGTTGTCGTAGCTCATGCCGGTGAGCTCCAGTTCCTCGGCCGGAAGCTGGTTCCACTCCTTGCAGGCCACTTCGCACGCCTTGCAGCCGATGCACAGCGTCGTGTCGGTGAAGAAGCCGTAGCGCTTGCCGGGCTCGATGCGGGTGCCCGCCGTGAGCTCCGATTCGTCGGCGATGGGGCCGCCAAGGACGCTCTCGGGATAGTCGCGGCCGCGGGGATGCACGCTCATGGATGCTCTCCGTTGTGCCCGGGCTCCAAGCGGCCCTTGCGCACGGCGCAGGTCAGGGCCTTGTTCTCGTGCATGCTGGTGTTGGGATCGCCGACGATGGCGGTCAGCACGTTGGCGATATCCCCGGTGGCGAGCCCCTGCCAACCGAAATGCCAGGGCATGCCCACCTGATGGACGCGGCGCTCGGCAATGGTGAACGGCCGCAGCCGCTCGGTGACCAGCGCACGGGTCTCGATCTCGCCCCGGGCGGTGGCGATGACGATCCAGTCGAGATTGGCGAGCCCCAGTTCTTCGGCGAGCTCCGGCGCGATCTCGGCGAACCCCTCCGGCTGCAGCTCGGCGGTATGCGCCACGCCGCGGGTCGGTGCACCGCCGCAGTGGTGCTCGGTGAGCCGATAGGTGGTCAGGACGTGGGGGTAGCGGGGATCGGCGGGGGCATGCAGCGGATTGTCGGCACGCTCCCACTTCTTCGCCACCGGACTGCTCTGCTGGCCATAGAGGGGGTTCATCACCGGGCTCTCGACCGGTTCGTAGTGGCTCGGCAGCGGCCCGTCCTTGAGCCCCGAGGGACAAAAGATGGCGCCGCGCCCATCGGGCATCATGATGAACGGCTCATCGCCCCGCAGCGCGTCCATGCCCACCGGCTGCGCATCCCAGTCGGGCTGATAGTCGGGGCGCTTGCGCGGTTGGAAATCCACGGCGTCGTGGCCCTGCCACCGGCCCTGCCCTTCGTCCCACCACACCAGTCGCTTGGCGTCCGACCAGGGGCGGCCTTCAGGGTCGGCGGATGCCCGGTTGTACAGGGTGCGGCGGTTGGCCGGCCAGGCGAAGGCCCAGCCCAGGTGCGTGCCGGGTCCGTCGGGACCATCAACCACCCGCGCGCGAGTCTGGTTACGGTCGGCCGCCGGATACGTCCCGCAGTACAGCCAGCTGCCGCAGGCGGTGGAACCGTCCGCCTCGAGCTCCGTGAAGGTGCGCAGCTGCTTTCGTTCCGGCCAGGTGTAGCCGTTGATCTCCTTGAGAACGGCCTCTGCGGAGGGCTCGTGGCGCGGGCCCTCGGTCGGGTAGTCGAGGGTCACGTGCCGGATGGGCGCATCACGCTGGGCGTGGCTGTCGGCGTACAGCGCCTTCAGCCGTTGCCCCAAGTGGAACAGGAACCACAGCTCCGAGCGGCTGTCCCCCGGCCCGTCCACCACTTTGTCGTGCCACTGCACCAGACGGTGGGTGTTGGTGAAGGTCCCCGCCTTCTCACCGGAAAGCTCCGCGGGCATGAGGAACACCTCGGTCTTGATGTCGGCGGGCGTGAGCTCGCCACTGCGCACCGCATGGCCGCTGCGCCAGAAGTTGGCGCTCTCCACCTCGTCGCTGTCGCGCACCACCAGCCAGTCCAACTGCCCGAGGCCCCGCTGCACCAGCTTCGAATTGCTGCCGCCCACCACCACGTTCTGCCCCAGGAGGAACAGGCCCTTGATGATCCCGTCCCTGATGGCCAGGGTCATGGCGAGCTGGGAATGGTCGCCGACGATCTTCGGCAGGTAGTGAAAGCCCCATTCGTTCTCCGGCCCGGCGGCGTCGCCGTACCAGGCCCGCAGCAGGCTGGTTATGTATTTCGGGAAGTTGACCCACCAGCCGGTGGGGATGGTCTCGTCATCGAGGAACTGGTCGAAGTGCTTGGCCTGCGGCTTGAAGGCGTTGGGCTGTGGAAGATAACTGGGCAGCATGTTGTACAGGGTGGGGATGTCCGTCGAGCCCTGGATGCTGCAATGGCCCCGCAGGGCCAGGATGCCGCCGCCGGGTCGGCCGATATTGCCGAGCAGGGACTGGACGATGGTCGCGGCGCGGATCATCTGCACGCCGACACTGTGATGGTTCCAGCCCACGGCGTAGCAGATGGCGCCGGTACGTTCCCGGCCGGAGTTGCGGGTGAGCGCCTCGGCCACTTTGAGGAACGTCTCCTTGGGACATCCGGTGATGCGCTCCACCGCCTCGGCGGTGTAAGGCGCGTAATGCCGTCTGAGGATCTGATAGACGCAGTACGGGTGCTGCAGCGTATAGTCCTGCTCGGGCGGCTTGTCGTGGAGCCGACCGGTCATTTCCGAGAACGACTCGGCCGTATTCAGGTAGTGCTCGGAGAGCACCGACGGCAGCACCATGTCCTTGTACTGCCAGGAATCGAAGTCGTAGCCGTTCTTCTCGTCGTTCCAGCCGGAGAAGCGCCCATCCAGCGCCGGCGCCTCCTTGAACTTGCCATCGATGATGGTCGCCAGGTTGGTGTAAGGGACGGCGTAGTCCTTGAAGCACAGGTCGTGCTCGAGGATGAAACGGATGATACCGCCGAGGAACGCGATGTCGGTGCCCGCACGGATCGGCGCGTGGATGTCGCACAGCGCCGAGGTACGGGTGAAGCGCGGATCCACGTGCATGATGGTAGCGCCGCGCTCCTTGGCCTGGAGTACGAAGCGAAAGGCGATCGGGTGGGCCTCGGCCATGTTGGAGCCCATCACCAGCACGCAATCGGAGTTGGCCAGATCCCATTGGGGCATGGTCGCCGCGCCGCGGCCGAAGGAGGCGCCCAGGCCCGGTACGGAGTTGGCATGGCAGACCCGCGCCTGGTTCTCGATCCAGACCATTCCGAGCCCGCCGCCGAAGAGCTTCTTGATGAGGTAGTTCTCTTCGTTGTCGAGGGTCGCGCCGCCGAGGGAGCCGATGCCGAGAGTGTGGTTGACCTTGGTGCCGTCCGGCAGTTCCTCGACGAAGGTATCGTCCCGGGTCTGCTTCGTCAGTTCGGCAATCCGGTCCATGGCCCAGTCCAGGGGCTTGTCCTCCCAATGGTCGGAATATGGGGCGCGGTACTTCACCGTCGTCAACCGGGTGGGGTTGCTGATCAGGCTGAAATAAGTCGCGCCCTTGGGACACAGCGTGCCTTGGTTGATGGGACTGCGGGGATCGCCTTCAGCGTGGATGACACGTCCGTGCTTGGCGTACACCAGCAGGGCGCAGCCCACCGCACAGTAGGGGCAGATGGTGGTGCCGACGGCGTCGGCCCGCTCCAGCCGCGGGCGAAGGCGCTCGGAGGCGCTGCTGCGCGCCGCATCCGAGCGGTGGTCGGCGCCCCGGAGTTGGCGCGGCAGGGACCAGTCCCGGCCGAACGCCCGGACCCGCTGCAGCGGCGTGCGGCGGCCAACGGTCACGGCGCACCCTCGGCGACCGGCCGGCGCTGCGGTTCCCCGCCGGACGCCGGTGGTTCGGTGATGTCGTGGGCCAAGGCCGCGAGCCGCGCGGGCGCGGGCGTGAAATGCACTTGCACCGGGGATCGCCGCTCGAGTAGACCGGTCAGATCCTCGGGCTCCAGGGGCGCCCCATGGGCGAGCACGAACAGCAGCGAGCGTCCATCCACCGCCGTGAGCCGGAATCGTCCTTCCTGGACGACGGTGATCTCTCCAACGATGGTTTGCACCGCAGCCTCCGTGCCCGCCTTCACCGCGTCACCGCAAACGCTCGTTCGAGTATAGGAGCCGTCACCGGGCCGCAACGAAAAAGTCCTGTCTCTGCAGCAGCGGCGAGGGTGGCGGCCTCCGCGAGGTTTCGCGGCATCCGACGGCACCGCCTCCCAGGCGGGGCACCCACTGCTCCGCCTCTATCCCGCTGACCGGCCGAAAGGAATCCAGTGCCACTCGCGGATCTCCCCGCCCTGAGTCCGGGCGCCCGACACGCCGCACGCCGCCCTGCTCCTGATCAACGACATCAACGACGCGGGTCCAGGGCACGAGCGGTTGCTCGCCCAGGCGCTGCCCCATGGCCGAGTGGTTGGCGAGCTTCAAGCGCGAGGCCGGCGTGCGGGCCCTTCGATGAGCGGAGCGGGCGCAGCTCGCGAAACAGCGTGTACACCATGGCGAAGAGGATCAACGTGAACGGCAGGGCGGCGAGCACCGCCGCCGACTGCAGTCCTTCAAGGCCGCCCGTGGCGATCAGGGTGAGACAGATGGCCGCGATCAGCCCACCCCAGGCGAGGCGCTTCACCAGCGGCGGGTCGATGGAGCCTTGGTCCGTCATCTGCGCGACGATATACGAGGCGGAGTCCGCCGACGTGATCAGAAAAATGAAGATCATCGCGATGGCGAGCACATTGAGGAGCACAGACAAGGGCAGAACACGCACCACATGAGGAGTTCAGTTCAGTCCTGAAACGCAGCCGGCATGGCTCCACGCCCGTGGCGAACCGCCCATGGCGCTACGCCATCTCCTATGCTGAACCACGGGACACGACGGGTGGTCGCCAGACGGAGAGGAAGGCTTTTCGGCCTCACGCCTGCGGCGGCAGCACAGCGCCCGCGGCGCGGCCCGTCACCGTGATCGCAAAGCAAGGAGCACAGACCTATGAAGTGAGTCGCTATCCTGCTCTCCGCGGCGTACGTTCCCTGCCCGTCCTGGGCCGATGGCGCCGCCGAGGACACCTTCCTGGCCAACGTCGGGCACGTGCTGTCCAGCCCGGGGCACCTGTGGCCTCTGACGCTGGTGGCCGCCGCGGCCGGCGCCGTGACGCTGTGTCGGCGGCGTACCCGGAGCAGGCCGAAGCAGCGTGTGGAGGCATGACGGGACCTTGCGCGTCGTCAGGTGTCGAGGCACCCCGCCTGCACTGCCCGCTGCAGTTCCTCCATGTCGGCGCAGGCCGCGATAGCCTCGGCGTCCAGGCAGAGTGTCAGCGCCCGGCCGCGGCGGCGATAGATCGCCGGCAGGCGCGCATCGCCCGCCCCATAGCGCTGCAGCAACTCGTCCCGGTGCAGGAACTCGCAGGGCAGCCCCAAGCCGGCGATGAACGCCTTCCACTCCTGGTGCATGCCAAAATGCCCGTGGGTAATGGCACACAGCTGGCAGCTGTAGGTCTGGGGCGAGAACGCTTTGTGGGCCATATCTGTAAGTGCGTTGAACAGGCCGCTGTCGGCGTTGTAGACGAACACCAGCGCGTCGTTCCCCCGAGGACCGCCGTCATCATGCATGGCGACGCCCCGCCGTCCCGACCACCTTGAGGGCGAGCAGCACCACCGGCGTGCCATGCAGGAACAGGTCGAAGATGTCGATGGGGCGGCGCAGGTCGCCGGCGAACAGCATTTTCAGTTTCTCCCACGCGTGGGGCTCGGGGGTGAATGGCGCCAGGCCGAGCAGCAACGCCGCCACCAGCAACAGCGGCAAGGGAACCGGGTCCAGCCACTTCAACATGCGAGGCCTCCGCGTTCACGCAGCCAGGGAAATCGGTTCAGGTCCTCGGGCCGGTCCAGGTCCCGGCGCACCGGCAGCTCCTGCCAGCGGCATCCTGCAGCCGTCAGGCGTGCACGGGTCTGCTCCAACACCCGCTCCGTACCCCAGCTCACGCCGGTGAACAGCGCAGACCTGGCGCGCCGCAGTCCGATGAGGTAATAGCCGCCATCCGCCGCCGGTCCGAGCACGGCGTCGGCGCCTCCCTCCAGCCAGCCGGCCGCCTGGTGCAGGTCGGCCGCCGTCAGCTCGGGACAATCGGTCCCGATCAGCAGGGCCCACGGTGCCTCGGCCAATGCCGACTCCAGGCCCGCCAGCATCCGCAATCCGAGATCGGCGCCGCGCTGGGTCTTCAGGACAACGTTCATCACCCGCTGGGATCGGGCGAATGCCGGATGGTCCGCGCTCGGCGTACACCAGAGCTCGACCTTGAACTCACGGGCAAGGTCGAGAGTGCGCCGCAGCAGTCGCTCACTGAGCCGCGCAGCACCCTCGGCGCCCAGGGCGGGTATCAGGCGCGTCTTGGTGGCGCCGGGCTCCGGCGCCCGCGCGAACACCAGCACCCGACCCGGCGTCGCGACCGTCATCGGTAGCGCCTTGCAAGGGCGCTGGGGTGCGCGCCGAGCGCGTAGGCCAGGCGCAGGCGCCACATGAGAGCGATGGTGCGCAGGATGCCGTTGCGTTCCCAACGGCGGCTGGAGGTGACCAGAGGCGTGGCGACTACGGCAGGAGGACTGTGTCCCTTAAGGCGCGTCGTGAGCTGCACGTCTTCCATCAACTCCAGGTCCGCGAACCCGCCGAGCGCTCGAAACAGGTCGCGGGTGACGAACAGGGCCTGGTCGCCGGTGGCGATGCAGGTACGTCGCGCCCGTTGATTCATCATCCACTCCACCACCCGCAGCAGCGGGTGGGCGCCGCTCAGGCGCACATCGAACCAGCCCCAACGGGCTGTCCGAACGGCATCGGCAATGAGCCCGTCGGCATCGGACGGTATGAGCGAATCCGCGTGCACAAACCACAGCACCTCGCCGCGCGCCACCACGGCA
>Ga0209347_1002600_pt1 | contig 23210 bp, 23 predicted proteins | sample AutmiccommuBRH23_FD_187382 | JGI IMG/M metagenome (GOLD analysis project Ga0209347, IMG submission 187382) | Deep subsurface microbial communities from Mt. Terri, Switzerland - Autotrophic microbial communities BRH/23 (SPAdes) (version 2) | ecosystem: Environmental > Aquatic > Deep subsurface >...
GGGTCTTTCCAAGCCAGGGAATCCGAAAACCTGATCGGGGCGCCGCCATGGCTGCCTTGGACGACGACGCTGAGTATGAGGGCTCCAATGCCGTGGCGAATAAACATGAGCAGACCTCCCGTTCACTGATCAGCGGAGGCTGAATCCAAACAGCAGACGCGACACGCGCCGCATGGGCGCCCTTTGGAACTGTGTCGTTCTCTGTTCCGGCCGATCGGAGATAAACCTCGCTCGCGTCGGAACGGCGTAATTCTAGCCGAGGCATCGCCGAACGGAAGTGGTCAGCACGGGTTGGCGTCGGCCATAGAGAAAGGACACCGGGACTGATGTTTGCGTCTGCGGGGGTGCGTCCGGCATTGAACGTCCGCGAGTCGACCGCTTGTGCCAAGACCGACTGAAGGCTACTGCAAATGTTCTCAGTGGCTACCGAACTCTTTCGGCCCACTAATTCCAGTAGTTCCGGGAGAAAGGAGTGGGACGCGGGTCAGTCGGGGTTGAAATCGATCATATGTCGGAGGAAGGCGCGGTTGTCGGCCTCGCGCAGACGCCGGCAGACATCGCGCGCCATGTTCATGTACACCACCGCGAATTGCCCCACGTTGTGCTCGTAGAGGCGATAAAGGTCAGAGGCGGTCAACTCGAGGGCGCTGCTTTCTGCGAGTGCTATTGTGGTGGTGTTGCGCGGACCCAGGTCGATCAAAGCCATTTCGCCAAAGCTGTCCCCACCATGAAGGGTCTTGATCTGATGTTGCCGACCCTGCCAATGCTTGAACATACCTACCCTCCCGCTTTCCAGAACATAGACGGATTGGGCGGCATCCCCCTCGCTGTAGAAGCGCTCGTTCTCACCGCGCTTCACCACTGTGGTGAGCCCAAGCAAGAATTCCACGGTATCCGCGCTCAGTCCGCCGAAGAACGGCATCGACTGCAGCAAGGCGATCCGTGGATCTGGGGCAAAGGGATGCATGGGCATTTACTGTCGGCCGACTCCGCGTCAGCATTTCCACCGAGTCTCAACGAGATCCGTGTCTTCAGTGTAGACCCTGCGCGAAAACGGGCCTGCGAAAAAGGGGGTCGGTGACAAACGAGAATCATTCCCCGGCTACCCCGGGCGGCCGGCCTCGTGCGGCATGGGCGACCGCGCGACCGAGCGCCCGTTTTACCTGCCACAGGAGCGATTATTCCCGAGGGGCATGGAGAACATCGCCGCTTTGCGAATCTCATGAATGCGAGGCGTTTCGTGTACCGGAGCCGAGAAAACGCGGTCTGTCCCCTGTTACTTTTTATCCGTTGATTGGCTAGAGAGCGCGGTGCCTTACACATACGAGCCGACGGTTCATTTTCCGGACGGCATGCGCAAAGCCGGACTGTCCGTCCTCGGGTACACCGACCCCTTCAGTTCTTTGATGATTCGCCCGGCTCCTTTGTTCGGCCCGTTTTCGTTCGGGTTCGAGAGAGAAAACCCACTCGGTACACGAAGGCCACGCCCACGGCGGCCACCGCCAGGCCCAGGATGTCGGTTGCGATCACACGATCGCCAAACGCCGCCCAGGCCATCAGCATGGTGACCGGAGGACTGAGATAGAACAAGCTGGCGACCCGCGTGGCATCGTGACGTGCGAGCAGTTTCCACATGGCCCAATACGCGCCCAGGGACACCGCAAGTATCAGCCAGATCATGGTGGCAACGAAAGGGGCCGTCCATTCAGCGGCAAAAGACTCGAGCCACCATGCGAGGGGTAACAACGCCACCGCGGTCGCGGCGCTCTGATAGAGCAGTGCAGCATCATCTGGCAGCCGTATCGGTGCGCGGCGCCGTTCTCGATGTCGCTGCATCAGACTGGCGATGGTGATTGCAATCACAGACCCGAAGGGCAGCAGATAGCCGGCCACGCCGATGTCGTTCTCTACGGAGAGGCGCGCTCCCACTGCGATCGCCACGCCGACAAACCCGAGAAACAGGCCCAGCCATTGCCACGCGTCGGTACGCTCGCCGAGGATCGGTCCCGACAAAGCCCCTGTCAGTAGCGGCTGCAACGCCGTGACCAGCGCCACGATTCCCGCCGGAACACCCATCGCAATCGACACCAGAACACACCCGAGCCAGACGCCGTGCGCAAGCACACCCACCACTGCGGTGTATCCCGCGACCGCCATACCCGGCCATTTCAGCCGGTGGCGCACGCCGAGCCAAACTCCTATCACTCCCGTCAGAATTAGATAGCGCCAAAACAGCAGCGTCCAGGGTCCGGCAAACGGCAGTCCGTATTCGGCCCCGATGAAGCCAGAGTTCCATAGCAGAACGAATAGGAACTCGACTCCGAACGCTCGGTATAAGGATGGCTTCACGGCGGAGAACGGTTTATGGACAACCCCTCCGTCTCCCTTTTACCGCCTTGCCAATCAATGTTTATGTTGGCGTATTGGGCAGCGCCTGACTGCGTTATGGTCGCCATACCCATGAAAAAAACATCCATACCAGCAAAATAACGATAAAGATAAAAAATAGGACTTCCTTCCGCTTCCACCCAACACGGGCACTTACACGGCACCTGGACGTGCGCATCTTGTCGCGCCTTTCCTTCTGATACGCATCGATAAGCATGCGCGCCCTTCTATGTTCTTCTTCGCTTCTTACCCAGATTGCTGCAACCGATATACCGAAATTAGCTCGCGGTGTTTCATAGTAGGTGATTCCGTTTCGATCCAGCATCTCGCGCACGTCGTCGACCTCGTCATTCGGTGCACCGGCGATGTCGAAGACCTTTCTTCCAGAACTCATATTTAATCCCGCTTAGTAGAATCGCCAAAACTCCGCCATTTCATCCTGCGCCGCATCAGGTATGGCAGCGCGTCTCGGCCGTGTCACCGACGCCCAGGTATTTCCCATGCGGAACAAGCCAGCCGGTATCGCCCAAGCCGTTCACGCCAAAGCTCGACCAGCGGTACTCCTCGGGCGCCTCCACCATGGTCACCCGCACCGGGTTAGGCTCGATGTCACGCATGCAGGTGAGTAGGTATCGTTCGAACTGCACCAAGCGGGAGCTATGTCGGCCCACCCAGAGCGTGCCGTTCGCTGATACTCCTTGTTGGTGTGCTGCGCATAGCGGCACAGCCTCGGACTGTATAGATTTACTCCCTCCGCCGCCGCCGGATCATCGGAACGGGTGCAGGCCCGCGCCAAGGCCAAGGGGGTCGAGGTCAACGAACTCGCCAACGACCTACTCAAGCGGGCGATTCACAGGCGGTGAAGTAAGCAGTCGGGGAGTGCTAGCTCGTCTTATGTACACGTTCTTTCCTTAGCAGCTTATTAAAAATGCTGCCGATCACAACAGGAAGGAAAAACCACCATATAGTCCCAAGTACGCCGTGTACAAAATAGGGAAGCCACGTCCTAACAAAACTCCCAAGCTGGGTATCAGGCGAAATCCGATCAAACCCTTGAATTACGATAAGAGATACTGGGAAGTCCAGCGGCAACCAAAGCGTCCATAATAGCCGTGCCTGTCCTTCAGTAGATAAATGCAAATAAGTTGCAAACAGAAAAAACACCGCGAGATGTGCCGCGGCAAAGCCAATCCCAAACTTTTTTACCAGTGACATAGCGACCCGGCCTCCACGTTACACCCACATCATCAGCATTCGAGGCAGCACCAGGATTGGAGTCGCTCATATAATCTTCGGTCCTCTTCTGCGGGTTACCCAACAATAGAATCATTGGCAGTAGACCAGCGCCAGCACCCGCCGAACAAATCTTCAACTGCCTATCTGCGTCTACGCGTGCGCCGCGCGGTTCGCGAGGGTGTGCTATCGGGCAGTGCGGTAGTGCACCCCTTGGTCCGAGTGCGCGAGCAGCCCTGCGATTCTGATAGACGCAAACAGCCGACTCCTGTTCGCTTGGAGGCTGGGCTGCGGACAGAGGCTACAAACCCCACCAGCCCTGTTCGCGTGCTTTCTCCAGCAATAGGTGAGCCGACTGTTCTCCCTGTTGCTCTGCCTCTTGTAATAGCCTGACGGCTTCCTGCTCATCCTGCTCGACACCACGACCACTGAGGTACAAATTGGCTAGGCCGGTTTTCGCAGGCGCGTAGTCCTGCTTGACTGCCCTCTGGAACCATTCCCGCGCACGATCATAGTCTGGTGGACTCATGGCCAGGTAGAGTTCACCAACCAGGTGTTGCGCACGGGCATTTCCATTTTCTGCCCCTGGTAGCAGGAGATCAATCGCCGCCTGATACTGTTGCTTCTCCAGAGACTGCTGCACCTTTTCATCCAGCGACCGATCTGCCGCTGACTCAGGAAGCGGCGAGTACTCACGGGCTTCTGTGATGTTGTTTCTGACTTTTCCTTGCTCCATTCGCGCACCATTGCGGAGCTCTTGAAGCGCCTGGTTCGCTTCTATGGCGTAATCGCCAGAACGAGCCAATTGCGATAAGGACGCGATTGCGCTTTCGGCGATAAGAGGGTTTCCCGAACGGGCAAGCTGCATGAGCAGGTCAATGGATTCGGCGTCATCAACAACCGAAAGGGCTTCTGCAGCCAATGATCTCACGATCCAGCTGGCGTGCCCGACCGCCCGTTTTATGTAATCTTTGTACGCTGGCGTCGGCGACAAGGACATTAGCTGCTCCGCAAGCGCTAGTCGTGCGATCGGATGCTGGTACGTACCTGTGTGCTTCATCGTGTGAGGCAGCGCACGACCATCCCATAGGCTGCGTAGGATCGGGAGAGCCGCTGCTCGATCTACGTCAACCAATCTGATAATGGCGAGCCTTGCATTTTGTGGATCCGCCGTATCCAGAAGAGACTCGACTTGTTCGGCGCTCCTTGTACGTTGAAGCTGCTCGTAGAAGGCCCTCGGTTCCGGATCGCCCCGAGCATCCAGCTGTTGAGCGCACAAAGTCGCCGAGGGCGCTATGAGGAGTAGCACTGCCCATTTGTGACGAATTGACCTTTTCATCTTCATTAACCTTTACGGAACTATCGGACCGCGATAGCTGTCCTCAAAATCGGTTCCTTCGATTATCCTCCACTCATCAGCAGGCTCCCACCGCTTGTAACCATGCATCTCGTCCGCAAGTTTTCCGCAGTCGTCATAACACCGCAGAACACCCCACGCCGTAGCTTTGTAGAGCTCTTCCATATGTCCAGCCATGAAATATGTGGTCTGACACTTCCACTTTGGACTAATCCAGTCCAGCGGGCGACCTCTACCAAGTCGTCGGGGATTGTCTGGCGGCAAGGGGGCCCCGAGACTATTGATTGGCTCGCAGGTCGTGCTATCCCAACGCCTGGTGGTCATGGTTCTCCCTTGACCCGACGCCGAGTATCTGAATGAGAGCGGTGTAAAGATGCATTCAGCGGCTAGCCCTGTCGCATCGATCCAATAAAGCGGATTGGCCCCAACGTACAGATACGTGTTCGGACCAGCACCGAGTCCAATGGGATCGGAGGTGAGATACCGCCCTAGACCCGAGTCGTAGTAACGCGCCGCGTTGTAATGCAAGCCGGTTTCCTGATCGTAATACTGCCCCGGATACCTAAGATTCACGGTAATACCACCGATGGGTGCGCTGTCACCGAATGCGCGCCCGTCCCAGCGCCAGACGACCTCCCCCGCCGCGTCGGTCGCGAGCCGCGGCGTGGTCAGGTGGTCGGTGTGCAGGTAATAGATCGCCTCCCTGGTGGCCCCGCCGGTAGTCGGCCCGACCTTCACGGCACCGGCGATGACCGTGCCTTTTGCCTTGCCGCTGAGTACGATGTTGGTGTTTGTCCCAGCGTCTAACGTGAAGGTGCCAAGCAACACCCATTCGCCGCCGTTTGCGCGCTGATCTACGGGCACGGTCGTGGTGCCCGCGCTGTGCTCGATCGAAAACAGGGCATTACCGGCGTGGCTGCTTGCAGCGACCCAGCGCGCGTAGACTTGGTAGGTACCGGCTACGGGAACGCTAGGGGTCCATGCCGCGGTGTCCTTGCCCTTGCCCTTGGTGTTGGTCTGATAGTCAGTCCCATAGAAGCCCGATAGGCTGGTGGCCGTGGGCCAGTTGCCGACGTATACGGCGTCATGATTATCGAGAACAATCTCGAACGGCGCTACGGAGACCGCCTCGATTTGGGCGACCGGTGCTTCGTCGTCATAGAGATAGGCGCGCTGCAGTCGGCCCGTGGAACTCGTCTCGGCCAGGAGTCGTCCCGTGAAATCGTAATGATATATCGTAACTTGACTGCCCAAAGTCTTTCGCGTGCGCAGGCCTTGGTAGTTGTAGAAATAGTTGGCTGTCACCCCGCTCGCAGTCACCTCCTGCACCCGGCCTGCCGCGTTGTACGTATAGTTCCGTCCCCTGTTGTCACTCAGCGTTTGCCCGGCGCCATTAACTGTGAAACTGCCTTTTGGTCGGCGAGTGCCGCTCAGGCGATTGCTGTCGCTGTCATAGATGTACGTGGTGGTGTTTTCGCTGGTGCGGTTTCCGTTTCCGTCGTATGCGTAGTCCGTGGTCGCGACCTCCGTGGTGGTCACCTGATCTTGTGTCAGGCGGTCGAGCGCGTCATACAGATAGGCACCAGTCTGCTGAAGTGATTGCGCGCTGGTAACGTTTCCATTGTAGTCATAACTCATGAGCCGCGTGTCGACACTACCCACGTAAACTTCACGCAAGTGGCCCCTGATATCATAGGTCCGAGTCTCGTGAAGTGTGTTGCCGTAGGCCTCGCCAGTGACGAGCCCGTCCGCCCGATAGCTTCGATCTCCGACCACTGTTTGACTCGATCCGTTCACGGTCGTTGTTATACCAGCGATGCGCCCGATGGCATCACGCGGATAATTCACCTCGCGCCCGTCTGGATAGGTGATTTTGGTGAGACGATTCACGGCATCGTAGCCGTAGCCGGTTGTATAGACGAGTCCCAGCTCACTCTTTTGCTGTGTCGTGGTATTGCCGAAGCCATCGTAGCTATAGAGGGTTGTGCCGCTCTGATCGACTACCGAACACAGTCGCCCGATGCCAAGTCCGCAGAAAGTTCCACTGTCGTATACATACCTGATGTCTTCGGTTGCGCCGGGAAGGTCGGCCAAAGTGAGGCGGTTCAGGGCGTCGTAGCTATAGCTAACCTCAACACCAAGAGCATCAGTCATGGTCTCGATATTGCCGGCCGCATCATGCGTGTAGGTGATGGTACCGCGGTCTGGGCTGGTTTCCTGAATGAGATTGCCGAGGTCGTCGTAGCTGTACTGCGTGGCATCCTTGCCCGGGGGCGCTACCGACACCGGATGGTCATTGACGTCGTACTTATAGCTCGTTATTCCACCGATTCGGTCAACGGTCTGAACCAGACGATTTAGGGCATCAAACGAGTGCTGGGTAGTTGGATTCTGGTTTGGGTCCGTCTCGCTGCGGAGGTTACCGATCGCGTCGAAAATCGTCTGGGTCACGGAGCCGCCTTCATTGAAGGTAGCCAATCGGTTACGCACGTCATAAGCCATATCTACCTGACGCACGAGGGAGCCAGAGGGATCGTAGGTGTACTCGGCTCGGCGATTGCCCTTCACATCGTAAGAATACTCGACGCGATTGCCGAAACTGTCGGCAATGCGCCTTAAGGACTGAGCCGCATCGTACGCATAAGTGACTATCACGCCATCGGGTAGAATCGCGGTCTCCACCTCACCAAAGGCGGTGTAGCGTTACTCGGTCACGCGTGCGGCGCCGGCCGGCGGCGTCTGGGTGACAAAGCGCACTCGCCCCCGAGAGTCGTAGCTGAAGTTCGTGATAAGTCCGTTCGGGTCGGTGACTTGCGTAACTCTTCCAGCGGCATCGTAGAGATCGTAGGTTGTGACATGCCCCAAGGCGTTGGCGACTTTCTTAAGCTGACCGCAGTCCGCGCCGTGGGTGCATTCGTAGTATTCAAGGGTAAGAATATCCGCCACATCCGTGCGTGGGCCATCTACGGATTTCAATTGCCCAGCGGAGTTGTACCCCAGGGCGACGGTGCGGGAGATGGTGCTCCCATCAGGTGTGAAGCCGTTCTGGGTAATGATCGTGGGCAGGCTGGGATTCGCCGTATCGCTGTACTGTATGATTGTCCGGCGATTCTGGCCCGCCGCGACACTCGCTGCGCTGATGACCGTCGGCAAGTCTCGCGTGGGAAAAAGATATTGGTATGTTGTGCTGCGTGTCACGCCAGCAATCGCGGTTGGTGAATCGCAACTACCCGTCAGCCCCTCTGTTCGAGCGGTCCGTTGATTGGTGGCGTTATAGGCATAGGTCGTAACCCGGCCTTCCTCGTCTCTGCGGCAGATTAGATTGTTGTTGCCGTCGAATTTTTGAGCCAGCGTCTTTGCATCGGTCTGGTTGACCTTGGCAACGAGGTTCCTTACGCCAAGATTAACCTCAAATCGCATGATCTCCTTCGTGCTTATCGAGTCGGTAATCTCGGTTCTGGTCTCTGATGCGTACGTGAAGGTGAGTCGTTCCTGGGGAGTGCCGTTATCGGTCTGAGCGTACTCGGTGCGGGAGGCTTTGCCTTGCGCATCGTACACGTAGGAACTGGAACGCGTGATCGTTCCAGAAGTGTCCCTATAGGAAATGCCCGTGAGGTGATTGGGATACGAAGGGTTCTCGTAGTGGTAGAGTTTCTCGGTGGTATCGGGATAATCCACCCGCGCCAGGTTTTGGCTGTCGTCGTAGGTATAGGTTATCACCTCACCAGAAGCATCTGTGACTGTGGAAACGAGACCCCCTGGCCGTAGCCGAAAGTGAGCGTGTGACCGAAAGGGCCGGTTACCTCGGAAAGCCTTCCGTCGGTGTCGTAGCCGTAGCTCGTGATCTTGCCAGACCGATCAGTTTGGGTGATGAGTTTGCCGCTGAGGTCGTAACGCTGGACGGTACTGTCACGATGGCTAACGGTGTAGCCGCCGGAGTCCTGCGTGAGTATCACTCGGCTGTCCGGATCGCCCCGCCACGTACCAGATGCGTTCCGCCAGGTTTCACCGCGACCATCGCTGCTTCTGACCACGATGGTGTCAGCGCCTAGCTCGAGGTTGACGCCTAAATTGGAGATCCAGCCGATCCCCAAGCCCTTGTTTCCCACTTCGGAGCTGTTATATGAGCGGACAAACTCCAGTCCGGTCTTTTGCTCCGAGTAATCCACCTCTCGAGCATATTTGTTTCCTGTTGCTGCATTGCACGGATTTCCGCGCATGTTCTCGCCACGACAGCCTTTCTCCTTTTCGGGGTCTGGCCGTGGAGGAGGGGCGGCTAGCTGGAAGTTCAAATCATCGATCCAGGCAAACGCGCTGGCGGGAGTGATGACGAGCTTGTGGAACTGGGGAGGATTATGCAGTTCAAAACCGGGATCCGCATAGTTCACGGTCTGCTCGCTGATAATGGTCCCATCGAGAGAATAGAACTCGAATGTCACCGACGATCCGAGCAACACGTAGTAGACAAATGTGAAGTTGGTCACCTCGAGTGGCATGTAATCGGCGGGATCGAGGAACGAAAAGACGATCGACACCGAGCCGTATTGCGGATCTCCCAATGTGGCGCCCCCGAGGGCGGGGCCAACATCGCCGAAGTAACTGGATGGGGGGATGCTGATCATCGGCGGTTCCGGCTCACCGGAGAATCTGATGCCGACGCTCTCATATTGGTCCGTGATAGGCGTCCCCACGGTGTAGTCGTCAAAGGTGACTGTCTCGGCGCGGGATGCAGGACCAGAGGCGAGCTGCGCGATCGTAAGAATGAAAAGGAACAGGAACGCCTCAGCGCCTTTTCTTAATCTCATGCAACGAACACTCGACACTCCGTCCGATGTGAAGGCCGAACCACAGCGGAGGCGGCTCGGACGGAGTTGGTTCGCTCTCATGGACTGTTCCCCAGGCTGGCAGATTTATGGTGTGCGCGTCCATATGGCTGCCCAACTGCCTGGTGCTAAACACCGAAGGCGAGACTCGCGAGATGTTCGATCGGAGTGGCGTCCCTCCCGCAGGAGGCGCCGCGTATCTAAACTGAAGCACGCGGTGAGCGCGAAGTCCAGGATGGAGCTGTAGGAATTCGCTGACGATTGATGTAGGAGTTTTCCTACAAGCCTCCGGTAGTCTGGCTCGTAAGTCTTGTTTCAAAGAATCCATTCAAAGGGGACTGCTCTTGCCCGGATAGAACGGACGCATCCCTAAGAGGCTGGCTGGACCCTTTCGTACTCCCGCGCCGCGCGATAGCCAAGATATGCGTGGCGCCGTTGGCGGTTGTAGAACGCCTCGATGTACTGGAAGACGGTTTGTCTAGCTTCATCACGGGTACGGTAGCGATGGCGATGGACCCGCTCGCTCTCGAGCGAGTGGACGAAGCTCTCCATCGCTGCGTTGTCTAAACAGTTGCGTTTTCGGCTCATGCTGCACTCGATCCCATGCGCCGCGGCCTGGGCGTGATACTGCCCGCGCGGTAGTGTACGCCATGGTTGGAGTGCACCAGCAGCCCGGCGATCTTGCCACGCCCCGCGAGAGCCATCTGCAAGGCGTCAAGCGCCAGTCCTGGGTCGAGCGGCTCGACATCCCCCAGCCGACGATCGCCCCTGAGTAGAGGTCCTTCACCCCTAGAGGGGAAGCGGGGACAGACCACGATTTCGCGCAAAGACGTAGTCTGTCTCCTATTCACGTGTCGGGTTACGCCTTGGGCGGACTCCCGCGCCGGCCAGGCGCAGCCCGCCGACCGAGCATCCTTCCCACCTCCTCCTTGAGGCGATCATTGCCGAGGGCGTAGTTGCCATCGGTCGCTGTTGGCTTCGCGAATATGGGGAGGAGTCAGACGGGAAAGGCAAGCCCCCTGCTCAGGCCCGGACCCTGGTTGTCACCGACCCGTTTCACTGTTACGCGGAACGCTCATTCCCTCCAGTAGTTGTTCGCGGCGGCTACGGTCTGGAAGTGAGTCGCTACAACGTGCGATACAGCAATCAGGCTGTCCGGATCATGCGCATAGGCAGGCCGCAATTGTTTGCGAACGCTGGCATCTTTCTGTGTTAGGCCAACGGCCTTTTGTGACAGTTTCACAGCGAGCGCGAAGCCATCCTCTGGCGTTTCTGTAATCAAAGTCGTCAAGCCGGCCTTCTTCGTATCGTTCATTTCTTGGTCTTGCCCCAGCGCCGAACCAACACCGCCAAAGCTTAATGTCGCCGCCAAGATCGGCGCGATGAAGAGCCGCTTGCTGGGCAGCTCGCGGTTTCTGCGGTTTGCGTTATCGTTCATCTCCATTACCCTCCCACGGCCGAAAGTGATCGTCGCAGTCGCTAAGCACCACAAACATGTGGGCATGAACCATAAGTTAGACTTTGCTGCAAGGTAGTCAAAAGAGGGAAAGGGGCCGGTGACAAATTGAAGTCATTCGCCGAGGCCAGCCTCGTGCGGCGTGCCCACCCGCGCGCCCTGCAAATGATTCTCAGTTGTCACCGACCCATTTAGCTTCTTCCTGCGGACGATTGCCAAGGTGGCGTGATCTCGGCGTCCGCCCGGTTATCGGACGCGGTGGCAGCCCGCCCGGCGCCTATGAATTCGTGGCGTCGAGAACGCGGCGACGAACTAGACTGACGAATGCGTGGACGAGGCGCGCGCACTGACCGGCGATTCGTCTACCGGTGGCGCAGGCATTCCGCCGTTGGGCCCCAACCCGAGACTGGCTAGAGAGGATAGAGAATATGGATTCGAATCACGAACGTGACTTGGAGAAGGCCTACCCAAAAGCCGAGTTCGTCGCGAAACTGCGGCGTTTAGCGGACGCCATCGAGAACGGTGCCCGGTTTGACATCCAGATCGCCGGTGAGCGCATTTATGTGCCGGTGCGGGCCGAGTTCAATATTGAACACGAGCGCTCCGATGACGAAGAGGAAATCGAATTTCAGATCAAGTGGAAGACAACTGAACCTAAGGAGACAGACTGAACTTCAGGAGACGGAGGGACTAGAGGAAAATCCCTCCGCCCCCTTTCCGACCCGGCATTGCAGTTCCTTCGTGTTGCCTGCGCGGGCTGATTGCACGTTGGCGGCCTCAGCGCCGCAGATTGTACGAAGTTTAATCCCTCCGTCGCTCGCCTTTTATGCCTAAACCGTGGTCTGCCCCCTACTCTTCGCCATATCTGAGCGAGATTCGACGGACTGTACAAAAATTAATCCCGTCCCCGTTTTCATTGCGCCCGGAAACGGGTGCCGATCACCCGGGCGGCATTGCCGTAGCGAATAGCCTCGGCCACCTCGTAAGGAAGCTGTGCGAGCCATTCTTCGAAACCGTCCAGCACCTCGCGGATTTCGAGCCACCGCTGCGGTGTGTAGGTGTCCACCCCCACCATGAAGCGATCGCTATGGCTCTGCAGCAGTTCCCGCCAGGGCGGCAGAAAACGCCCGTTGACGTAAATCTCCCGCCGAATGGATAGATCCGCCCAAAGGTTCGGATAGCGCTCCAGCATCTCCTGCACCCGCGAGCCGTGCTCAAAGCCGGCATGGGCCCATAGGATGCGGATCTCCGGATCCTGAGCGAACAGCCGCTCAATGGCCTCGGCATCCGAGTGCACGTGCAGCATCAGCCCGTGCTCCCGGGCGAGTTGCACGACGCGGCGCATCACCGGCAGGTCCGCTTCGTGTCCGGACAAGTGGAGCTCGCCGATGGCCGCGTAGCGGTGGTGGGCGAGGCGCTTCTCCAGATAGGCGGTTACTGTTTCGTCGTGCAGCCAAGTCCCCTGCTCCCCGAGCCTGCGATAGGGGCGCAGCGCCGGAATCACCAGGTCGGGGGCCGCGGCATACAGCCGCTGGGTGCCCTCGTCGCTGGAGCTGGAGACCAGCGCCCGCACAATCCCGGCTTCGCGCAGCTTGGCGATCGCCCGCTCCGGCGGGATCGCGTCCCACGCATCATGACTGTAATGGATGTGGACATCGAACACCGGGGGTCCCGCCGCCGCCCACTGCGAAATCGCCGCCAGCAGCAGGACCCCCATAGCCCGCCGATAAATGTAGGTACGCATGTTCGCTATCCCCGTATGGTCGCGAGCGTCGGCTTGCTCTGCCCAATCGCTTCGGTCAGGTTGCCGAGCATGGATAGCGATAGGCCCAACCTGTCTGCCTTGAACCCCGTCGCTGTTGTATATCGCTGGATCAGATCCTGGCCGACCTCGCCGGGCACCGGTCAGGAAGACGGCTCGTCATGGACGCCGAGCCGTCCGAGTCGAGCATGCTTCATGCGGTACACGAGACTGTCCGCCAGCCCGATCAGTGCCGCTGTCCATGCGACAAGGCCGATGACCATGAATCCGTACGAAAGCGGCATGAGGAAAGGGGCGCCGAGCAACTCCGACAACTCGTGGGTACAGACGGAATACATCCCGAGCGGGAACACGAAGCCCCAGTACAACGGGTCATAGGTGAACGGGACCTCGCGGATCAGATAGCGCCACACCCCCAGAACCAGCAGCATTGGAATCCACCCGGTGCCGATCGCCCAGAAGAAGACCGTGAATCCCTTGATGAACGGAAGGGTGTCGACGAGCGTCGGCGACAAGGCCGCGTTCTGCGCGAGCATCGCGCCGGCCAACGTGGAGATCGCCACAGCACCCATGTTGATCCAATAGGGCGGCGCAAGATCGTCCGGTTCCATGGGCAGGAACATGTAGCGAAAGAAGATCAAGGTAATGAGCCATAGGTACAGCGCGCCGCCTCCCAACCAGAACACCAAGGCCAGATACATAAACGGTTGAGCCAAGCTCGCCAGTGCTCCGTTCGAGAGCACCAGAACGGTCAGTGCCGATACGGACTGTGCGGCCACGACGCTCACCAGCCAGCCGCCGTTGATGCTGTCGGCAAGGCTCGGCTTGGGCTCCTTAACTACAAGTGCCGCGAATACGCCGTAGGTCACGACAAGCCACAGCGTCCCGGTGATCGCCAGAAACACGATCGCCGCTGTCACGGCCTTCAGCTGGGTGATCAATTGTCCGCCGAATACGCCGAAGGCAGCCACCATGGTGAAAAACCCGACCCCTCGGCTATGACTGCAAATGTCGGCAGCGACAGCGCGCGGGAACCGCGCGATTCGAAGGACAAGGGCTATGATCAAGACTGCCAGGAACAGCCCATTGAGCCAGAACAAGACAAGAGAAACGAGAGATAGGCCGTGGAGCTGAGCGGCGATCCCGACGATGCCGGTGGCCATAACCAGGGCGAAGTATGCTGGGTGGAGGCTCTCGAGCCGATCGACAGGCCCGCGTCGGAAGAGAAGTTTCATGATCCAGTCTTCGATTCGGATGCGGTGGGGCGCGAGCGCCTGCGCCATCGGCACCCGCCGCCTCGATGGGCAATTATACCGCGGTGTCAGCTCCCGGGAGGGACCACAGCCGCTCATCCGCGCAGCAGCTGAATTGTACCAGCCGAAGATCTCGCGCGCAGGGAAGCCGAGAACACCGGGCTATCGTAGTCCCCTATCTGAGTGTCCGCTAAACCGGGGCAGGCCCACTCCGTCCCTTGTCACGCGGACGGAACGCGCACCATCAATCCACGAAGGCAATCAAGCGTCCGCAGACCAGCGCGCCGAGCCAGCACGCCAGCGACAGGAGGGCATGCGTCCTGAGCCGCGCTTCGGTCGCGTTTTGCAGCGACCAGCCGTAGGCGCGGTGCAGAAGCAACGCCGACAGCGTCCCGGCCGTCACCAGCACGATCTTTATCTGCAGAAAAACGATTCCCGAGTACTCGACGGCCTTGACCGAGAACAGCAATGTGCCAGCGGCAACGGCGAGTGCGAGCCCGGTCGCCGCGACGGGCACGAGTACCGGCGCCAACATCATGCGCGGGACGCCCCGCCACAACCCCAGCATATGCAGGTTGAAGGGGATGACCGCCCCCACCAGGAGCGCGATGCCCAGAATATGTGCAGCGTTGACCGCGGCGTAGCCCCAGCGTGACACGCGCAGATGCTCCGCAATGGCGCTCGACTCCATTGCGGCGAGAAGTGATTCCACCAGGCGCTAATCGCGTTCCGGGTACAACACGTACTCGCGGTCGCCCAGGAACAGGCGTTCCACTTTCAAGCGCTTCTCCGCGGGATTCGCACCCGGCTCGCCGATGGCGCGGATCTCCACGCCTTCCGCCAGATCGCCGTCCTTCAGGCCGGCCCGTTCGTTGCGCCACGGCTGGCCGACTTCAACCGTCCAGGTCTCGCCGTCCACGTCCACGTCGAGGATGCCGTGGGGGTTGCCGAGACGGACGCTCGAGATCACGCCGGTGAGTTCCAAATTGCCGCCGGTGGTCCAGGCCCAGCCATGATGAGCGAAACCGCCGCTGCTGTGCAGAAACAGGCCGATGGCCGCCAACGCCGCGAATAGTGCCTTCATCGTTGTCTCCGTGCCCGAGGCATTTGGATTCAACTCAGGATAGATCGCGCGGGCCGGCGGTTCGTTCAGAGCCGACCGCAAATGATTCTCATTTGTCACCGAAAAAAGGGGACGGAGGGATTAAAGCTCCGCCGGTTCATCCGACGCCCGTCGCGGGCGACCCCGCTTCATCTGCCCCAGCCGCACGCCGTAGCTGCGTTCGATCTGCTCGCGAAACCGGTCATCACCGACTGGCTGGCAATAGTGCGCCGCCTTGCGGATGAAGTGCAGGTCCTCGTCGCTGACGTGCGCTGAAAACAGCGACCGGTACGCGCGACAACGCTCCTCCGTCGTCGCGCCGAGCCGAGTATATTCCTCGTGGGCTGTCACCCAACCGGGGTCCCCCCAACCATTAGACCCGAAGCTTGACCAGCGGTATTCCTCCGGCCGCGCCACCATATTCGCGCGGACTGGATTGAGCTCGATGTAGCGCATGCAGGTGAGCAGGTAGCGATCCGACTGCACAAGGCTCGATCGGTGCCGACCCTCCCACAGGGTTCCGGTTCGGCGGTACTTCTTGTTCAGGTACTGCGCGTAGCGACTGCCGACGACCTTTAACGTGTTGGACAGCGCCGATTCGGTCTCAGGCGTAGCAAGAAAGTGGATGTGATTGGTCATCAGGCAGTAGGCGTGTACCGCCACCCCGTAGCGGGTCGCGAGCCTCTTCCAGAGTTCCAGATAGAACTGGTAGTTCTCGGGCTCGATGAAGCAGGGTTCCCGATTGTTGCCGCGCTGGACGACGTGATACGGAAAGCCCGGAAGATAGTTCCGCGCGCGTCTCGGCACTGCAGTTCCTTTGCGTGGCCGTTCTTTGGTGTAGTGCGGCTATACCATATCAGACCTGCGGCTTGTGCAAACTCTAATCCCTCCGTCCCCTTTTACTGCTCGATGTCGCGTTGGCTCGCCGCCACGCTGGCGCTGACGGGCAGCGCAAGCGTGCTCGCGACTCCCATCTACTTGAACCAATCGAACATCACGGTTGCGGTGGGCGCGGGAACCACAGCCACTACCTCCAACAATACCTTCAACGGCGGTCAGACGATCAACAAAGTGATCGATGCGCCCTCAGCGGACGCTGAGGAATTTCACAGTCAGACGACGCACATCTGGTACTCCGGTGGCGCTCTGGAACTCCTCTTCGATTTCCAGACTCAGTACGACCTCACGACGTTGCATTTCTGGAACTACACTGGTGAAGGCTTCGATGTTGACAACATCGACTTCACTTTCTTCGACGCCACCAACTCTGAGGTGGGGACGCTGACGATCACGCCCGCTCTTGGCACATCTCCAGGTATCACGGCGCAGGACATCGTTCTCGCTGCACCATTGAATGTCCAATTCGTGACGGCATTCCTCACGGGAACCAACGGCGAGGTCGACTTCCAGAACATCGGCTTCACGGCCAGTCTGTCGACCGACCGATGCCTGACCAATCCGTCTGATCCGATCTGCAATCCAGACCCCGACCCGGACCCCGCAACCGTGCCGGAACCTCGGACATTGCTCTTGCTGATGACTGGACTGCTTGGCGCTGTGTTCGCGCGTCGACGCCGTAAAGCCTCCGCGCGCTGAGAGAATGAAGTCGAGGACGTAAAGGGGGACGTAAAGGGGACGGAGGGACTAAAAGAAAATCCCTCCGTCCCCTTTAACCATGGGCCTGGAAAAGACATCAGGCAGGCGAGCTGTACAGAATTTAATCCCTCCGTCCCCTTTTACTTATTTCCCCCTCCGTAGAATTCCCCTATCCGTGATGAGCCTAGCGAAGCATACGGCGACATTCCAGGTGGAAGGGAAGAAACCGGCGCGGATGAATGGAGAAAAGGGGGGTTGGACCCGGCCCCCGGTTCTCGGCCCCGGCTAGTCTTGGCTTTTCCGGAACAGTGCATTGAGTTCCGCGTTGGAGGGCGCGTCAGCGAAGCTATCGAATCGGCCGTGGTCGGCGATGGCGCGCGCCGCCCGCAAGAACCCGCCCCAGGCCGCGCGCGCCAGCGCGCCGCCCAGGCTGATGCGCCTGACGCCCAGCGCGGCAACGTCTTGCAGGGTCAGCGTACCAGCCGGGCCGATCAGCAGATTGAATGGCTTGGGAGCGACGGCGGCCACGACGGCGCGGATCTCCTCGCGCGTACGGATGCCGGGCGCATAGAGGCAGTCGGCCCCGGCGTCTGCGTAGGCCTTCAAGCGCACGATCGTGTCCTCGAGATCAGGCCGGCCGACAAAAAAGTTCTCCGCACGTCCGACGAGCAGGGTGTCGCCGTCGGCTTCATCGATTGCGCAGCGCGCGGCGCGTATTCGGAGCACCGCCTCGGCCGTGTCACGCAACGGATGTTTCGGGTCCCCGGTCGAGTCCTCGATGGAAATCCCGGCCACGCCAGTTTCCAGAGCCATCCGCACGCTTTCGGCGACATCTTCCGGACCGGCCCCGAAGCCGCTCTCGAAATCAGCGTTGACGGGCAACTCGGTCGCAGTGACCATCTGGCGCATATGCGCGAGCGTCATGGCGCGTGAGACCTGACCGTCCGCTCGGCCGAGTGACCAGGCGCACCCAGCGCTGGTCGTTGCCAATGCTTGGAAACCCAGGCCCTCCAGCATGCGCGCGCCGCCGATGTCCCATGGGTTCGGCAGGACGAAGCAGCCGCTCTCGTGGAGCGCGAAGAATGCAGCACGCTTCTCAGGCTCGGTGCGGTTCATGTTGGCGTTGCGATGCCATCAGTGACGAACAAGGAGATTACCGTCACAAAGGATACACCAGGGCGAAGCCGCGTCACTGAGGTCGACAACGGACAGAAAATCGGACAGAAAATGGGGGACAAGAAAATCGGGGACAGACCACAATTTCCAATAGCGCGGAGCCTCAAAAAACGTGGTCTGTCCCCTATTACGAAGATAGGTCCGTGCGCGTCTTGGCATTGCAGATCCCTTGCGTTGCCGATTGGTCTGGTTAGGATATCAGGCGAGCGAGCTGTATAGAATTTAATCCCTCCGTCCTCCCCTTTTACTCTTCCTACGCTCGGAGCCGTGGCCGGCCAGAATGCAAGACGTTAGCTGTTCGGAAAAACGTGGCGTGGCGGGTTGGCCAGACTCGCCACCGCGGTGGAAAACGTGGTCTGTCCCCTATGGTCTGCTACGAAGGTCGCAAAGGTAACGCTCGAAGTCCCCGCTCCCCGCGAACACCACCTGGTGGTTGCGCCCGCGCTGGACCACATCCCCTTTTGCGCGGCGCGGCTCGGCGGTCCCCACGCTCAGGGCGCGATGTTCTGGTTCAGATGGAAGACGTTATCCGGATCCCAACGCTTCTTGATCTTCTTCAGGCGATCGTACCTCGCTCCGTAATTCTCACGCACCCGGTCCTGGTCGTCTGCGGACATGAAGTTCGTGTAGCCACCCTCATAACCGGAGTAGGAGTGGACGTCCTTGTAGTAGTCCCGGACCCAGGCGATGTTCTTGTCGTTGTCCTTCGGCTCGGGCCAGATGCCCACGACATTCATCGAGAAGCGGGCGCCGCGCACGGGGAATGCCGTCTCGTCGGCACCCACGTCGTGGACCGCCCCATCGATCAGGTACAGGTGCATGGTCGAGCTCACGTAGGGCACCTTCGGGCCGTGCTTCATGTGGACTTCGATCGCCTCGTCCGTCAGGTCAGCCACGAAGTCCGACTTCCAGTAGTGCTGGAGTCCCGGCGGCAGCAGAGGGTCGAACGCACTCTGGAGGGCCGGATAGGGAAGCGGCCCGATCATCTCCGCGACCACCGGACCCGCCTTACGAAGCGGCTCGAGCATCTTGTCGGCCTTGTCCGCCGCGCCGCACCACGAGGCGACGATGGCGCAGAGCGTCTCGCCGTGCCTTTTTTCGGGGATGAACGGGAGCGGCGGTGCGATGTGGAAGCCGAAAAAGCCGCCCAGCTCCCGCGGCGCCTTCGCGGTGTAGTCTCGGAAGACCCGCATCACGTCGGGAGCCGAGTCCAGCTCGAAGAAGATGGGCCCGCCGACGAAAGACGAGAGGGGGTGGAGCTTGAACTCGAACGACGTGACGACTCCGAAGTTGCCGCCGCCGCCCCGGAGCGCCCAGAAGAGATCTTCGTTATCTTTCGCGCTGGCGGTGACTCGCTTTCCGTCCGCCGTCACCACATCCGCCGAGACCAGGTTGTCGCAGGTGAGCCCGTGCTTCCGGCTCAGGTACGCCCCGATCCCGCCGCCGAGAGTGAGGCCTCCTACACCGGTGGTCGAGTTGAAGCCCGCGGGAGTTGCCAGGCCAAAAGGGTAGGTGGCGTGGTCCAGGTCTCCCAGCAGGCAGCCACCTCCGACCCGCGCGACACGGCGTTCGGGATCCACCCGAACGTACCGAATCCGTCCCAGGTCGAGGACCAGGCCGTCGTCGCAGGTCCCGAAGCCCGGTACGCTGTGGCCGCCGCCTCGGATCGACAAGTCGAGACCGGTCTCCCGGCCGAACCGGATCCCGGCGATGACATCGGCCTCGTCCACCGCTCGCACGATCCCCTTGGGCCGGCGGTCGTGCATGGCGTTGTAAACCTTTCGTGCCTCGTCGTATCCCTTGTCGCCCGGCGTGATCACCTCACCCCGGATCTGTCCACGCAGATCATCCACGCTAGCCATTTCGTCCTCCAATCCGCCAAGTTAGGATGAGGAGTTACGAACGTAAGGATAGGGAAATTAGTGCAGGAAGAATAAATGTCAAGCGACACTCAGTCTTGCGTGGTGGCCTTTCGATGCCATGGAATCCGCCCTGAGTTCCGCTCCCGGCGCCCAACATACGAGCCGCTTCTTCCTGAATTGCGACCCAGCACCCTGCTGCCAAACAGAACCCTGCGAGAAAAAGGGACGTAGGCATTCTTTTATGCTGACCGCCCCTTGCATGACGGACGGAGGAAAAGCGGACACGGAGGAATAGGGGGACGGAGGAGGAGGAAAAAGGGGACGGAGGAGGAGGAAAAAGGGGACGGAGAGGAAAAAGGGGACGGAGGAGGAGGAAAAGGGGACGGAGGGATTACAAGAAAAAGGGGACGCAAGAAAAACAAGAAAAAGGGGACGGAGGGATTACAAGAAAATCCCTCCGTCCCCTTTCTCGTCCTTTTCTCCTGAAGGTAAGTCCGTGCGCGTCTTGGCATTGCAGATCGCTTGCGTTGCCGGTTCTGGTTAGGATATCAGGCGAGCGGGCTGGACAGAATTTAATCCCTCCGTCCCCTTTTACTTCTTCGCCCGCGCAGCCATTCCGTGGCGAACGCTCGGGCCGCCGCATGCGAGATGTGATGCGCATCGTGGTACAAGACCACTTCATCGCGCATTGCAGGGCAGTCACGGTCACCGCAAAAGTACGATGTTGGATCCACTATTAGAACGTTGTGGTGCTTTTGCGCCAGGCTGCGGAAAAACTGCCTGGGTGCCGCCGCAAAGCCTTCGAACTCCTGTCGCGACATCGCGCATAGGCCCGGATCGGCTGTTCCTACGCATCTCGGTGCCGGCGCTCGAAGTTGCGGCAACGGGTCGATGATTATAATTCGCCGAACGTGCGGCGCAATCGTCGCAACGGTTTGCGCGAAACCGTCGCGGAAGCTCGTCTGATCCTGAACACTTAGACGCTCCGTTTTGCCCTGGTAAACGTCCGGGAGCCGATGGAAGTATGGGAGCAGACGTGCCGCGAGAATGACGGTATCGAACCCGCCTTCGGAAATCCGGTCCACGGCCAGTTGGTTGAAATGAGTGCAGGCCGCTCCGGCCGCGCCATAGTGGAGTGCTGGGGGACAGCCGCCATAGGTGAACCCGGCTGCAGAACGCCCCGACGCCCGGGCAAGCTCGTAAGCGAACGGTAGCCACGCCAGGGCATGGGAGTCTCCCCACAGAACGAGCGACGCACGCTCTCCGGGGATCGAGTTACACGATTCCGGTGGCAATTGCTCGGGCTTCGTGTGTGCGGCTTGATGGCACGGGATGGTCACTCCCGGAGGGACGACGAGAGGTGGCGCCAGCTGCGCCGCCACGGATACCCCAAAGACTGAGACCAGAACACCCAGCACGATAGCTTTGCGGGGCGCCACGGCCGCTATGCGTGAACGCCGGACCGGCGTTTCGACGAACCGGTAGCTGAGCCAGGAAAGCATCACCGCGACCGACAGCAGCAACGTTCTCGTTTGCCACGAAGGCGGCTCGATTCGAAGCGCTGCATCGAAGGCCAACAGGGGCCAATGCCAGAGATAGAGCGAATAAGAAATCAGGCCGAAAAACACCATGGGGCGAGAGGCCAGAAAGGTTCCGATCGGGCCGAGATCCGACGCGTTGTGGACCGCATACAGCAACAGCCCTGCGCCGGCGACCGCCGGGATGGCGCCCACCCCCGGAAAGTGCGCGGACGCCGCCAAGACGGCGACGACCAACATCGCCACGCCCGCAGCGCTCAGCAGCGATGGATGCCGCAGCGCGCCACGGGGACGCATCGCGATCAATCCTCCGACCGCCAACTCCCAGAACCGGGACGGCATTTGGTAGAACGCGGCCGCTGAATCGTATGCATTCAGCGCCTCACTTACAATGAACGAGAAAATCGCGAAGACGACGACAATGCGGAACAGAGCCGACGGCCAGCGCTGCAACAGCACGATCAAGACCGCCGGCCAGACGAGGTAGAATTGCTCCTCTACCCCGAGGGACCAAAGATGCAATAACGGCATCTCTGTCGCGTTGCCGTCGAAATAGCCGCCGGTGCTCGCCTGGAAGTAGATGTTTCCAACGAAGAGCAACGCGGCAACGGCCGAAAAGGCGGCATGCCGTTGCTCCTCGGCGGTAAACAGCAGCATATTCGCAGTCGCAAGCGTCGCCGCCACCACCGCAAAGAGGGCTGGCAGCAAGCGCCTAGCCCGGCGGGCGTAGAAGGAACTGAGTGAGATGCGGCCGAACTGCTGCCATTCGTGCAGCAGCAGCCCGGTGATGAGGTATCCGGAGATGACGAAGAAGACATCGACGCCAACGAATCCTGCAGCAGGCAATTCGAAGGCGTGATAGGCCACCACCGCGAGCACGGCAATTGCGCGCAGGCCATCGATCTCGCGGCGATACGGTAGTCCGTGGAACACGCCACCCCCTCCAAAGCGAGTCCAAATCAGAACCAGATCATCGAGCCGCCAGCCTGTTGATCGCCCCCGCGGCCAGCGCTTTAAAATGGGGGCCAGACCACGATTTCCCGGAACGGGAAACGGGGACAGACCGCGACTTCTCCGCCCGCCGCGCGGTTCCCAATCAGTGCCGGGTGCCGAGAAAACGTGGCCTGTCCCCTATTGTTAGTTGTGCCCGCGCTGGACCACGTGATGCGGAAACCCCGGCAGTACGACACGTGCCATCCTTGGCATCGGATCGCGCCTCCCTGTCGTTCATTGTCGTTTCAGTTGCGTGCTCCCGTCCTTGGGGCATGGAGTCAGACGGGAAAATAAATCTGTCCCCTTTTCGTTTGCTTTTTTCCCTCTTGCCTCGACATCAGAAGGTCCGTCCCACAGTACTCGCATCTCCCCTTAGCCCGAACAAAGGCCACCGCCAACGGGTGGGAGAATCCGAGTTGGTTTTCCAAGTCTTTGACGAGCATCTCCTCGTCGTCAGCTAGTTTCATAAGCTTTCCCGATGGGAGAACCGATAAGAACCTGAGGAGGCATTACTCCAACTCTATTCGGCCGTCCTCGAAAACCCAAAACACTCTGAAGGGCAGTGTACGACGAAGCCAGGTGACGTGATTCAGTAGATTCCTGTATGTGGAAAACGGCGCAGGTAGCCCGATTGCGAGATCGACGCTCTCGTGATCGTCCCGATAAAGGAC
>Ga0209347_1002601_pt1 | contig 23206 bp, 18 predicted proteins | sample AutmiccommuBRH23_FD_187382 | JGI IMG/M metagenome (GOLD analysis project Ga0209347, IMG submission 187382) | Deep subsurface microbial communities from Mt. Terri, Switzerland - Autotrophic microbial communities BRH/23 (SPAdes) (version 2) | ecosystem: Environmental > Aquatic > Deep subsurface >...
GTCGATCATCCTCCGCAGCCGCTCGTGCGCCACGCGCAGTTCATCGCCCGCCCGGATCGCCCGTTCCGCCGAAGCAAGATCGCGCCGATACCAGAGCAGGCTGACGCCCGCAACGGCCGCGAGCAGGAGTACCAACAGGAAAACCGCCGTCCTCGTCACTTCGCGACGGAACGGGGCGTAAACCTCCGCCCGATCGATCTTGGCAACGATGAACCATGGCGTCCCCGGGACATCCCGCACCGCCGCAACCACGGACGTCCCCCGGTAGTCGTCCGCCTCGATCACACCACCGGATCCGGCGGCATCGGGGGATCCGATCAGGTGGAGGAACTCCCGGGCGGGGAGCATGAGGTTGGAAGAGGGATCGGGGCGGTGCCGCAGCGCGCTCAGAAACTCGACGCCATTTTCTGTGCGACGGGCCAGGATCGTCTCCGACGTCGTGCTTCTCACGGGCCAGCTCTGAACGAGCGGGAAGAGGAAGTGCTCTGCCTCGAGATCGAGCAGAAGAGTGGCGCCGGACCGGCCCGTGGCGAGAGGAACGATCATCGTCAGGTGGGTCGTACCACCCGGGCGATGGCGATGGAGATCCTGAATGACTACATCCGTTTTCTCCAAAGCCTCTCTCGAGTCCTCAACGTCGCGGCGGTCGACAGGCGCCTCCGCGGGAGGGGCCGAAAGACGCAGCCGTCCCTCCCCGTCGATCAACTGGACCAGGGAGTAGCCGTACGCCCGATGGAGCGCTTCCAGCCAGCTCCGTATCGGCTCGGCCGCACCCTCGGCAGCCGGATCGTTGAGATACCGCTCGACGCTCTCGCTCACCGGCGCTCTCTGGATCGTTGCTGCGTCGGCCTTGCGCTCCCGGTACCATTCGGCAATCTGGTTCGCCTTCATGTCCGCGATCGTGGAGATCGACGCGACGGCGAGGTCGTGCGCTTCGGTCCGCTCGTGCCGGAGCCAGACTGAAACCAGGCCGACGATGCCGGCCGAGAGAAAAACGACCAGAAGCGGGAGTTCCCACCACTTTCTCGCGGCTGCCTCTTCAGGACTCACCACGGAAGCCGACACCAGCGAGGCGGGCCAGACGTCGCGGCCCATCAGCAACAGGAGGCCGAGACTCAACATACCGAGGCATATTGCCGTGAGCAGGGCCATCGGAATCATCGGGCTTCCGTAGAAGAGGGGCATCTGCAGCATGTAGCTGGAGATGATTCCCCCGCTCGCGAAGAACAGGACGAAGACGAGCATTGCAGCCGTCTGCCGAAGCCTCGTGTTTCGCCATCGCGAGTGGATCCGCAGCAGCAGGCCTGCGGTTGCCAGCAGCAGAGCAATCGCGGTGAGGGGCGACATCCGCCCGACCGGGATTCCGGGAGGCCCGGCCGACTCGGAGCTCATCACGCGATTGCCACCGAGGATCCCGACAGTGAAGAGGAGGATCACGAGTAGCACACCGATGGCGACCGCAGTGCCGAGCCATCGTGCCAAGGAGCGCGTCGGATATGACTGCCAGAGCCAAGCCGCCAATGCGAGCCCGAGTAGCGCCACGGCGGTGAGAGGAGCCGTGGGAACCCACCCCTCTCCGAGTCGGAGAAACTCCCATCGACCCGCAATCCAGGCCGCGAGGACGACAACCTGCAGGCCCGCCACCAGCGCGAAACAGAGCCGCGCCCACCGCCAGGTGCTGGCTGTCTCGCCGGCTTTTTCCGAGGAGAAGGACTTCATTGGGGCATCCCTCGAGGTCTCCACTCAGAGGGTAGGGCATGAACGGCCCGCCCACTGGTCCCGAGGTGAAGCGTGGGGGACAGTATATCGAAGCCCAAGACGGCCTCTACCGCGGGGAAGGACGATTTCGCCGGGAGATGTCGAACCGATGCCGAATCGGGCGTGAGCGCACTACCGCTCGAGCCGGTGTTGCCTGGCCCAGGCGCGCAGAATCGAATCGACGGACAGCTCCGCATCCCGCTCGGTAGTCGACCAGTTCGATACCGAAATACGCATCGCCGCCATTCCGCGCCAGTTCGTTCCGGCGAGCCAGCAGGTGCCCTCTTCCTGCACGAGGCGGATGACCTCGCGGGTAGCCTCGTCGGACCTTCCGAAGCGAACCAGCACCTGGTTGAGGACGACTTCCGCGAGAATCTCGATCCCTTCCGAGCGGGAGAGCCGTTCGGCCATCCGGCGAGCGAGCGCGCAGTTCGACTCGATCAGTTCGGCGACACCCTTTCGCCCCAGCGCCCGGAGGGCCGCGTAGACGGGAAAGCCCCGCCCGCGCCGCGAGAACTCGGGAACCCAGTCGACCGCGTCGCGCTCCGCTCCCTCAGTCTGCACCAGATACGACGCCTTGACCGTCATCGAGTCGCGGTGCGCGTTCGCGTTCCGCACGACGACGATGCCGCAGTCGTACGGCACGTTGAGCCACTTGTGAGCGTCGGTTGCCCAGGAGTCGGCCTGGTCGACACCGGCGGCGCGAGCGCGAAGCGAAGGGCTCGCCGCGGCCCAGAGGCCGAAGGCGCCATCGACATGCAGCCAGCCGCCGCGCGCATGCGTCGCCGCGGCAATCCGCGCCATGTCATCGAACGCGCCGCTGTTCACGTTGCCCGCCTGCGCGCAGACGATCAGTGGGCCCTCGACGCCGGCGAGCATCCGCTCCAGATCTTCCGGGTCCATCCGTCCCTGATCGTCCGCGCGGACGCGGAGGGAACGCCCCGCCCCCAGCCCGAGGTAGCGGAGCGCGCGGTGAATCGTCGCGTGCGCCTCCTCGCTGACGACCACGCTGATCTTCGGAGCTTCCTGGAGTCCGTTCTCCTCGACGTCCCATCCCGCGCGGCGGAGCACCTCGTGGCGCGCGGCAGCGAGCGCGGTGAAGTTCGCCATCTGGCATCCGGTCACGAACCCCAAACCGCTCTCCCGCGGAAGGGCGAGCAGATCGAGCACCCACTTTGCCGCCGTCTCCTCGGCGACTGCGATGGCCGGGCTCGTCGCGTACAGGCCGGGATTCTGGTCCCACGTCGAAAGCATCCAGTCCGCCGCCAGCGAAACCGGAAGGGTTCCCCCGATCACGAAACCGAAGTAACGCGGACCCGCCGATGCGACGATCCCGGGCTCCATCGCCGCGACGATCTCGCGGAACGTTTGCTCCGGCGCGGCCGGCCGGTCAGAGAGCGGGCGGTCGAGAAGGGAGCGGAGACGATCGATGTTCGCTTCGGCGCGGACGGGGCGGGTGGGAAGGGTCCGCAGAAAGCCGTCGGCCGCCTGATGGGCGCTTTCGAGCATTCTGCGAAGCTCTTCCGGATCGTTCCACGACTGAATGGACATCGCTACTCCAGGTGGCCGCGGATCTTTTCCGCGGCCTCGTGTGATTGGACCCGCTCGGCGAACGAGTCTTGATACAGCCGCGGAAAAGATCCGCGGCCACAATCAGCGTTTACTCCGTTTCGGCGAGATGGACCAGGAACGCGTAGACGAGCGCGGTCTCGCGATGCCTCTTGAACCTGCCGGTCGTGCCGCCGTGGCCGGCTTCCATCTCCGTCTTCATCAGGATCAGGCTGTCGCTCGTGTTGTGGGTTCTCAGCTTTGCAACCCACTTGGCGGGCTCCCAGTACTGAACCTGCGAATCATGAAGCCCGGTGGTGACGAGCAGATTCGGGTACGCGACTCTCGCAACCTGATCGTAGGGAGAGTAGGAGAGCATGTAGTCGTGGAACTTGCGATCGTTCGGATTGCCCCACTCGTCGTACTCGCTGGTGGTCAGAGGAATGGAATCGTCGAGCATCGTGGTGACGACATCGACGAACGGCACGCGGGCCACGATTCCGTTCCACAGGTCCGGTCGCATGTTCATCACCGCTCCGACCAGGAGGCCTCCCGCGCTTCCGCCGCCGGCGAAAACGCGTTCGGGATCGGCGTACTTCTGGTCGATCAGGAACTCGGCCGCGTCGATGAAGTCGGTGAAGGTGTTCTTCTTCTGAAGGAGCTTGCCTTCGTCGTACCAAGCGCGGCCGAGCTCCTGCCCGCCGCGAACGTGCGCGATGGCGTAAACGAAGCCGCGATCGAGCAGGGAGACGATCGTGCCGCTGAACATGGGGTCCGAGCTGATCCCGTAGGAGCCGTAAGCGTAGAGATAGAGCGGCGCCGAGCCATTGCGCTCGAATCCCTTCCGATAGACCAGCGAGATCGGGACCTTGCGGCCGTCATGGGCGGGGGCCCAGAGCCGCTCGGTGACGTAGCGCTCCGGATCGAAGCCGGCGACCTTCTCCTGCTTCAACAGCGTCTTTTCCTTCGCCTTCATGTCCCAGGCGTAAGTCGACCAGGGAGTGGTCAGCGAGCTGTAGACGAACCGCAGGATGTTGGTGTCAGGCTCCGGGTTCTCCGCGATCCGCGCGACGTACGCGGGCTCGCCGAAGTCGACGAAATATCCTTCACTCACTCCCTCGGGAATCACATGAAGCCGGGTGAGACCGTCCTTTCTCTCCCCGAGAACCAGCCAGTCGTCGAACAGCTCGAACGATGCGAGATAGACGTCGTCCCGATTGCCGACGACCTCGGTCCAGTTCGCCCGGCGGGGGGAGGCTTCGGGAGCCTTCATCAGCCGGAAGTTCTGCGCCTCGTCGTTGGTCCGGATGTAGAAGAAGCCGTCGAGGTGGTCGACCGAATACTCACGCCCCCTGCTTCGGGGCTCGAGAATCACCGGCTCGGAACGGGGAGCCGAGGCGTCGATGTAGCGGACCTCGTCGGAAACGGTCTGGCTGGAGGTGATCAACACATATCGCTTCGACTTGGAGCGATGGACATAAGAACTGAACTCCTCGTCCTTCTCCTCGAATACCAGAGCGTCGGAAGCGGGGTCCGTCCCGATCTCGTGACGCCAGATCTGGAACCAGCGGAGCGTCTCCGGATCCTGCCGGACGTAGAAGATCGTGCGATCGTCGGACGCCCAGGCGCCGTTCGGCGTGACGTCCTCGATGACCTCCGGGAGCTTCTGTCCCGTTCGGAGATCTTTGAAGTGGATGTCGTACTTCCGCCGTCCGACCGTGTCGACGGCATAGGCGATCACGCTGCCGGAATCGTTGGGCAGCACGCCGGGAACGGAGAAGAACTCATGTCCTTTCGCCAGCTCGTTGACGTCGAGGACGATCTGCTCGGGAGCGTCGAGCGCCTCCTTTCGCGCGTAGATCGGATACTCCTTCCCGGGTTCGTAGCGCTCGTACCAGTGCCAGCCGCTTTCATGAACCGGCACGCTCTCGTCGCTCTGCGGAATCCTGGCGACGATCTCGTCGAAGATCGTCTGTTGAAGGGCCTCCGTCGGCGCCATCATGGCGTTCGTATACGCGTTCTCTGCTTCCAGGTAGGAGATGACCTCGGGATTCTCACGCTCCCGAAGCCAGTAGTAGTCGTCTGTGCGGACGAGACCGAACTTCTCGAGGGTATGCGGTTTCGTCGCGGCGATCGGCGGTTTCACGTCCATGGTGGTGGTGGTCATTGTGGTCTCGGTCCCTTCGGTGGGAGCCGGTACGGTGCTGCAGGCGGCGATGAGCGCGATAGCGACCGCGGCGGCGATTCGGAAAACAGGGTTCATGCGAAATACTCTCCTTCGAACGGCTTGTCCAGCCCGGAGTCTACGCCCAGCAGGCCTTTTTTCGCGCGTCGAGGGGCCGGCCTTTGTGGCGGAGCCGTGACGATGGCATCGCGCGTCATCCTGAGGGAGGGAAAGCACGCGGGAGCGTGCGTGGTGATTTCATGACGCCATCGCGCGAGCGGGAACAAGGGGCTAGGAGGCAGGGGGCGGGGGATGGGGAAGCCACGAGGACGTTCCCCTGTCTCCTACCCCCTGCCCCCCGCCCCCTTCTTGTTCACCTCGGAAAGCGAAGTTCGTCAAGAGGTCAGGATCCCGTCACCTGTCGACATTTCCGCCTTTGATTCCCTTCGAAGGCTGCTGCTGGTACCGTATCGATCGATGCAGCAGAGGCTCGCGGTATTTCTCTCATGGAGCGGCGGAAAAGATTCCGCCTGGGCCCTGCACGAACTCCGAAGCAGCGTGCAGATGGACGTGGTCGGGTTATTCACCACGTTCCGGGAGAGCGACGGCCGGGTCTCGATGCACGGTGTCCGGCGGACGCTCATCGAGGAGCAGGCTCACGCTGCCGGACTCCCGCTGACGGCCATCGAGCTGCCGGATCCCTGCCCCTCCGAGGAGTACGAAGCGCGGATGGGCGCGGCGATGAAGGCGGCGGAGGCGGAGGGCATCCATGGGATCGCATTCGCCGACCTCTTTCTGGATGACGTGCGGCGCTACCGGGAGCGCAAGCTCGCCGTGACGGCGCTCCGTCCCATTTTTCCGCTCTGGAAGCTCCCCACCTGGGATCTGGCGCAGAGGATGGTCGGCGCCGGTCTCCGGGCTCGCGTGGTCGCCGTCGACCGGCGTCGTCTCGACGACTCATTCCTCGGCCGCGAGTTCGACCGGGCGTTCCTCGCCGATCTTCCCGAGGACGTCGATCCGTGCGGAGAGAACGGCGAGTTCCATACCTTCGTCTACGGCGGCCCGATGCTCGATCGAGAGATTCACGTCTCCAACGGAGAGATCCGCACCGAGGGAGATCTGCTGCTGCTCGATCTAAACTGAGAGCAGGGCGAAGAACCTCGTAGGGACCGGCTGCGCCGGTCCGGTCCCGCTGAGCGGGACGGCGAGGGAGATCGGGCGGGATCGGGCGCGGCTTCGCTTCGAACGCCGGCCGGCGGAGGATGAATCCTCCGCCACTAGTGCGGTGCTGCGCGTGCAAGGCGAGCAGCTTCTCGCAGCTCTCCTTCGGGGACCGGCTTGCTGAAGACCCGTGATACCGGGAAGAAGACCTTCATGTCGCGGACGTTGAGTCTGGAGACGACAATCGTCCGCTGGAGCACTTCGGGCGCGGTTTCCTTGAGGTGCTTCATGACGTCGAATCCGTCCATCACCGGCAGGAGGATGTCGAGCACCACGAGGTCGTAGCTGGCGCCTCGTAGCGCGTCCAAAGCCTCGCGTCCGCTGCGGACTCCCGTCACCTCGAATCCTTCCTCTCGGAGAATTCGCGTCAGTTCTTCGCGCTCCGGAGGATCGTCCTCCACGACCAGGGCGAGCGCTGTCTTGGTTGCTTTCGATGTGTCCTTCATATTTCCATGGGTAAGACCGGGTTCGTTCCCAAGGGGCTTGCCGGAAAATAGCAAGCGAAATGCCCGCTTTTCAGCCTCGGAAATAGAAGGCGAAAGTGTGTCCCAGCAGTGCGGCAGCGAGGGCGCCGGCGAGGAAGAGATCGAACGCTCCGAGGCGGCGGAGGGGAAGCCCTGCCAGCCTGAGTCCGTGTAGAGCGACCAGGGCGCCGATCGAGACGAAGAGAAGCGGCCCCATCCGGTTCAGCCGCCACGCGTCAGCGAGGGAGCCTCCCGCCAGGGCGACAAAACTGCGGGTCAGGCCGCATCCCGGACAAAAGGCCCCGAACAGGAGGCGGCTCCAGCAGACAGTCTGGCGCGGCATGAAGTCGGGCCCCCCGATGAGGGGAGACCAGGCGAAGAGAAGCGCGAGGGCGATGATTCCGCCTCCGATCGCAACGACCAGGAGGTCGGCGGTTCTCCGGGTGGTCATCGGGTCAGGAGCTTGAGAGCGGCGCGGAGCAGGTCCGACAGCTCGGGCGCCTCGCCAGCCTGCTGCCGGGCGCTGCGGACGGCGGTCTCCGCGGTCGCGGGTTTGTATCCGAGGTTGACCAGAGCCGAGATGACGTCGTCGTCGACCGAGGCCGGCGCAGCGGGGATAGCCGGCGCGCCCGGTTCCATCGACGCGATCAGTTTGTCCCGAAGCTCGAGGCAGATGCGCTCGGAGGTCTTCTTGCCGACTCCGGGGATCGCGGAGAGTCTGCGGCTGTCGCCACGCACGATCGCATCCGCCAGCTCGGCCACGTCAATACCCGAGAGAATGACCTGAGCCAGGCGCGGCCCGATCCCGCTGATCGAGATGAGCTTCTGGAACGCGTCCTTCTCCGCCGTGGTGGCGAAGCCGTAAAGGGAAATCTCGTCCTCGCGGACGTGGGTGTGGATCTCGAGAGCGGCTTTCTGCTTTCCGTCGAGCCGGTAGTAGGTGCTGAGCGGAATCCTCACGGCATAGCCGACGCCGCCGGCCATCACCACGACGCGGTCGGGATCGAGCTGGCGGATGGGGCCTTCGAGGTAGCCGATCATGAGCGCGTCACTTTCTGCGCCACCGCGTGCCGGCCGGAGTGTCCTCGAGGATGATGCCCTTCGCGAGAAGCTCGTCTCGCAGCTGATCGGACCGGGCGAAGTCACGCGCCTTGCGAGCGGCGTTGCGGGCTTCAATCAGGGACTCGATCTCGGCGTCGAGGTTCTGTTGCGCGGCGGGCCGGATGTCGAGGACACCGTCGACGTCTTCGATCGCCGCGAGCAGCAGGCGCGCATCCTCCGATCCGAGCTTCTGCTCGTCGGCGGCGATGTTCGCCTCGCGGATCATCGAGAAGAGCGCGCCGAGCGCGCCGGCGGTGTTCATGTCGTCGTCCATCGAGCGCTCGAACTCGGCGCGCATCGCGGCGGAGAGCTCTTTCCCGCGGCCGGTCTCACCCGAGCCGGCGGCGGCGATCTCCTCCAACCGGATCATGAACAGCTCGAGGCGCTCGAGAGCATTCCCCGCATCGTCGAGGCTCTTGAGCGTGAAGTTGAGCCGAGTCCGGTAGGGAACGGCGAGAAGCGCATAGCGGACCTGCAGCGGATCGTATCCCTGTTCGATGAGACTCGGAAGCGTGTAGATGTTCCCGATGGACTTGGACATCTTGGTGTCCTCGACGTTCAGGTGCTCGCCGTGGACCCAGTAGCGCACGAATGGATGACCGGTGGCGCCCTCGCTCTGAGCAACCTCGTTCTCGTGATGCGGAAAGATCAGGTCGACCGCTCCGGTGTGAATGTCGAACGTCTCACCGAGATACTTCATCGACATTGCCGAGCACTCGAGGTGCCATCCCGGACGCCCCTCGCCGATCGCGGCGTCCCACGACGGCTCCCCTTCCTTCTTCCCTTTCCAGAGGACGAAATCGCGGGCGTCTTCCTTTTCGTACTTGTCGCTCTCGATGCGGCTGAACTCCGATCGCTGCTCGATCTCCAGCTGCGCCAGCCGGCCGTACGGCGGGAAGGTCGAGATGCGGAAGTAGGTCGACCCTTCGACGTCGTAGGTGTGGCCGTTCTTCGCAAGGCGCTCGACAAGCTCCACCATCTCGGGGATGTGGTCGGTCGCCTTCGGGTAGATGTCTGCCCGTCGGATCCGGAGGTTATCGATGTCCTCGTAGAAGGCGTCGACGTAGGGGGCGGTGTACTCGCGGATGTCCTTGCCGGCCTCGTTTGCCTTCTCGATGATCCGGTCGTCGACGTCCGTGAAGTTCATGACCTGGAGAACCTCGAGCCCCTTCCACTGAAGGTAGCGGCGCAGCAGGTCGCCCCAGAGGAACGTGCGGAGGTTGCCGATGTGCACCCGGTCATAGACGGTCGGGCCGCAGCAGTACATCCGCACCTTACCCTTCTCGAGGGGCTCGAACGTCTCAATGCGGCGGGTCAGGGTGTTGAACAGCTGGAATCCGGCCATCGCGCGGGAGAGTAGCAGACCAGAAGAAAAGCCAGAAGCCAGCTGGAGGGAAAGCCAGAGGAAAAGCCAGAAGCCAGAAGCCAGCTGGAGGGAAAGCCAGAGGAAAAGCCAGAAGCCAGAAGCCAGAAGTCAGAAGAAAAGGCGAAGCCAGAAGACGAAAGCCAGAAGCCAGAAGAAAAAGCAACGGCAAGCCAAGTCCTTCCAAGGAGCGCTCCGGAAGCACTCACCGATTCCGTCGCTTTGTCCGCCCCGGGCACCGCCCCCTCAAGGTGGCGAGGCTTTGCTTCTGACGCTTCTTCTGGCTTCTAGCTTCTGGCTTCGCCTTTTCTTCTGGCTTCTGGTTTCTGGCTTCTGGCTTGTCTTCTCGTCTGGCTTCTGGTTTCTGGCTTACTTACTATCCGTCCATGCCGCCGCTCACCCGCTCCTCCTTCTCCCGCCGTTTCGGCCGCCGCGCCGTCTTCGCCATGGTCCACCTCGGTGCGCTGCCGGGGGCGCCGGGCTACGGGGGTTCGCTCGACTCGGTGCTGCGCCGCGCGGCTGCAGATGCCCGGGCGATCCGTAATGGGGGGGCGGACGGAATCATCGTCGAGAACTTCGGCGACCGGCCGTTCGAGAAGACCGTCGGTCCGCTCACAGTCGCGGCCATGACCCGTGCCGTTCGGGTCGTGATCGAGGAGAGCGCGTTACCCGTCGGCGTGAACGTGCTGCGCAACGACGGCGTCTCCGCGCTTGCGATCGCGGCAGCTACCGGCGCTGCATTCGTGCGGGTCAACGTGCTCGTCGGAGCGATGGTGACGGACCAGGGGATCATCGAAGGAAGCGCCGCCGCGGTGCTGCGAGCCCGCGCGAGCTTCGCTCCGGAGGTGGCCGTGTTCGGAGACTGGATGGTCAAGCATGCGACTCCGCTCGGAGACGTGGACCGCAATCAGTCCGCGCTCGATCTCCGCCATCGGGCCATGGCGGATGCGATCGTGATCAGCGGTCGCGCAACGGGCGCCGCCGCGGACGCGCGGGACCTCGAGACGCTGCGCGATCTTCTTCCCGATGCGCCGCTGATTCTCGGGAGTGGCGTGAGTCGCGCGAACGCGAAGAATTTCCCCTCCGCCGACGCCGCCATCGTCGGCACGTCGGTCAAGCGTGGAGGCGACGTGACCGCGGCGGTAGACGCGCGGCGACTCGGCGCCTTCGTCGTTTCCTTCAAGAAATAAAAAGCGCGGCCCGGAAGGGCCGCGCTCAGGGGTGTACTTCGGGGATACGGAATTACAGCACCTTTTTGCCGGTCGCGAGTCTCCAGACCACGAGGATGAGCGCGATGACGATGAGGATGTGAATCAGTCCACCACCGACGGGCATCACGAAAGCACCGAGCAGCCAGAGAACCAGCAGGACGACAACGATGATCCAAATCAGGTTTCCCATATTCAATCTGCCTTTCCGTCCGGCATTCCTCTGCCGCGGACAGAAAGCGACCTCTGCGAGGGGTGTGCCATCCCTGCAAGTTCTTTCCGCGATCGACCGGAAATGAAAAAGCCCCCGGGCTCGCACCCGGGGGCTTTTTTTTCTGGAATCGTTTCGGTTACTCGCCTTCGCCCTCGACCACGAGAGCCGCCATCGAGAGTTTCTCGGCGCGCACTTTCGTCTTCGGCCTCGGCTCACCGGCAGTCACCTTGACGTACTTGTTGACCAGCTCACGGGTTCCGTCGACGCCGAGCTTGCCCATCAGGAACTCGAACTTCTTCTGAAGGTCCGCAATGATTGGCTCGCGCACGCTGTCGGGAAGATCCCACATGCGGCGCTTGAAGGGCCCGATGGCCTTCTTGCGCGTCGTGTAGTGGAACTGCTCGTCGGTCTGCCCTTCCTTCCGCTCGTTCGCGGCGTTGGTGCTGCACCACTGTTCGATCTCGCTGCGGAGATCGGAAGGGAACGAAGGGTGATCGTAGAGCATGTTCTGGAACCCGGTGGCGAGATGGATCTCGACCGCGTCCGCCTTCGGGAAGTTGTCGAAAACCTCCTCGGGGAGCGTGGAAGCGCCATGCTGCACGGCGCCGCCGATGTGGAACTCCTCGCGTCCGATCTTCGAGATGTTCCTGATCGTGTCGAAGTCGATCGAGGCCTTGGCGATCGTGCCGTCCGGCAGGGGGACGCCCCCGTGCGACGTTCCGGTTTGGATCGAGACCTTGCTGATCCCCTTCATTCCGGAGCCGAGGGTGCGGAGATATCCTTCCATGTAGGCGCGGAACTCCTCGGGCGAGGTGTTGTGCTTGCCGACTTCACCGATCTCGCCGCCGACGGAGATATCGATCCCCGCCGGCTCACGCTCCCGGATGTACTTCGTGAACCAGGCGCACTCCTCGTAGTTGAGCCGCTGCTGTTCGTCGAGCGTCGGGTGCGAGAGGTCGACCAGGGTCGAGGTGTCGATGTCGATGTTGTAGAACTCGGCGGCGATCGCCTCGTCGATGAGCGATTCGATCGCTCTCTTCTCTTTTTCTCTTTCGTCGGAGGCCCACCGCTTGGCCGAAGCCTGGAAGTGGTCGCCCTGGATGAAGACGGGCCCCTGATAGCCTTCCTTGACGGCTGCCGCCAGGACAGCGGCGGCGTATTCGCCGGGGCGCTGCTCGGTGTATCCGATCTCCGAGCGCGCGATCTCGAAGATGAACGCACCGGCGTCGTGCTTGATGGCCGCCCGGAACAGCGCGCGGGCCTTGTCGTAAGTCAGCGCGCGGAGATTGTGCGCGGGGACGGTGAAGTCGGGCTTCACTTCGCCGCGTCCGATCGCCTCGTAGAGAGGCTGAATCGAAGCGGGGACGGCTCCCGTCGCGCGCGCTACGGCATGAATGAGCTCACGCGCTTCTTCGCGGGTTGCTTCGTCTTTCGCGAAGACGGCGGTTCGGATCAGGTGATCGATCCCCTCGCGTCTGAGGGCTGCTAAGTCGGTAATTTTCGGCGCTCCTGCTTCGACGCGAAGGCCGAAGCGGCCGAGCGTCTCCCGAAGAGCGGTGGTGCTTTCGTGAACCATGGAATCCTCCCGGCGGAAACTTATAGCAGAAAGGGAAGGCCTGCAAAATCCGTACGGTGGGGAAGCTGCGCGGCGCGCCCGGGAGCCGGATCAGGCGACGGCCTGGCGGATTTCCTCGATCAGCTTCGGCAGGTCGAAGGGCTTCTGGACCGCGGCCCGCGCGCCCAGGCGCTCGAGCTCGGCCGGCTCCATCGGTTCTCCCGAGAGGATGAGGATGGGGGTCTCCGCGAGCACGTCGATCGCCCGCAGCGCCTCGATCGTCTCTTCGCCGCTCAGGCCCGGCATGTTCAGGTCGAGCAGGATGACCTCAGGGGTCTCGGTCCGAGCGAGCTCGACCGCTTCCTGGCCCGACCCGGCCACGAGCGGGTCCATGCCGAACTCCCGGAGGATGTTCCGCATCAGCTCCCTGATCGGGGGGTCGTCGTCGACGACGAGCACGCGAGGCCTGGACACTGGCGGAAGTCTAGCAGGGAAAGGATGCGCCCGCTCGACAACGCATTAGAATGAGCGCCCCAATGGCGACCCGAGGTCGAAAAATACCCATTCTCGACGTGATGGGGCCGGTGATGGTCGGCCCCTCGAGCTCCCACACGGCTGGGACGGCTCGGCTGGGCCGTGTCGCATTCGAGGTTCTGGCCGACGAGCCGGTGGCGCTGAGCTTCCATCTCCATCCCCCTCTGGCGGCGACCTTCCGGGGGCATGGCTCGGATTTCGCGCTGGTCGGCGGAGCGATCGGGCTCGGGGTCGACGATCAGCGGATTCCCGAGGCGATCCGGATCGCGGAGCAGCTCGGCATCCGGATCGATTTCACCGAGGAGGATCTGGGCGACGTGCACCCGAACACGGTGCGGATCGCCCTCGAGGGGAAGCATCGCTCGGCCGAGATCATCGGGTCCTCCATCGGTGGTGCCGCCATCGAAGTCTTTTCGATCAACGGATTCGCGGCGCGTTTCAAGGGAGACTCGCCGACACTGATGCTTTTCTACCGGGACCGGCCGGGAATGATTCATGAGGTTACCGAGGTCATAGCCGCAGAGGGGATCAATATCGGATCGCTGGCCTGCTCGCGAAAGCAGAGGGGGAAGGACGCCTTCATGCAGGTGGACATCGATTCCCCGATTTCGCAGGCGGCTCTGACGCGGATCCTCGAGCTTCCCGACATGACGTCGGGACGCTATCTCGACCGGATTCCTTAGGCTGGAGAGGACATATCAATGATCGAAAACTTTGCGTCGCTGCTCGAGATCGGTGACGAGCGCGATTGCGCCGACGTCTTCCTCGAATCGGATGCCGAGGAGAGCGGATTTCCACCCGACCAGATCCTAAGCGCTCTCTCGAAGCGCCGCGAGGTGATGTGGGAGTGCATCCGCCGCGGCCTGGGCGGCGGTGTTTCGATGGGCAAACTCGTCGGCAACGAGTCGAAGCTGCTGATCGAAGCGTTCCGCGAAGGGCGGACGTTCCTCGACCCGTTGACGGTCAAGGCTTCGGTCTATGCGCTCTCGGTGATGGGAGAGAACTCCCGGATGGGGGTGATCGTCGCGGCGCCGACGGCCGGCGCCGGAGGGGTGGTGCCCGGAATGCTCCTCGCGCTCGAGGAAGAGCGCGGCGTGGAGCCGGAGCGGACGGTGCGCGGCCTGGTCGTTGCCGGCGGGGTCGGGTCTCTCATCTCGCTGAGCGCGAGCATCTCGGGAGCGGCCGGCGGATGCCAGAACGAAGTCGGCGTGGCGGCCTCCATGGGTGCTGCCGGAGCGTGCTACATGATGGGCGGATCGACGCGGCAGTGCGTCCACGCCGCGGCGATCGCTCTGAAGAACACCCTCGGCCTGGTCTGCGATCCCGTCGGAGGACTGGTCGAAGTCCCCTGCGTCAAGCGGAACGGAATCTTCTCGGTGCACGGATTGACGGCGGCGCAGATGGCACTGGCCGGAATCGAGTCGGTGATCCCGATGGACGAGATCGTGGAGGCGATGGTCCGGATCGGCCGGGCCCTGCCGCGCGGCCTGCGCGAGACCGCCGAAGGAGGCCTCGCGGTGACGGCGACCGGCTCCGCGATCGCCCAGCGGATCAAGGACGAAGCGAACGAGCGCCGCGAAGCAAAGGCCGCGGAGCGCGAACGCCTCGCCCGGGAGCGGAAGGAAGGAGCTTAGAAGACAAGCCAGAAGCCAGAAGAAAAGGCGAAGCCAGAAGCCAGAAGCCAGAAGCCAGAAGAAAGGTCAACGGCAACGCCACTTCATTCGGGGACACTGGTCGCACGGACGGTACGAATTCGCGCACCCCGGTCCCGTGCCTCGCGGGACTGTGGCTTTGACTTTTCTTCTAGCTTCTGGCTTTTCACTTCTGACTTCGCCTTTTCTTCTGGCTTCTGGCTTCTGGCTTCCGGCTTGCCTCTAATTACGGGTAATACCCTCGTATCGTCTTGACCGAGCCGGTCGGAACCTTCACTTCGACGGTGCGCCATTCGTCGCCTGCCTTCACTCCCGCGGGAGGGTAGAAGCCGAGGACGTACTGGGAGCGGAGCTCGTTCTCGATGTCGCTGTAGATCTGGCTGAGGCCACCGGCGCTGTCGATGTAGTACGAGTTGCCTCCCGTCTCCTTCGCGAGCTGGCTGAGCTTGTACTTGACCTCGACCTCGGAGACGCGGATCCCGATGCCGATGGCGTAGATGGGAACCGCGGCGCGCCGGGCGTACTCGAGCGCCTGATCGAAGCTGAAACGAGATGCCGTGTCCTTCCCGTCGGAGATCATGACGAGCGCTTTCTGGCCGCGAACCCCCTGGAAGTTGTAGAGCGAGTAAACGAGGGCGTCGTACATCGCGGTGGTCTCTTCCGCGCGGAGCGTCGAGAGCCCGGCGTTGAGGTCCGACAGGGCGCTCGTCCATTTCTGAACGATGTAGGCCTGCGAGTCGAAGGCCATCACGAAAGCGCGGTCCCCGGGGCGAAGCACGTTCTTGAAGAATTGCGCGCCGGCCTTCTGCGCCTCTTCCATCTTCTGGCTCATCGAGCCGGAGGCGTCGACGGCGAGCCCGATCGAGAGCGGCAGGTTCTGAACTCTCTCGAACTTCGAGATCTCGACCTGCTGCCCTTCGTCGACCACAGTGAAGGCGCTTTGGGGAAGATCGTGAACGGGTTTGCCGTCCCGGATGACCGTGGTGGGAAGCTCGACCAAGTGAACGTCGACTTCTTCGAGGAAGTCCGGGCTGTTGAGGAAGACGACGTCCTCGGAGGGTTGCAGCTTCGGGTCATCGAGATACGCGACCGCGCGAAGGTAGCCGACGGGCATGTCTGCCGGCACGTTCACGGTCTGGACCCAGGGCTTCTCGAAGAGTGTGGCCACGCGAGTCTCGTTCAGCCACAGCTCGACTCGATCGATCTTCCGTCCCTCCGGAGCCGAGGCGTCCAGCTCGACGCGGACCGGGCCGCTGACGTTGCGTGAGACGCGCGGCTGGTCGATCCAGACGCGGAACGGATCGCTCCCGATGTTGACCGCGATCTCATCGCCTGCCACGAACTCGTTCTTCTTGTCGACGCCGATCGCCTTGACCTTCCTGGTGCGCGGCACTTCTCCGAAATCGAGCTCGAGGGTGTAGGGGGGGCGCCGCTTGGTCATGACCCTGCGGCCATCGAGATAGAACTCGACGCCCTCGATCCGGTCGCCGGTCACGATCGTGTCGATGGTCTGCAAACCGGTGAGCGCCTCGGTGCCGAGGGGAATGATGCGGAGCTGGGATTCGCCGGTGCGGAACTCGGTGAAGAGCCGGCCGACCGCTTCGTCTCCTTCGCGCTCGCTCTGGCGCCGGGCTTCGGTCGCTTTGATGTAGGGGACTTCGAGCTCTTTCTCGATCAATGCTTCGCCGCCCGAGTTCGCGTCGACGATCCGGATCCGCGCCATGTAGTCGGCCGGCCGGAGAAAGCGCTCGATGGTGACGGTCAGTCGCTCTGGAGCGCCGGTGACGGGGAAGTCGTAGCGATAGCGGAAGTTCTCGAAGAGCTTCCCGTCCTTGAGCACCTCTCCTGTGAGGTCCAGGTTGTAGTAGCTGGTTCCTTCGAGGTCCTTCACCGTGAGCTTCGATTTGTCGACATCGACGGTGAGCTCGGCCGAAGTGCGCGCGCCTCGCTTCCCCGGATAGCGGACGTTGACGCCCGCCTCGAGCTTGGGCGCGTCAGGGTTGGCGATCACCACGCTGCGGAGCACGCGGTTGACGTCCTCGACCTCGACCTCCGGAGCGCGGAACATCTTCGTGTTCTCGAGACGGTTCTGCAGGACGTAGTTGATCGCGGCCATGACCTTCTCGCCGTGAGCGCACTCCATCCAGATGTTTCCCCGTCCTCCCATCCCCCCGTAGAAGACGTCCATCACCCCTCTCTGCTCCCCCTGGTAGGAGAGCAGGTCCTTCAGGTCCTCGCCGCCGCGTCCAAGCGGCTGCCAGAGCCGGAAGTCGCCGCCCCCGACGCGCGGCTGATAGAAGACGACCGCCCGGTCGTTGCTGAACTGCCGTTCTCCGCGATAGAACCAGACTTCGAGGGGCTGGAGATAACGCTCGCAGCTGACTTCCAGTCGCTCCATCGGCCGCCCCTGGACGAGGAAGATGCGCGAGCGCTCGGAGGTGAGGTAGCGGAACTCCCGCTTGGCCTCATCGATCAGCTGATAGTAGGTGTCGAGGTACTCGTTGTAGACCGTCTTGGGATCGGAGTCGCGCCTGCGCCAGAAGTGCTCGATGAAGAGGTCCCGCTGAGCGTCCGACTCCATCAGCAGGAAGGTGTTGAGCTCTTCCTCCATGATGATCGGCTCCACGTCCTTGAGGAACTCGCGATACTGCTCCGGGAGGGCTCGGGTCCGCGATCGTTTCTCGGACCTCGAGAGCTTCCGGGTCCCGGGATCCTGCGTCGCATCCGGCTTCGTAATCGTCGTCGGAGCTGGCTCCGGATTGTTTGTCTGAGCTCCGATGTTGACGGCTGCGAGCGCGGAGACGAGGAAAACGGCGATCGTTCTAAGAGTCATGGGCGAGGCGTCCTCAAGTCCTTCTGATGCGGATCTATCTCGACAACAACGCGACGACTGCAATCCATCCGGCTGCCCTCGAGGCGGTCGCCGATGCGCTGCGCCTGGGTCCCGGCAACGCCTCGAGCGTGCATCGAGAGGGGCAGACAGCGCGGCGCCGGCTCGAGGAGTCGCGCGACGCCATCGCGTCGCACCTCGCCGCGACTCCCCGCGAGCTCATATTCACCAGTGGTGGCTCCGAGTCTAACAACGCCGCGATTTTCGGCCTCGTCGGACGAGGGAACCTTTCCCACATTGTAACGACCTCCATCGAGCACCCATCGGTATCCGAGCCCATCCGCGAGCTGGAAGCGCGCGGTTGCACGGTGACCCGCGTCGACTGCGGTCCCGACGGATCGGTCGACGCCGGCGCGGTGATCGCCGCGCTTCGAGGCGACACCGCGCTCGTCGCGATGATCCTGGCGCACAACGAGACCGGCGTCATCCAGCCGGTGGAGAAGATCGCTGCCGAGGCACGATCGCGTGGCATCGCGGTGCACGTCGATGCGGTCCAGGCGCTCGGAAAGATTCCCGTCCGCGTCTCCGATCTCAATGCCGACACCCTCTCGTTCTCCGCGCACAAGCTTCACGGCCCTCAGGGAATCGGAGCGCTATGGATCCGGACGGGGCGCGCGCTCGACCCGCTGGTGCGGGGCGGAGCACAGGAGCGGAGGCGCAGAGCCGGGACCGAGCCGGTGGCGCTCGCGGCGGGCTTCGCCGCGGCAGTCGGCGCGATCGACTTCGAGGAAATGGAGAGAGTCCGGGCGTTGCGCGACCGGTTTGAGAGGCGCCTGCTCGAGACCGTGCCTAACGCGCGCGTGAACGGCGGGGACGCCACGCGCCTGCCGAACACCTCCAATCTAGTTTGTCCGGGAGGAGACGGAGAGGCGATTCAGATCGCGCTCGACCTTCGGGGCATCGCGATCTCGACCGGATCGGCATGCTCGTCGGGACGGGTGGAGCCGAGCCGAGTGTTGCTCGCAATGGGACTTTCGGAGGAAGATGCTAAGAGCTCCATCCGGATCTCTCTCGGACGCACCAACACCGAGGAGGAGATCGATCGCGCGCTCGCGGCTCTGGTCGAGGTGATCGGCATCCAGACGGGCAGGGCAGCCACGGCGGCAGGGGAGCGGGGAAGGGGACCGAGCGATTGAGTGAGCGGCTGGCACTGCAGGGAGATCTGAGCCTCGTTCAGTTCGCCGATGTGCTCACCTTCGTTTCGATGGTGCGGCGATCGGGCAAGCTCGTTCTTCTCCACGAAGAGCTCGAGCGCACGATCTTCTGGAACCGCGGCGAGATCGTCTTCGCCACCTCGAACTCCCCCGAGCATTCGCTCGGTCAATTCCTGCTGCGCAACGGCAAGATCACCGAGGACCAGTATCTCGAGTCGCGCGAGCGGCTGACGGGAGACACGCGGCACGGCAAGCTCCTGGTTCAGATGGGAGCGATCTCTCCGAAGGACCTCTGGTGGGGCGTCAAGAACCAGGTGCTGGAGATCGTCTACTCGCTGTTCGCCTGGGAGCATGGCGAGTTCGCTTTTTTCGAGAGCGACGAGCAGCTCCAGGAGCGGATCCTCCTCTCGCTCAATACCTCGGCGATCATCATGGAGGGAATCCGGCGCCTCGACGAAGGCCAGATGATCCGCGAGCGGATCACCAGCCTGACGATCGTTTACGCGGTCGTTCCGGGCTCGGAGGCGCAGCTCCCGTCGCTCGAGCTGAGCGACCAGGAGATGGAGCTGTTCAACCTCATCGACGGCTCGAGATCGATCCGCGCGCTGATCCGCGACGCCTCCCTCACGGAGTTCGAGACGCTCAGGATTCTCTACCAGCTGGTGAGGGCACGGTTGATCGAAGAAGTGCGCGAGGAAAAGAAGCGCACTCCGGTGTTTCTCGATGTCGAGGATTCCCCCGAGCTGCTCCGCATCATTTCGACCTACAACGACATGTTCGGGCGGCTTTTCGATTCGCTCGCGGCGGCGGTGGGCGAAAACCGCGCGCGAGAGATCTTCATGACCACGCTCCAGAACGCCGAGGCGAACGAGCTCTGGAACAGCGTGTTCTTCGACCAGGACGGCCGCTTCGACGAGAACATGCTGATCGCCAACATCTCCGAGCTCCCGCTCGAGCAGCGAAAGTCGGTTCTCGAGGACGGCCTGAACACGCTGCTCTCGATCCACCTCTTCGAGGTCTCCCAGCATCTCGACGCCTCGGGCAAGGTCGCGGTCTTCCGCTTCATCTCCGAGCAGAAGGCGCAAATAGAGCAGGGGCTAGGGACTAGGGACTAGGGACTAGGGACTAGGGAAAAGCAAGAGCAAATCATCGCTTCGCGGTGAACAGTTTTTGCTGTTGTCGTTCCCTAGTCCCTAGTCCCTAGCCCCTAGCCCCTGCCTCTCTGTCCCTAGCCCCTAGCCCCTGCTTCTCCTGATATCCTTCCGCCCGTCATGTGGCCCACACTGGTAAAAATCGGCAATTTCGAGATCACCACCTTCGGTCTGATGATGTTTCTCGCCTTCGCGGTTGCGGGGTGGGTCACCACCCTTCAGTTCCGCCGGTACGGTCTGCCGGAAGAGGACTCTTCGAATGTCCTGCTCGCATCGGCGGTCGGAGGCATTCTCGGAGCCAAGATCTATTACGCAATTCTCTTCGGCGACATCTCCCTGCTCTTCAGTCGTGCAGGGCTGGTCTGGTATGGAGGACTGATCGGCGGGGCTCTCGCCGTCATCATCCTCATCCGGATGCGGAAGCTGCCGCTGGCACGTGTCGCCGACGCGGTCTCCCCCGGTCTCGCCATCGGCTACTGTCTCGGAAGAATCGGGTGTTTCCTCGTCGGGGACGACTATGGCCGTCCGACCGACGCCTGGTTCGGGATTGCCTTCCCGAAGGGGGCTCCTCCCACCACCGCCGGCGCGCTGCGCGACTTCGGGGTCGCAGTCGATCCGCTCCTTCCCAACTCCGCGGTTCTCCGGGTTCATCCGACCCAGCTTTACGAGGCGGGCGCGGCGCTGCTGATGTTCTTCATTCTCTGGAGCGCTTCCAAACGTCCGCACATCGCGGGCCGGGTATTCGGGATCTTTCTCGTGCTGATGGGCATCGAGAGATTTCTCGTCGAGATCGTTCGCGCCAAGGACGATCGCTTTCTCGGGCCGTTCACCGTGGCTCAGTTGATCAGCGTCGTGCTGATCGTCATCGGCCTGGCCGTCATCGCGCGCAAAAAGGGCGCGACCGTAGAAGCGGGCTGAGTCGCCGATGAGCCGGTTCCGCTTTCTGACCGCCGGGGAGTCGCATGGGCCGGGGCTGACGGTGATCGTCACCGGGGTCCCGGCAGGCCTCCGGCTGGACCGCGAAGCGATCGCCGCGGAGATGCGGCGCCGGCAGCTGGGCTACGGCCGCGGCGGCCGGATGGCGATCGAAAAGGACGAAGCGGAGATCCTCGCCGGACTCCGCGGCGGCGAGACCCTCGGCTCGCCGATCTCGATGCGCGTCGGAAACCGCGACTACGCAAACTGGCAGTCGTCGATGGATCCGTGGGATCTCGATGCCAGTGAGGCCGACAAGCGGAGACTTCATGCACCGCGACCCGGACATGCGGACCTCGCGGGAGGGATCAAGTACGACCGCGGCGACCTCCGCGACATTCTCGAGCGCGCCTCCGCGCGCGAGACGGCCGCCCGCGTCGCCGCGGGCAGCATCGCGCGACAGCTTCTCTCGGCTTTCGGGATCGAGGTCCGCTCCGGCGTTCTCTCACTCGGCGAAGTGGGGGAGGAGGGAGCGGAGGCAGGATGGGGCGAGCTCGCTGCGGTCGATCAGGCCTCGGAGCTGCGCGCGGTGGATCCGGCGCTGGAGCCGGCCATGATCGCCGCGATCGATGCGGCGAAAGAGGCGGGCGACACGCTCGGCGGAACGATCCTCGTCATCGCGCGCGGAGTTCCGCCAGGTCTCGGGAGCCATGCGCAGTGGGACGAGAAACTCGACGGCCGGATTGGCCAGGCGATGCTTTCGATCCCTGCGGTGAAGGGCGTCGGCGTCGGACTGGGCTTCGGCGTGGCGCGGAAGAGGGGCTCGGAGGTTCACGACGCGATACTGCCCGGCCTCGAGAGGGCGTCGAACCGGGCGGGGGGAGTTGAGGGGGGAATCACCAACGGAGAGGATGTGGTCGTCCGCGTGGCGATGAAGCCGATCGCGACGCTGCGCAAGGGTCTTCCCTCCGTCGACCTCGACTCGGGCGAGGTGCAGCGCTCGCAATGGGAACGGAGCGACGTCACGGCGGTCCCGGCATGCGGGGTGATCGCGGAGGCGATGGTCGCCCTCGTCCTCGCGGACGCGATGCGCGAGAAATTCGGCGGCGATTCGATGAGCGAGATGGTTCGCAACTACGAGGCTTACCTCGAGTCGGTCCGCGGCTGGGCCGGCAGGAGGCGACGATGATCAGCAAAGTCCTGCTGCGGCAGGAGCAGTTTCCCGTAACCGACCACCTCGTCTACCTCAACCACGCCGCGGTCGGGCCCCTGTCGCACAGCGCCTGCGCGGCGATGGAGCGCCACGCCCGCGAGCAGCGCGACTTCGGCGCCTTTCACTGGCGCGACTGGTGGGCCGAGTACGTCGATTTTCGCGAAGAGGCCGCCGCCCTGATCAACGGCGAGCCGCGCGAGATCTCGATTCTCAAGAACACTTCGGAAGGGATCTCGTTCGTGGCCAACGGCCTGCGATGGAAGTCGGGAGACAACGTGGTCACCACCGACATGGAGTTTCCCTCCAACTGGGCCCCCTGGAAACGGCTGGAGAGCCGCGGCGTCGAATGCCGCGCCGTGAAAACCGAGGATGGGCGATTCGAGCCGGCGGACGTGGAGCGGCTGATCGATGAGAAGACGCGCGTCGTCGCGCTTTCCCTCGTTGCCTTCCACAACGGCTTCCGTCCGGACGTGGAGACCATCGGAAAGCTCTGTCGCGACCGGAACGTGCTGTTCTGTCTCGACGCGATCCAGGGCGTCGGGGCGATCCGGACCGACGTCAAACGTTGGAACGTCGATTTTCTCGCCGCCGATGGTCACAAGTGGATGATGGGCCCGGAAGGTACGGCGATCTTCTTCTGCTCGGAGCGCGTGCGGGATCAGCTGGACGTGCTCGAGTCGGGTTGGATGAACGTCGATCGAGGCGACGCGATGATCGGAGCCGGCGTCGAGCTCCTTCGTGACGGCCGGCGCTTCGAAGCGGGATCGATCAACACGAATGGGGTCTATGGCCTTCGCGCCGCGATCGCGCTTCTCCGCCACGTCGGCCTGGAGAACGTCGAGCGCGAAGTCGTTCACATCACCGGCCGGCTGGGGCGGATGCTGGCATCGATCGGATGCGTCGTCCGCAGCCCGATGCCGCCGGAGGCGGGGATCGTCTCGATCGAGCCTCCACAGGGAGTAGATTTCGAGCGCTTGGCGGCCATGTGTGAGGCGGGAGCGGATCGAGATCCTCTCCGGCTCTGGCACCGGTGGCTGGAGCAGAACCGGATCATCTGCTCGGCGCGGGAAGGGATGCTGCGCTTCTCGCCGCATTTCTACA
>Ga0209347_1002603_pt1 | contig 23200 bp, 21 predicted proteins | sample AutmiccommuBRH23_FD_187382 | JGI IMG/M metagenome (GOLD analysis project Ga0209347, IMG submission 187382) | Deep subsurface microbial communities from Mt. Terri, Switzerland - Autotrophic microbial communities BRH/23 (SPAdes) (version 2) | ecosystem: Environmental > Aquatic > Deep subsurface >...
ACCGGTCAGTCCCGGAGATGCTGCGCCGAACCCGGTGCCGAGGTCTCGGTGTGCACACCGGACAGTTCCCGCGCGGAGTTGATGAGACCGACCATGCTGAAAGCCTGCGGTGTGTTGCCCACCTGGCGCCCCGCGGCGACGTCGTACTCCTCGCTGAGCAGCCCGACGTCGTTGCGCAACGCGAGCAACCTCTCGAACAGCGCGACCGCTTCGGCAGTGCGTCCGATGCCGGCAAGAGCGTCGACGAGCCAGAAGGTGCACGCGAGGAATGCGCCCTCGGTTCCGGGCAACCCGTCGACGCCGTGTTCTGTTCGGTAGCGCAGTAGCAGACCGTCGTTCCCCAGCTCCTTCTGCACGGCCTCGACGGTGCCGACCACCCGCGGGTCCTTCCACGGCAGGAATCCCACCCGCGGAATCAACAACAGGGCCGCATCGAGCGCCTCGGAGCCGTAGGACTGGGTGAAGGTATTGCGTTGCGCGTCGAAGCCGTTGGTACACACATCGGCGTGGATCCGGTCGCGCAATGCCCGCCACCGTGGGACCGGGCCAGGCAAGCCGTGGTTCTGCACCGTGTGGACTGCGCGATCGACGCCGGCCCACGCCATCACTTTGGAGTGCACAAAATGCCGGCGCGAACCGCGAACCTCCCACAGGCTGTTGTCGGGATCACGCCAGTGTCCTTCGAGATAGTCGAGCAGCGCACGCTGTAGATCCCAGGCGTTGTGGTCCACCGCCAGACCCGCTTCCCGGCCCAGGTGCAATCCGTCGAGCACCTCGCCCCACACATCGAGTTGAAACTGTTCGGCCGCTGCGTTTCCGATGCGCACGGGCCGCGAGTTCTCATAACCGGACAACCACGGCAACTCCTCCTCGGGCAGCCTGCGACTTCCGTTGAGGCCGTACATGATCTTCAGCTCGGCGGGATCACCCGCCACCGCGCGCACCAGCCATTCCCGCCATGCCGAGGCTTCGTCGACGTAGCCGGTGCCCAGCAGCGCCTGCAACGTGAAGGTCGCGTCGCGCAGCCAGCAGTACCGGTAGTCCCAGTTGCGGGATCCCCCGAGTTCTTCGGGCAGCGACGTGGTCGCGGCCGCCACGATCCCGCCGGTAGGCGCATACGTCAGCGCCTTGAGCACCACCAGTGACCGCCGGACGTCGGCCGCCCACCGGCCGTCGTAGCGGCACCGCGCCATCCAGTCGCTCCAGAACCGCTCGGTGCCGGCCAGGGCTCGCTCCGCGTCGACGACCTCGGGGCGTGGCCGGTGCGACGGCGCATAGGTCAGCACAAATGGGATTCGTTGCCCGGCAGACACTTCGAACTCGGCGAGGGTCGCAAGATCCTCCCCGCGAACCGGAACCGAGGTGCGCAGCCATACAGCGTCCGGGCCTGCTACTGCCGCCAGGTCGCCGCCGTCGCGTCGCACCCAGGGCACGATGTGGCCGTAGTCGAAGCGCAGGCGCAGCGTCATGCGCATCGGTACCCGGCCGCTCACCCCCTCGACGATCCTGACGACGTCTGCCTGCGAACCCCGGGGTGGCATGCAGTCGATCAGTCGGATGGTGCCTTCCGGGGTATCCCATTCGGTCTCCAGGATCAGCGTGTCGTCCCGGTAGCGCCGTCGGGTGGCGGCCCCACCGGCGGCGGGCCCCAACTTCCAGCTACCCGCGGCCTCCCCGCCCAACAACGCCGCGAAGCAGGCGGGCGAGTCGAAGCGCGGCAGGCACAGCCAATCGATGGCCCCGTCCCGCCCGACGAGCGCGGCGGTCTGCAGATCACCCAGCAGGGCATAGTCCTCGATGGGCGCCATGATCACGCGGCCGCGAGGTCGATGACCACCTTGACGTCACCGTCGCGGGCCTCGAACGCCTCTGCTGCCCGGTGAAGCGGAACCCGTCTGGTGATCAATCCCTCCAGCCACCCGGTGTCGGCCTCGGCCAGCGCATCTGCGGCCAGCCGGTAGTGGCGTGCGTTGGCGTTCACCGACCCCACCACGGCGTCGTTCTCCAGCACGATGTCGCGGTTCATCGCGCCGGCGTCCAGATGCACCACCCGACCGGCCGGGGAGACGCCGGTCAAGCACACCACGCCGTAGCGGTCGGTGGTGGACATCGCGGCAAGGACCACCTGGCTGGCGCCGGTGGCCTCGATGACCACATCCGGGCACAATCGGGCGGCCACGTCGTCCACGGAGTCGTGGTGATAGGTCGCGCCCAGCGACTCGACCAACGCAGGCTTGGGACCATCGGTCACCCGATCCAGCACGTGAACCTCCAGGCCGCGCTGCACCCCCAGCAGGGCAGCCAGCAGACCGATCGGCCCCGCCCCGGTGACCAGGACGCGGCGTGGGTCGAACCAGCTTCGCTCGCCCACCCGGTAAACCTGTTCCCACGCCTTGGCTACGACGGAGGTGGGTTCCATGAGCGTGCCGACACTCTCCAGCTCCGCATTCACGACGGTTGCGTAATCCGCTTCCACACACCACTGTTCGCTTCCATAGCCGTCCAACTCCTTGATGCCTCGCTCGGTATAGCGGCCGTTGCGGCACATGTCGAACTCGCCGCGTGCGCAGGCGCCACACGGCACCGGGTCCGGGCGGCGGACGATGCCGGCGACCAGGTCACCGACGGCGAAGCCACTGCCCGCGACGGTGCGGGCGACCCTGCCCAACGACTCGTGCCCGAGCACCAACCGTCCCCGCAGCGGCGGCGCCCATCCGTACTGGCCTGCCGCGATCTCCCTGTCTGTTCCGCAGACTCCGACGGACAGGCCGTCAACCAGCAGTTCGCCCGGTCCGGGGCGGGGATCGGCCACCTCCTCCACCCGCAACGAATCCGGGGCGCCCGGTTCGACGGTGATCGCCCGCATCAGCCGGTCCGTCCAGCCAGACAAGGCAGCGACGAGGTTGTTTGTGGTTCGCGGGGCGGGTGACCTGGAATGTGCACCGGATGTCCTTTCGCAGTATGTAGGTCTCGTGGGTGCGCTAATGCGTCTGTGGCGGGGCGTCGTCGGACAATCCCGCCAGCGCAGACCAATCGCCGACCTTGTCGCCGGCGATGACGCTGAGCGAGCCATCGGTCTCCAATACCACCGCCGCGATCTGGCTGACGTCACCTTGGCCCGTCGACCGGATCGCCTGGCGGATCTCGTCGACACTGACCCGCTGACGGCGCAACGCCTCATCGAGCAGGCGGCCCTGCGACACGAGAAGCGTCGGCCGCGCGGTCAACACCGATCGACCGGCCTGCAGCCGCGAAGATACGGTCGCCGCCACGAACTGCAGCGTGGCCAGCAACACGAACGCCGTCGCCCCCTCGGCGAAGGAGACGTCGGTGTTGAGCAGAATCGTGGCCAACGTCGAGCCGACAGCGACGGTGACCACCAAGTCGAACGCATTCAGTTTGGCCAGCGTGCGTTTACCCGAGATCCGCAGCACCACGACCAAGGTGACGTAGGCGGCAGAACCGACCAGCAACACCCTGGCGATGTCGCTCCACGCGTCGAACCACATGATGTCACGCGACCTCGGCGGTCGGCGAGGGCGCGTCGGCGCTCATCCGGCGCCGCAGCCGACTCAGCGTGTCGTCCAGCAGTCGCGACACCTGCACCTGAGAGATGTTGAGCCGCAGGGCGATTTCTCGTTGGGTCAGGCCTTCGAAGAACCGCATGCCCAGAATGGCGCGGCGCCGGGGGTCCAGTTCGGCGACGACTTCTCGAAGCACTATGGAATCCTCGACGTATTCGTAGCCCGGATCCTCCGCCCCCCGCGTCGCGCCGATACTGGTTGGATCGAATCCCTCCGGCCCCGAACGAGGCGCGTCGAGAGACAACGGCCGGTAAGCCCAATGGGCAGACTCCGATTGGGCCACCTCGTCATTGCCGATGCCGAGTTCGCGAGCCACCTCGGGGTGGGTCGGAGACCGGTTCAGCTGCTGCGAGAGCGCTTCGACCGCATGCCGCATCCTCAGCTGTGTCTCCTGCACCTTGCGAGGCACCCGCATCGACCAGGTGCCGTCGCGAAAGTGCCGTCGCACCTCTCCGCGGATCGTCGGCACCGCGAACGCCATGAAGCGGCCCTTGGCAGGTTCATATCGGTCCACACTCTTGACCAGCCCGATTCGGGCCACCTGGATCAGATCGTCGGACGGCTCGCCGCGTCCGACGAACCGGTACGCGATGTGGTCGGCAAGCGACAGACATTCTGTGATGATGCGTTGCCGCCAGCGCCTGCGCTCACCATCGGTGCTACAGGCGGCCATTCGCAGAAACAGATCGTCGACCTGCGACCAGTCCGGGTCCTGTGCGGCAGCGTCGATCCCGGAACAGTCGCGCTCCGCGACGGTCATGGTGGCCTCCTTCGGCGGCGCGCAGAGAGGGTTCGCGTCTTCCACGCATTGGACTGGTCTGCTGTCCGCCTACCCGAATGGGTGTCGTAAACCCGGCCTCGGCCCAATCGTTGCTCAATCGAGACAACTGCTCGGTGATGGACGGCCGCGGCACTCTCGGTTTCACCGAATCTGCACGACATCCACAGCCCGCTCTCAGATTGCCGGAGTAGTGCGCCCCGATGGGCCCGGACCCCTGCGGCGGACGCCGGGTATCAACGGCGCTCGATTGGGAACCTGTCGCCAACACGGGGTGCCTCGCATCCACACCTGCGTCACGACGGTCGCGATTGCGGCCGCGGAAGGGAGACCATGCGGTCGTCACAGTTTCGAAGGACCTGTTCGGCGCTGGCGGGCGCCGCGGCGCTGGCGGTGGGTGTCGCCGGGTGCGGCGAGGACCCGGTGCTGGACTCGTCCAATCGCGGCTCGGGGTCACACACCGAGACCACTACGGTGGAGAACGCCTACATCGTCCCGGCGTATGTTCCCGGCCGGTGCGTGATCCAATTCAACGCCGGTGGCGAGATGCGATTCACCGTCACGAACAACAGGCCGGCGGAGGCGGAACGCCTTCTCGGGTTGTCGACCAGCGCGGCCGATCAGGCGCGCATCATCGACAGCGTGGACATCCCGCCCAAGTCGACCGTCAGCTTCGGCCAGCCCAATGCCGAGCTGCGCGAGGCCGACGACCGCGGCCCGGCGGTGCGACTGGATCAGATGGACCCGGAGCTGCGACCCGCCACAACGGCCGACGTCACTTTTCGCTTCGAACGGGCCGGCGACCTGACCATGCCGGTCCCGGTCGAGGCGTGCCCCGTTCAGGAGAAATGACCTGAGGGCGGGCAGGACAGCCCCTCAGCAGTCGGTTCGGATCTCGAAGTCGGCGGTGGCGGTCTCGGAGGGGTCGTCGCTGTAATAGCCCACAGCTGTTCCCGTGATGGTGAACGTCCCCTCCGTGAGCGTGGCATCGGTTTCGACGCGAGCGGCGACAGCGGTGGCGGCGGTGGCGGCGGTGGCGGTGGCGGCGGTGGCGGTGGCGTTCCAGGCACTGCCGGTGAAGCCGCCCAGGTCCTCGATGCGGACCAGTCGCGCCCCCACGGTGTCGCCGGTATGCACCTGAGCAGTGAATCCTGGTTTCTGCTGCAGACTTTCGATGAACCACACCCAGCCCACCTGTTCACACCTGATCGGTGGGCGCTCTTCGATCTCACTGCCGTTGATCAGGACGCGCGCGGTGTGCGTGCCCAGCGCTTCGTAGCCGCTCGAGCATCCTCCGGCGACCAGCGCCACGATGGTCACTGCGAGAACCCACGTGAACGGCACACGGTGCCGCTCCGTCCGCGCCGGCCCGGGAGTACCCATACCGACGAGTACCCCGGCTTCGCCCGGTCATACGGTGCGGGTCGCAACCACACGTATCGATCTGGGCGCCTGAGGGTACGAGGCTGCCATGGTGAGACTGATAACTGCGTCCGTGGGTTTCGTGGCTCTGCTGGTCGGCGTCCTGGGGCTCCTCACTCCGGTGTCGGTGTCGCCCGACCTCGACGTCGTGAGTTGTGGCACCGCGATCGCCCCCGACCTGTCGGAGGCCCGGTCCCACGACGACGCCAGTGCAGCGAATGTCCCCATCGGCGACGAGGTTGTGACCGATACCAACTACACCCGGCTGTGCGGCATGGAGATTGAGGACCGACGGCTGTGGACCATCGCATTGGCGGGAGTGGGGGCGCTCGCCGTGAGCGCCGTGGGCGTACAGGGCCTCATGGCTTCCAGGCAGAAGTCGGCACACTGACACCCCGCCACGGTCGGTGACCCCGCTCGCGGCGATCAGCGCAGACGCGAAAGCACTTCGGCGACAACGTCATCCACTGCGATGTCGACCTGCTCTCCGGTGGTCAGGCTCTTGACGCCGACGGTACCCGCCTCGAGGTCGCGGACACCGGCCACCAGAGCGATCGTCGCGCCCGACCGATCGGCGGCCCGCATCGCCCCCTTGAGTCCGCGGTCGCCATAGGCGAGGTCGACCCGAACGCCCGACGAGCGCAACTGTGCCGCCATCACCGCCAGCCGCACCTTGGCGTCGGCACCGAGCGGCACCGCGAACACGTCGACACGTGCGCTGTCGCCGACCGTCCTGCCCTCCGCCCGCAGTGCCAGCAGCGTGCGGTCGACGCCGAGCCCGAACCCGATACCGGAGAGGTCCCGGCCGCCGAGTTGGCGCATCAAGCCGTCGTAACGCCCGCCGCCGCCGATACCGGACTGCGCACCGAGACCGTCGTGGACGAACTCGAAGGTGGTCTTCGTGTAGTAGTCCAGGCCGCGCACCATCCGCGGGTTGATCACGTACGGCACCGCCAACGCGTCCAGGTGCGCCAGCACCGTCTCGAAGTGCTCCTTGGCGGCGTCGGACAGATGATCGAGCATCACCGGGGCGTCCGCGGTCAACTCCCGCATCTGCGGCCGCTTGTCGTCGAGCACCCGCAGCGGGTTGATCTCGGCACGACGCCGGGTGTCCTCGTCGAGATCGAGCCGGAACAGGAACTCCTGCAACAGTTCCCGGTACTGCGGCCGGCAGCTGTCGTCGCCGAGTGAGGTGATCTCCAAGCGGAACCCGTCCAGGCCGAGGGACCGGAACCCGGCGTCGGCGACGGCGATGACCTCGGCGTCCAGCGCGGGGTCGTCGACACCGATCGCCTCCACGCCGACCTGCTGCAGCTGCCGGTAGCGGCCCGCCTGGGGACGTTCGTAGCGGAAAAAGGGTCCCGAGTAGCAGAGCTTGACCGGCAGCTGGCCCCGGTCCAGGCCGTGCTCGATCACTGCCCGCATGACCCCGGCGGTGCCCTCCGGGCGCAGCGTCACCGACCTGTCACCGCGGTCGGCGAAGGTGTACATCTCCTTGGAGACCACGTCGGTGGACTCCCCCACCCCGCGGGCGAACAGCGCGGTGTCCTCGAAGATGGGCAGCTCGATGTCGCCGTACCCGGCGCGGCGGGCGGCGCCGAGCAGCGCGGCGCGCACGGCGACGAACTCCGCCGAGTCCGGGGGGAAGTAGTCGGGGACGCCTTTGGGCGCCTGGAAGGAACTGTCAGTCACAGGGTCAAACCTTCGAGGAAGGGGTTGGTCCGGCGCTCGGCGCCGATGGTGGTGCGCTCGCCGTGTCCCGGTAATACCAGGGTGTCGTCGTCGAGCACCAACAGTTTTGTCACGATCGAGGTCAGCAGGTCACGGCCGCTGCCGCCGGGCAGATCGGTCCGACCCACCGACTGACGGAACAGGGTGTCGCCGGTGAACACCACCGTGTCGGGGCCGGACCACAGCTCCCCGTCGACCCGGAACACCACGGAGCCCTGGGTGTGTCCCGGCGTGTGATCCACCGCCACCGTCACGCCGCCCAGCTCGATCTTGTCGCCGTCGCGGTCGAGTTCGACGACCTGCCTGGGCTCGCGGAACACGGCGCTGAGCGCCAGCCGGCCCAAGCCGGCTAACAGGCCCTGTCCGAGCCCCTTGATGGGGTCGGTGAGCATGGCGCGGTCCTCCGGGTGGATGAAGACCGGACAGCCGTAGAAGTCGGCGACCTTCTGCGCCGACCACATATGGTCGATGTGGCCGTGAGTGAGCAGCACCGCCGCGGGGGTGAGCCGGTGCTCGTCCAGAATTCGGCGCAGCGGACCGGTCGCCCGCTGGCCCGGGTCGACGACGATGGCGTCGGCGCCTGCCCGAGGGGCCAGCACGTAGCAGTTGCACGCCAACACGCCGGCCGGGAATCCGGTGATCAACACCGTTCCAGCTTCCCACGTCAGGTTCGCGCCGCTGTTCACGAGGGTCGCACCGCCCGTGCTCAGCAACAGCTGGCACACTCGGTGCCGACTGAATCGAATGCGAGGAGGACACCGGCGGTGCCGACCAACGAACAACGGCGTGCAACAGCCAAGCGCAAGCTCGAACGGCAACTCGAGAAGCGGGCCGAGAACGAACGCAAACGCCGCCTGTACACGATCATCGGATCGGCGGTGGCTGCGGTGGTGGTGATCGGCGCCGTGGTGGCTACGATCGTCATCACCAACCGCGATCCTGGCGGCCAGACCGCATCGACGGCCGGCAGCACGCCGACCACCAGCGCCGAAGACGCCTCGCCGCTCGATCTCCCTGAGCAGGCCCAAGCCGGCGGCCTGCCACCGTTCCAGGCGCCCGAGGGGCTGGGCGGCAACTGCCAGTACCCCGAGTCGGCGGAGGAGGCGAGCAAGCCCAACAACGCCCCCCGCAGCGGCAAGGTGCCCACCGAGCCCGCCCAGGTCAGCGCCAGCATGTCGACCAACCAGGGCAACATCGGCCTTCAGCTCGACAACGCGAAGGCGCCGTGCACGGTCAACAGTTTCGCCAGCCTGGCCCAGCAGGGCTTTTTCAACGACACTCCCTGCCACCGGCTGACCACGAGCGAGTCGTTGGCCGTCCTGCAGTGCGGCGACCCGACGGGCGTGGGCACCGGTGGCCCGGGCTACCAGTTCGCCAACGAATACCCGACCAACCAGTACCAGCCCGACGATCCGAAGTTGAACGAGCCCGTGATCTATCCGCGGGGCACCCTGGCCATGGCCAATGCGGGACCCGACACCAACGGCAGCCAGTTCTTCCTCGTGTTCGGAGATTCGCAGCTGCCGCCGAACTACACGGTGTTCGGCACCATCGACGAGACGGGCCTGGCCACTCTGGACAAGATCGCGGCAGCGGGGACCGTCGACGGCGGACCTGACGGCGCACCCAAGCTGGACGTCAACGTGAAGTCGATCGCGCTGGACTGACCCCGAGGCCGCCGTGAGCACCCCGCCACCGCCGTACGGCGGCCATCCCCCGCCGTACGGTGGCTACCCAGCGCCTCAGCCGGGCGGGTACCCGGGGCCGCAGTACGGGTACCCGGTCGGCTACCCGCCCCGGCGGGCCACCAACTCGCTGGCGATCGTCTCGCTGGTGTGCGCATTCCTGTTCGCGCCGCTGGGGATCCTGTTCGGCCACATGTCGCTCTCGCAGATCAAGAAGACCGGCGAGGAGGGCCGCGGGCTGGCCATCGCCGGGCTGGTGATCGGCTACCTGCTGGTGGTGATGACCGTCGTCGTGGTGGTGGTCGGCTTCGTGTTCCTGGTGATGCTGGCCCGGAGCCTCGAGGACTTCGACAACGGCACCGCCCTGCGCGACCCCGGCGTCACTGCGGCACCCGCGCCGGGCATTCCGCTGCCGCCGTTCGACCCGCCGGAAACGCTCGGCTCCAACTGCCAGTACCCAGCCACCACCGAGGCGCCGAGCAAGCCGGTGAAGCCGCCGCAGATGGGCAGAACACCCACCTCCCCAGCGTCGATTCCTGCGGACATCGTCACCGACCGCGGCGACATCGGGCTGACCTTGGACAACGAGAAGGCGCCGTGCACGGTGCGCAACTTCACCAGCCTGGCCCAGCAGCGATTCTTCGACCAGACCCGCTGTCATCGGCTCGCCGTCCGCACCGACCTGCGGGTCCTGCAGTGCGGCGACCCGACGGCCACCGGGGACGGCGGGCCGGGCTACCGCTTTCCCAACGAGTACCCGAGCAATCAGTACCGGCTGACCGACCCGGCGATGACGACCCCGGTGGTCTACCCGAGGGGCACGCTGGCGATGGCGAATGCGGGTCCCGGCACCAACGGCAGCCAGTTCTTCCTCGTGTACGGCGACTCGGTCCTGCCGCCGACGTACACGGTGTTCGGCACGATCGACGCCAGAGGACTTGCGGCGCTGGAGAAGATCGCGGCGGGCGGGGTGGCCGGCGGCACGCAGGACGGAAGGCCCGTCACCGCGGTGACGATCGAGTCGGTGAAGGTCGGCTGAGGGCCGCGCCCCAGAGAGAAACTCAGGCCGCGGAGGTGACGCGGTAGACGTCGTAGACACCCTCGACGTTGCGCACCACGTTGAGCACATGACCGAGGTGCTTGGGGTCGCCCATCTCGAACGTGAACCTGCTGATCGCCACGCGGTCGTTGGACGTCGTCACCGACGCCGACAGGATGTTGACCTTCTCGTCGGCAAGCACCCGCGTCACATCCGACAGCAGCCGGTGCCGATCGAGCGCCTCCACCTGGATCGCGACGAGGAACACCGACGACGGAGACGGCGCCCACTGCACGTCGATGATACGTTCCGACTGTTGTTGCAGCGAGGTGGCGTTCGTGCAGTCCGTGCGGTGCACACTGACTCCCCCGCCGCGGGTCACGAAACCCATGATGTTGTCGCCCGGCACCGGGGTACAGCACTTGGCCAGCTTCGTCAGCACCCCGGGCGCCCCCGGCACCGCGACACCGACGTCGTCGGTGCTGCGCTGGCGCATCGACATGGTCGCGGGTGTGGACCGCTCCGCCAGTTCGTCGGCGGCCTCGTCGTCACCGCCGAGTTGTGCCACGAGTCGCTGCACCACGTGGCGGGCCGACACATGACCCTCGCCGACCGCGGTGTAGAGCGCGGACACGTCGAGGTAGCGCAGCTCACGTGCCAGCGCGCCCATCGACTCGCCGGTCATCAAGCGCTGCAACGGAAGTCCGCCGCGGCGCACCTCCCGCGCGATGGCGTCCTTGCCGGCCTCGAGGGCCTCCTCGCGACGCTCCTTGGCGAACCACTGCCGGATCTTGGCCTTGGCCCGCGGCGACACCACGAACGTCTGCCAATCCCTCGACGGCCCGGCGTTGGGGGCTTTGGACGTGAAGATCTCGACCAGTTCCCCGTTTTCGAGCTTGCGCTCCAACGCCACCAGCCGACCGTTGACACGGGCGCCGATGCAGCGGTGACCGACCTCGGTGTGCACCGCGTACGCGAAGTCCACCGGTGTGGACCCGGCGGGCAGGGTGATCACGTCGCCCTTGGGCGTGAACACGAAGATCTCCTGCACCGCAAGGTCGTAGCGCAGCGACTCGAGGAACTCACCGGGGTCGGCGGCCTCCCGCTGCCAGTCGAGCAACTGCCGCATCCAGGCCATGTCGTCGATCTCGGCGGCGGCGTGCGCGGTGGGTAATCCGTTGCGGCCCTTTACTTCTTTGTATCGCCAGTGCGCGGCGATGCCGTACTCGGCGGTGCGGTGCATGTCGCGGGTGCGGATCTGCACCTCCAGCGGTTTGCCCTCGGGTCCCACCACCGTGGTGTGCAGCGACTGGTAGACCCCGTAACGCGGTTGGGCGATGTAGTCCTTGAACCGACCGGCCATCGGCTGCCACAGCGAGTGCACCACGCCGACCGCCGCGTAGCAGTCCCGGATCTCGTCGCACAGGATGCGCACGCCCACCAGATCGTGGATGTCGTCGAAGTCGCGGCCCTTGACGATCATCTTCTGGTAGATCGACCAGTAGTGCTTGGGACGGCCCTCCACCACGGCGTTGATCTTCGACGCGGTCAGCGTGGCGTTGATCTCGGCGCGCACCTTGGCCAGATAGATGTCCCGCGAAGGCGCCCGGTCGGCGACCAGGCGCACGATCTCGTCGTACTTCTTGGGATGCAGAATCGCGAACGAGAGGTCCTCGAGTTCCCACTTGACCGTCGCCATGCCCAGCCGATGTGCCAGCGGCGCAATCACTTCCAGGGTCTCGCGAGCCTTGCGCGCCTGCTTCTCGGGTGGCAGGAACCGCATCGTGCGCATGTTGTGCAGCCGGTCGGCGACCTTGATCACCAGCACCCGCGGATCGCGCGCCATGGCGATGATCATCTTACGGATGGTCTCGCCCTCGGCGGCGGTGCCCAGCGCCACCTTGTCCAGCTTGGTGACGCCGTCGACGAGGTGGCCGACCTCCGTGCCGAACTCCTCGGTCAGCGCCTCCAGCGTGTAGCCGGTGTCCTCCACCGTGTCGTGCAACAGCGCCGCGATCAGCGTGGTGGTGTCCATCTCGAGCTCGGCCAGGATGTTGGCCACCGCCAGCGGGTGGGTGATGTAGGGGTCACCGGAGCGCCGCAGCTGGTCGGCGTGACGCTGTTCGGCGACCTCGTACGCGCGCTGCAGCAGCGTCAGGTCCGCCTTCGGATAGACCTCGCGGTGCACCGCGACCAACGGCTCGAGCACGGGGTTGATGGTGCTTCGCTGAGCCGTCATCCGGCGTGCCAGCCGGGCCCGTACCCGCCGTGACGCACTCGTCGCGGCCTTGGACGGGTCGGTCTTGGGAAGCTCCATCGGCTGCGTCTCGGGGCTCGACGCCCCGGACGCCGGGGGTGATTGCACGGCCTGGCCGGCGCGTGGATCTGCCTGGATCTCGCCGGCCATGCTCACCTCCTGTCACTGCGCTCTTCGCAGGATATCCCGCTCAGACCGTGAGCAAGCTCGTGACCGGCAGTGGTTCCAGGCCGGCGCGCCCGCCGAGGGCGGCGAGCTCGAGCATCACCACCGCCCCGGTCACGTTCGCACCCGCCGCCGCGAGCAACTTGTGCGTGGCCGCAAGCGTGCCGCCGGTGGCGAGCACGTCGTCGATCACCATGATCGATCGGCCCGCGAGCTCGATACCGTCGGCGGGTACCTCGAGCGTCGCGGTGCCGTACTCGAGGGTGTAGGTCTCGCTGATCACCGGTGGCGGCAGCTTGCCGCCCTTGCGGACGGCGACCACGCCGATCCCCAGCTGCAGGGCGACCGCGCCGCCGAGCAGGAACCCCCGCGCGTCCACACCCGCGACCAGGTCAACGCCACGGGCGATGTCGGCGATCGCACCGCTGACCTCCGCCAGGCCACGCGCATCGGCGAGCACCGGGGTCAGATCCTTGAACTGGATGCCCGGTTCCGGGAAGTCGGGCACCTCGCGCAGCAAGGACGCGATGATCTGCGCAATCCCGGACCCCGAGGGGCTCACTGGCTCAGCTTCCAACGGTCCATGTTCCACCCCGCCCCCCATCGCGTCGGATTGCCGCTCACCGCGTACATCTTCGTCGACGTCAGCAGGGTTCGCTGTTGACGGTACAGCGGCAGCGTCGGCATGTCGGCCCACAGTATCGGGCCTGACTCACCGAGCAGCCGGGCCACCTCCTTGGGGTCGGAGGTCACGGCCATCGTTGCGATGATCCCGTCGATGCGTTCGTTGGCGTAGCGAGGGAGGTTGTTGCCGTTGCCGCTGTGCAGGCTGTAGGCGTCCACGACCGACGATCCCGACGACCCGCTGCCCGCGGCGCCGCCGGTGCTCGCGAGCAGCACGTCGATCTCGTTGTTGCGCAACGCCGGCGGCCCCACATTCTCCCCCGCGGCGTCCTCGACGGTGATGCCGGCGGGCCCACAGGACTTCGCGATGGCCCCGACCGTGGCGGCGAGCCGGGCGTTCGGCGTCTGATAGCCGATCCGCACGGTCAGGGGCCGCCCCCCCAGTTCGGCGCGGGCCGCGTCGGGATTGGCGACGGCGAACTGCCCGGCCTCCGGCGGGGTCTCGGCCGTGCCGTAGGCGTCCTCGGTCGCGGCGTTGAGCCGCGAGTCGGACACGGGCACCGTCGCGTTGTGGGCGATGACGTCACGCGGGGTGCACAGCGCCAGCGCGCGACGGGCAGGCACCGCTGCGAGCGGCCCCTGCGGGGCGAAGATCAACTGCTCGACACCGGATGACGGCGCGTCGGTGCGGACGTAGTCGTCGGGAAGGTTGAGGGTGCCCGACGACCCGGCCGCGATGTCGACGACGTCGTAGGCGCCTTCGTTGACCCGATCCTGTACCTCGGGGCTGCGCGGCCAGACGGTCACCTTGCCGGTGACCGGTTTGGTGCCCCACCACTTGTCGTTGGCCGCCAGGACCACGGCCCCCTCGTCGGTCACCGACTCCAGCTTGTAGGGACCCGACGACGGGAAGCGTTTGACATCCAGGTCGGGGGTGAGGTTCCAGGTGGTGTTCCAGACCTGGGCGATGCGCTCGATCACCGGGCCGTCGTTGTTGAGCAGCGCCGTGGTCACGCCGCCCTCGCCGAGGCCCAGTTCGTCGGCGATCACGTGCAACGGCATCATCGACGTCGCGGCGAACAATTGCCCGTAGTCGGTGAACGGTCGGTCCTGGGCGAAGGACACCCGCGCCTTCTTCTGGCCCGGCGCGCAGTCGACGGAGGCGATGTCGGTGTAGCCCGCCCGGCTGGCCGCGTCGAACCACGGGAACCTGCCGGACTGCGACACCCACGCCAGCACCATGTCGTCACAGGTGATCGGTTTGCCGTCCGAGTACACCGCCTCGGGCTTGATCTCGTAATCGAGGATGAGCGGTGTCCGGCCCACCACCGCGATGCTGCCGAAGTCGTGGTCCCCCACGATCTGACCGTCGGGGCCGTGGTAGTTGAAGCCCGTCAGCACCCGGGCGAAGGCCTGCGGGCCACCCGAGGCGGCACCGTCGACGGTGTTGGTGTTGTAGGTGATCAGGGTGCCGTCGATGGCGTAGTCGATCGAATCGGCCGCGCTGTTCGAGCACGAGGTCAGACCGAGCGTGCCCACCACGGCCAACACGGCGGCCAGGAGACGCGAAAAGCGCGGGATCGGACGGTGGGTCATCGGACCTACCGCTCCTAGCGCTTCCGCGGGCTTCGCTTACCCGACGGGCGTCCGGTCCTGCTGGAGGTGGGCCGGACGGGACGCGCACCAGGCGACGGCTTGTCCGGCGGGGGACCCGCGGGCGCAGCGGGGGCCGCAACCGACGCAGGCTCGGGGGCCACCTCGTGGTCGGACAGCTCGACAGCTCCACCCTGCGAATCCATGCCTGCGGCCTTGGCCGCCGCGGTCGCGCGGCGGTTCACCACCCGTCTGGTGTGCTTACGCACCACGTCGGTGCGCTCTCGCAGGCTCACCAGCAGCGGGGTCGCGAAGAAGATCGACGAGTAGGTTCCGACGATCACGCCGACGAACTGGACCAACGCCAGGTCCATCAGGGTGCCGACGCCGAGCAGCCACACCGCGATCACCATCAGTGCGACGATCGGCAGCACCGAGATCACGCTGGTGTTGATCGAGCGCATGAAGGTCTGGTTGACGGCAAGGTTGGCCTGTTCGGCGAAGGTGCGCCGGGTGGTGTGTTCGAACCCCTCGGTGTTCTCCTCCACCTTGTCGAACACGATGACGGTGTCGTAGAGGGAGAAACCCAGGATGGTCAGCAACCCGATCACCGTCGCGGGGGTCACCTCGAAGCCGACGAGCGCGTACACACCGGCGGTGACCACGAGGTCGAACACGAGCGTGGTCAGAGCGGCGATCGCCATGTACCGCTCGTAACGCACCGTGATGTAGATGGCCGCCAGCACCAGGAACACCACCAGCGCGATCAGCGCCTTCTGGGTGATCTGACCGCCCCACGTCTCCGAGACCGCCGAGTCGCTGATGGCCTGCTTGCTCGGCTGGCCATCGGCGCCGCGCGGCTGGAACTCGTCGAACAACGCGGTGCGGAGTTCTTCGGTCTCCTCGTTGCTCAGTGTCTCCGAACGGATCTGGAACGTCGCCGTCCCGCCGCTACCGACGACGACCACGGACTCCGGCGCCCGGCCGATCGTCTCGCTGAACACCGTCTCGACCTGCTGGGTGGTGGCCTGCCCGTCGCCGCGCGGGAACGACACCTTGGTGCCGCCCTCGAAATCGATGCCGAAGGTGAAGCCACGCAGGAGCATCGCGCCGATGGAAACGGCGATGATGAGCGCGCTGACCGTGTACCACAGCTTGCGCTTGCCCATGACCTCGAACGCGCCGGTGCCGGTGTACAGCCGTACGAAGAAGCCGTGCTTGGGTGCATCCGCCGCCGTGGCCTCGAGATCGGGTGCCTCGACGGCGTCCGACGTCGTCTCGATGCGGTTGTGTCTTGACGCCATCTGCTATCCCCGTCCCGCGGCATGTGCGGCCGCTCGGCGTTCGCGTGCGATCTGCTGGACGGCTCCCAACCCGTTGAGGGACGGCTTGGCCATGGTCGTCGACTTCGACGCGAGGAAGGCCAACGGCCAGGTCACCAGGAACACGACGACGACGTCGAGGATCGTGGTCAGTCCCAGGGTGAACGCGAAGCCCTTCACCTGGCCGATCGCCAGGAAGTACAGCACCGCCGCGGCGAGGAAGGTGACGGCGTTGCCGGACAGGATGGTCTTGCGCGCCCTGGCCCAGCCGCGCGGGACCGCCGACCGGAACGAGCGACCCTCGCGGATCTCGTCCTTGATGCGTTCGAAGAACACCACGAAGGAGTCCGCGGTCATACCGATGCCGATGATCAAGCCGGCGATACCGGCCAGGTCCAGGGTGTAGTTGATGTACCGGCCCAGCAGCACCAGGATCGCGAAGACCATTGCGCCCGAGGCGACCAGCGACAGCGCGACCAGCAACCCGAGCACCCGGTAATAGAGCAGCGAGTACAGCAGCACCGCGGCCAGACCGACGGCCCCTGCGATCAGCCCCGCCCGCAGTGAGGACAGGCCGAGCGTCGCCGAGACCGTCTCGGCCTCCGAGGACTCGAACGACAGCGGCAGCGAGCCGTACTTCAGCACGTTGGCCAGCTCGCGCGCAGAATCCTGGGTGAACTGTCCGGTGATCTGTGTGCGCCCGCCCGGGATGGCCTCCTGGATCTGGGGTGCGCTGACCACCTGGGAGTCGAGGACGAACGCGGTCTGGGTGCCGACGTTGGCCGCGGTGAAGTCGGCCCAGATCTTGGCACCGTCGCTCTTGAACTCCACATCGACGACGTTCTCGCCGCGCTGCGGGTCCAGCCCCGAGGTGGCGTTCTCGATCTGCTCACCGCTGAGGATCGACTTGTCGAGCAGGTAGACCTGCTGGTCGTCGGTCGAGCAGGTCACCAGCGGCAGGTTGGGATCGTCGTTGCCGGCCAGCACGTCGTCCTCGCCGCACCGGGTGGCCTGGAACTGCATCGCCAGGATCTGGATGGCCTGCTCACTGCTCTGACGCAGCCGCTTCTCATCCTGGATGCGGGTCGCCAGAGGCACGTCGCGGTCGTTCTGTGGCGGCGCGGGCGACGTCCCCGGGACGGGCGGCGCACCGGGGGCCGGGCTCGGGCCAGGCGACGGGCTCGGCGCCGGCTGCTGCGGGAACGGGCGCGGCTGGGGCGCGGCGGGCTCGTCGGCGGGCGGTGCCACCGGAACCGCGTCAGGAGGTGTCCCCGGGATTGCGCCGGGAGGCAACTCACCGGGCGGCATCCCCGGGATGGCTCCGGGAGGCAGTCCGGGAATCGCACCCGCAGGCCCGCCCGGCTGCGGCCCTTCCTGCGCAGGCGCAGCACCCTCGGCGGGGATCGCGTGGATCACCGGCCGGATGTACAGCCGCGCGGTCTGGCCGAGGTTGCGGGCCTCACTGCCGTCGTTGCCGGGGACGGTGATCACGAGGTTGTCGCCGTCGATGATGACCTCGGACCCCGAAACGCCCAGGCCGTCGACGCGGGCGCTGATGATCTGTTGAGCCTGGTTCAGCGCGTCCCTGGTGGGCGGGGTGCCGTCCGGGGTGCGCGCGGTCAGTGTGACGCGGGTGCCGCCCTGCAGGTCGATGCCGAGCTTGGGGTCGGGCTGCTTGTCCCCCGTGAGGAACACCAGCAAGAACGCGCCGGTGAGCAGCACCAGGAACAGAGCCAGGTAGCGGGCAGGGTGCACCGGCGTCGGAGACGATGCCACGTGTCAGATTCTCCTCGAGATTTCAGTTCGTCAGTACCGCTCAGGGCGCAAAGGGTACGTGCTGTTGCTGAGATCTCAGCTGTCAGTCCTTGGTGTTGGGGCTGTCGGCGATCTCGGTGGCCTTCGAACGTGGCTCGGAGGCCTCGGAGTGCGACTCCTCGAAGTCGGTGTCGTCGTCCTCGACCTCGTCGACCTCATCGACCTCATCGACTATGCGGTCCCGCACCGCCAACTTCATCCACGTGGTGACCACGCCGGGCGCGATCTCCAGCTCGACGTAGTCGTCGCCGATGCCGGTGATCGTCCCCTGCAGACCCGACGTGGTGTGGATCCGGTCACCGACCTGCAGGGCGTTGTGCAGGTCGATGGTGGCCTGCATCGCTTTCTTCTGGCGCCGGGATGCGAAGAACATGAACGCGCCCATGACGATGAGCAGTGGGAGGAATATGACCAGATCCATGGCAGCAGTGTCTCTCTTGAATCATTCGTATCGGTATCGCGGTCACGGCTCCCGATCCCGCATGCGGGGGCCGCATCTGTGAAGAAGTTGATGACCAGTGTGCCATTGCGGCCGATCGTGACCGTCCCCCCGGGTGGGCTACCGCAGCGATCGGCACGCGGAAGCCTCCGCCCTCGGGCTCATGGCAACGGAATCCGTTGCCGCCGCCGCCTGCCACCGATGATCCCGGCCCGAACTGGCCCGGTAGTCGAGCGGATCGGTGCTCTCAGCGGCTAGGCTCGAACCGCGGCGCCGGCAGTCGCATTCTCCGTCTCGTCACGGGCATGTAGGAGGTCTTTCGTTGAGCACCGTCGAGCAGAGCCGCCACCTCGCCACCCCCATCCCCGGCCCGCGGTCCTCGGAACTCATGGCGCGCAAGAACGCCGCGGTGGCGCGCGGGGTCGGCACCACGGTGCCCGCCTACGCGGTGCGGGCATCCGGCGGCATCGTCGAGGACGCCGACGGCAACCGGCTCATCGACCTCGGATCGGGCATCGCCGTCACCACGATCGGCAACTCCGCGCCACGGGTCGTCGAAGCGGTCGCCGCGCAGGTTGCCGAGTTCACCCACACCTGTTTCATGGTCACCCCGTACGAGAAATACGTCGCCGTCGCCGAGGCGCTCAACAGGCTGACTCCCGGCTCCGGTGAGAAGCGTTCCGCACTTTTCAACTCCGGCTCGGAGGCCGTCGAGAACGCCGTCAAGATCGCCCGGTCCTACACCCGCAGGCAGGCGGTCGTCTCGTTCGATCACGCCTACCACGGCCGCACCAACCTCACGATGGCGCTGACCGCGAAGTCGATGCCCTACAAGCACGGGTTCGGCCCCTTCGCGCCGGAGATCTATCGCGCGCCGCTGTCCTATCCGTTCCGCGACGCGGAATTCGGCGGCAAGGAGATGGCCACCGACGGTGAACTCGCCGCCCGACGGGCGATCAGCGTGATCGACAAGCAGGTCGGCGCCGAGAACCTGGCCGCGGTCATCATCGAGCCGATCCAGGGAGAGGGCGGGTTCATCGTCCCCGCCGAGGGGTTCCTGCCCGCGCTGCTGGACTGGTGCCGCGCGAACGACGTGGTGTTCATCGCCGACGAGGTGCAGACGGGCTTCGCCCGCACCGGCGCGATGTTCGCCTGCGAGCACGAAGGCATCGTGCCCGACCTGATCGTCACCGCGAAGGGCATCGCAGGCGGCATGCCGTTGTCGGCGGTCACGGGCCGCGTCGAGATCATGGACGCCCCCCACGTCAGCGGACTGGGCGGCACCTACGGCGGCAACCCGACGGCGTGCGCCGCCGCACTGGCGACCATCGAGACCATCGAGGCCGAGGGGCTGGTCGAGCGCGCCGCGCACCTCGAGTCGCTGATGAAGACCAAGCTGGGCCGCCTCCAGGCCGAGGACGACCGCGTGGGCGACGTCCGCGGGCGGGGCGCGATGATCGCCGTCGAGCTGGTCAAGTCCGGCACCACCGAACCCGATGCCGAGCTGACGAAGGCGCTGTGCGCCGCCGCGCACCGAGCGGGCGTCATCGTGCTGTCCTGCGGCACTTTCGGCAACGTGCTGCGATTCCTGCCACCGCTGTCCATCAGCGACGAGCTGCTGCTCGAGGGCCTCGACGTGATCGCCCTCATCCTGGCCGACCTGTGAGCCGACTCCGACCGACCCCGACCAACAAGGGAGCGCACTGATATGACCACCGTCCAGAACTTCATCGGGGGCGAGCTCGTCGACTCGGTGAGCGGAGCGACCATGCCGCTGGTCGACCCGAGCACCGGGGAGCGGTACGGCACCGCGCCGGTCTCCAACGAACAGGACATCGACAACGCGTACGAGGCGGCGGCCAAGGCATTCAAGGACTGGAAGCGCACCACGCCGTCGCACCGGCAGAAGGCCCTGCTCGACTTCGCCGACGAGGTCGAGAAGGCCGCCGAGGATCTCGTCGCCGCGGAGGGTCGCAATACGGGCAAGCCGAATCACGTGACCATGGCCGAGGAGATCCCTCCGATGGTCGACCAAATCCGCTTCTTCGCCGGCGCGGCAAGGATTCTGGAGGGCAAGTCGGCCGGTGAGTACATGGCCGACCACACGTCGTGGATCCGCCGCGAGCCCGTCGGCGTGATCGGGCAGGTGGCACCGTGGAACTACCCGATGATGATGGCGATCTGGAAGATCTGCCCGGCCATCGCGGCGGGCAACACCGTGGTGATCAAGCCGAGCGACACCACGCCCGTCACGACGGTGATGCTCGCCGAGTTGGCGGCCAAACACCTGCCGCCCGGCGTGCTCAACGTCGTCACCGGGGACCGCGTCACCGGCGCCAACCTGGTGGCCCACCCGACGCCGGAGATGGTGGCGATCACCGGATCGGTGGCGGCGGGCAAGGCCGTCGCGGTCAGCGCGGGCGGCAACCTCAAGCGCACCCACCTCGAATTGGGCGGCAAGGCGCCGGTGATCGTGTTCGACGACGCAGATGTGGCCGCGGCGGCCGAGGGCATCGCGACCGCCGCCTATTTCAACGCAGGACAGGACTGCACGGCGGCCACCCGAGTGCTGGCGTCGGCGTCGATCGCCGCGGACCTGACTGCCGCGCTCGCCGAGCAGGCCGAGGGCGCGACGACGACGTTCGGCCGGGCCGCCGACGACGAGGACGCCTGGGTGCCGCCGGTCAACAACGTCAACCAGATGGAGCGGGTGCTGTCGTTCTTCTCCGACGTGCCGTCGCACGCCACCGTCGCCGTCGGCGGTAGCCGGCAGGGCGACAAGGGTTTCTACGTCGCACCGACGGTGGTCGGGGGGCTGCGGCAGGACGACCGCCTGATTCAGCAGGAGGTCTTCGGACCGGTCATCACGGTGCAGTCGTTCTCCGACGAGGAGCAGGCGATCACCTGGGCCAACGGTGTCGAGTACGGGCTGGCCTCGTCGGTGTGGACCAAGGACGTGTCGCGGGCGCTGCGGGTGTCCAACGCGCTGGACTTCGGATGTGTCTGGATCAACACCCACATCCCACTGGTCGCCGAGATGCCGCACGGCGGGTTCAAGTCGTCCGGGCACGGCAAGGATCTGTCGATGTACGGGCTCGAGGATTACACCCGCATCAAGCACGTGATGGCCTACACCGGCTGACGCCCTCCGCGGAATAGAGTTTCTGGTCGTTCCTGGAGCGAATATCGCAGCCAGAAACGCTATTCCGCGGGTGGGTGGAGGTGAGCGTTCACACCGTGCGGGACGACACCAGTTCGACGACGATCGTGCGGATGTCATCGGCGGTCAGCCCGCCGCCATCGACTTCGAAGGCGACGAGGTCGGAGATCAGGTCGTCACCGGGCCGTCGGCAGCGATCCGCCACCAGCACGTCGATGTAAGTGCCGAAGGCTTCGAGCTCGCGACTGTCACCGCGCCGATCGGCCCAGTGCAGCAGCTGCATCCAGTCCGCGGGCGGTATGCCGAGAGCTGCGCAGAGATCGCGCAGCCGCGGGCCCAGCACGATCCCGGCCACCTCGTCGTCGACGACACGTGCCAGCCGCGCAGAGACCAGTTCCGACAGCCGGTGTGAGCGAAGGATCGCGGTCATGTCAGCCCTCCTGATCGTGGTGGGCTGATCGACCGCGCGTCGCGGGCCACAAACAGAAGTTAGTCGATCTAGCCAACTCCACGGTAACCGCGTTGCGCTGCGCACTCACAATCCAGACGCCGTGAGCTCGCCCACAACAAGGCCCGGCCGACACCTCTGGGGGCGGCGGCCGGGATCTCGGGTCGGCGGGTCAGTGGTGCGCGAGCTTGTCGCGGCTTCCGCCACGACGGAACTTGTCGCGCCAGCTGCGTTTGGCCGGCTGCTGCGGCTCGATCACCTCGGTGGGGGCATTGCCGACCGGCGCGGCAACCGGCTGCGCACCGGTGTTCGTATCGGTATGCGCGGGAGCCACCGTCTGCTGCGGTCCCGTGTGCGTCACCGTCGCGTGCTCGTCGGTGGCCAGCGGGCGGGTGGCGTACTCGACGTCGCGAACGCTGCGCACCGACAACCGACCCAGCGCCAGCGCACCGAGGAAGACGATCAACGCACCGAGGCCGTAGAAGTAGGTCAGCTCGAGCCACACCCGCTTCGTGTCCGTCGTCGCGACCGGTGATCCCGCATTACCCAGTCCCAGCGGGCCGGCCAGTGCGCGGCCTACCACGAACCATGCACCCGCGGCCACGGTCAACCAGCTTCCGAGCATTGCGGTGGCGCGGTTGCGCGACGTCAGCAGCAGCAGTCCGCCGAGGACGGTGACCGCGCCGGGCAGCACCTCCAGCCAGCCTCTGGCGTTGGTCCACGTCCACGCTTGGGCCGGGGTGAACGCGAAGTCGAAGTTGGGACCGACGAACGGGATGAGCGCACCCCACACGCCGAGCAGTATCAGCAGGAAACCGCTGGCCGCGCCGCGGCTGCGGGCAATTTTCATCCGGCCGCCGCGAGGGCGTTCCGGGTGCTCTGATCCGATCATGTCGCCTCCTTGATGGTGCGCAGGGGGTACCCCGGCGGCGTACCGTCGTAACCCGAATCCCCTGGGTAGTTATGGGGTCGAGACCTACCGCATCTATGCCTTCCCTGCGCCGAACGTGCATTCCCTGTCGCTGCGCGGCGGCGTCAGCGACAGGGAACGCACGTTCGCGGTAGGTCAGCCGCGTCAGCGCACCTGTTCGACGACACCGGAGACGTTGTCCGCCACCACTTTCGGTTGGTAGAGCAT
>Ga0209347_1002604_pt1 | contig 23190 bp, 19 predicted proteins | sample AutmiccommuBRH23_FD_187382 | JGI IMG/M metagenome (GOLD analysis project Ga0209347, IMG submission 187382) | Deep subsurface microbial communities from Mt. Terri, Switzerland - Autotrophic microbial communities BRH/23 (SPAdes) (version 2) | ecosystem: Environmental > Aquatic > Deep subsurface >...
CATGCCAGTTGTGTTTCGAGTAAGTGCGGGTTGGTGCCATGCAGTTCAGTGTTTTACGTCTTGATGGACGCATCTTGTCGCGTGGTGCAGCGGTCCTTGTGATCGCGGGGTTTGCCTCCGGTTGCAGTTCCCAGGTGGCGCGATTCAATGGTGGCAGCGGGGTTGATGGGATATTCACCGCCTCGACGCCCAATCAGCGCGCAATCATCCCTCAAAACGGCACTCAGCCCTATCCGGCAGCCAGCCAGCCCGTCGCGGCATCGCCCGTCGATGGAACCTATACCGGTTCGGTAAGCCGCGGCGCTCTCGCCCCTGTGTCGACTGCCGCCGCTTCCAGTCAGCCGGCGCCCGTACGTACCGCGTCCGCTCCGGCGATGGCCCCCGCCGATGACTATGCCAGCGTCCCGACAAGCGGCGTCCAGCAGGCGCCCGTCGCAGCGCAGGAAGACTCCAAGGGCTGGTCACGCGCCGGGGGCACCCAGATCGAGGTCAAGTCCGGCGAGACGGTCTACAATCTGTCCCGCCGCTTCGGCGTTCCCGCCGACGTCATCATGAAGGCCAACGGCATGTCCGAGGCCGACGGCCTGAAGGCCGGCTCGAAGGTCGTAATCCCGACCTATGTCTATTCCGACAAAGCTCCTGTTTCCTCGCCTGACAGTAACCCGAAGACCGCCAAGGCAAGTTCCTCGCGCGGCGACAAGCAGCCGGGCGCTCCCGAGAAGAACCTCGGCGAGACGGTTGCCGTGCTGCCGCAGCAGCCAAAACCGAGGCAGGGCGACAGCACGCCGTCGACCTCAAACTCCGATGGCAGCCAGGCGAAGTCCGGCGGCGCAGCTGGCACCTACACGGTGCAGTCAGGCGATACGCTGTCGCGGATCGCTCGCAACACCGGCGCCAGCGTTACCGCGATCAAGCAGGCCAACGGCATGAATGACGGGATGATCCGTATCGGTCAGACCCTGAAGATACCCGCCGCTGGTTCGAGCCAGGTCGCCAGCGCAACTTCGGCTGCGACCGATCCGGTAACGACGGGTACGGCGCCAAAGCAGGCGAAGACCGAAAAGGTCGCCGCCTATACACCGCCCAGGAAGACCGAGAAGGTCATCGAGCAGGCTGCCGAGACCGCGCCAGACGCAACCGGCATAGGTCGCATGCGCTGGCCGGTACGGGGCCGCGTTATCTCGCAATACGGTTCGGGTGGCGGCAAGTCCAATGACGGCATCGACATCCTGGTGCCGGAGGGCACGCCGGTTAAGGCTGCCGAGAATGGCGTCGTCATCTATGCCGGCGACGGCCTAAAGGAATTCGGCAACACGGTCCTCGTCCGCCACGAGAACGGGCTGGTCACCGTCTACGGCCATGCCAGCGAACTGAAAGTCGAGCGTGGCGCCAAGGTCAAGCGCGGCCAGGAGATTGCGATTTCTGGCATGAGCGGTACCACGGATGCGCCCAAGCTGCATTTCGAGGTCCGCAAGAATTCGGCGCCGGTCGATCCGTCGACCTATCTCGAATAGAACCAGAAACGATCGCGGATCGCCTGACCTCCAGTCTGGTCCGCCCGCTTGGCCCGCTCCCGAAAGGGGGCGGGCTTTTTCAGTTCCGGGCACAAGCTAACCCTGCTCCTGCATCCTCCTGGCAAGCGCCCGGCGCAGGTCGGGCGCCGCATCGACCAGTGCTCTTGCCGCCGCAGACCGCGGATGGGAGAGCACCTCGGCGGTCTTGCCGGTCTCGACGATCATGCCGCCTTCCATCACCAGCACCTCGTCGGTTATGGCCCGGGCCACCGTCAGATCGTGGGTGATGAACAGATAGGCAATGCCGAGGCGCTGGTTGAGATCGGCCAGGAGGTCGAGGATCTGGGCGCGGATCGACACGTCGAGCGCCGACACGGGTTCGTCGGCGATGATCAGCTTCGGTCTCGTGATGATGGCGCGGGCAATCGACAGGCGCTGACGCTGGCCACCGGAAAATTCATGCGGGTATTTGTGCATGTCGTTGGACTGCAACCCCACCTCGTGCAACGCCGTTGCCACCATGTCGCGCCGTTCGGCGCCCGTCGGCCTCTTGTCGAGAAGATGCAGCGGTTCGGCAACCAGTCGTTCGACCCTTTGGCGTGGGTCGAACGATCCGTAAGGGTCCTGGAAGATGACCTGCATGTCGCGCCTTGCCGGTCTCATCGCCGTCTGGTCGAGACCGGTGATCTGTTCTCCGCGAAACGCAATCGCACCGGCGCTCGGTTCGTCCAGCGCTAGAATAATGCGGGCAAGGGTGGATTTTCCGCAACCGGAGCGGCCGACCAGCGCCACTGACTGTGCCGCATTCATCGAAAACGAGACATGGTCGACCGCGCGAAACGGCTCCGACTTCGCGAACAGAGAACGGCGGCGCACCGGGTAATCGCGCGTGACGCCGCGCACATCGAGTAGCGGTTCGGCGCCGATCAGGGATTGCGTGTTCACACGCGACGGTACGTGCATGGAGGCAAGGGTAAGCTGGCGCGTGTAGGGATGCGCCTGCGCCGACAGCGTCTGCGCGGTGTCGCCGGCCTCCATGACCTCGCCGCCGCGCAGAATGGTGATGCGATCGGCCACCTCGGTAACGACCGCCAGATCATGCGAAATCAGGAGCAGTCCCATGCGGTTTTCGTCGACCAGATCGCGCAGCAAGTCGAGAATCTGCGCCTGCAGGACCACGTCGAGGGCAGTCGTTGGCTCGTCGGCGATAAGCAGTTTTGGCTTGAGCGCGCATGCGATGGCGATGACGACGCGTTGTCGCTGGCCGCCGGACAGTTCGTGCGGGTAACGCGATAGCGGGAACATCGCTGCCGGCAGCCCGACGCGCTCGAGCATTTTCTGCGCCAGCGTTTCGGCGTCCTTGCGGTTCGCGCCGGTGTGCCAGCGAATGCCTTCGGCAACCTGTTCGCCGATCGTTTTCAGCGGGTTGAGCGCCGTCATCGGTTCCTGGAACACCATGCCGATATCGTCACCGCGCAATTCGCACATGCGCTCTTCCGACATGGCAAGTATGTCGGATCCGTTGAAGCGCACGCTGCCGGTCGTTCGTGCCGGCTCGGGCAGCAATTGCATTACGGTGAGTGCCGTCATCGACTTTCCGGAACCGGATTCGCCGACCAGCCCCAACACTTCGCCCGCTTCAATCGACAGATCCACACCCTTCAGGATTGGCTGGGCGCCGATGTCCAGGGACAGGTTTTCGATTTCGAGCAGGCTCATGGCCGGCGCCTGAGCTTAGGGTCGAGCGTGTCGCTGATCCCGTCGCCGATCAGATTGAGGGCAAGCACGGTGATGACGATGGCCATCCCAGGCACGATCGCCAGATAGGGCGCGACAACCATGCGGGTCTGCGCATCAAACAGCATGCGGCCCCAACTCGGCATTGGCGGCTGCGCGCCAAGCCCGAGATAGGACAGCCCGGCTTCGGCCAGGATGCCGAGTGCAAACTGGATCGTGCCCTGGACGAGCAGAAGATTGGCGATGTTGGGCAAGATATGCTCGACGGTAATCAGCGCCTTACCTTTGCCGGCGGCCCGCGCGGCAAGGATGAATTCGCGCGGCCACAGCGCCAGCGCGCCGGCGCGTGAAACACGTGCAAACACCGGTATGTTGAAGATGCCGATCGCAATGATGGCATTGATCGCGCCTGGCCCGAAGATCGCGGTGATCATGATCGCCGACAGCAGGGCAGGGAAGGCGAAGACCAGGTCGTTGAAGCGCATCAGCACCTCGTCGAGGATGCCGCCACGCGCCGCGGCCCAGCAGCCGAGCGGGACGCCCAGTCCCATGCCGATACCGACTGCCACCAGAGCCACCGCAATCGAGTTACGCGCGCCGACCATGATCATCGACAGCATGTCGCGGCCGAACTGGTCCGTGCCGAGCAGATGCGCCGACGAAGGCGGTTGCATGCGGTCGGCGACGATCAGCCTGGTCACGTCATACGGTGTCCAGAAGAAGGACAGGAGAGCCATCGCCGCGATGATGGCGGTGACGCAAAATCCGATGACGAAGGAGCGATTGGTGAAGGCCCTGGCGAAAAAACCCGCCTCGGCCGCGGTGGCGTGTGAGGTCGGGCCGTTCACCGCGACGTCCTCAGGCGCGGATCGACGATCGCATAGGAAAGGTCGACCAGAAGATTGACGACGATAACCGTCGCGACAAGCAGCATGACGACACCTTCGACGACGATCAGGTCGCGCTGGTTGATGGCCTGGAAGACCAGTCGCCCCAATCCTGGAAGATAGAAGACGTTTTCGATGATGATCGTGCCGGCAAGCAGGAAGGCGAATTGCAGGCCCATGATGGTCAGCACGGGCAGCATGGCGTTGCGCAGCGCATGGCGCCACAGAACGGTCGTGCGCGGCAGCCCCTTGGCGCGCGCCGTGCGGATAAAGTCTTCCCCAAGGACGTCAAGCAGGGCGGAGCGGGTAACGCGCGCCAGAATGGCCGCCTGGGGCAGGGCAAGCGCCACCGCCGGCAGGATCAGCGCCTTTGATGCAGGCCACAGACCGGCGTTCCAGCCGGGAAAACCGCCGGCCGGCACAAGCCGAAGCCAGACCGCAAAGACGTAGACGAGCAGCAGGGCAAACCAGAAGTTGGGTATGGCCACGCCAAGCTGCGAGGCGCCCATCGCTACTGTGTCGGCCGGTTTGCCGCGGCGAGCGGCGGCAAAGACTCCAACGGGGATGGCGATGGCCGTGGACAGGGCCAGGGAGATAAGGGCCAACGGCAGGGAGACGGCGGCGCGCTCGCGGATCAGTTCGATGACGGGAACAGAGTAAGTGTAGGAGCGCCCGAAATCGAGGCTCAGCATGCCGCCCACCCAGTCGACATAGCGAAACAGGATACCCTGGTTCAGCCCGAGTTCGTTGCGCAGCGCCGAGACGGCATCTTCGGTGGCGTTCATGCCGAGCATCAACCGAGCCGGATCGCCCGGCAGGATCTCCAGCACCGCGAAGACCACGATCGAGGCTACGACCAGCGTCGCCAGCCCGATCAGCAGCCGTTTGGCGATATAGGCCGTCATGGGTGCGGTGCGCCTGTCAGGCCACGATCATCCCGAAGCCGGTGCTTTGCGAAGCAACGCAAGCTTTTGCAGCCCCCGCCAGAACTAGTCCACCCATTTCACTTTCGTCAGGTCGTTGGCCTGGATCGGGGAGTTTTCCCACAGGCCCTCGACCTTGGCGTCCCAGATGCCAATCTTCGGCAGTTCGAACAGGAATCCGTTGACGGCATCGTCGGCAAGAATCTTCTGCGCCTGCTGGTAAAGCTCGGTGCGCCGGGTCTCGTCCGAAGTCAGGTTCAGTTCCTCGATCACCTTGTCGAAGGCAGGGTTGTCGTAGTTGAAGTAGTAGTCCTTGCGCGCATAGATATCGATGTCGTTGGGCTCGGTGTGCGAAACGATCGACAGATCGTAGTCCTTTTCCTTGAAGACCTGGCTGAGCCAGTCGGCCCATTCGACGGGAATGATCTCGAGGTCGATGCCAATGTCTCGCAACTGCGAGGCGATGATCTGGCCGCCGTCGCGCGCATAGCCGACGGGCGGCAGCTTCAGCGTCGCCTTGATGCCGTTCTCGAAGCCGGCTTCCTTAAGCAGTTCCTTCGATTTTTCCGGATCGAACGGATAGGTGCCGGTAAGGTCGATATAGGCTGCGTTGGCTGGCGAGAAATGCGAGCCGATCGGCACGCCGAGACCGCCCGAGGCGCCGTCGATGATCGCCTTGCGGTCGAGCGCATGGGCAATCGCCTGGCGCACCTTCAACTGGTCGAAGGGCGGCTTCTTGTTGTTGGTCGACAGGATAGTTTCGCCCTCGGTTGCGCCGATCACCACCTTGAAGCGCTGGTCCGATTCGATTTGAGGCAACGCATCGCCGAGCGCGAAATTGGGCAGCGCCTGGACGTCGCCGGAAAGCAGCGCCGGCACGGCTGCCGCAGCATCCGGGATGATACGGAACTCGGCCTTCTCCAGCATGGCCGGTTCGCCCCAGTAATCAGCGGCCTTGACCAGCGTGATCGACGAGCCCTTGGCCCAGTTGTCGAACTTGAATGGCCCGGTTCCGATCGGCTTTTCCTTGTTCGTCTCGGCCGTTTCCGGCGCGACGATCACGGCGTCACCCCAGCCCATATTGTAGAGGAATGAGCCCTGAGGGTTTTTCAGCGACACCTTGACGGTCGTTGGGTCGACGACCTCGACGGTCTCGATGGCGGCGAACAGACCCTTCTGGGCGTTGGTCGAATCTTTGGCGCGTGCGCGGTCGAGCGAGAATTTTACGTCTTCGGCATCGAAAGAAGTTCCGTCATGAAACGTGACGCCGGAATGAAGCTTGAAAGTGTAGGTCTTGCCGTCTTCCGATACGGTCCAGCTTTCCGCCAGCGCCGGCAGCACTTCGCCACGTGAACCAATCCGCGTCAGGCCCTCGAACACGTTTGCATAGAGGACCTCGTCGATCGCCGCGGCCGCCCCCGCCGTGGGGTCCATGTGCGGCGGTTCGAGCGGTACGCCGAGCACCAGATCGGTTCGCGCTGCCGATGCCGCGGAACAAGCGGCGAGGGCGATCGCGGCGGCAGCCAGAACGGGTTTCCATGGTTTCATGTAGGACACTCCTGATATTGGCGAATGCGACGGAAAGGACGAGTTGACGAAGGAGTACATCAGCTTTCCGGCGATTGCGAGATTTGTGCGGTCGGTTTCCTTAAGGGAAGACAATTCGCGGACTTTCAATCTGAAGCAGGGCCTCGCAACAGCAGATCAAGGCCGATTGCCATGACCTTCGCGGATTCAAGCATGTCCTCGATGCCGACCCATTCGTCTGGTCGGTGCGCCAGGTCGAGTATGCCCGGTCCATAGGCGATGCAATCATGGAGATGGCCTATCCGCGAAACGTGTTTCTGGTCGTAGGTGCCGGGAGAAATAACGTATTCGGGTTCGCGTCCGAATACTTCACGGATGCCCTCGGCGATCGCCGAAGCGACCGGCGCGTCGCGTTCCGTCATCAGGGGCAGCACTTCCATGATATCGCGGATCGCGTAGTCGAATTTGACGCGGTCGCCCTTCAGCCGGTCGAGGATTGTAACGATCTCGGTCTTTACGTCGTCGATCGACTCTTCTAGCAGGAATCGCCTGTCGATCACCATGCGGCAGGAATCGGGCACGTTTGGCGATGGAAGGCCGGAGAAGTCGTCGGTTTGACCGCCATGGATGGCGTTGATGTTCATCGTTGAGCGCCGCGCTCCTTCCGGCACGACCGGCATTCTCGTCTGCTTGCGGTCGAGCGCCGGGAAAAGCTCCGCTTCAAAGGCCTGCAGAACGGCGCCCATATGGCGCACCGCGCAATCGCCGAGGAAAGGCATCGAGCCATGTGCCATTTCGCCCTTGGTCTCGATTTCGGCCCACCAGACACCGCGGTGGCCCAGGCAGATCCGGTCCTTGTTGAGCGGTTCGGGAATGATGACGTGGTCGACCTTCGGCTTTGAGAAGTAGCCCTTGCCAGCCAGATAGGCGACGCCGCCGAAGCCGCCCGATTCTTCGTCGACTGTTCCCGAAATCTCGATTGCGCCGGGAAAATCCGGCGAGGTATCGATAAATGCCTCGACGGCAATGATAGAGGCGGCGAGCCCGCCCTTCATGTCACAGGCGCCGCGGCCATAGACCCTGCCGTCCGCAACGACACCGACGAAAGGGTCCACCGTCCACCCATCGCCGGCCTCGACGACATCAATGTGGGAGTTGAAGTGAACGGTCGGCCCCGGGCGGCTGCCTTCGATACGCGCCACGACGTTGACGCGCGGGTAGCGGTCGCTGTCACCTGGCGTCCCCTCGGCGCGGACGAATTCGATCTCGAAACCTTGCTTGCGTAGCCGGTTGCCGATGAATTCGGCGCATGGCCGGTAGGCGTCTCCGGGCGGGTTGACGGTCGGAAAGCGGATGAGATCCACGGTGAGCGCGACAAGATCGTCGCGGCGGGTTTCGACAGGGCTGGCGAAGCGGTTCTTCATGCTGGAATTGAGCAGGCTCCGCGGGGCGTTGGCAAGGCCTGCCGAGAACGACAATGGAGATGCATGGCGGGAGCGCAACTATCACGCGATTTTGTTCAACTTGTCTGGATCTACTTGGCAGAAATCTTACAAAATACGTGTAATCGGGTTCACCTTACGTCATAAAACGAAGATCAGGTCAAAAGCGGGCAAAAGGGGGCAACCGATGAAGCAATCAATTCTCCTTGCGGCAGCGTTCGTTGCAATGCTGTTTGGCGCAACCAGCCCAGGCTGGGCGGCGAAACTCGAGGCACGCATCGACATTTCGAGCCAGACGATGACGGTCGTGAAGTCCGGCCGCGTTCTCTACAGGTGGAAGGTGTCGACAGCCCGCAAGGGTTACATCACTCCACGCGGCAGCTGGCGCCCGACCCGTCTTCACAGAATGTGGTATTCGCGCAAATACGACATGTCGCCGATGCCCTATTCGGTGTTCTACCGCGGCGGATATGCCATTCACGGCACGGGCGCCGTGAAGAGCCTTGGCCGGCCGGCATCGCATGGCTGTATCCGCCTGCACACCGCAAACGCGGCTCAGTTTTACTCGCTGGTCAAGCAGGTGGGACCCAGCAACACGCGTATCACCGTCGTCAACTGACACAGGCAATCCCGGGCCGCCAGCTGGCGCGGGATCGCGGCCCCGGCGTGGGCCAGCCGAATAAGCGCTGATTTGGCGACGGCAGGCATTTCCTTTGTCGGGTCTCGCGGGTAGGACTCCTTCAGGGAGTCTTTTTGCCGATGAATTCCAAGTCGCGCGTCGAACTGTCCAGGCCGGTGTCCGACGAAATCCGAAAAACAACGTGCTACATGTGCGCTTGCCGCTGCGGGATCGACGTCCACATCAAGGACGGCAAGATCCGATACATCGAAGGCAACCGCGACCATCCGGTCAACAAGGGCGTGCTCTGCGCAAAGGGTTCTGCCGGCATCATGCAGCACTACTCGCCGGCCAGATTGCGGGCGCCGCTGCTCAGGACCGGACCGCGCGGTTCCGGCGAATTCAGGGAGATTTCCTGGGACGAGGCGCTGGGCATCGCCACCGAGTGGCTGTCGGGCGTGCGTGCCGACGATCCCAAGAAACTGGCTTTCTTTACCGGACGCGACCAGTCGCAGTCGCTGACCGGATTCTGGGCGCAGCAGTTCGGCACGCCCAATTATGCCGCGCATGGCGGGTTCTGCTCGGTCAACATGGCGGCTGCCGGTATCATGACGATCGGTGGGGCATTTTGGGAGTTCGGCGCGCCGGACTGGGACCGCACCAAGCTTTTCATCATGTTCGGGGTGGCCGAGGACCACGATTCCAACCCGCTCAAGATGGGCATCGCCAGGATCAAGAAGAACGGTTCGCGATTCGTCTCGGTCAATCCGGTGCGAACGGGCTATTCGGCGGTCGCTGACAACTGGATCGGCATCCGGCCGGGCACCGACGGGCTGCTGATTCTCGCGGTCGTCCACGAACTGCTCAAGGCGCGGAAGATCGATGTCGACTATTTGATGCGCTATTCCAATGCTCCGTGGCTGGTCGTCGACGCGCCTGGGACTGCCGAGCACGGGCTTTTTGCACGCGATGCGGAAGGCAAGCCGCTTGTCTTCGAGACGGTGACTGAGCGTGCGGTGCCGGAAGGAACCTCCGGGGCAAGGCCAGCGCTGTCGGGTCGCTACACGTTGGAGGACGGGCGTTCGGTCACGCCGTCTTTCGAGCTTCTGGCCAACAAATATCTGGATGAGAAATACGCGCCCGAGGCGGTCGCGGCGGAGACCGGCGTGGCCGCCGAGACAATTCGCGGGCTCGCGGCTGAGATCGCGCGAACCGCCTTTGACGAGGCGATCTTCATCGACCAGCCGTGGACCGACATGAATGGCGAGGGCCATGACGGCTATGTCGGCCGGCCGGTTTCCTTCCACGCCATGCGCGGTCTGTCAGCCCACTCCAACGGCTTCCAGACGGCGCGCGCGTTGCACATGCTGCAGGTGCTGATCGGCGCCGTCGACTGTCCGGGCGCCTTCCGCTTCGAGCCACCCTATCCGAAGCCTCTTGGGGCGCATCCGACACCGCATGGCCGGGCCGAGCATTTCGGCTCGAACAAGCCGCTGTCTGGCCCGCATCTCGGTTTTCCGCGCGGACCGGAGGATCTGCTGGTCGATGCCGACGGGAAGCCGCAGCGCATCGACAAGGCGTTTTCCTGGGACGCGCCCATTTCCGCGCACGGCATGATGCACATGGTCATCGCCAACGCACATGCCGGCGACCCGTACCCGATCGATGTGCTGTTCCTCTACATGGCCAACATGGCCTGGAACTCGTCGATGAATACGGCAGGCGTCATCACGATGCTGGAGGACAAGGATCCCGCAACCGGCGAGTATAAGATCCCGAAGATAATCTACTCGGATGCTTATGCCTCGGAAACGGTCGCCTATGCGGACTTGATCCTGCCCGATACGACCTATCTTGAGCGCCATGACTGCATCTCGATGCTTGACCGGCCGATTTCCGAACCCGACGCCGTGCAGGACGCCATCCGCTGGCCGGTGATCGAACCCGACCGTGACGTGCGCGGCTTCCAGAGCGTGATGCTCGACCTTGGCGCGCGCCTGAAGCTGCCGGGTTTCGTCGACCAGCGCGGCAAGGGGCTCTACAAGGATTATGCCGACTATATTGTCCGGCACGAGCGTCGGCCGGGCATCGGTCCACTGGCAGGATTCCGTGGGCCAAACGGCGACAAGAGTGGCCGCGGCGCCATCAATCCGGATCAGTTGAACCGCTATATAGCCAATGGCTCGTTCTTTTCGACGCACATTCCGCTCGAAGCGCAGTTCTTCAAGCACGCCAACAAGGACTATCAGGATTTTGCCGTGCGCATGGGCTTCTTCGATACGCCGCAGCCGGTGACGTTCCAGCTTTACGCGGAGACGTTGCAGAAGTTCCGTCTGTCGGCGCTGGGGCTACGCCAACCGTTCGCACCCGAAACGCACCGTCAGCGCATCCACGACAGTTTCGACCCGCTGCCCGACTGGTACCGGCCGTTCGAGGAGGCGGCCGTCGCGCGCCACGAATTTCCCTATCACGCAATCACCCAGCGGCCGGCGGCGATGTACCATTCCTGGGGGTCGATGAACGCCTGGCTCAGGCAGATACACACGAAAAACCCGCTCTACGTGCCCGGCCCGATCTGTGACGAACACGGCCTGAAGGATGGCGACTGGGTTTATCTCATTTCCAGCCATGGTCGCATCAAGGTGGAAATCGCCCGCATGGAAGCTGTCAATTCCTCGACGATCTGGACCTGGAACGCCATTGGCAAGCGCAAGGGGGCCTGGTCCCTCGACGCAGATTCACCAGAAGCCAAGAAAGGCTTCCTGATGAACCACCTGATCAACGAACTCCTGCCGTCCAGGGGTGATGGAATGCGCTGGTCGAACTCCGATCCGGTCACCGGCCAGGCTGCCTGGTACGATCTGCGCGTGCGCATCGAGAAGGCGGATCCTGCCGAAGCCAGCGAACCGCGATTCCCGGCCGTGGCCGAGCCAGGCGGGCAACGCGAGCATCCGGCCGAACTGCGCTACGGCCAGGAGTGGGCCAAGTGACCTCGCTTCCGGTTGCAGAACCCGTCAAAAAACTCGGTCTGGTCATCGACCTCGATGTCTGCGTCGGCTGTCACGCCTGTGTAATCAGCTGCAAGGAATGGAATACGGGCGGCTATGGAGCGGCGCTGTCGGACCAGGATCCCTATGGCGCGGACGTGTCCGGTACTTTCCTGAACCGCGTCCACACATTCGAAGTGATCCCGGAGGGCGGCGAACTCGTCGGCGAGGCCGGCGAGGCGCGCATCGTGCATTTCCCGAAATCCTGCCTGCACTGCGATGACGCGCCCTGCGTCACTGTGTGCCCGACCGGCGCGTCATACAAGCGGACCGAGGATGGAATTGTTCTGGTCGACGAGGACATGTGCATCGGCTGCGGACTGTGCGCCTGGGCGTGCCCCTACGGGGCGCGGGAGATGGATCTGGCCGCCGGCGTGATGAAGAAGTGCACGCTGTGTGTCGATCGCATCTACAACGAGACAATCCAGGAGATCGACCGGGTGCCGTCCTGCGTGCGCACATGCCCGGCAAATGCGCGCCATTATGGCGACCTTGCCGACCCACGGTCGGACGTATCGTTGATGGTGGCGGCGCGCGGCGGCATTGACCTGATGCCGGAGCAGGGCACCCGCCCGGTGAACAAATATCTGCCACCGCGACCCCGCAAGCCTCTTGGCTCAACTGCCGAGCAATTGCTGCTTGCAGAAAACACCGACGGTGCCACCGGCTTCTTCGCCTGGCTCGACGGCGTGCTGGAAAGAATCTAAACGATGCACCCGGCACTCTCGATCATCGCTTTCACGACGGTATCCGGCCTCGGCTACGGACTGGCCATTTCACTGGGGGGCGGGTTCCTCGACCCTTCCGCGCTCTCCACAAAGATTGCGCATGTTACGGCGCTGGTGCTGATCGGTGCGGGGCTGATGTCTTCGACATTGCATCTGGGCAATCCGCAGCGCGCTTGGCGGGCCTTTTCGCAATGGCGCTCAAGCTGGCTGTCGCGCGAAGGCGTGATGGCGGTTTTGACCTTCGTACCGCTTGCCGCTTCAGCCGGATTTTCGCTCTGGGAAAGCCGCTATGTCCCGGCGATCGGGATGCTTGGCGCCTTTCTCTCCATGGTGACCGTCTACTGCACGGCCATGATCTACGCGTCGCTGAAATCGGTGCCGGCATGGCATACGCCGCTCACTCCGCTCTGCTACCTGTTTTTTTCTTTGTCCGGTGGGTTTGGCCTGGCGACGTTGTTTGCGGTACTGGGCGACGGTCGCGTTGTGATGCCGGCCAGCCTTGCGATCGCTTTTCTCGCTCTTGCGTGGAGTGCCAAATTGTTCTGGCGCAACCGCATGAACACGCTGCGGCCGACCTCCACCCCCGAAACAGCAACCGGTCTTGGATTTATCGGAAAGGTACGGCTGTTCGAGCGCCCGCATATCAATGACAACTATCTCACAAGCGAGATGGGATTTCGGGTTGCCAGGAAGCACGCTGCCAAGCTGGCCGCGATGTCATTTGTTTTGGGGGGAGGCTTGCCGATATTGCTGTTGGCGGTCGTGCTCGGGTCGACGGCGCAGCCGGTTTTAATGTTCGCGGCATTCCTTGCCGTGCTCTCGCATGTAACCGGCATGTTGGTCGAACGCTGGCTGTTCTTCGCCGAAGCGCGGCATGCGGTGATGAATTACTACAGCACCTGAGCCTAGCCTTATGCCTGGCCGTCCGCTGGTGTAGCGGCGACGCGCTTGCGGGAACCATTGCGTTGCCTGTTGCTCAGAATCCAGCGCTTGTGGAACCACATCCATTGCCCCGGATCCTCCCTGATCCAGCGCTCGACAACATCGTTGAGCAACTGGGTCGACGCCTGGACGTCGATGTCGCCGTCCGGGTCACGGGGTAGTTCGAGCCGATCCTCGATTTCGAGTCGATAGCAGTTTCCGGGAAGCCGGGTGCAGCGGGTCGGGTAGACATCGCACTCGAATCGACGGGCAAGCATGGGCACGATCGGATTGGTTTCGCAGGTCCGACCGAAAAACTCCGTGACGAGACCGCGGCTGAATTTCTGATCGACGAGCACGCCGACATTGCCGCCTTTCTCAAGCGTTGCGGCAAGTGCGAAGGCCGCGCCGTTGCTGGAGGCGAGCAGTTTTCCCATCGTCGAACGTCGGGTCGCGAGGATGTAGTCGGCTATGTAGGGATTGTTGGGCGGACGAAACAATGCCGTCAGTTCCATGCCGTGGACAGCACCGGCTATCGGCAGGAGCTCGAAGTTGCCGATATGTGCGGTGAACAGGATGTGCGGACGCTTTTCCGCCGCGATTTTCAGGAAGCGCTCCTCGCCGACAATCTCGATGCGGCCCGACTGGCGGTTGTCGGGGTCGAAGTCGAACAACTGGTCGAGGAATATGTATTCAGCGGCCAGCTTTGCCATGTTCTCCCACATGTCGAGGGCTATCGCCTCGATCTCCTCGCCGGACTTGTCGGGGAAGGCCAGGCGAAGATTGTCGACCGCAGTGCGGTGCCGGCCAAACCAGGGACCGATGCGCCTGGCCACATAAGCGGCAAAATTCAACGCCTTGTCGGCCGGCAGGCGCCGCAGCGTCCACAAGGCCAACATCGCGAAGCGGGCGATGATCCAGTAGTTGAGCAACCTCAGGCGAGGGATGACGTGCCGCCACAGTGTATACTGGAGCCAGGAGTGCTTCTTGCGTGGCAAGGCCTGACCGTCCTCAGCCGACGTGCAAGATGATCTTGCCGAACACGTCGCGGCTTTCCATCCGCTGCAACGCAGCGTCGATACCGTCGAAGTCGACCTCGGTGTCGACCACGGGCGCAACCAGCCCGGCAGCCATCTTCTGCATGGCGTCGGCCATGTTCTCCATGCGGCAACCGAAAGAACCGAAGATCTTCAGCTGCTGCTGGAACAGTTGCATCAGGTTCATGCTCGTTGACACGCCGGAGGTCGAGCCGCAAGTGACGAGACGGCCGCCGCGCTTCAAGCACAGCATCGATCCCGCCCATGTGTCGGCGCCGACATGCTCGAAGACGACGTCGACACCCTTCTTCTTCGTCAGCTTTCGCATGACACCCTCGAAGCGGTCTTCGCGGTAGTTGATGACATGGTCGGCGCCGAGCGCCTTGGCGAGCTCGATCTTGCCGTCGGAGCCGACGGTGGTGAATACCGTGCAGCCCATCTTCTTGGCCAGCTGTATCGCGGCAGATCCAATGCCGGAGCCGCCAGCGTGTATGAGGACAGATTCTCCAGGCTGCAGCTTCGCATTATCGAACAGCATATGCTCGACCGTTCCGAAAGTGACGGGCGCAACAGCCGCGCCGATGTCGCTGACGCCGGGTGGGGCAGGGACAAGGAGCCTTGCCGGCAGGTTGATTTTCTCCTGAGCGAACCCGTCAAGATGAAAGCCGTGAACGCCCGAAACGTGCTCGCACAGATTGTCGCGGCCTTCGCGACACGGCCTGCACAGACCGCAGGTGCGCGCGCCGTAGATCGAGACCAGTTGGCCCTGGGCCAGTCCGCTGACGCCTGGACCGACGGCATCGACTACTCCCGATGCCTCGGCGCCGATCGTCAGCGGTAGCTTGCGTTTGGCGAAAGCCATGCCGCGCCAACCCCAGACATCGATATGATTTAATGCGACGGCCTTGATGCGCAGGGTCACTTCGCCCAGCGCCGGAGGCGGTGGCGGAGCGACGTCGACCGTCTCGAGTTTGCGATCCTCGATCAGTTGCAGTGCACGCATAAGCTGGAATAACCCTTCGAACGTTTGTGCGTTCGCTTAGACGGGTTCCCGCGTCAAGACAAGGCAGGCGTTCTGGCCGCCGAATCCGAACGAGTTCGAGATCGTGCTGGAAACGTCCGCTGTGCGCTTTACGTTCGGCACGACGTCGAGGTCGATTGCCGGATCTGGATTGTCATAGTTGATTGTCGGCGGGATGACACCCTGACGCATGGTCATGAGCGAAAAAGCCGCTTCAATTGCGCCGGCCGCCGACAGCGTGTGGCCGATCATCGACTTGTTCGACGAGATCGGGACATCGCGGATGCGCTCACCGAAGATAGTCGAAAGGGACAGATGCTCCATCTTGTCGTTTTCGGGTGTCGAAGTGCCGTGCGCGTTGACATAAGCGATTTCGTCTTCCGACATGCCGGCATCTTTCAAGGCCGCGCGCACTGCGGCAATTGCCGGAGAGCCGTCTGGCTTGGAGCGTGTCCGATGGAAGTCGTCGGCCTGCTCGCCACAGCCGCGCAGGACCCCGAGCACGATAGCGCCGCGGGCAGTGGCGCTTTCCAGCGACTCGAGCACAAGCGCGCCCGCGCCCTCTGCGATAACGAAGCCGTCACGGTCCTTCGAGAAGGGCTTGGACGCTTTCTCCGGAAGGTCGTTCTGCGTCGAAAGGGCCGACAGCAACGAAAAGCGGATCAGCGCTTCGGCGGTCACGGATCCGTCGGCACCAATTGAAATAGCGCGGTCGCACTCGCCGCGACGGATTGCTTCCACGCCGAGCTGGATTGCCGTCGCGCCCGAAGCGCAGGCGGTGGAAAGCGTGATCGGCAGGCCGGTGGTTCCGAGGTTATCGGAAAGGCGGTTGGCGATTGCGCCGAACTGCGCTGTCTCGAAGATGTCGAAAGAGTTTAGGCTCCGCGCGACTTGCAGCAACCTTTTGGGCCCGATGTCCTTGTCGCCGGCGGCGTGAAGTGAAAACCGATCGCTCCAGTCGAGCTCGACCGGTGGCGATGCAAGAAAGAGCGGGCCGCCGAAATTTCTCGTGTCGAGGTCGGCCTCCGCGATTGCTTCATGGGCGGTCGTTTCGGCAAGTTCATAGGTCAGTCGGCTGGAGCCCTTTGAACTGGACGCCAAGAAATCCACGGTTCCCGAGATGCGGGTGTTGAGATGGTCGGTTGGAAACCGCGTGATCGGGTGGATGCCAGAACGCCCGGAGGTGAGCGCTGTCCAATTGTCGGTCTTTCCTACGCCAAGCGATGTGACGACGCCGATGCCGGTGACGACCACGATTGGCCTGCCGAGATGATCTGTCATCTTTGCCATTTTTATTGTCCCGGTCCGGCTCAGTCCGCAGCGTGTACGAGCGCCAAGCCTTCAAACTCATGATACCCGACGGTTGTTGCAAGCACCGAACCGGTGTCGCCTGAATATGGCGCTTCCGACTGCGGATCAAAAACCGGATAGGCCGCTTTTTTCTGAGCGGCGAGTGCCGCAAGCGCGACAGCGAAAGGAAACTGCGCCTCCTTGAGGTGCCCGGTAAGCGAAGCAAAGCCGCGTGGCTCGACGCCCGGCATGCCCCGGAGCGCCGCCATTTCCGCCGAAGTCGCGGCAGGGGCGCCCGACGCACCTGAGATGGCGAGCATGGGGTTGCCGGAAACGCCGGCCTTTGCCGCAAGCGCCGCGATGTCAGCCTGCAGCGCACCAGCGCTGCGGCGTGCCCGTCCCGACGCTACGCTTCCCAATATTGCATAAGGCTTGCGTCCCCTTCGCTCGGCATGTTCGCGTGATTCCAGTACGAGAAACGCAGCGCCTGATCCGGTGATGACGCCGCCGCCCTCCGAACCCTGTCGCTGCCAGACCGGCTTCCATGGACCGCGATGCAGGTAGCCTCCGAGTTCATAGCCGAGGAGCATGTCGTGGTGCTCGGTCTGGAATGCTCCGCCAACCAGCGCATGGGTCGACTGACCGCAGCGGATACGCGCGGCAGCCGTCTCGATTGCCGACACGCCGGCGCCTTCCTCTCCCATGAAAGTGCGCGAAGAGCCGGTGACCTTGTGGACGATCGATATGTTGCCTGCGAGCAGGTTGGACAATTGGGCCAGGAAGAGTGTGGGCCGCAGCTCGGTGGTCAGTAGCTCGTTCAGCACGATCTCGTGATCGGCACGCCTTTCGGACGCTGCCAGAATTGCCGTATCCACAGCCTCGTCGCGTTCGCCGCCGCCCGCGGCAACGATCATGTCCATGGTCGCGCAAAGTTCGACATCACTCTTGATAGCAGCGTCGTCCAGGGCTAGGCCGGCGGTGTAGGTGCCGAGCCGCTGCCATGTCTCCATCTGCCGCTGGTCGCCACGCTTCGGAATCTGAAGACCCCAGTCGATTGCCGGCAGAGGGTGCACGACATATGGGGCAAAACGAGCCTCGTCGATTGCCTGTCCGGGCCGTTTGGCCGTCAGCTTGCTCCAGTGCTCGTCCGCGCCTTCGCCGAGGCACGAGACAAGGCCGATGCCGGTGATGACAACGTCGTTCGGGCTCATTCTGGTCTCGTCAGTCAAGCGGCGGGCCTAGGCCGACTTCGCCGCGACCAATCCGTCAATCTTGGCGCAAAGGTTCTTCATCAAGAAGTATTCGTCGGTCGAAACCTTGCCGTCATTGACCTCCTGGGTCCACTTTTCAAGCGGAACCTTGATGCCGAACTCCTTGTCGATGGCAAAGACTATGTCGAGGAAGTCCAGGCTGTCGATGCCGAGATCGTCGATCGTGTGGCTTTCGGGCGTGATTGTTTCGATGTCGATCTCGCTCGTTTCGGCGATGATCTTGGCAACTTTCTCGAATGTGGTTGACACGGTTGATCCTTCGATTGGGGTGTGCGGCTGGCAGCCCGATGATTGAACGGCTGTCTAATCGCTTTTGCCTGCCATGAAAAGAGCGGCCTGTTGCGGGCAGCTTCGCCAGGCCAGGTCGGTGGCTGCAATATCAGTGGGTTCGGCGCAATTGACTGCGTTGCACGCATGTCGTGGAAGGCCGAACTTTGCTCAGTTGAAGATTATGCGACCCAGTATATGCAACTTTTCACCATCGGGACTGACAATCACGGCTTCGCCTTCACGCGCCGGTGCGCCGGTCAGTGCCTTGATCGTTTCGAGGTGCGTTACCAAAATGAGATTTCCAGAGCCGGAATAGTCACGGATTTCCCGCAAGATAGCCTCGATCTGAACGTTGCGTTCCGTCTCGTCGGCCGATGGGGGATCGAGCGGTGCAAAGTCCTCACCTTCGCCGAAGGCGATGCGCGCGGTGTCTCGCGCCCGGCAAAACCGGCTCGTCAGAACGCGCTCGACTGGCGCTGCCCGTGCGGCGATAAGTGCGCCGATCTTGCGGGCCTGCTGGCGACCGCGCTCTGAGAGATTGCGCTGCGTGGCGCATTTGTCGATTTCAAAATTGTGCGGTTCGCCGACGCCGGGCGCCATGGCGCTGCGAATCAGTACGACGTGGCCACCATTGCGCAGCAATGCCCAGCCGGCCTCCGTGGCCTGAGCCTGGCCGGAGATAGCAAGCAGAATCAAGATAGCCAACAATCGAAGCATGCAAACGCCTTGGTCCGAGTTCACGGATATAGGGATGCGAAAGAAACAGGAAAGGCAAGCGCATGGCTGCTCGCCGGCCGGCGACATTTCTGCCCGGCATAGCAAATGCCGAGTTGCGGAAGGTGGTGACGTGACCTATTGGGCATTGGTGAGCCCCGCCCTCGAAACATCATTCTACGTGTTCGGACTGATTGCTCTCGGATACGCTTCCGGGCTCACAGGCTATCTCAAGACCGAAACCGGCGATGCCCTGATCCAATTCGCTGTACGCGTCGCCTTGCCGCTTCTGCTCTTCCGGACAATGCTCGGCGCTGACTTTCATGGTTCTGCGCCATGGGCATTGTGGGCGACATATTTTTCTGCCGTGGCCGTGGCCTGGACCTCGGGTCATCTCGTCACGACGCGGGTCTTTGGGCGTGACTCGCAGGCGGGTGTTGTCGGCGGGGTCAGTACGGCCTTTTCCAACCTGGTGCTGCTCGGCATTCCGCTGACACTAGGCTTTTTCGGGCAGGAGGGCTTCGAAATCCTTTCCCTGCTTATCGCCCTGCATCTGCCGATCATGGTCATGATGTCGATGATCCTGTTTGCCGTCTTCGACCTCGATAAGTCGAAACAAACCGATCCCTTCGCCCTTTTTCGCGTTTTTGTGCGCCGGATGATCAAGAACCCGTTTGTCATCGGTATCCTGCTTGGTCTGGCCTGGCGGTTTACGGGGCAGCCGCTACCCGGCCTGGCCGTAAGGCTGGTCGATGCCCTGGCCGGTATTGCCGGTCCGCTGGCGTTGTTTGCGGTCGGCCTCAGCCTCAGGAAATTCGGAATATCCGGCAATGTCGGGCCAGCCCTGGTCCTGTCAGCGCTGAAGCTCGGCCTGATGCCTGCCGTTGCGCTCGTGGCGGCGTTGCTGTTCGGCCTGCCGCCCTTGACGGCCAAGGTTGCCGTGGCGGCCGCAGCTCTCCCCTCGGGCGTCAATTCCTACCTGATCGCAACGCAATTCGGCACGGGGCAGGCACTGGCTTCCAACCAGATGACGATTGCGACGGCTGGTGCGGTCGTCACGACAGCGTTCTGGCTGTCGATAGCGCAGGCGGTGTTCGGATAGCCGTCAGCCCGCCTCGGATCGATTGCGATTGATTGCTGCGCACCGGCTGGCGTATGAGCAACTGCGACGTGAGATAATGCCAATTCGCTGCTAGCAAGCGAGAATGGTGTGGTTGGGTCGTTTCAAGACCGTCGATGCCAGATCGTCGATGAATTTCAAAAATCAACGCCAGATCCGTGCGTTGCAGGAGGCCAGAATAATGCTTCAGAAAAACAGTCGCTTCATGCGCCAGGCCAATCTGATTGGCGGCGAATGGGTACAGGCCGACAGTGGGGTTTCCATCGATGTCACCAACCCGGCGACTGGTTTGAAGATTGGCACAGTGCCAAGGTCAGGCAAGGCGGAGACCCGCAGAGCGATCGAAGCGGCGCAAACAGCCTTTCAATCCTGGAAGAAGACCTCGGTCGTGGAGCGTCACAAGCTGTTGCGCAGGCTGCACGACGCGATCATGGACAACCAGCAGGAACTTGCCGAACTGCTGACCACCGAGCAGGGAAAATCGCTTTTCGAGGCAAAGGGCGAAGTTGGCGCATCGGCAGCCTACATTCTCTGGTTCGCCGAAGAGGGCCGCCGCACCTATGGCGACGTGGTGCCATCGCCTTGGGCCGACCGGCGTGTCCTCGTCACCAAGGAGCCTGTCGGAGTGATCGCCGCTATCACGCCGTGGAATTTTCCCTCGTCGATGCTTGCGCGCAAACTTGGACCGGCGCTGGCCGCAGGGTGTACCGCTGTCGTCAAGCCGGCAACGCAGACGCCGTATTCGGCATTGGCCTGGGGCGTTCTGGCCGAGGATGCCGGCTTCCCCAAGGGCGTAGTGAACATTGTCACTGGTTCGGCGAGCGAAATAGGCGATGAAATCTGCGACAATCCGCTCGTTCGGAAACTGACTTTCACCGGTTCGACCGAGGTCGGCAAAATCCTGATCCAGAAGTGCGCTTCCACAGTCAAGAAAGTGTCGATGGAGCTCGGTGGCAACGCTCCCTTCATCGTATTTGATGACGCGGACCTCGACCGGGCCGTTGAAGGCGCCGTGACGGCGAAGTACCGCAATTCGGGGCAGACATGCGTCTGCACCAACCGTTTTCTGGTTCAGGCCGGCATCTATGACGAATTCGTCCAGAAACTTGCAGCGGCGAGCGCCAGTCTCAAGGTTGGCTCGGGTCTCGAGGAAGGCACCCAGCAGGGACCGCTGATCGACGAAAAGGCCGTTGCAAAGGTTGAGGAGTTCGTCGCCGACGCCGAGGCCAAGGGCGGCAAGGTGGTGACTGGCGGACAGCGCCACGCGCTCGGCGGATCGTTTTTCGAGCCGACGGTGATCTCCAATGCCAGCCCCGACATGAAGTTCATGAAGGAAGAAATCTTCGGGCCTATTGCTCCGGTGTTCAAGTTCGAGACCGAGGAAGAGGCCATCCGGCTGGCCAACGATACCGAGTTCGGCCTGGCCTCCTACTTCTACACAGGGGATCTCGGTCGCGCGTTCCGCGTGATGGAAGGTCTCAGATACGGCATGGTTGGCGTCAACGAAGGCCTGATCACCACGCCGGAAGCGCCGTTCGGCGGCGTCAAGGAGTCGGGTCTCGGGCGCGAGGGCGGGCATCAGGGGATCGATGACTATCTCGACACCAAATATGTCTGCATCGGTGGCCTTGGCATCTGAAATTCCATGCCGCAGTTCCGGCTGACGTCGGTTCTGCGGCAATTCGGGGGCAGGAGCCTGCATGGCAGACGGCGAAGTCTTCGGCACCACTGTTGACGGCCAGAAGGTCCGGCGTTTCACAATCTCGGCGGGCGGTCTGACCGCGCAGATCATGACGTTCGGCGCTGCCGTGCAGGATCTCCGTCTGGCGGGGCATGACGCACCGCTGGTGCTCGGTTTCGATCGCTTCGACGACTATCCGGGCCATTCGCCTTATTTCGGAGCAATTGCAGGACGCTACGCCAACCGCATTGCCGGCGGCAGATTCATGATAGACGGCAACCATTATCAGGGGCCGCGGAACTTTCTTGGCAAGCACACACTGCACGGCGGCGACGCTGGCTTCTTTGGCGCGGTCTGGAACGTTACGGCATCGGCCGATGATTTGGTCTCGATGGCACTGCGTGACCCTGCTGGGGCGATGGGGTTTCCGGGCGCCATCGACGTCACTTGCAGCTACCGGGTGAGGGCGCCGGGCACGCTTTCCATCGAGCTTTCGGCGACCGCGGATGAGCCAACCCTGTGCAACCTGGCGCATCATTCCTATTTCAATCTCGACAATGGCGGGGCCGGCGACGTTCTTGATCACCGGATGATGATCGCGGCGGCGGCCTATCTGCCGGTTGATGACGAGATGATCCCGACAGGCTTTGTCGTGCCGGTTGACGATACAGCCTTCGATTTCCGCGTGGCGCGGCCGGTTCGGCACGACTTGGATGGCCGGCAACTGCCGTATGATCACAATTTCTGCCTCGCTGCCGCTCGTGGTCCATTGCGCCAGGTCGTCTGGGCGCAAGGCGCGTCGTCAGAGGTTGAAATGGAGGTCTGGACCACCGAGCCCGGAATACAATTCTACGCCGGGCAGAACGTCGCCCGCAGCGTTCCGGGGCTCGGTGGCCGAAACTATCGCGCCTATGCGGGATTCTGCCTCGAGCCGCAGATCTGGCCGGATTCGCCGAACCGGCCCTATTTTCCGCAGGCGGTGTTGAGACCTGGCGAAACCTACCGCCAGGTGACGGAGTACCGGTTCAGCGGGCCGCAGGGTTAGTTTCTGAAGGCTGCTCTAAGCACATCGTGAGACGCCAAGGCGCCACGAACCTGTACCACGGCCGCGGCGACCCGATGCGCACTTCGTACGGCGTCGCACGGGAGTTGGCCGGTTAGCCGCGCCGCCAGGTAGCCGCCATTGAAGGAATCTCCGGCGCCGGTCGTGTCAACCGGCGCCGCGACACTTTCCGCCGGAATAGACGATTGCTTCGTGTCGCAGCAAAGCAGCGCCGCGTGCTCGCCGTTCTTGACCACGACTTCCGCCACCCCTGCCAAGGCGATCCGTTCCGCTGTAGCCTGCGATGTGGCATCGCCGAACAGCATCTCCTCGTCCGGAAAGGTCGGCAGGGCGATATCCGTCAGCGCCAGCGCCTCGCTGACGGCGGAACGTGCTTCA
>Ga0209347_1002609_pt1 | contig 23175 bp, 18 predicted proteins | sample AutmiccommuBRH23_FD_187382 | JGI IMG/M metagenome (GOLD analysis project Ga0209347, IMG submission 187382) | Deep subsurface microbial communities from Mt. Terri, Switzerland - Autotrophic microbial communities BRH/23 (SPAdes) (version 2) | ecosystem: Environmental > Aquatic > Deep subsurface >...
CTCCGCGCCCAAGTACGCCGGCCTGCAGCGGGCCAACCCGATCGCCACCATCATGTCCGGGGCCATGCTGCTGCGCTTCTCCCTGAACCTGAGCGAGGCCTCCGACTGCATTGAGCGGGCCGTGACCCAGGTGCTGGACCTCGGCTGCCGCACCGCCGACCTGATCGAGGCGGGCAAAACCCTGGTCAGCACCATCGAAATGGGGGACCGGATCGTGGAGCAGATTGAGGCGGGGGTTTAACAAGTTCAACCCGCGAGGATGGATTGGGGTGAGATTGAAATGGCGGTAGTGCAAATATATGATACGACCCTCCGCGACGGCGCCCAGGCGGAAGGGATTTCCTTTTCCTGCGAAGACAAGATCAAGATCGCCCTGCGGCTGGATCAGGTGGGTTTCCACTACATCGAGGGCGGGTGGCCGGGCTCAAACCCCAAGGACATGGACTTTTTCAACCAGATCAAAGAGCACCCGCTGAAGCACGCCCGGATCGCCGCCTTCGGCTCCACCCGCAGGCCGGGCGTCGCCGCTGAAAACGACGCCGGTGTCAACGCGATTCTGGAGGCTGGCTGTGGCGTCGCCACCATCGTCGGCAAGACCTGGGACTTCCACGTGATCAAGGCGCTCAATACCACCCTGGCGGAAAACCTGGCCATGATCCGGGAAACGATGGCTTTTCTAAAAAGCCGCGGTCTGGAGGCCATTTACGACGCCGAACACTTTTTTGACGGCTGCAAGGCCAACCCGGCCTATGCCCTGGAGACCCTGCGGGCGGCCCGCGACGGCGGCGCCCGGACCATCGTGCTGTGCGACACCAACGGCGGCAGCCTGCCCTGGGAGATTAAAGAGCTGGTGGAACTGGTCGGGAGCCACCTGGACGTGCCCCTCGGCATCCACGTCCACAACGACGGGGAAATGGCGGTGGCGAACTCCATCGTCGCCGTGCAGGCCGGGGCAACCCAGGTTCAGGGAACGATCAACGGCTATGGCGAGCGGTGCGGCAACGCCAACCTCTGCTCGATCATCCCGAACCTGACCCTGAAGTGCGGCCTGGAGACCATCCCCCGACAGAACCTGGCGCACCTGACGGAGTTGTCCCGTTTTGTCAGCGAGGTGGCGAACGTGCACCCCGAAACGCATCAGCCTTACGTTGGGGCGAGCGCCTTCGCCCACAAGGGGGGTATTCACGTCAGCGCCCTTTTAAAGGATTCCCAGACCTACGAGCACATTCAGCCGGAACTGGTAGGCAACCAGCGCCGGGTGCTGGTTTCAGAGCTATCCGGCATGTCCAATCTGCTTTACAAGTACAAAGAGCTGAATCTCCAGGTCGATCACCAGACCCCGGAAGGCCGCCGCATTTTGGACGAGATCAAACAGCTGGAAAACCAGGGTTTTGTCTTCGAGAGCGCCGGGGGCTCCTTCGAGCTCCTCCTGCGCAAGGCCTATAACGGGTACAAGGAGCCCTTCACCCTGGAGACCTTGCGCCTCTTCGTCGAGATGCGGGAAAACAGCCCTTCTTGCGCCGAGGCCATCATCAAGATGCGGGTTGGCGAACAGACCGTGCACACCGCGGCGGAGGGCAACGGCCCGGTGAACGCCCTGGACAACGCCCTGCGCAAGGCACTGGAGCGATTCTACCCCGAAATTAAAAAATACCAGCTCACCGACTACAAGGTGCGGGTCCTGGACGAAAAGGACGGCACCGGCGCCATGGTGCGGGTGCATATCGAAACCGGTGACGGCCGCGGCACCTGGGGGACGGTGGGTGTTTCCGAGAACATCATTGAGGCCAGCTGGCAGGCCCTGGTCGACTCCATCGCCTACGGCCTGCTGAAAGGCGAAAAAGAGGAGAGCGGAAATCATTAGGATGAAGAAAGAGCCATGCAGCAGGGCTCTTTCTTTGTGGAGCGAACTGGAAAATGATATAATAGCCTGGAGCGGGATTGCGGGGGTATATCTGTGGAACAGTTCTGGCTGCCGAGCCTGGATTCTCTGAAGGCCATTATCAACTTCAACCTGAGCAGCGTTGCCGACATCTTGATCGTCGCTTTCGTCTTTTACCGGCTGATGCTGCTGATCAAGGGGACGCGGGCCGTTCAGCTGATCAAGGGCATCGCGGTGCTCCTGGCGGCGACTGCGCTGACCAGCATCTTCAACCTTTACACCATCAACTGGCTTTTGAAGCAGGCCATGACCGCCCTGGTCGTGGCCCTGCCGGTCGTGTTCCAGCCGGAGCTCCGGCGCGCCCTGGAGAAGCTCGGCCGGGGCGGCTTTATCGCGCACACCCTGCCGGCTCAGAGGGAAATGGACCGCGACAAGGTGATTGCCGAAATCGCCCGCGCCGCCACGGTCCTGTCCAAGAACAAGATGGGCGCCCTGATCATTTTGGAGCGGGAGACCGGCCTTGAGGAGTACATTGATACCGGAGTGAAAATCGAAGGCCTGGTGTCGGCGGAATTCCTGGTGAACATATTCGTGACCCGGACTCCCCTGCACGACGGCGCGGTGATCGTGCGGGGGGGCCGGGTGGCCGCGGCGGCCTGCTTCCTGCCGCTCACGGAGAATCCCAACCTGTCCAGCGACCTCGGCACCCGCCACCGCGCCGGCATCGGCATCAGCGAAGTATCCGACGCCGTGGCCCTGATCATTTCGGAGGAGACGGGTACGGTTTCCCTGTCTCTGGAAGGGATCTTGCAACGCCAACTGGACGAGGCCGAGCTGAAGGAAAAGCTGGGCGCGCTGTTGGAGAACAGGAGCGGCTCCAGGCTGTCCGCTTTATGGCACAGGAGGTAACGGGCGGTGCAATTTGAATGGCGAAAAAATTCGATCAAGCTGATTTCCCTATTCCTGGCTTTCGTCCTGTGGATTTATGTCAGCAACGAGCAAAATCCGGTGCGGGAAAAAATATTGAACGTCAAGCTGGAGCACAACCAGTTGGCCCAGGACGTCATCATCGGCGGAGGCCTGCCGGAGAGCGTTTCGGTGCGGGTGCAGGGGAACAAAAACCAGCTGGTCAACCTGTCCCCGGCCGACTTCCGGGCCAGCGTGACGATCCCGGAGGGGAAAACCGGCGATCTTTCCCTGCCGGTTCAGGTGAGTTCCCCACCGGGGCTGCGGGTGGCCGGGGTCATTCCAGAAGAGGCCGCCGTTTTCGTGGACCGGATCATCGAAAGGCGGATCCCGGTGGCGGTCAGCCTGCGGGGCGCTCCGGCGGAGGGACGCACGGCCCTGGCCCCCTTCTTTGAGCCGGACACGATCACGGTGCGGGGGCCGGGGCGGGTGCTGAACAGCCTGGAGCGGGCCACCGCCCAGGTGGACATCCAGTCCGCCGCCGCCAATGTCGAGCAGACCGTTCCCGTCAGCGTCGGCCCCTTCAATGTCACTCTGGTCCCTGCCGAAGTGAAAGTGGTGGTGCCCGTGGTCACCTCCGTGTCGTCCCGGACCATTCCCGTCCGGCCGGCGGTCACCGGGACCCCGGCCGCCGGCCACACGGTTAAGGGCGTCGCGGTTGAACCGGTATCCGCGCAGACACTGGGGGCGCCCGGGGACCTGAACGGCATTTCCTCCCTGCGCACGGAAGCGGTGGACATCCAGGGGCTTGAGGCAAGCCTGGTCCGGGAAGTGGCCGTTGTTGTGCCGCCGGGTGTCTCCAGCGTTCAGCCGGGACGGGTGAAGGTGACCGTGGAAATCGTCAAGACCGGCCCCCTCCCCCCTCCCGTGACAGGCAGCACCGATACGCGGCTCAGATAAGCCCGGCCTGGAAATGCAAATTGACAGCGGCAAGCGCCTGAAGATATAATAAGTAGTGATTTTGCTGGTTGAAAGGAGACCGGTCCATGGGGGTTATGTTCGGCACGGACGGGGTCAGAGGCGTCGCCAACCGGGATCTTTCCCCGGAGCTGGCATATAAACTGGGCAGGGCCGGGGCCTTTGTTCTGGCCCGGGGCGGTTCGCATACGCACGTGGTGATCGGCAAGGACACCCGTATTTCCGGCGACATGCTGGAAGCAGCCCTGGTGGCCGGCATCTGCTCCGCCGGGGTCGACGTTTTGCAAGTGGGGGTGCTGCCCACGCCCGCTGTGGCCTACCTGACCCGGACCCTCAAAGCGGCGGCCGGGGTGGTTATTTCCGCTTCCCACAACCATTTTGACGACAACGGGATCAAATTTTTCGGCGGCAGTGGCTACAAGCTTTCCGACGAGATGGAGGCCGAGATCGAGGCTCTGGTGATGGACGGCTGCGCCGGCGTTCCCTACCCGGCGGGGTCCCGCATCGGCCGGGCCAACCGGGTCCACGACGCGGCCGAACGCTATGGCGGTTTCCTGAAAAGTGCGGTGGACGTGGATTTCAGCGGATTGAAAGTCGTGGTGGACTGCGCCAACGGCGCGGCTTACCAGGTAGCGCCGCGGATTCTGGCCGAACTGGGCGCCGCGGTCTTTCCCATTTGCAACTATCCGGACGGAATCAACATCAACGCCGGCTGCGGCTCCACCCACACCTCTGTTTTACAGGAAACGGTGGTTTCCCTGGGTGCGGACCTCGGCCTGGCCTACGACGGGGATGCCGACCGGGTGCTGGCCGTGGACGCAAAGGGCCGGCTTGTCGACGGCGACCAAATTATGGTGATCTGCGCTAAAGATTTAAAGGAGAACGATCTCCTCGCGTCGAATAAAGTCGTGGTAACCGTGATGAGCAATCTGGGCCTGCACGTGTGCCTCAGGGATTCCGGCATCGACGTGGTCGAAACCAGGGTCGGCGACCGCTACGTGCTGGAGGAACTGCAGCGTTCCCGGGCCGTCTTCGGCGGCGAGCAGTCCGGCCACATTCTTTTTCTCGATCACAATACCACCGGCGACGGTATCCTGACCGCTTTAAAGCTCATGGCCGTGGTGGTCAAAAGCGGCCGCACCCTGGAGGATCTGTCCTCCCAGATGGAGCAGTATCCCCAGATCCTCGAAAACGTCCGGCTGAAGGACAAAGACCGGGTGATGCGCAGCCCAGTGCTTGCTGAAGCCGTCCGCAAGCAGGAAAAGAGGCTGGCCGGTAAAGGGCGGATCCTGGTGCGCCCGTCGGGCACCGAGCCCCTGGTGCGGGTTATGGCCGAGGGCAGGGAGATGGAGGAGCTAAAGGACATCGTGAGCGGACTAATTGATACAATCAACAGGATTGGGCAGGAGCACCTCTTTCGGCCTGAAATCCATGCCCCTGCGGGGCACAACGGTGAATGAAAATCAAACCCTGTTCCTGGAGCAAAATTCAGGTTTTTGGAACAGACGTGTTGTTCGCAGAAATGGAACGGCGGCATATAATATAAGTGAGCTTTACATCCGGTAAGACCACGACCTTTGAGGCCGCGGTTTTACCGGATGCTGGCGAGATAAAATCAGACGGGGGGTGGTTTTGCAGGGCGGAGATATTTTTTACCCGGTACAACTGAATGGTTAAAGCGCCAGAACCCTTCTCGAAGTTCGAGATTCGAAGTTCGAGGTTCGAATAAGGGAGACGAAAAGTTACAGTGAGGTTGCCCTGTGGTTTTCGGATCATCTTATCAAGGGTTGACGAGGAGGGGGTTTATCGAAGTTTTCGGCGGGTGCCCCCCGGCCGGCTCACGGCCGTCAAAGGCATGACAAAACCACCGGGTAACCGGCGGGACAAATGTGCCGCGTGAGTGTTTCGGCAAGCACAAAAGAGGGATCGGATCGCCTTTTTGAAGTGTTCCAAAAAACCGGGCCGGCTGCTTTGCCGCCAGGACGCTTTTGGTCATTAATGGGCTAAAGTGTTTTCGGCGGGATGACCGTGGATTCTTACCGCCGGCGGCTTTTACCGGACGCTTTAAGGGGAAAACAGACTTTTACGTGCCGTGGCTTCGTCGAGCCCGGTTTTTTATTTTCGTGAGCGATAAATTGTGGGAGGAAAAAACACGATGTGCGGAATCGTAGGATACATCGGCTCTCAACCGGCGCTGCCGGTTTTAATGCAAGGTATGGAGAAGCTCGAATACCGCGGTTATGACTCGGCCGGCGTGGCGGCGCCGGTAGACGGCCGCCTGCAGGTGGAGAAGCAGGTGGGCCGGCTGGCAGCCCTGAAGGATAAGCTGCAAAACGGCCGGACCATCAACGCGACCGCCGGCATCGGGCACACCCGCTGGGCCACCCACGGGAAGCCCTCCAACATCAACGCCCACCCCCATACCGACTGCACCGGGCAGTTTGCCGTGGCGCACAACGGGATCATTGAAAACTACCTCACGCTGAAAGAGTGGCTGATCTCCCAGGGGCACGCCTTTTGCTCCCAGACCGACACCGAGGTGCTGCCGCACCTGGTCGAGCACTTTTACGAGGGGGACCTGGTCGAGGCGGTGCTGAAGGTCGTTAAAAGGCTGGAAGGCTCCTTCGCCATGGTCGTCATCTCCGCCCATGAGCCAGACAAGATCGTCGCCGTTCGGCAAGACAGCCCGCTGGTGGTGGGACTGGGGAACGGGGAGAACTTCCTGGCCTCCGACATTCCAGCCGTCCTGAAATACACCCGCAACACTTACATCCTGAACGACGGGGAAGTCGTCGTCGTTACGGCGGGCGGTGTCCAGGTAATGGATCGGAGCGGGAAAGAGATCGTCAAGGACGTCTTCGAGGTGAACTGGAAGGCCGAGCAGGCCGAAAAGAGCGGCTTCGATCACTTCATGCTGAAGGAAATCTTCGAGCAGCCCCGCGCCCTGCGCGATACCCTGAGCGGCCGCATTAACAAGGAAGGCTCCCGGGTGGTGCTGGACGAGGTCAAGATCACCCCGGCGGAAATCAGGGAGATCAAGCGCATTTATATCATCGCTTGCGGCACGGCCTACCACGCCGGTCTGGTAGGCAAATGCGTCATTGAAAAGCTGGCCCGGCTGCCCGTCGAGGTGGACATCGCTTCCGAGTTCCGTTACCGCCACCCGATCATCGAGCCCGGCACGCTGGTGGTTATCATCAGCCAGTCCGGCGAGACCGCCGACACCCTGGCCGCCCTGCGCGAGTCCAAGCGCCAGGGCGCCCGGGTCATCGCCGTGACCAACGTGGTGGGCAGCTCCGTCGCCCGCGACGCCGACGACGTGATCTACACCTGGGCCGGCCCGGAAATCGCCGTGGCCTCCACCAAGGCCTATACCACCCAGCTTATCGCCATGTACCTCTTCGCCCTGCACCTGGCCGCCGGGCGCGGCACGGTTTCCGACGAAGACATTGCCCAGGTGCTGCTAGACATGAAGAAGCTGGCCAACAAGGCTCAGACCATCCTGGACAACACCAGCGAGATCAAGGTCTACGCCCGCGAGTTCGCCGCCTGCCGGGACCTCTTTTTCATCGGGCGGGGCCTCGACTACGCCGTGGCCCTGGAGGGCTCCTTGAAGCTGAAGGAGATCTCCTACATCCACGCCGAGGCCTACGCCGCCGGCGAGCTGAAGCACGGCACCCTGGCCCTGATCGAGGACAACATGCCGGTGTTGGCCCTGGCCACCCAGGAGGGGCTTTTCGACAAGATGGTCAGCAACATCCAGGAAGTCAACGCCCGCGGCGCCACCGTGGTGGCCCTGGCCATGAAGGGCCTGAAGGAAGTGGAGAAAGTGTCGGACCGGGTGGTCTACATCCCGAAGACGCACCCGCTCCTGGCGCCGGTGCTGGCGGTGATCCCGCTGCAGCTGTTCGCGTATCATATGGCAGTGGCGCGAGGGTGCGATGTCGATAAGCCGAGAAATTTGGCGAAGAGCGTAACGGTAGAGTAGTGTGCGTGAGTCAGGGGACGGTTCCTTGACTCACTTTTCTTTTTATGATATGTTAAACCAAAAACAGGAGAACAGTAAAATGCCGAGGGTGAGTAGGAAACTCAGTAGGAGTAAGGTTTACCATGTAATGGTAAGGGGGAACGAGCGGAAGAAAATTTTTATTGATGATGAGGACAGGGAGAGGTTTATTAGTACTATTCGTGAAAAAAACAAAGAAAGAAAGTTTTTGGTTTATGCCTTTTGCCTAATGGATAACCATATTCATTTATTGATTAATGAAGGACAGGATCAGATAACAAAGATAATGCAAAGAATCGGTGTGAGTTACGCTTACTATTTTAACAAGAAATACAAGAGGACCGGTCATTTATTCCAAGATAGATTCAAAAGTGAAGCTATTGAAAACGAAAGATATTTACTGGCTGCTTTGAAGTATATACATAATAATCCCGTCAAGGCTAATATAGTCGAAAATCCTGCTCAATTTCGATGGAGTAGCTACAATGCATACGTTAGTAAACATAATACAAACTACGGGATAATAGAAAGAAATGAGATACTGTCCATGTTATCAGATGACGATGAGCAATCCATTAAACTTTTTATCATGTATTCGAACGAATTAGATGATATTGAACTTATAGATCTTCAAGAGGAAAATAGATTGGAAAAAAATATCTTAAATGAGGCCGATGCGCGGTTATATATAGCAGAATTTATAAATAAAAATGTTCAGCAAGGCGATATAGAGCATTTAATGGAAAAGAGAGAGTTAAGGAATGAACTAATACTGGAGCTAAAAGCAAATTCAACCTTATCAATACGAGAGATAGCTAGAATCTTAGGCATTGATAGAAATATCGTGCAGAGGGTAAAGTGAGTCAAAGAACCGTCCCCTGACTCGCTGACTCGCCCTGACTCGCCGTTGGGTGAGGAGGATTTTACAGGATAAAAGAGAATCTATACTTGGTGCCGCAGTGCTTGTCATTTTCGCCGGATAAGCTATCCCTGAAATTATTAAAGTGTTAAGGAGAGGGTCGCTGTGAGAATGGACGAACTGGCGCGTTGTGTGAAGGAGGCCTCCATCAAATTGGCCGGGGCCGGCGCGGAACAGAAGAATAAAGCTTTGGCTCGAATAGCCGGGTCCTTAGAGAACAGAAAGGAAGAAATAATAAAAGCTAACCGGGAGGATTTGCGCAGGAGTGAAAAAGAAGATCTTGCCCCGCCTCTCTTAAAAAGACTAAAGTTTGACGAAGTGAAAATCGCTGAAGTTGTTGACGGGATTTACAGTTTAATCGCCCTGGAGGACCCGGTGGGGAAAACCCTGCTTTCCACCGAAATGGACGAAGGGCTGGAATTATACCGGGTGACCTGTCCGATAGGAGTTATCGGCGTGATTTTTGAATCCAGGCCCGACGCCCTGGTGCAGATTTCAACCCTTTGTCTGAAAAGCGGGAATGGCGTGCTGCTCAAGGGCGGGTCCGAAGCAAGGGAAACCAACCGCGTACTGGCCGAGGTGATCATCAAAGCAGCCGGGGAGGCCGGCATTCCGTCAAACTGGGCGGCCCTGCTGGAAACACGTTCGGATGTGGACGAGATGCTGAAAATGGACGAGTCTATCGACTTAATTATCCCGCGCGGGTCCAATGATTTCGTCCGTTATATCATGAGCAATTCGAGAATTCCTGTTCTGGGCCATGCGGACGGCGTTTGCCACTGCTACGTGGATGAGGACGCCGACCCCGGCATGGCGGTAAAGATAGCCGTTGATTCAAAGACGCAGTATGTGGCCGTGTGTAATGCCCTGGAGACTCTCCTGGTGCATGAAAAGACAGCGCCGGACTTTTTGCCCGAGCTGAAGAAAGCGATGGACGAAAAACAAGTTGAATTGATCGGCTGTCCCAAAACCCGGTCGATTATTCCGGCTGCTCCGGCCTCGGAAGAAGACTGGAAAACCGAATACCTGGATTACAAGCTTTCGGTAAAAGTGGTTTCGAGCCTTGACGAAGCCATTGAGCATATCAACCGGTACGGGTCCGGTCATACGGACAGCATCGTAACCAGGGACAAGGAAAAAGCGACCAGATTCATGGCCTATGTTGATGCGGGAAATGTTTTCTGGAACTGCTCCACGCGCTTTAGCGACGGCTTCCGTTACGGCTTTGGGGCCGAGGTGGGGATCAGCACGGCAAAGATCCACGCCAGAGGCCCGGTGGGCCTTGAGGGGCTGGTAATCTACAAATACAAGCTTATTGGCAACGGCCATCTGGTCGGGGATTATGCCGATCGTTCCAGGAGTTTCAAGCATAATCAGTTGAACAAGGATTTTTGGTTGCAATCTTAAAATCGGAGCAGCCAGCGCAACTGTAATGGGTAAATATGGGTAAATAATTTGCAGTTCCCCGGTAGTCTCAGTAAAAGAAATGCGGTGAGTCAAATGCAGCCGGAAGGGATAGATCTTTACCTGTTTATTTCTTTATTGGTAATTTTAATCTATGTGCTTGCGGTAAATACTATAACGACCCTGCATAAAGCTTATATAGCCTTTCACTCTTTGATGATGCTCTGGCCGGGCTGTAATTTCTTGATCAACATAACCCATGAACAACCAGTACAGTGGTTTTTCCTTAATGTCGCGTTTGTCGGTCTCTGTTTTCTGGGCTTTGGCTGGCTGATATTTGCCCTGGTGCTGACTGATAAAATTGACAGTTTTGAGAAAAAAGTTCTATCCCTGTGGGCCGCCCCGGCTGTCCTGTGCTCCATGCTGGTTACAACCAATCCATGGCATTTTTTATTTGTCCAGCCATCCGCCGAAGGATGGGCTGTTCGCACTTACGGCCCCTTTTTCTGGTTGTTTGCCCTTTCTTGTATAGTATATTTAATAGTTGCCACTACATTTATGTTGCGTACCCTGACAGCCGTTCCTGAAAGCAACATGAAGAAACAGTTGTCGCTTTGTGTGTGGGGAATTATACTTTTGCTTATGTTTTCTCTTTCGGACGTGCTGTTTAACGTGGTTTTTTTCCCAAGGTTTGGCGTTGTGGCCGGGTTGACTTCGTTTGGTATTATTACTTCCGCTGTTTGTTTTGTGCTAGCCATCCAAAAGTACGACCTGTTCCGGATTGTAACCATTGCCCAGCGTGAGGTAATAGACAGCATGGCCACAGGTATGATCGTGATCGATAATAATGATTTAACCCTCGATCTCAACAGGAGTGCAAATAAATTTCTCAAGATCCGGCCAGGCCAGGTTTTCGATATGAGGAAGCTTTTTGCGCTTTCACCAAAAGAGGGCTTAACTGCTGTGTTTCTGGAGGAGTACCGCAGTAATAAATCAAAAAGTCTGCAAACGGAAATAATATTCGGGAGAGAAAAAACAGGGCATGTCGCCATTACCGTTGCACCGGTGTTCGATAGAAGAAAATGTCTTTTAGGCCGGATTATTACCTTTAATGACGTTACTGAATTGAGCGTTATGATCCGAAAGATTAATGAAAAGAATATGACGCTTAAGCAGCAAAACGAGGAATTATTGCGGGTTCAGGAAGAACTCCACAAGGCCAACAAAAGACTTGAACAAATGACAATTACAGATGCGCTGACCGGTTGTTATAATAAAAGATACCTGCTGCGGCAACTGGTGCACGAGGTTGCTGTCGCCCGGCGTTTTAAAATTCCGTTTTCGATAATTCTTTGCGACCTGGATAACTTTAAACTTGTTAACGACACCTATGGACATCTGGCCGGCGACAACGTTCTGCGGGGTGTGGTGGACGTCATAAAACAAAATCTTCGCGGGTCGGATATGCTGGCCAGGTTCGGGGGTGAAGAATTCATAATCTATATGCCGCATACGGACAGAGATGGAGCTGTTGTTTTTGCTGAAAGAATCAGGCTGATGGTAGAGAACCACTCCCTTAGGACTTCCGGCGCGGATTTGCGTGTGACGATAAGCGCAGGCCTGATCAGCGTTAACGCTGAGGCGGAGTTTGTCGGCGACCATCAAATGTTCCTGGAAAATCTCTTGACCCGGGTGGACAGAGCGCTTTACGAAGCCAAGTCAAGAGGGCGCAACTGTGTGGTGGTCGCAGATGCGTCTGTCAAAGACGCCTGAAAGGCGTTCCCGCCAGGGGCGGGCCGCAATGACTAAAAAGTTGTCGGCCCGCAGCGGGGTTATTTTTTTTTGGCTTCGTGAAATTTCGACATTTTATCCAAAGGGAATTTGCTGGCTGCTGTCTAAATATTCACTCGGCTGCAGAAAACCCCGGAAGTAAAAATTGATCTTGCGTCAAGATGCGTCTGAATGCTCCGCCCGTTTGAACGTTGAGATTTACACAGCAGATTTCTTTATCCAAGGAATAGCTGCCTGTGGTTTCTGATGAGGCATGGTTTGGATTAAATGAAGGGCTCGTGATAAGGGTTGAGGAATTTAATGGACAAGAACTCCAACGGGGAAGACCGGGATCAACCAGGCGATGAAAAACCGGTTCCGGAATCTGGCGATGTCTGTGCGGATGCGGGCGCCGCACCCGGACGGGATAGCGGCCCCGGACAATCCGGCGGGGCGGGGTGGTCGGGGGAGTCCTTCCCGATCGTCGGAATCGGGGCCTCCGCCGGCGGTCAGGAGGCCTTAAAACAGTTGCTTAAATACCTTCCTGGCGACACCGGTTTATCTTTTGTGCTCGTGACTCACCTGGACCCCGGTCACGAGAGCGCGCTGTGCGATATTCTTTCCAGGATGACGCTGCTGCCGGTCAGCGCGGTCGAAGACGGTATGTGCGCTGAGCCGGATCATATTTATGTTATGCCATCGAATATGGACTTGTTCGTCTCACACGGCGTCCTGAAACTGGTCTCCCGGGACGATACGATCAGGCCTCGGGCGCCGATTGATTTTTTCCTGGAGTCTCTGGCCAGGGATAAAGGCCGCGCGGCGGTCGGGGTTATCTTGTCAGGGACCGCTGCCGATGGCGCCCGGGGAATGAAGGCAATCAAGGCCGCCGGCGGCGTTACCTTTGCCCAGGCGCCCTTGTCGGCGCAGTTTGATGGGATGCCGCGGAGCGCAATCGCAACCGGGGCTGTGGATTTTGTCCTGCAGCCGGCAGAGATCGCCGCCGGGCTGGCTAAAATATGCCTTCCCGGCAGTATGGATGCCGGCATGGCAAAAATTGCGGAGCTGTCTGATCGAGCCGATGAATTCAATAAAATTATCGGTTTGCTGCGGGCCGCCAGCGGTATTGATTTTCACAGATACAAACAATTAACCGTGAAACGGCGCATCTCGCGCCGCATGGTTTTACACGACGTTGATAATCTGGCCGACTATGTCGACTACCTCATTCAAAACCCGGCGGAAGTAGTGGCCTTATATCAGGACATTCTGATTAGTGTGACCAACTTTTTCCGGGATCCGGAATCGTTTGATGTTTTAAAAACGCGGGTTTTCCCGAACATCATTAATGGAAGGGACGCCGCTATGCCCATCCGGGTTTGGGTGCCGGGTTGTTCAACCGGCGAAGAAGCTTATTCGATTGCAATATCCTTATTGGAATACCTGGGTGACGATGCGCCGAACACGCCGATCCAAATTTTCGCCACGGACATTAATGAAAAAGTGATCAGAAGGGCCAGAGCGGGCATATACCCGAGAAGCATTATGGCGGATGTCTCTCCGGAGCGTCTTCGCCGTTATTTCGTCGAGGTGGAGAAAGGCTACCAGGTCAACAAGACGATCCGCGACCTGTGTGTTTTCGCCCGGCATGACTTGACCAGTGACCCGCCCTTTCCCCAACTGGACCTGATCAGCTGCCGGAACGTGATGATTTATCTGGGTCCCGCCTATCAAAAGAGGATATTTCCGCTCTTTCATTTTTCCCTGAAGCTGAACTGTTTTATCATCCTGGGAGCCTCAGAGTCCGTCGGCGTATTTTCAGACTTGTTTGCGCTGGTTGACAAGAAGTACAAGATCTACGCCAAGAAGGCTGTGCAAACCCCGTTTATGTTTAACCTCGCGTTCAATGAGGCCGCGGTGGCGGGGTTGGAAGCCTACCGGAAAGACAGCGCCGGCCGGGACCACGCGGCGGCGACGTTTGACGTGCAAAAAGCGGCCGACTGTGTGGTCTTGGGCCAGTTTGCGCCGGCCGGAGTGATCATCAACAGCGACCTGGAAGTGATCCAGTTTCGCGGGCGGACCGGATCTTACCTTGAGCCCGCGGACGGGCCGCCGAGCCTGAATATTTTAAAAATGGCCCGGGATGAACTGGTCTTGGGGCTGCGTGTCGCCATCAGTCGGGCGAAAAAGGAGGACGTGCCGGTCAAAAAAGAAGGTCTGCGCGTTGGCGCCAACGGCCGGGCCAAATTAGTCAACGTGCATGTCGTCCCGCTCAAGGGACCATCTGTCGGGGAACATTATTTTTTGGTCTTGTTTGAGGACGTTGTCCGGTCTGGTCCGGACAGGAATGTAAGCGCCGGCTGCGGCGCGGGAGGTTGGAAACGGGAAGAGCAGCGGGAAATCGATCCCCGGACGCTCAAAGTGGAGCAAGAACTTGCCGTCACGAAAGAGTACCTGCAGTCGCTGGTTGAACAGTACGAGTCCGTCATTGAAGAGCTCCGGACGGCGAACGAGGAAATCCAATCGAGCAACGAAGAGCTGCAGAGCATGAATGAAGAGCTGGAAACCGGCAAGGAAGAACTGCAGTCGGCAAATGAAGAGCTGCTGACCTTAAACCTGGAACTGCAAGAAAGGAACCTTGAACTGAGCGATATTAACAACGATGTGCAAAACCTGTTCCGCAGCATTAATTTCCCCGTCGTCATTCTGGATAACGATCTGCGCATTCGCCGCTTCAACTCGGTGGCGGAAAAAGAGCTGAATCTGATTCCGTCGGACATTGGGCGGCCCATTGGCCATATCAATCTGATCGTTCCCGACCTCGAGCAGGAGGCTTCGGAAGTGACCGAGACGCTGGCGGTCAAAGAGCGTGAAGTCCGGGACCGGGAGGGTCGCTGGTACAGCATGCAAATACGGCCTTACAGGACCATGGAAAATAAGATCAGCGGTGTGGTGGTGACCTTCATCGAGATCAGCTCCATCAAAAAATTCGCGGCTGCGCAAGAAGCGCGCGAGTTTGCCGAAGCCATCGTGGAGACCGTCCGCGAGCCACTGCTCGTCCTCGATGCCGAAATGACTCTGAAGACGGCCAACAGGGCCTTTTATCAGACTTTTCAGGTCACAACCGATGAAACGATCAACCATTCACTCTTTGAACTGGGAAACGGTCAGTGGAAGATCCCCGCGCTAAAACTGCTGCTGGAGGATATTATTTACCGGGACTCCGCCTTTCGGGACTTTGAAGTCCATCATGATTTTCCCGGTATCGGCCGCCGGACGATGCTCGTCAACGCCCGCCGGATCCCGGGGTTGAACAGCGAGAGCAAGTTGATCCTGATGGCCATCGAAGACACTACGGAGCGGGTGTGGGGAGACAAAAACCGTTAATCCTGATGATGATCGACTATGTGGAAGCGGTAGAACCTTTAATTAAGGGTGTAAGTTTGGAGAGAAAGAAGGTATCTTGATGTGGAGATTTGGTGCGGCAATGTCCGGTAAGAACAAATCCGCAGACTCTCTACAGCTGGCTTACAGCAAAGACGCGGATGAAGGGCGGCTCCTCCCGCCGGAGGAAGCGCAAAACCAGAAACTCGACCTGGAAGTGCGTTACCTGGCGCTTTTGGAGACCCTTGCCGAGTTGGAAGATTCCCGGCACTGCTGTGCGATGCTTTATGATTCTGCGCCGGTGGGCTGCGTTGTTTTTGGCAGCAGCGGCCGTATTGATCATATCAACCTGACGGCCGCCACCCTCCTTGGCGTTGAACGGGCGCAACTGCTGGGTCTTCCGATGTACCTTTTTGTCGCTAAGAGCGATTTCAAGCTGTTTCTGGACCACCTGCGCCGCTGCAGGCAAATCGATGAAAATGTCGTGTCGGAAATGGGCCTGATTACAAAAAGCGGTGCAATAGTACAGGTTCAGCTGATCAGCGCGCCGATCAAAAGCGCCGGTGGGCGTCTCCCCAGCTATGTAACGATGATCCTTGACATTACGGAACGCAAGCAATTGGAAAAGGAGCTGTCCCGCCTGGACCGGTTAAATACGATCGGGGAAATGGCGGCGAGCATCGCTCACGAGATCAGGAATCCGATGACAACGGTGCGTGGTTTTTTGCAGTTGTTCAGGGGAAGAAAGGAACACGCCCGGCACGAGGATTACTTTAACCTGATGATTGACGAACTCGACAGGGCTAATTCAATTATTACGGATTTCCTTTCCCTGGCCAGGAACAAGGACGTTAAGCTGGACGACCAAAACCTGAATGCCATTATCAAGTCCCTCTACCCGATGCTGCAGGCGGACGCCCTTCTCACCGACAAGAAGGTTGAATTGGACCTTCGCAACATACCGAACTTCCCGGTGGATAAGCAGGAAATGCGCCAGCTTATTCTCAACCTGGCGCGGAATGGCCTGCAGGCGATGTCTGCCGGCGGAAATCTGCTCCTCACTACATCCGCCCACGGAAATGAAGTGATCATGGCGGTGCATGATCAGGGCAAAGGCATTAAGCCGGACGTGCAAAAAAAAATGGGCACCCCCTTCTTCACAACCAAAGTTGACGGCACTGGTCTCGGCCTGGCGGTTTGCTACAGCATCGCCGCCAGGCACAATGCCGTAATCGATTTGGACACCGGCGCCGCGGGAACTACATTTTTTGTGCGGTTCATGCTGCCGGGGGAATCCCAGGGCGCCAATGTGTTTACCGGTTAAGCTCCGGCTGCCGTCATGGCGTCTACCAGACCGGCGCCCTGCTCATCAGGAGCCAGGCCGAGGTCTTCTGCAGTCGCTTGCAGGTGGGCCAGCATATCGGCGGGCGTCATCGGCCCTTTGGCCGCCAGGACCAGGGCTGCCGTTCCTGTGACATGAGGAGCGGCCATTGACGTGCCGCTCAGCAGCCGGTAGCTTCTGCGGGGGAAAGTGGAGAGGATCCGCACACCCGGGGCCGCCAGGTCGATTTCCAGACCGCGGCTGCTGAAATAAGCGATATCGTCATATTCGTCAATGGCGGAAACGGCGATCACTTCTGGATACCTGGCCGGATAAGTGACTGTGCCGGCTGCCGGCCCGCTGTTGCCGGCGGCGGCCACCTGGGTTATGCCCAGGGCGTATATCTTCTGAACGGCATCATGGAAAGCCGGGACATCTGTCGTAAGGCCGAGGCTCATGTTGATTACCTTCATATTATTGGCGGCGCTCCACTCCAGGCCTTCAATCAAGTCAGAAATGAAACCAACCCCTCTTTTGTTTAAAACTTTTACCGCATAGAGATTGGCCGCCGGCGCCACGCCCACCACGCCGAAAGTATTGTTCAAGGCCGCGATCGTCCCGGCCACGTGGCTGCCGTGGCCGTTGTCATCGCTAAAACTCCGCCTTGGGGCAATGGTGTTGATGCCGCCCTTTACGCTCAGGTCGGGGTGGGTGACGTCGATCCCGGTATCGACAATCGCCACATTGATGCCGGCGCCGGTTGTAATTGACCAGACCATTTCTGCGTCGATCCGGTCCACACCCCAGGGTATGATCTGAGGCGGGATCCTTACCCTTCTCCGTAGTATTTCCGGCTCCCGGCAAGTTTCTATAGCGTAGACCATTTCATCATCGTCAACCCGGTCCACAGACGGGCTTGCCTGAACCGCCAGCAGTTCCGCACCGGTGCGGCAGTCCACCGCCAGGGCGTTGATCAGAGACAGGGATTTAATTACCCGGACTCCAAGGCGGAGCATTTCCTCCTGCGCTTGGGCAAGACTGGTACCCTGCTTGCACACTGCTATTTTTTTCAACTTAAAAACCCCCCCATTTACTAGGAAACTATTACCATAAGGCTGCTCCAGTTTATGCGCCGGTTTATCAAATGGTTACCGGATGCTGCAAGAGGGGGGTTTTTTTGTGGAAATAAATTATGCTGTTGACACAATGGGGTGAAGGATGTACAATTCATTTCAGAAGGTGGGTAGTTGAAACTACCCGATGGACGGTTTCCAGCCAAGAGGGAATTAATAGGGCGCGAAAAGACCACGGAGGTTTACACCTGTAAAATTCAGGTGACGTTCGTGGTTTTTATTTTGTCGGTCCAAATCAATTCTGTTGCCGTGCGGGTGGTGAATATTTGCGTATCGCCGTCGTGGACGGGCAGGGTGGCGGTATCGGCAGGCTGATTACCGAGAAGCTGCTTGAGAAGATCCACCGCGTCCACCCGAAAGACCTTGAAATTATTGCGCTGGGGACCAATGCCCTGGCCACCGCGGCCATGCTGAAAGCCGGCGCCAACGAAGGCGCCAGCGGTGAAAGCGCGGTTGCTTACAACGCCGCCCGGGTGGATGTCATTATGGGCTCGGTGGCGATCCTTTTTCCCCACGCCATGCTGGGCGAGCTTACGCCGCTGATGGCGGAGGCCATCGCCGGGAGCCCGGCCAGGAAAATCGTGCTCCCGCTAAACCGGAGCAACGTAGAGCTCGTCGGCCTGAGGGGAGAGCCATTGCCCCATCTGGTGGACGAAATGATTTCCATCGTCAAGAGTATGCTTTTTGCAGAACCCGGCAAAAAAATAGTTCGAGTCGCTGTGAAAAAGTAAAATCATAAACCAACCCGGCCACGAAGGTTTCGGAACGCGCCTGAGCGCGGACGGCTTCGTGGTTTTTTACATTTGCTTCGCAGAACATGACCAGCTGCTTCTGAAATCGGGTGCTGTTTATTGTCAGGATCCAATGATTTTCATCCATGGAGTGTGCTCCACAGGGGCATGAGCGATTGCGGTGTGGGTTGAAGTCTTCCTTGGCAGAGACTTTTAACCTCCTTAAGATACCCCATTCACGGGCGTGCGGTGCATGGTTCCGCCGCACGCCCGCTTTTTTTTGCCCTTAGAGGCAGCAGCTTCCTGGTAAAAAACCAGGGAATGCCCGGGAATAGCCAATAAAACCAGACTTTTTTCCTGTCTTTGTCCGATACCTTGACACCTGTTGGATATTGACGGGTATCTTGTTCGGCATACACCTTTAGACCCTGGCGCATGGTGGTGCTGTTGATGATGTTCACAACCACGGCATCGGGGGTATATCAACAATCTTTATTTACAGGTCGGAAATAAATAATGTAATTTTATTTGATATATATAATATATTTATGCTAGTATTGTGAGTGGGGAGAAAGGGGAGGGTTCCCTCCACGGGCTGCAAACCCGCTGGCCTGCCTGCGATCCAGGCGGGAGTCCGGTTCGATTCCGACTTCTCCCCTCCAAAAACAGGGGGGACTCTATCTGCCTGACACTTCCCGAACCCACCATGATCTGCTCCACGATAAACCCTTGAGGTAACTCTAAAACATCAATGGCGGTATCATTAAATTTAAAATTAAAAAAATTACTGTTACGATTAATTCAGGTAGTATTCTGACCCGTATAGTAGTGTATAATCGGTTTAAAGGTATAACTTTTATTCGGGGGGTCAATTTTTTGACGGACATTCGGGAAGCTGAACTGCCGGGGTTGGGTAAAAAATACCAGTTGAATCTCGAGACAGGAGAACAAGTTGTTGTTATCATCCACGATGACGGAAAAAGGGATATTTTTTATTTTTCCGATGAGGCGGACGATCCCCTTGCCTCCGTCACCCTTTCAGACCAGGAGTCGCGCCAACTGGGCTCGATTATCGGGGGTGCTTTTTACAAGCCCCGTAGCCTTGAGCGGCTTGACACAGCCATTTCGGACTTGCGCATCGAGTGGTTAAAGGTGAAGGGAAAATCTGAAATAGCAGGCAAAAGCATCGGTGAACTCGGCTTACGCAAGAACCACGGCATCATCATTATCTCCGTCATGGAAGACAAAGGCAAAGGGCAAAAGGAGGTTCTGCATATCAATCCCGGCCCAAACTATAGCTTTCAGCCCGGTCATACCGTAATTGCCGCCGGGAAGAGCATCAAGATGAAGGACTTTGAAAAAATGTTCGGGGGGACCTGTTAGTTTTGGCCCCGGAATTGGTCCTTAATGTCGGCCTGGCCTTTGTCTTCATTACCGTGGCCTCCTGGCTCGCCTCACGGGTCAAATTTTCCTCCATCCCCTTTCTGCTCCTCCTCGGCATGCTGGTTGGTCCACACGCCCCCGATCTGGGGACGGTTTCATTGAAAGTCATATCGGACACCGAATCGATAGAGTTGCTCTCGCGGCTCGGTGTGTTGCTGATGCTTTTTTACCTGGGGCTGGAATTCTCCGCCGGTAAGATGGTGGAATCGGGTAAAAATTTGTTTAAGGGCGGAATTGTTTACGTAGCCCTTAATTTTGCCAGAGGGCTGGGTTTCGGTTGGCTCTTCTTTCATTCCTGGACCGACGCGATGGTCGTCGCAGGAATAACGGGGATTTCAAGCAGCGCCATTATCACAAAACTGCTGGTCGACCTGAAGCGGGCGGCGAACCCCGAAACGGAACTGATTCTCGGCATCATGGTCATCGAAGACGTTTTTATCGCCATGTACCTGTCCGCCCTTTCAGGAATGGTTTTGGCACAAGGTTTCAACATCGGCCCAGTGCTGCTCAACATTTTTATTATTTTTGCCTTTATCATTTCCGTAATCACTTTCGGCAGGCGTTTCGGCCAGTTTTTTGATAAAAGGCTTCATTTCAGAAGCGCTGAAACCTTTATCGTGGCCATTTTTACGCTGCTCTTAATGATCGGGGTGCTGGCGGAAAGGCTGCACATCGCGGAAGCAATCGGCGCCCTGCTGCTGGGGCTTGTGCTGGCGGAAACGAGCCACAACCACCGCATTGTGCAGATGATTACGCCGATGAGAGATTTGTTCGGCGCAATGTTCTTTTTCTCTTTCGGCATGGCCATTGATTACAGGGCGTTTAATGAAGTGGTTGTTTTATCCGCAGCGGCCGTCCTGATGACTGTCTTTGGCAATATCATCACCGGTCTGATCGCCGCCTGGCTGGCCGGGTATAAGAAGAGAAGGGCGGCCAATGTCGCTTTTACCATCATCGCCAGAGGGGAGTTTTCCATCATCGTGGCGAGCTTTGCGGTTTCGGCCGGACTCAGCCAGCAATTTGCCTCTTTTGCCGCGCTGTACGTACTGGTGCTCGCCTTTATCACCCCTGTTCTGGCCAATCACGCAAGATTCTTTTACGACCTTTTTGAACGGTTCAGATGTGCTTTCAAGAAAAAGTTTCGTCCAGATGTCAGCGGGTCGAACTGATTCTATCGTGGGAAGCATGGGAAGCATGGGGAAGCATGGGGACGTTCTTTTTGCTTCCTGAGCAATTGTTAAGTATAATAAAGAAATTAGCCAAAACTGAACTTGTTATTAATTACCAGCTGAGATATAATTATTGTGTAATGGTTGTTGGGAAATAAAGACCGGAATAGCGCGCCTCGATATCCCAAGGGGTCAGCATGAGAAATGACGGGGTGGGAACTAGTGTTAGATAAAAAAATGAGATCGGATCTAAATGAGATCTTCAGTTCATACCCGGACATCATAGCCGTTTATTTATTCGGCTCATATGCTGAAAAAAAAGAACATGCCAGGGATGTGGATCTGGCTGTTCTTTTGGAAAAGCCGGTAAAAAGCCAGGTGGATATTTATATGAGCCTATACCCCCGCTTGGCGCAAGCATTAGCCCCGCTGGAACCGGACCTGCTGTTTTTACAGTCGGCATCCCTGTCTGTGCGCTTTGAGGCCGTATCTACGGGGAAAGTAATTTACTCCAATGACGATGATCGCCGAACCGATTTCGAGGATATTGTTGCCGGGGAGTATATGGATTTCAAGTATCACTTGGATATGGCTCGGAGGGAGTTGTTTGAAGCCATTAAGGAGGACGGTTCGCTTGTATAACCTAACCCTTATAACAGAGAGGCTGAATATCATTCGCAACTCCGTAAAGAGGTTAAAATTGCTGGCTGAAATGCCGGCTGAGGAATTCTGCCGCGATGAAGATGCCGTGGATATCGCTGAAAACAGGCTGCGACGCGCCATAGAGGCATTGTTTGACTTGGGGCGCCACCTGGTGGTGAAATCCGGCGCCGGGGTTCCCTCGGATTATCGCTCGGTTATAGAACTATTAGTGGAAAACAATATCTTACCGGAGGATTTTGCGCGGCAGATTGCTGGAATGGCGGGCTACCGCAACCGCCTTATACATGACTCAACTTTCGCAGTAACAAACAGCCAGTCGTTCCTTGAAAAACGAGGGTAAATTGCTGATCAAGTAGTCGATCAGCTTGCGGATCTCCGTCTCCGCCAGTTGCAGTTGCTCTTGCAAAAAATGCTCCATCAGGGAGAAGATCTTCTGCAGCGCCTCCAGTAGGCTGATATCCTGCAACTCGTCGCAGCAAATGTAGAAGAGGTTGCCGATGGTCCTCGGGTCTTCACCGTTTCGGCTCTCCAGAGCCAGCATGATGTATCGGATGAACACGATGGCAGTGTGCGCCACCATGGAATCGTAGGAACGCCCCTGAAATTCCTTGGCCAGCCTGAGATAGGACTTGGACATCTTGAAGAAAACTTGTCGGGTAAAGGACTGGCGCGGTATCGTTACCGACCCGTTTCCAACCCCTCCCCATAAGAACTGCTCGTGAGGTTTTCCCTCAAGCAGCTCACCCCGTAAACTTCATCAAAAGGGTTATGGGACCTATCGAATGGTGGACACTTTCATCGGTATCCCTCTACGTTTTTAAGAGGATGGACTTTCCAGTCCCAGTAAAGCCCCAAAACGTTGTAGATATACTCATTACTCCATCTCCGCCATCCGATACTACGCTTTCGTCTCCGTTTCCGTCTCGTCAGTAGAGTTCGGATTTTCATTTCCGTATAGTCACGCACTTCACTGAATGCGCGGCTGGAATTTCCGACCCGGAAATAGTTAACCCATCCGGTCAATACCGCATTGATTTGCTTAACTATGTCCTTTGCTGGTTTTGCGCCTCCGCTTTTTATTATTTCGCGGATTCGTGCTTTGACAGCAGTGCGGGCCTTCTTTTTCGGTGTCATGAGAATGAAATGTCCGGTTCTGCTTCGGTTCAATACTCGCCTCAAATCAAATCCCAGAAAGGGGAAAGATTCGCCCTTTAGGACGTTGACCATTCGGGTTTTCTCCAGATTAAGTTCAACCCCCAAAGGTTCCAGGCGTTCCCGCAATCGCTGTAGTGCCAGTTTAGCCCATCCACGTTTACTGGAGTGTCCGCTTACCGTGATCACCAGGTGAGTAGACCGGAGGAATTTCACCCCCAGTCTCTCTCAGAACCGGACTTGAACCTCTCGGCTCATCCGGCTCCCATTATCCAGCCCCAGGCAAAATCCCCATTTGCCATTGAACGAATAGC
>Ga0209347_1002611_pt1 | contig 23155 bp, 18 predicted proteins | sample AutmiccommuBRH23_FD_187382 | JGI IMG/M metagenome (GOLD analysis project Ga0209347, IMG submission 187382) | Deep subsurface microbial communities from Mt. Terri, Switzerland - Autotrophic microbial communities BRH/23 (SPAdes) (version 2) | ecosystem: Environmental > Aquatic > Deep subsurface >...
AACTCACAGCCTGGACCAACGCCACCAACGCCGACGAGCGCCAGGTCCAGTGGCGGTTCACCACCAAAGATGCCCGAATCAAACTTCGGCACCTATACCCGGAACTTTAGACACGACAGACTACTAGGAGTCGAGGCTGCTGAGCTTGCCCAGCAGCCTGCGCAACGTCACGATGCCGAGGAAGCGGCCGGAGTCGTCGGTGACGATGACGGGCGCGCCGGGTTCGTCGACCGCGGTGCTGATGCGCTGGGCCACCTCGGTCGGGCTCAGGCTAGCGTTCACGGTGAGAGTGGGGACCAGCTCTCCCGCGATAGCTGCCTCGGGATTCACGAGGCCTTGCGGGCGTCGCTCGCCGTCCACCACCACGACCCACTGGCAATCGTCGTCGCCCCAGATGTGCGCGGTGCGCTCCTCCACGTGAATCGTCGGAACCGGCTCGACGAGGCGGTGCACGGTGTCGCCCGCCTGGTCACTGAACGCCGCCAACTGGGCGGAGACTTTCAAGTCCATATCCTCGAAATCGGGCGACGGACGCCCAAACAGGTAGCCCTGGGCAAGCGGCACACGCATGTCGGACAAGCGCTTCGCGTCCGCAAGCGACTCGACTCCCTCGGCGACCACCCACGCGTCCACGCGCGCCGCGAACAGTCCAATCATCTCGACGAGCGCCACTTTGGCCTCGTCGGTCGCGATTCCGTCCACAATCGAGCGGTCGAGCTTCAAGATCGACGGCCGCAACTCGAGAATCTGCTGCAACCCCGAGTAGCCCGCACCCGCGTCATCGACCGCAATGAGCGCGCCCTTGGCCCGCACCGCATCGATGTCGGGCTCCAGGTCGGCCCATTCCCACGCGGAGTGCTCGGTGATCTCAATGACCAGCCCCGTCAGGTCTGGCAACTCGCTGAAGATGTCACGTACCAGAGGGTGGCGCAGCGAGTCGGATTCCACATTCACGGCAAGGAAGGTGTCTGCCGGCATCTCAGAGCGACGTGCGAGTGCCATGCCCAGAACGACGGCCTCAAGCTCCGGTTGAAGGCCACGGGCCCTCGCGCGCGCGAACCAGACATCGGGGCCGACGCCTGCGGCGTCCGGGTGGTTGAAGCGCGCCAGTGCCTCGTATCCGACGACGATTCGCTGGTCGAGATCGATGATGGGCTGAAAATGGCACTCCACACCTTCACCCGCGAGCGCATCGTCGATCAACTGGGTCCAGCGAGCATCAGTGGCGTGCGTGTGAGCCGGTATGGTCATGGGCGCTCGTTCGGCCCGCAGCGGGCGCGGCACGCCCCGCCCGGCAGGGTCAATGCGGCGCGTAGTAGCACCGCCGCGACAGGGTGGAACTGCTCGTTCATGGGTTCCCCATCGGCACCCGAACGCACATGTAGAGCGTTTGCAGCGGATCGCGCCCCATTCCGACGCGTTGCGGCGGTATCGTGGGCTCGCGCGCGAGTGGCGGAATTGGCAGACGCGCTGGATTTAGGATCCAGTGTCTTCGGACGTGGGGGTTCAAGTCCCCCCTCGCGCACAACAACGGCCCGGCACCATAGGGTGCCGGGCCGTTCCTGAAATTCTCTTGCGGACCGCTAGTGGTCCGACGCCTCGTGCTCGGCGATCTTGGCGCGAACGTCTTCCATGTCAAGACCCTCAACGGCTTCCACAAGCTGGCTCAGCGCGGGCGCCGGGAGCGCTCCGGCCTGGTTGAAGACCATGATGCCGTCGCGGAACGCCATGAGCGTCGGAATCGCGGTGACGCCAAACTTCATGCCGAGTTCCTGCTGCGCCTCGGTGTCGACCTTGGCGTGGACAATCTCGGACTTTGTCTCTGAACTTGCCTCGAAGATGGGCGCGAAGTTCTTGCACGGACCACACCACTCGGCCCAAAAGTCGACGAGGACGATGCCGTCCTTCGAGACGACCTCATCAAACGTGCTGGTGGTCAGTTCGATCGTTGCCATGCTTTCCTTCCCTTCGGGCCACGTGCCCGACTAGAAACGTAACCGTGTAACCCCCTGGGGGTATTCCCCGCAATCTTACGCCGACCGCAAACGGGCTGCCGGCGCGGTCCCCAGCGTCGTTTGAGTCTTGCACGGCGCGGAGTTTGGAAGCACCGCCCGCAACCTGCACACTGGTGCCATGACCGATATGGCCGAACTGCCTTCCGAGCCCACTGGCTGGCTTTCCGACAGGGAGCTCGCCCAGGTGCGCTCGGAAATGCCCATTCTGTATGTCAACGTTGTGCCGGTCCGCACCAACGCCAAGGGCGAGATCACGGAGATAGGCCTCCTCCTGCGCGCAGACGAGGGCGTCATGTCGCGAGCACTCGTGGCCGGACGCGTGCTCCTGCACGAGACCATCCGCGACGCGATCGTGCGCAACCTCGAAAAGGACTTGGGCCTCGCCGCGCTTCCCCGGGTGCCGATTTCTCCGACGCCGTTCACCGTCGCCGAGTACTTCCCCACCGACGGCTTCGGCACCTTCCACGACTCGCGACAGCACGCGGTCGCCTTGGCGTACGTGGTGGCCATCGACGGCGACTGCGAGCCCAGCCAGAACGCACTCGACATCGTGTGGCTCACTCCGGAGGAGGCCGCGAGCGACGACGTCATAGACGAGATGGCGGGCGGCCAGCACGTGCTACTGCGCCACGCCCTCGCCTATTGCGGAGTGCTCCCGGCCTAGTGGTGCGTGGCCACGCCTGTCATCGTCACAGGGCGGCGATGTCGGCCGCGATCGCGGTGAACGCCTTGCCCCGGTGCGAAATCGCGTTCTTCTGGGCGGGGGTGAGCTCCGCCGCCGTGACGTCCTGCCCCTCAGGCACAAAGATCGGGTCGTAGCCAAAGCCGCCGCCGCCAGCAGCCTTGCGCGCAATGCTCCCCTCCATGCGACCCTCCCGCACCACCTCCTGACCCTCGGGCGTCACCAGCGCGGCCGCGCACACAAAAGCCGCTGACCTGTGCTCGTCGGGAATGTCGACGAGTTGGGCCAGAAGCAACCGCACATTCTGTCCGTCGTCCCCGTGCGCACCCGACCACAGCGCCGAGAAGATGCCGGGGGCGCCTCCCATGACATCGACCGCCAACCCAGAGTCGTCGGCCACCGCCGGCATGCCGGTGGCGTCGCACACCGCCCGCGCCTTCACCAGCGCATTCTCTGCAAACGTCACGCCGTCCTCGACGGGAGGCGGCACGTCAAAGTCGAGCGCCGACGCGAAGTCGGCCGACGTCCACCCGGGAAGCAAGGGCGCGAGGATGGCCCACACCTCGTCGCGCTTGTGCGCGTTGTGGCTGGCAAAGACGATCCGGGGCATGGCGGCCGAGGACATTACAGACCCAGAGCGGCCGCCTGGAGGCGCGCCAGTGCGGCGTTGCCCGACGTCGCAAGTTCGAGGAGTTCGTCGAGCTCGGCCTTGGTGAACGCTGCACGCTCGGCCGTTCCCTGCACCTCCACAAAGTGCCCGCTGCCGGTCATCACCACATTCATGTCGGTCTCCGCCCGCACGTCCTCCTCGTAAGGCAGGTCGAGCATCGGCACGCCGTCGATGATGCCGACCGAGACGGCGCTCACCGAGTCGGACAGCGCCGCTGCGTCGGCGGGAATCGCTCCTTGAGCCTTGCCCCACGCCACCGCATCCGCGAGCGCCAGGTACGCGCCCGTGATCGCGGCGGTGCGGGTGCCGCCGTCGGCGTCGAGCACGTCACAGTCCACCACGATGGTGTTCTCGCCCAAGGCCTTCACGTCGATGATGGCGCGCAGCGAACGGCCGATAAGGCGCGAGATCTCGTGGGTGCGCCCGCCGATCCTGCCGCGCACCGATTCGCGGTCGTTGCGGGTGTTCGTGGCGCGCGGAAGCATCGAGTATTCGGAGGTCACCCAGCCTTCGCCGGAGCCCTTCTTCCAGCGCGGGACGCTCGCCGTGAACGATGCGGAACACAGCACGCGGGTGTTGCCGAAGGTCACCAGGCAGGAGCCCTCGGCAGCGCGTTGAAAGCCGCGCTCGAAGGTCACGGGGCGGAGTTGGTCGGGGGTACGTCCGTCGATTCGAGTCATGCGACGAGCCTAGCGGCGTGCGTCACAGCGCGAAGCGCATTCCCACTGTGGCCAGGTCCACCGATCCGTCGAAAACCGCGCGGGCCTTGATCGAGGTGGCCTCGCGGTCGCCCCACGGCGGAATGTGCGTCAACACGAGTCGACCAGGGTGCGCGTCGCGAGCCAACTCGCCCGCCTGCCGGCCGGTCATGTGCACGCCATCCCTCCCTTCGGGAGTGTCGCCTTGAGCCCAGCCCGCTTCCGCAAGCAGCAAGTCCACACCTTCGGCCAGCGCGTCGATCGGCTCGGTCCGGTCGGTGTCCCCCGTGTACGTGAAGGTGGCGCGTCCGCCGTCCTCCGCCGGCCCATCGACGCGGAACGCGAGTGCTGGCACGGGATGCCACGCGGGAGCCACGGTGATGGTGAGCGGACCGATCGCAAGCGACACTGGCTGAACAGGCGTCGGATGAAGCTCCGTCACGACGAAGGCGCTCGCTGCATGCAGCTCGCTCAACACCTCGCCGATTCCCGTCGGCCCGTACAACGGGAGGGCGTCCCGCAACGGATCCGGGTAGCCGTAGCGCAGCGCCACGGACAGCGCCTGAGCGTCGGCCGCGTGGTCGGGATGTGAGTGGCTCAGCAGGACCGCATCGATCGTGCCCATCTCCACGTAGCGCTGCAAGGGGCCGACGGCGCCGGAGCCGAGATCGAAGACGACGCGCCATGGTCGCGCGCCATCATCCGCCTCGAGCAGGTAGCAGGACGCCGCGGACTCTGGCCCGGCGACGGACCCCGAGCAACCCACGATGGTGAGAATCATGTCCTGAGCGGTTCCACCGCGCGGACGATGGGTCCGAGGAAGCGTTGGGCGAGCACCTCGAACGACTCGGTGGGACCTGTCGCGTAGAAGCGATGCTCGGGAGGCTCAGTCGATGTGCGTTCGAGCCCCGCGGCGACGAGCGCGCGGTAGACATCCATGGCGGTCTCCGTCGCCGAGTCCACAAGGGTCACGTGCTCCCCCATGACGTAGGACAGGGCGCCCTGCAGCATCGGATAGTGCGTGCAGCCCAGGATGAGGGTGTCGACTTCTGCCGCCTGCAACGGAGCGAGATACTCGCGGGCCACGTCGATGACCTCGGGACCGGACGTGATCCCCTGTTCCACGAAGGACACGAAACGGGGGCAGGCCTGCGAGGTCACCTGTACGCCCGGAGCGGCGGCGAGTGCGTCGTCGTAGGCGCCGGAAGTGATGGTGGCCACCGTGCCGATGACGCCGACGCGACCCGACCTGGTCAGGCTCGCGGCGCGTCTCACGGCCGGCACTATGACCTCGACCACGGGCACGCCGCGCTCGCGGGAGAAACGCTCCCTGGCGTCGCGGAGCACCGCAGCGGACGCCGTGTTGCACGCGATGACCAGGAGCTTCACCCCGTCCTCGACGAGCGCGTCCATGATGGCGAGGGCGTGCTCGCGCACCTCGGAGATGGGCAGGGGCCCGTACGGTCCGTGAGCGGTGTCGCCCACGTAGTGAATTGACTCGTGCGGCATCATGTCCATGATCGCGCGGGCGACGGTGAGTCCGCCCACGCCTGAGTCGAAGACACCGATCGGCGCGTCAGACATCGTCCCTCATCACGTAGCTCATCAGCGATTCCTGAAGCCAGGTCAGCGCCTGGTAAAGCATGCCCAGCCACACCCTCTCCGGATTGAGGACAGGGTCTGAGGCGCCTCCTGTCGCGAGCGCGTGCTCAGCACCGTCGATTTCCCGATGCAGCGCTTCCGCGTCGTCGTCCGTGTCGAGGCCGAGCCTGGCGGCGAGAACGAGCCGCACGTCGGTCAGCGCCGCCGCCGTGGCCATGGCCTGGTCCTCGGGCACCTCCCATTCGGGCCCGTCCTCGTTCAAGGCCAACCACATCACCCGCAGGCGATCCACCTTGGTGGCGCGCAGTTCGGGCTCGGTAAGCCGGCGGAACTCGTCGGCGACTTCGCGGTCTGTGGGAGCCGCGTTGGGAAGGATCCGCAGCACTGCGGGGTCTTCGGGGTCGCTGAGCGCCGCTTCGAAGCCGCGCAAGTACCTGAACAGCTCCTCCTCGGTGTCCTCAACCTGCTCACGCTCCATGCCGAACGACTCCCCGTCGAGCAGGAGGCCGACGTCGGCGATGACTCGCGCGATCACGGCGCGTTCCTCGGAGTCCAGCTCTGCCACGGCGGCGTCGCCGCGGGCCTCAAACCCTCTCACTGACCGCTCCGTTGCATCGTGGCCCACAGGCCGAAGGAGTGCATCGCCTGGACGTCGATCTCCATCTTTTCGCGGCCGCCGGAGGACACGACCGTCTTGCCCTGAGTGTGTACCTCACGCATGCGCGCCTGCGCCCGATCGCGCGTCCATCCAAAGTAGCTCTGGAACACGTGGGTGACGTAGGACATCAGATTGACCGGGTCGTTCCACACGATCGTCACCCAGGCATCGTCACGTCGGGATTCGACGACGACGTCAGTGGAGCCTTGCTGTTGCGTGGACACCCCACCAGAGTAGGGGCGGGAATCACCGTTCACGGGGTAGGGACCGCGCGTCAGTCGTCTGAGGACCCGTCCGAGCCGTACGCCGAGTCCAGGATCTCTTTGCACGCGGGGCAGACTGGGAACTTCTTGGGGTCGCGGCCGGGGGTCCACACCTTGCCGCACAGCGCGATCACGGGATCTCCCGTCATTGCCGATTCGAGAATCTTCTCTTTGCGCACGTAGTGCGAAAAGCGCTCGGCGTCGCCGGGCTCGACGGCTTCGCGCTCGCTCGTACGTTCGATGGTCGACAGGGAGCCGCCCGTGGTGGGTGCGTCAGTGGTCTCGCTCATGGCCCCATCGTAAGCCGCTCGGCACAGAAGTTGCCTTAAGAAATCATTGCGATCAGGCGACCTTGGCGTCTTTCGTACAGCGCACCCGCGATCCGGGTGCCTCCCCACACGCCTGCGACACCGCTCACCAGACCCATCGCTGCCGAGACGAACCACCACGGCCCGCCCCACACAAACGCCGCGATCAGCGGCGCCACGACAAGGGGCACCGCCACACCGGTGACGAGCGACGAAGCGACCTGGGCGCCGAGGCTCGCGCCAATCGTGCCAGGCTCAGCGCCGAAGGGACTCTCTCCTGGCGCTGGAACCCGATACGGCAGCAGGATCGACGAGACGGAGGCGATGCCAAGGCCGACGCCCAGCACGCCCAACGCCACGAGCCCCACGGCCGGTAACGCGTCCCAGCGGTCCGTGATTGCGGCGGCCACGAGGCACATCACCACCACCGTCGGCGCTGCCCACCCCACCGTCGCAAGCAGGCGTCCGCGCGCCACCTCGGCGCCACGCACCCCGGACACGATGTCGAGCCACACTGCCGATGCGTCGTAGGCGAGGTCGTTATGGCGGCCCCAACCAATGGTGACGCTCAACACCACAGGCACGGCGAACAGCCACGGCCCACCTGAACCAAGCGCGGCCACGGCGATGCCGCCCATGATCGTCGGCATGGAGACAGCTCCGACCACCTGGGCTACGTACCGGGGGTCGATCCTCCACGATCTGGCAGAGCGCGCGAGCACGACACGGGTAGTGGGCGTCGCCCGCCACCCAGGAATCCGTCGCTCCACGGCAGCAAGGATGCTGTCGCTCTTGCGCAGCGTTCCCCCGGAACGCGATACCGGATTCACGAGCGAGTGCTCCACCGCGGAGCGCCACGCCGCCAGCAGCGTCACAAGCCAGGCCGCGACCATCACGAGCCGCCACACGGCGCCCCACGGCTCGCCGAGTGCCACGGCGGTCGGCGCCGCGAATCCGGCCGCCCACGGAGTGCGGGCGAGCGCCTGCAAGCTCGTCGCGACTTCGCCGCCGAGGAAGGAATCGAGGCCATCGGCTCGCACCACGGAGATCGTCGCGGCCACCAGCGCGAGCGCGGCAATCGCGAGTCCGGCCAGGACCACCTTGGAGGCGCGGGTCGCCAGCAAGCGGGTGGCCCAGAGAGCCGCCAACCGCGCGGACGCCACCCATGTGGCGAAGGAGAGAGCGGCACCCACGGATGCGACAACCAAGACCCACATCCCGTGATCCGCTCCCCTCCACGTCGCGGCCATCACCCCCGCGACCGCGGCGAAGAAGATGGCGGGGACAGTCGTGAAGGAGGCGACGACGATGCCCGGCATCAGCCGGCGCGTTGGAATCCCCCACGGCGCGAAGCGCGCGGGGTCGAGTGAGTCGTCCACGCCGGTCGCCAACAAGGGCACCACAACCCAGGCGAACGCAAGAAGGGTTCCGACCGCTACCAGCGCATCCTGCTTGATGTCGAGGCCGCGCGTGCTCAGCACCTGGCTCGCGAACAGGAGTGCGGGGATCAGGGAGACCGACCACACGGCACCAGCAACCACGAACAGCAGCCTCCACCAATCTCGGCGGAATTGGTGACGCATCATGCGCCACCTGAGGCTCAGGATTGCTGCAACCACCACAGGTCCCTCTGCTCGCTCACGTCTCCTACCAGTTCGACGAACCGCGCCTCAAGATCCCCCGCCCCACGCACGTCGTCCAAGACTCCCTCGGTCAGGATGCGACCTGCGCCCACGATGGCCACCCGGTCACACAACCGCTCGACGAGCGCCATCACGTGGGAGGACATGACCACCGTTCCCCCGGATCCGACGAACGCCTGGAGAATCGTGCGTATGGCGGCGCCCGACACGGGGTCAACGGCCTCGAACGGCTCGTCGAGCACGAGCACCTTGGGTGCATGCACGAGCGCGCACGCGAGACCGATCTTCTTGGCCATGCCCGCGGAGAAGTCCGCCACGAGGGTGCCCGTGGCAGTGCCAAGGTCGAGTGCGACCAGCAGGTCGTCGCGCCGCGAGCGCACGACGTCGGGGTCAAGCCCGCGCAAGACACCCGCGTAGGAGATCAATTCGCCGCCGGTGAGGCGGTCGAAGGTGCGTAGCCCATCGGGGAGCACTCCCAGCATCGGCTTGGCGACGTCCGGGTGCTGCCACAGGTCTACCCCGTGCACAAACACCTGGCCGGCGTCTGGCGTCAGTAGCCCCGTGGCGATCGACAGCGTGGTCGTCTTGCCGGCCCCGTTGGGGCCTAGCATCCCGAAGAACGAGCCAACCGGGATGTCGAGGTCGATGCCGTCGACGGCTTGAGTCTTTCCAAAGCGCTTTCGCAAGCCCCTCAGTGCGAGGGCGGGGACGTCTGACGGCATAGCGTCAGCGTAGCCCGGGGCCCGTCCGAGATACCGATGCGGGTGCGATACTCCACTGCTCATACAGGCCCTTTCGGCGGCCGCGAATCGCATCACGCATCGACCGAACATACCGACCAGGGCGGAACGCTATGCGCTCGCGAGCAGTACGCCCACATAGACGGCGAAGGCCGCAACGAGCAGGCCGCCCTCGATCCGGGTCACGCGCCCCCTTCCGAGGGGCCAGATCGCGAACACCACCAGGGCCACCGTCAGGCCGAGCACCACGGGCAAATCCCTCGTGATGAGCTCCGGCGACACCGCGAGGGGAGCGATGAGCCCCGCCAAACCGATCACGCCAAGGGTATTGAAGAGGTTCGAGCCGATGATGTTGCCGAGTGCCAGGTCGTTCTCACCTTTGCGTATCGCCGCAATCGACGATGCCAGCTCGGGGGCGGAGGTTCCGATCGCGACGATGGTGAGGCCGATCACGAGGTCCGACCAGCCAAGCCGCTCCGCGATGCCGACGGCGCCCCACACGAGAATCCGGGAAGAAATCACCAGCAGCGTGACTCCGACAACAAGCCACGTCCACGCGGCGCGACGCGTGAGGTGGTGTGACACCACCTCCGCCTCGACGTCACGCGCCAGCGCATCGTCTGGGCTCGACCTGGTTTGCCAGATCGACCACCCGACCAGTGCGACGAGCACCACGACCAGCACGACCGCGTCAGCCCTCGACAGTTCCTTGTCGAGCATGAGGGCGCCGGCAAGAACGGTCACGCCGAGCAGGAAGGGCATCTCCTTGCGCAAGATGCCACGGTGTACCAGCACCGGGGTCAGCAGCGCCGTCACTCCCAGAACGAGGCCGATGTTGGCCACATTCGACCCCAGCGCGTTTCCGAGCGCGATCTCGGGCGCCCCGCCGGAAGCCGCGAAGGCGGAGACCACCAATTCTGGGGCGGAGGTGCCGAAGCCGATGACGAGCATGCCGACGAGGAGCGGTGCCATCCCCAAGTAGCGGGCCACTGCCGCGGCCCCGTCCACAAAGCGGTCGGCGCTCCACGCAAGCGCACCAAGTCCCACAAGGGTCGCGGCGATGGCGATGAGCACTGCTCGAGACTACCTCGACACGCCATCTCCCCCACAGGAGGGGTTTTTGCTTTACCCCCGTGACGGGAAACCTACGCTCGCGTAGGGTGACATGAGTCCCGCAGCGCGCGTGCGCTCCAGCCGCAGCTGGTACGCCGCCGATATACCCCTCAGGAGAGGCATGACTCCCACACCCAAAGCCGCGTCCCCGGCGCACGTCAATCACGTGACCCGCTCGTTCACCGAGCTGGCGTCCACAGTGCGCGAAACGGGCCTGCTGTCGCGCTCGTACGTCTTCTATGCGGTGTACGGATTCGTGCTGACGCTGGCCCTCGGGGGGGTCATCACCGGTGTCATCCTCCTGGGCGACTCCTGGTTCCAACTGCTCATGGCAGTCGCGCTCGCCATCGTGCTCACCCAAATCGCCTTTCTGGGCCACGAGGCCTCGCACCGCGCAGTTCTCGTCTCTGGACCCGCGAATGACCGCTTGGGGCGCGTGCTGAGCACCGTGCTGGTGGGCATCAGCCACCAGTGGTGGATGAACAAGCACTCGCGTCACCACGCCAACCCCAATCAGCGGGGCAAGGATCCTGACATCGCGAGTGACACCATCAGGTTCACGCCCGAGGACGCTGCGACGGCCACCGGCGTTGTCAAGGCCATCGTCAAGCGCCAAGGCTGGCTGTTCTTCCCGCTTCTCACGATGGAGGGCATCAACCTCCACTACCGCTCGGTCGTGTCGCTCGTGACTCAGGGGACCCGTCGGCAGAAGTGGACCGAACTGCCGGCGATTGCGCTGCACTTCGGCCTCTACCTGGTTCCTCTGTTCCTCTTCCTGCCGCTCGGCATGGCCTTCGCCTTCGTCGGACTGCAGATGGCCGTCTTCGGCGTGTATATGGGAGCCTCCTTCGCGCCCAACCACAAGGGCATGATGATCATCCCCGAGGACGTCAAGATGGACTTCCTGTCCAAGCAGGTGCTGACGAGCCGCAATATCCGCGGCGGCTGGCCGATGTCGATCCTCCTAGGCGGACTGAACTTCCAGATCGAACACCACCTGTTCCCGAACATGGCGCGACCCCACCTGATTCGCACCCGCGAGATCGTGCGCGAACAGTGCGCCCTTCTGGACTTGCCGTACACGGAGACGTCGCTCATCGCGTCGTACGGGATCGTGGTGCGCTACCTCAACGAAGTGGGTCTCGCCGCGCGTGACCCGTTCGATTGCCCCGAGCGCGTCGCGCTCGGTCGCGGCTAGGACCCGATTGCGCCGCTGAGGCGCGTGGTGGAGGCCCTGGCCACGTAGCGGGAAGGGTCTCGGCACCCCGGACCAGGTCCTACGTCGTGGGACCAAAGTCACGGGGTTTCGGGCACAGGCGACCTAGCCTGAAGGTGTTCCATGCGGACACGAGGATCGCGAAGATGCGGCCTGCGAACCCCCGTCTGTGGCACCACGATGACGCCGGTACCGCAGTTCAGGAGGATCGTCGGTTCGCCAAGGGGTCCGCGCATGTTCGCGTCGCGCTTTTAGGATCGAACAGGCCTCGCCATGACATCGAAGTTGCCCCAGTACCCCGGCCTCCCGGCCGTCATCAATGGAAACGGCGCAGTCGCGCACGTGATGAAGCACGTCTGCGGAGGTGTGATCGGGTACCCCATCACTCCGTCGACCGAGATCGCGGAGCTCTTTGAGCAGGCGCGCGCCGAGGGCGGGCTCAATGTGTGGGGAAAGCACCCCTTCTTCGTAGAGACCGAGGGCGAGCACTCCGCGCAGAGTGGAGCGCTGGGCGCGGCGCTCACGGGCGGCGAGTACATCTCTAACGCCTCGTCGAGCCAGGGCATCCTGTACGCGATGGAGTCGCACTACGTCACCGTCGGCAAGAAGATCGGTGGCTTCGTGCTGCAGGTCGCCGCTCGCGTGGTGTCCAAGCACTCGCTCAACGTCATGGCGGGCCACGACGACGTGTACGCCTTGCTGCCGTCGGGCTACACGATTCTCTTCGGCTCCAACCCCCAGGAAGCCGCCGACCTGGCCGCGATCTCCTACCGCGCATCGGCACTGTCCCTGATCCCCGTCACCAACGCGATGGATGGGTTTGCGACGAGCCACGTGATGAGCGAGGCGCTGCTCCCGGAGCCGGCACTCCTGCGCGACTACCTGGGCGACCCCTCGGGTCGCATCAAGTCGCCGACGGTGGCTCAGGAAATGCTCTTTGGCGCCAAGGGACGCGTCTTCCAGTTGAACGAGTACCTGAAGCGGCATGCCGACGACTTCACCGAGCAGGCGCTCACCGCCGTGCGCGAACACCTCGCTGGCGCCGCAGACGCGATCGAGGCGGACAACGCGGGCGACCTCGTCGACGCGACCCTTGCCTGGATCCCGGCCGAACTTCAGTCACAGTGGCGCCGCCAGTGGATCAACTCAGACGAGAAGGGCACCCGGCAACGCGTTCCCGCGCTCGTGGACCTCCATAACCCGGGCATCACCGGAACCGTGCAGAACCAGCCCGACTTCCAGGCCGGAGCCGTCGACCACCGCACCCACTTCGCCAGCGCCGTGCCCGCTCTCATTCGCCAGTCGATGGACGAGTACGCCGCCCTCACGGGCCGCGAGTACAAGCCCGTCATGGCGTATGACTGCGAAGACGCCGATTACGTCATGGTCGGCCTCGGCTCGATCACCGACGACGTCCGCGCCTTGCTCCCCCACCTGCGCTCGCAGGGCCTCAAGGCGGGCGTCATTTCTATCAAGGCACTCCAGCCGTTCCCGGAGGCCGAGTTCGTCGAGGCCCTCGCGTCGGCCAAGTCCGTGATGGTCCTCGAACGCTCCGACGAGACCGCCCTGACCCGCGCCGTGACCCAGTCGCTGTTCAAAGCCCGCGCCAACGCCGACCGCCCGCAGTACGACGGCATCCCGGCGCTGGCCACGACGCCTTCAATGACGACCGCGATCTTCGGCCTCGGTGGCCACGACGTGCAGCCGCGTCACCTGATCGCCGCGTTCAAGCACATGGCCGATGGCAAGAACACCCCGCTCATCTACCTGGGTTCGCAGTTCTTCGGCAAGGACTCGGTCAAGTCGCTCGCAGTGCTCGAAGACAAGTTGCGTGCGGCCTACCCCGAGACCGAGGCCATGGCGCTCGAGACCGAGGACAACCCCGACGGTCTGCTCCCCGAGTCCGCGCTACGCATCCGCTTCCACTCCGTGGGCGGCTACGGAACGGTTGCCACTGGCAAGCTCCTCACCGACATCCTTGCTGGCGTGCTCGACATGCACTCCAAGTCGGCGCCCAAGTACGGCTCCGAGAAGAGCGGCGCGCCCACCAACTACTACATCACGCTGAGCCCCGAGCCCGTGCTCTTCACCAACGCGGAACTCGAGGACGTCGAGGTGGTCATCTCCCCCGACCACCAGGCGTTCGTTCACACCAACCCGCTCAAGGGCCTGGTGGAGGGCGGCACGTTCATCCTGCAGTCCGACCTGGCTCCGATCGACGTGTGGCGCGGGCTTCCGTCATATGCGCGCCGGGCCATCCGCGACAAGCGCATCAACTTCCTCGTTGTCGATGCCTTCACGGTGGCAAAGAAGCACGCCCCCACGGCCGAGCTCGAGACCCGCATGATGGGCATCGCGTTCATCGGCGCGGTGGCCGGTCACGTTGACAGGGTGTCCTCCGGCGCCTCGGAAGAGGCCATCCTTGAGAAGGTGCGCGCCCAGATCGTCAAGAAGTTCGGCGGCAAGGGCGACGCGGTGATCGAGGGCAACATGTCGGTCATCAAGGACGGCATCGCCGCCACGGCGCTCGTCGACTACGACGCGGCCGAATTCGTGGAGGCCGACAAGAAGCACTCCACCCCCTTGCTCAACACCGGAGCCGTCTCCGCCTCGATGTGCCCCACGGCCGCCGAGCCGCGCTCGAGCAACCTCTTCGACCCCGCCTACTACGAAGACCTGATGGCGCGCCCGTTCCGCGAGGGCACCATCGGCGAGTCTCCCGTTCTGCCTGGTACCGGCATGTTTATGCCAGTGGGAACCGGGCAGACCAAGGACAAGGGCCTGTTCCGCCGCGTGGCTCCGGTCTTCAACGCCTCAAAGTGCACGGGCTGCCTCGATTGCGCGATGGTCTGCCCCGACGTCGCAATCCCCAACACGGTTCACGAGATTCACGACCTGCTCCTTACTGGCATCGCGAGCATTGACGCGACAGAGGGCCAGCGCGAGAGCCTGCGTGGGAAGGTCTACCCGCTGGCCGAGCGCGTCCGCGAGTCGTACCGTCAGGACAAGACGGACCGCACCTTCTCCGACGTCGTCGCCGAGGCCGCAAAGGGACTTGACGCAGACAAGTCGACGCGCCGCCACCTGGATGCCCTGGTCACGACCCTGGCGACCTTCCCCGTCGCACGCACGCGGCCGTTCTTCGACTCGATGGAGAAGGAGGTCCCCGGAAGCGGCGGCCTGTTCTCCGCAGCGGTGGACCCGTGGAAGTGCACTGGCTGCCTCCAGTGCGTCGAGGTGTGCGGCGCCGGTGCCCTCACCGCCGTCGACCAAACCGAAGACGTCTTGGCCGCGCTCGAAGAGCAGTTCACCTTCATGAGCAAGCTGCCCAACACGCCCAAGCGCTTCACCGAGGGCTCCACGAGCCCCGACGGCGACATCAAGCGCATGCTGCTCGACCACACCAACTACTACGCGACGACGGGTGGCCACGGCGCCTGCAAGGGCTGTGGTGAGGTCACTGCGATCCGCCTCGTGACGTCCATGAGCCGCGCACTCGGCGACGAGCGCCGTACCGCCTACATCGAAGAACTCGAGGACCTCATCGAGCGCCTCGCCGCAAAGCGCGACGGCCTTGCCGACGGCGACGTGGACCGCCGCGACCGCATCGGCCGCGTGTTGGTTGAACTGGACAAGGCGCTGTACTTCTCGGAGGCCGGTCCCACCGGCGGCGGCCCAGCCCCCACCGTGGTGGCCAACGCGACGGGCTGCTCCTCGGTCTACGCATCGACGATGCCATACACGTCGTACCTCGACCCGTGGGTCAACAGCCTGTTCCAGGATGCACAGCCGCTTGCGTCTGGCATCTACGAGGGCATTTCCACCCGGCAGGTCGGTGAGGTCAAGGCCGTCCGTCAGGCACGACTCGAGCTCGACGACGCCTACGACCCCGCAGTAGACGGCAAGGAACTGAGCACGCTGTCTTGGCACGAATTCACCGAAGCCGAGCGCAACCTCATGCCGAACGTCCTCACGATCGGTGGCGACGGAGCGAGCTACGACATCGGCTTTGGAGCGATGTCCCGCGTACTCGCGAGCGGCACCCCCGTCAAGATGCTCGTGCTCAACACGGGCGCCTACTCGAACACTGGCGGGCAGGCCTCCACAGCCAGCTTCATTGGCCAAGACGCCGACCTCTCCAGGTTCGGCAAGGCGCACAGCGGAAAGCAGGAGGGCCGCAAGGACCTCGCGCTGCTCGCGTCGTTCCACCCGGGCGTGTTCGCCAGTGCCACCTCGACCGCCATGCACGGCCACTTCCTGACCACGTCCATGCGGATGCTCGCGTACCAGTCGGGCGCCGCGGTCATGGACATCTACACCCCGTGCGGTACCGAGAACGGCATCGCCGAGGACCTTTCCAACTTCCGGTCGCAGCTCGCGGTTGAGAGCCGGATGAGCCCGCTGTTTGTGCACGACCCGAGCAAGGGCACCACGCTGCGCGAGCGGTTCTCGCTCGACGGCAACCCCGACGTCGGCAAGATGTGGACCAGCAGCACCATCGAGTACATCGGCGAGAACGGCCAACTCGAACTGATGGACACGCCCCTCACTCCCGCCGAGTTTGCGCTGGGCGAGGTCCGCTTCAAGAAGCAGTTCCACACGCTGCCGGCGGACGCCGAGGCCACCGCAGTCCCGATCGCCGAGTACTCCGAGATGAGCGTCTCCGACCGCGAGGGCCACGTGCCGTTCGTGTACGCGACCGATGCGGACAAGCGCCTCATCAAGGTGGCGTGCTCGGAGGCGATTGTGAGCCTGGTCGAGGACCGCAAGCGCTTCTGGCAGACGCTCCAGTACCTGTCCGGGCAGCACGAGGACATGCTCACGAGTGAGTACCGCAAGGAGGTCGAGGCTCTCAAGGCCCAGTACGAGGAACTCCTGCAACTGCGGGAAAGCTCGCTCGACGACATCGCCACGGCGATGTCCGCCCTCGCGGCGTCAAGCAAGGCCCCGGCGCGCGGACGCACCGTTCTCCCGCTCCAGGTGGCGCGGCAGGGCGCGGGCGCCGCGCCTGGCGCCGTAGCCGTCGCGACAGCCGCAGATCCGTCGTGCGCTGAAGTCGTCAAGGAAGGCACAGGACCCATCTACTTGGATCCCGCCGACGAGTCCCAGTGCAACGACTGCGGAACGTGTTACCAGGAGCTACCGCAGTTCTTCGAGACGAAGACGATGATCGTCGACGGCGAAGCGGTGACCGTCGCCACGATGGTCCCGGGAGCGCTCGACTCGGTCCAGCTGACTCCTGACCTTCAGAAGCGCATTGACAGAGTCAAGGGCTCGTGCGACGCGGAGATCATCAAATGAGCATCCTCGACGAAACCGTACCTGGCGCCGGAGCCTCTCACGAGGAAGTGCGTCGCTATCTCGACGCACAGCGGTCGCTAGAAGCCACGGCGGACGAGGTCGAAGGCCTCGAAACTTCCGTCGGTGTGGAGACCTTCAAGCAGCAGCTCGACCTTCTCAAGCGTCGGCTCGTGGAAGACCCCGCGTCCTTCAGGGACATGTTCATCGAGGATGGGATCGCCGCGGCCGGATGGGAGTTCCAGCAGCCCGAGTTGAGCGACGAATTCGTCGAAGCGCTCTGGGGCATTCTCACGAGCGATGGCGATGCAAGCACGGTGTTCATGAGGTTCGTTTGGGGCCTCCCCATGGGCAAGAAGCGCTCGTTCATCCGCGGCATCGACCGCGTCATGTCCGACCGCTACCCCATGCTCAAGGGGCTCTCCGCCGCGTGGCCAGCCAACGTCGCCATTGCTCCGTACATCAGGGAACCCGACGTGAGGGCCGAAGACTTCGACCTGGTGAACAAGGGCTACCTGGGCTACATGGATCTCGGCCTGACGGCTCGCGAGGTCGACGTGCTCGTGTGGCTCGAGGTGCTGCGCGACAAGCAGTGCGAGGAACGCCCTTGTGAAATTGGAAAGTTCACGAAGGCCACGGATGACCGCATCGGGGGCTGCCCCGTCCGCATCCACATCCCCGAGGTGCTCGAACGCATCGGCAACGGCGACTTCCGTGGGGCGCTCGAACTGATTCAAAGTGGTAACCCGCTGCCCGACGTCACCGGCCGTGTCTGCCCCCAAGAACTCCAGTGCCAGGGATCATGCATCCTCAAGGTGCCGATGTCGATCGGCCAGATCGAGTTCTTCCTGCCTCAGCGCGAGAAGTTGCTCTACCCCGACTCCGCCAAAGACCATTTCGCCGGCTTCCCGGACCCGTGGAAGCAGGGCGCCAAGCCTCCCATCGCTATCGTCGGCTCCGGCCCGTCCGGGCTCATCAACGCGTACCTCCTCGCCGTCGAGGGCTACCCCGTCACGGTATTCGAGGCGTTCCACCAGCTCGGCGGAGTGCTCCGGTACGGCATCCCCGAGTTCCGCCTTCCCAACGACCTCATCGACGACGTCGTGGAGAAGATCCGCCTCTTGGGCGGCAAATTCGTCATGAACTTCGTGGTGGGCAAGACGGCCACGCTGCAGGACCTGCGCGACGCGGGCTTCTGGAAGATCTTCGTGGGCACGGGGGCGGGTCTTCCCCGCTTCATGAACGTGCCAGGCGAGCACCTCCTCAACGTCATGTCGGCGAACGAGTACCTCACCCGCGTGAACCTCATGCAGGGCCTCAAGGAGGAGTTCGAGACTCCCCTGCCCGAGATCAAGGGCAAGGATATCCTCATCATCGGCGGCGGAAACACCGCGATGGATGCGGCCCGCACCTCTCGCCGCCTCGGCGGCAACGTCACGATCGTGTACCGCCGCGGACGCTCCGAGATGCCGGCCCGCGTCGAGGAACTCCACCACGCGCTGGAGGAGGGCATCGCCCTCAAGCCGCTTGCCGCGCCGACTGAGTTCGTCGGCGACGACACCGGTTTCGTGACGGCGGCAGTCGTCGAACAGATGGAGCTTGGCGAACCCGACGACTCCGGTCGCCGGAAGCCCATCAGCACTGGCGTCAGCGAGACCATCAAGGCCGACCTAGTCATCATGGCCCTTGGCAATGCCTCCAACCCGATCATCAAGGACTCCGAGCCACGCTTGGCGACCTCCAAGTGGGGCACGATCGTGCTCGAGAACAAGGGCTCGCAGCAGACCACGCTTGAAGGCGTGTACACGGGCGGCGACGCCGCCCGTGGAGGCTCAACGGCGGTCAACGCCGCAGGTGACGGCCAGAGCGCGGCAAGGGAGATCCTGGGCGGCGTCGATATCCCAGTGGCGCAGGTTCCCGACATGGTGGTGAGGGCAGGCGCCTATACGGAACGCAGCCTCACGGCCTCGACGATCGTGGCCAAGCGGCAGCTGAGCGACGGCATCGTGGAGTTCACGGTCCGCGCACCCGTTGTCGCCGACACGGCCCAGGCCGGGCAGTTCGTGCGCGTCCTCGCAACGGACGACGGCGAACTCATTCCGCTCACGCTGGCCGATTGGGACGCCAAGGCTGGCACCATCTGCCTGGTGATCCAGGGCATGGGTACGTCCAGCATCCTGATGAACAAGATGGAGGTCGGCGAGGCCTTCGCTGGCATCGCTGGGCCGCTCGGCCTGCCGAGCCACGTCGAGAAGCAGTCGGACGACTCCACCGTGGTGTTCACGGCGGGAGGCCTCGGCCTTCCTCCCGTCTACCCCATCGCCAGGAAACACCTCGAGTTGGGCAACCACGTCACGCTCATCGCTGGCTTCCGCAGCGAGAACCTCATGTTCTGGGTGGGCGAGGGCGAGCGCGTCACCGAGCTCAAGGAAAAGTACGGCGACCTGCTTGACGTGGTCTATGCGACCAACGACGGCACGCTCGGCTACAAGGGCTTCGTGACCGGGCCGCTTGAGGAGATGCTCGACGCCAACAAGGCTGGCAAGGGGCGCACGCTCGCCGAAATCGTCACCATCGGCCCACCGTTCATGATGCGGGCGGTGAGCGACCTCAGCAAGCCCTACGGCGTCAAGTGCGTGGCGAGCCTCAACTCGATCATGGTGGACGCCACGGGCATGTGCGGCGCCTGCATGGTGCCGGTGGAGATCGAGGGGAAGCCCGTGCGCAAGCACGCCTGCATCGATGGCCCCGAGTTGGACTCACACATCATCGACTGGGACAAGTTCCTGCCCCGATTCAACCTGTTCAAGTCGCAAGAGAAGAACAGCATGGACCGGCACGCGCTGGTGAAGTAGTCGGTCCCCCACCCTCAGATGGAGCATGTCAACGGCCGCCCACCCGAACCGGGTGCGGCGGCCGTCGGCGTTCATGGCAACGACATCGGCGCCCGCGCCACCACCTGACCGTCAACGTCCCTTTGCCGCCGCGCGTTCTATTGCGGCGTTCAGCCGCTCGCGTTCCTTGTTGATCCGCGGGCCCAACGGCAAGCCACTCATGGGCAGCCTGCGCCTCGACCCAGGCGCCGACCTCGATAACTTCATCGTGGAGGATGAACTCGCCCGCCCCATGGGCATCTCGAGCGTGGGCCACGTCCACCTCCAAGTGGGGGACATCCCCACCGCGACGGAGTTCTACGTGGGCACGCTCGGGTTCGAGGAGGTTCTCGCGATGGACTCGGCGCTGTTCGTTGCTGCAGGCGGCTACCACCACCACGTGGGGCTCAACGTGTGGAACTCGCGCGGCGCCGGCCCCAGGGCGGCCTCGCTCGGCCTGGGCACCATCGACATCGTCGTGCCCGACGCCGACGGACACGGCGCCCTCAGGGACTGCCTCGCCTTCCGCGGCATCCAGACGGCCGACGACGGCCGCACCCTGCGCTTTCCTGACCCGTGGGGATCCGAAATCAGGGTGACTGTCAGCGACTAGTCACACACCTGCGCGTCACACCCGCGGGTTGCCGCCTCGCGGTTCGGCACGCCTCGGCTCGCGACATCGCGGCCAAGAAAGCGCATCAGGTCGGGCTCGGCGAGCGGCCGCGAGTGGAGAAAGCCCTGAATGTGATGAATCCCCGAGCGGCGCACCGCGTCGTCCTCGTGTGCTGTCTCGACCCCCTCAGCCACCACCTCGATCGCGAACCGGTCGGCGAGGCGGGCCACGAGGCCGAGCATCTCACCGTCGAACGCGAGACCGAGGCCGCATCCCTCAATCACCGAACGATCGACCTTGACGCAATCGATGGGCAGAGAACCCCCGAGCAACCGCAGCGCCCCCAGCGTGGCGCCCATATCGTCCAGGGCGAGGCGGACGCCGGCTTCGGTGAGCGCGAGGAACTGCGGCACCGCGCGCAGGAGGTCATCGACGCCCGCGTCCTCCGACAACTCAAGACACACACGCTCCCGCGGGAGTCCACTGGCGCCGATGGCGTCAAGAAGCACCCTGGCAAAGTGAGGCTCGCACACCGTTTGCGGCGCGAGATTGACGTGCAATCGGCCAGGCACCTGCTCCAAGACTGCATCCCACCTGGCCATGTCGGCACATGCCTGGGAGAGCACCCACAGGTCCAGGGCCAGCGTCGAACCCGTGCGAACAGCCTGCTGCATGCGCTCGGCGGGAAACTCAAGGAGGCCGCTCTCGCGCCGACTCCTCAGCAGCGCCTCGACCGCCGTCACCTCACCGGTTCGCACGTCGATGACCGGCTGATACATGAGCAGCAGGTCGTCGGTACGCACTGATCTCCCCAGCTCGGCGGCGCGGCCGCCGAGACTCACCCTGTCGCCACCGGCCACCTTCGCCGCGTACATGGCCTCGTCGGCAGAGGCGAGGAGTGGTTCGATGTCCATGAGCCATGAGTTGGTGAAGGCCACACCGACGCTCGCATGTGAGGAGACCTTCTTGGGAAGGTGCCTGTCCCTGCGCGCGATAGCGCTTCGGCACCGTTCGCCGAGAGCCAACGCCTGCTCCTCGATCTCGTCATTGGGGGCGCTCGGAAGCGAGGTCACCACCGCGAACTCGTCGCCGCCGAGGCGCCCCACCACATCGTCGGGCCCCACGGCCGCCACCAGCCGCTTCGCCACCGAGCGCAGCAAAGCGTCGCCCAGGGTGTGTCCGAAGAGATCGTTCACGGGCTTGAGACGGTCCAGATCGAGAAAGGCGACGACCACCACCCCTGGATGATCATTGAGCATCGCGACCCGATTCGACAGCTCCTCGATGAAGCGCGCGCGCGAGGCCACACTTGTGAGTTGGTCGACGGCGGCCTGATGCGCGGTGTGGTCCGCGAGCGCTCGCATCACCCGCACGGGTCTGACGATCCCCAACGGCTCGCCGTCGTCGTCCACCACGGGGAGATTGCGATACCCCTCCACACCGTCAACGATGAGCGCCGCGGCCTCGGTGATGGTCGTCGTTGGTCGGACATGGGGCACACCCCACGTGGTCATGGCGCCCACAGGTTGCTTGCCCCCTAGCGAACGCCCGTAGCCATAGCGTCCCGCCATCTTGGACAGGAACTCACTCTTCCCCAGCAGGCCGATGCGCCCATCGGCATCCCTCACGATCACCGAGGGGCTGTCCATGCCCCCGCTAAATGCCTCGTCGACCTCGGCGCACGTTGCGGTCGCCGACACCACGTGACACTTCTCAACCATCGCGGCCAGCGTGACATTGGCAGTCATAGGTTTGCCTCCTCCGAATGTACCGTCGGCGTGTCAGTACCAAGAATAAGAAGTCCCTGGCGAGTTCACCGCGAGTTCACCGCGAGTTCACCGCCCCGATGCTCATGGGTGGCATCGGGCCAGGGAGGCGCGTGACGAACGTCCCAGGAACGGGCCGCGAAACCGACTCAGGCGCACGACAAAGGCCGCCCACCCGAACCGGGTGCGGCGGCCGTTGTCGTCAACAACAGGGATGAGTGGAGATGGCGGGAATCGAACCCGCGTCCGCATGTCCAAAGGCAGGGCTTCTCCGGGCGCAGCCTGAGAGCTATTTCTCGGCCCCCCACCCGCATCAGGCGAGCAAGTGAGATGGGCCCAGTCACAGTGCAAGTCCCGGTTGCCGCTGTGACGCCAACAACCAGCAAGTTCTCTAGATGACGCCAGGAACTAGGTAGAGAACATACCTAGGCTGACGGACTTCATTGCGCTCGCTTAAGCAGCGAGGGCGAAGTCGGTGCGATTGGAATCGGCACCTATAAGTTGCTGGGGGCGTTCACAAGATAACCCAGCATCCTTGGCCCGCTTCTCCCGCGATACAAACACACGTCGAAACCGATCATCCCCTGTGGAGTTGTAGTTCCAGTGTACGCGGGACGGCCGTCGCTGGACAGCCCCCGACGTGCCTCACGAGAAATGCTCGCGAACGGCTTCCCGTGCCTCAGATAAGAATGCCCGCGAACTGCGGGCACTATTCGGAGCATGGGAAGTGGATTGTCGATGAGTGCGAGGGTTGAGATCACGGCGAAGTACGCCAGGGCGTATGCGAAGGCGTCGAAGGCGGATAAGGGCAGGTTGCTGGACGAGGTCGTCGCGGTGACGGGCTGGTCCCGCGACAATGCGCGCAGACGGTTTGGGCGGCCTAGGGATTTCGGACAGTGGGCCCTCTTAAAATGAGGGCGCTACTGAAAGAGAGACGCAGCATGACCGCATCACGACGACGCTTCACCCAGGAGTTCAAGGACGAGTTGTGTTTGGA